>Ga0180216_1000108_pt1 | contig 102909 bp, 92 predicted proteins | sample eDN3rd37CBELigMG_FD_128879 | JGI IMG/M metagenome (GOLD analysis project Ga0180216, IMG submission 128879) | Enriched Miracle-Growth compost microbial communities from Emeryville, California, USA - eDNA 3rd pass 37_C BE-Lig MG (version 2)... ... | reverse complement strand
TCACCAGCATAAGAGTTAGCTGCGACAAACAGCTTATCTGAGGCAAGCTTCGTTGCACCATAAAGATTGACCGGACTACAAGCTTTATCGGTAGATAATGCAATGACCTTCTCTACCCCACAATCAATTGCCGCTTCAATGATATTTTGTGCGCCATGAATATTTGTTTTAATTGCCTCGAACGGGTTATATTCACATGCGTCAACATGCTTCATTGCGGCTGCATGAATGACAATGTCTACCCCTTTAAATGCACGATACAATCTTTCCTTATCTCTTACATCACCAATAAAAAACCTTAAAGACTTCTCACCCTGAAATTGCTTCTGCATCTCATATTGTTTCAATTCATCTCTACTTAAAACTATAATTTTTTTAGCTCCTAGCTCAAGAGCACGCTGCACAAATTTATGGCCAAATGAACCTGTACCACCAGTAACTAAAATTGTTTTATCTTTCAATTGATTAATCAATGTTTTCACCTATTTCTTGAATGTATTTCTTTGTAACTTATCATATACTTGTTGAAATTCTTGCTTTATATTTTCAAATGAAACCTGAGTGGCATTTATATAAGGAACAACGATTTCATTAAGCAGCTTAGCTTTGCCTATAATCGTTGGCTCAGCCTCTATTTTAATTACTTGTTTATCGTACTGCTTAGTTAAACCACGATTCCATGCAGGTATAACTGTTTTAAATAGCTGATGTTCCGTTACTCGCGAAAACTCTTGTTCTAGCTTCGCTAGACTATTCATTGCTTTACCTGGCTTAGTTCGTGATAATTCATCAATTTTATTAATTAAGCGTAATGAATGATTTAAATGAATATTAAATTCATCACATGTACTTATAACATCGGTTATACGTTGTATTAATTCATCATTGTCTAGCTCACTAATAGGTTGCACTGATGTTAATGTTTGTTTTACCTCATGAGTATCATACGTTATTTCAATATCCTCTATCGCTTCCTGGAATGGAACATAATCTGCTCCCTTAATTTTAGCACCCAGAGACGAGGTATTTACAAACTCAACTTTTTGTAATGAACCGACAAGTCTTTCAATATCCTCTAATGCTGAGCGCATTGACAAATTAGTTGTGTTAATAGAACCATTAACATTCTCAACATCAAGATAACCTTTTTTTGCTTTACTCTCTAAACTCTCTGCGTTAATATGTTTCGCTCCAGACGCATAATATTGATTGTTAGGGAAAGATAAGTCCTGACCCGCAAACATAATCGTTTTAGCCCCTATATATGCCGCCACTTGTATTGCAGTACCAGTTACAGAGTTGTTTGCTCGCATCCGCAATTCCGGATCCACATCCGGGAATATATAATCAATAATAGGATCATTTTCAAAAAAAGTATAAAACAATTGTTCAAAATTCCGTTCAAGAACGCCATGATAAATTTGAGGTACATAGATAAGCGAGAGTTCCTCTACATCTAAACCTTCATATACTCTACCATTAGAAGCGCCTGGATCCATAGACACACAAAAGTGTGGCTTGATTCCAAAGTGTGATAATGACTGAATACTAGATCCCGCGGAAATAATTATTAAACGGTCTCTATTCTTTTTAATGTATTCAATGTCTAACTCTAATGATGGACCTGCTCCAACAATTAAAGCTGTGCATCCAGCAAACTTATTTTTTAATGCCTTCAACGAGGAGGATTGAAACATTTTCTCTAGGTTGCGAATGCTATTACGATATGGCATTGTTCCGAATAATTCCTCAAATCCATACTCGATCGCTTCTATTTCCCTAAATATATAACTCAATCTATAGTGTTCACTCATAGCATTACTATCTATGCTTGAATAATAAGGAATATAAATATCCACTTTGGCGAATTCAGAATAAGTATTAACCAGAGTATTAAACAATCTAATCTCTTCTTCAATGTTGCCTAAATGAATTAACTTAATTTGCGGATGCTGTAATAACTGATCAATTTGAACAACCTTTAATGTTTCAATAAAAATATCAATTTCAGGCTCTATAATATAAAAATTAAGCTTGGGATTCATTTGAATCATTTGTGCTAAATGATGAGTTAATCCTAATCCATACATGACGATATCGCAGCTAGCATCCGAAAGGAATTTATACTGCGCTAGCCAATCCTGTATATCACTTCCATCTTCTGCGTACAATAGCTTTACACCATCTTGCAAAGCATAAGAAAGATTTACGGTGCCGTTTTCATTATATATAAGCTTGCAATTCTTTTCCTCATGTGTATCCATATATTGTTGAATTTGCTCAAACATCTCTCTCTTATGCTGGTAGAGATATAACAAATTATCTTGCAGTAAGTCTTCCATTATTATCCCCCCGTACCTTACTAGAAATATTGCTAACTCTCTCTCTATATATATCGTCATATACTATTGTTTTTGTAACAAAAAAAGCTGCCCTTAGGCAGCTTTTTTTAATACCAATATTAACCTAGTAATCTTAGTACGTTTTGTGGAACTGAGTTTGCTTGTGAAAGCATTGCAGTACCAGCTTGAACTAGAATTTGTTGTTTTGTGAACGAAGTCATTTCAGCAGCCATATCAGCGTCACGAATACGAGAATGTGCAGCAGACAAGTTCTCAACGTTTACACCAAGGTTATTGATTGTGTGCTCAAGACGGTTTTGAACCGCACCAAACGTAGCACGTTGCTTAGATACCGCTTCAATTGCAGCAGAAATTTTAGCAATTGCACTAGCTGCATTATCAGCTGAATCTACAGATAAACCGCTTAGACCTAAACCACCAGAACCAATTGCTGCAGAAGCACCCATTCCAACTGTATTAACTGTGATCGTATCTCCTGAGTTTACACCAGTTTGGAAAGTAAGTGTCGTAGAAGAGTTCAACAAACTAATACCATTGAATTTAGTACCTGAAGCAATCGCACTAATTTCTTTCAACAATTCTGTAACCTCAAGTTGAATTTTCTCACGGTCATTACTTTTAGCAGCTCCATTAGCATCAGTACCACCACTAGTGTAGATACCGTTACGAGATTGGTTAGCTAATACGTTGATACGTTGTAGCATAGCATGAACTTCAGTAAGCGCACCCTCAGCTGTTTGGATCAAAGAGATACCATCGTTAGCGTTGCGTTGTGCTTGTTGCATACCATTAATTTGGAAACGCATATTTTCAGAAATCGCTAGACCAGCAGCATCGTCTGCAGCACGGTTAATACGGAAACCTGAAGATAGTTTTTCCATAGTTTTGTTCAATGAAGTGTTGTTTGCTCCCAAGTTACGGTGAGCGTTCATTGCACCAACGTTAGTGTTAATAAACATATTTATCATCCTCCATGATAGGTTATTAGTCCCACATCCTTGTGGTCATAGCTATATTATCGGAACTATATTACCAATTGTTTATAGCAAAGATAAAAAAATTATCGTTTTTCATCAAAATAATAAGAGATCACATCAACATCGTTAACTCCGCCATAGCTATGCAGCGTTTTACGATGAATTGACACTTGCTTCATCGCCTTCGAATCCTCGTTGTACCAGCTTGTAATAGCAAGCTGAAGCGCATTATTTAGCTGCTGCAGCTGCTTAATACATGCTTCTATATCTTCACGGTAATTCTTCGCGATAGAATTATATGTTAGGGTATCACTACTTAGCTCCTCAATGATAGACTGATACTGTCTCTTTTCCTGCTCTAATTCTTGTAAATGAAACAACTGGCTATCATAACGATCCAAAGCTACGATTTCTAACTGTTTTTCAAACAATGCTGCTAGCTTAGTATAACTATCCAATAGCAATTTTGCAGCACTATCCATTAATTTGCACTTCCTTGCCGATTTGCTCCCACGCAGATTTAATCTCAGTAATAATTCCAATCGCTTCTTTCAAGGGCTGTACTGACATCTCAATGCTGCTTTTATTGGATAATTGTATAATGTAGTTATATAAGGAATATAGATTATCCGCTACTGCCTTGCCTTCCTTAAAATTAAGACAGGAAATTAGCTCATAGATAATTTCTTGAAAACGATGAATTGCTGAGGCTTTACCCTGTACATCTTGCTGCTGAATACAACCTATGGCTTGATTAGCAAAACGAATTGCGCCGTCATACAGCATCGTAATAAGTTTATGAGGTGATGCTGTTGAATATTTATTTTTTTGGTAAGCTTGATAACCATTTAAATTGGCACTCACAATCTCATCCCCTCTCTATAACAGTCCTGCTACTTTAATTAGATGCATATAATGAATTCAACTGAGAAGATAACCAATTTGAAGTACTATTAAGCGAGGACATCATAACTTCCATATTGTTAAATTGTGACTTTAAACGTTCTTCCTTAGCTTGCAAGGAACGCTCCATCGTTTCTAAACGCTCATCAACCGTTTTTATTTGACTATCATAGCCTGAAATTCTTGAAGCAATCATCCCTTGTGTACCTGAGAAGCCAGTTCGTACAGTTTGATAAATACTTTCTGCACGATTTATGAACATATTCATAACGCGATCGGGATTATCATTCAGAGCAGCCGTAAATGCCGCCTTATCGAAGGTAATTTTTCCAGTACGCAAACTACTAGAGGTTACATTTTTATCGATACTAAGACCAACCTGTTCTAGCGCTCCAGCTCTTCCAGTCCCATCGTTGATAACATTAGCGGGGATAACCTGATTAAAAGCAGCATAAAGTGAATCCTTTATGGTACGTAGCAAGGAATCAGTTTGCAATGGATTGGTTACGCCTTCATCCTCTGGCTTAGCCAAATTCGTATTAATTAATTCAATAACATCATTAAATGCGTTCACAAAATTCTCAGTTGATTTTACAATAGCATCAACATCTCTACCAACTGTTAGTGTTGTTTTATCAACTGACGAAAGATTTAACGTAACACCTGTGATTAGATCCTTAATTTCGTTCGTTGGACGAGTAACAGTTACACCGTTTACCGACAATTCAGCTAGTTGAGCTTTTTGAAATTCTTTACTATTATTAGAAGTTGATGTCGGATTAGTAACATTTGAAAAAGAAAAGCTAACATCTCGATCTGCACTTAATGCAGTCATACTAAATGTATAATTACCACTGCCATCTGCGTCAATCAGACTAGCATTTCCTCCATATTTAGTAGGATCTGAATTTATTTTTGCAACTAAAGCTTTCATCGCTTTTTCATTAGTAGCATCAGCGCCTGCTATTTCTGCAAGATCGATGTCAATTTCGTTACCATCTTTATCTTCAATTGTAAATGTGGAGTTGCCGTATTTGGGAACATTATTACCTTCAAATTTAATACCCTCTAAACCAACCACTTGATTCTTAGCAAGCTTTGTTACCTCAATCTCATACGTACCTTTAGAGGCCGCATCCGTAGCAGATGCGGTTAACACTCCGCTTTTTGAGGTGTTTACATTATTTTTATTGAAGGTAGATTCATAACGCATTTCTGAAGCTGCTAGGTTAAATGAAACTAGCTTTGTATTAAGCTGACGGAAAACTGCCTGCTGTTGCTCAAGCGTTGACTTTTTTGTTTCCAACGTCTTATACGGAACACGTTCAACATCCATTAGTGCTTTAATAATTTCTGACGTGTCCATACCAGATGCTAACCCTTGTAAACTAAAAGACATACCTATCACTCCTTTATTTTCAACTATCGCTTCTCATCGATAAAAAATCCGACCATATCTTTAAGCTTGGCTGCTAATTCTAATACATAATCAGCAGGAATGCTATCTAATACTTCACGTGTGCGAGAATCAACTACTTCCACATAGAACTGCCCAGCATCCTCGTTATACTTCATTCTCATTGAATGATTCAATGCCTGGAAATGACTATTAGCCTTCTCTAGCTCTTTATATAACTTCTCCTTGCCATCCTCACCTGGTAATAGTCCTTGCTCAGAACGATTAAGTGGATAAGATGTTGCAGCCAGAATGTCTTCCTGTTGACTAGCCTTCTTGGTGCCTGACAGTTGACTCCAATCAATTGAGGTTCCTTCCATACGATTGATTGAATCGAACACGTTAATTCCTCCCTTATTTTGTTGTCGTTACTTTTGTTTCAAATGCTTAATCCATTCCTTGGCATCCTTACCGTTTGGAAGTGTGGATTGCATATTTTCAGCCTTAATCGCTTCATATACCTCTGAGCGCAATATTTGCACCTGCTTTGGGGCTTCAAAACCTAATTTAATGACATCTCCTTCAACAGCTAGCACATGAACCTCGATGTCATTGCCAATACGAACAACCTCTCCAACTTTCCTTTTAAGTACGAGCATCTTCATCACCTGCCAGTATTAAACGCTCGCGCACACTTACAGAATCATTGGTTAACACATATTGGCATCCTTTCTGTTTGTTCGGCACAATTAAGATTGGCGCCTTTAAATTAATATGGGGCACATCATCTATAAATCGTAAAATATAAAATGCGATAACTTCTTCTACGCTTTCTATTCCAAGTGCGGTTACTACTTCTTCGTCAATATGAAACCCTTCAACATTACCGCTCATCGAAGCCGGAAGAAGCAATAAGCTAAGTTCCTCTTCAAATGCCTGTAATATAAATAGCTGTGAGTCCTCATAAGGCAAGAGAGCAAATTGATTCAGATGGGAAAACCCGACGATACCTTGTTGAAATTGATAAATTTGATGCTTCTCCGGTCGTAGCTCACCATACAATTGACTGTGTATCACTGTCACAGTATTTTCTCCCATCTCAAACTCTCCATTCCTATCGTATATTAACGAATATAATCAAGCAGTGACATTTGCGAAATCTTCGCTCCCATTGATAAAGATGCCTGCAATACGTTTTGTTGTAGCTGTAATTGTACAATTGCATCGGCCATATCAACATCAGCTACAGAAGAGCGCAGCGTTGTCAAGCTTACCTTTTCATCACCAATTCTGCTTTCCACAAGCTCGAAACGATTCATACGAGCACCTGTTTCCGCTAGGTTTAAATTTATTTTATCAATACCAGCCATTATCTTGTCTAAGCTACCAGATATTGCATCCTGATCATCGTCTTCTAATTGCTGTGCAATATCATCAAACAACTTAAAAATATTATCGTCTGCACCAGGCTCTCCGAATACTTGAGCACCTGTCAAACTGACAGCAACTTGAACAGAAGGGCTTACACTCAAGTAATAAACTCCACTATCCGTAACATCATCAGCTGCTGTATCGCTATTATATGGACGAACATCTGTCATCTGACCGTTAAAGATATGTCGACCGTCATACGTACTATTACCTACAGTTACCATTTGCTCACGAAGCTGCAGCACCTCTAGTCGAATTTGCTCACGTACTTCTGGTGTTACCGTGCCGTTTGCTGCCTGATTCGTTAGTGTATTTAAACGTTGTAAGATACTATTTGCTTGCTGTAATACAGAGTCGGTCTGACTTAACCAACCGTAACCCGTTTTCGCATTCGCTAAATATTGCTCATTACGGGCAAGCTCTGTCGTATAGCGCATCTGATAACCAACACCAACAGGATCATCACTCGGCTTACTAATTTTTTGTCCAGTTGATAGCTTATTCTGCCAATCCAGCATCTCCGTATTGTTATTACGTAAGTTACGCAACAGCTGCGTATTTTTCATAACACTTGTAATTCTCATTGGTTAACCTCCACCTCCTATCGACCGACTGTACCCATACCATTAATGATGCGATCAAGCATTTCGTCAACGGCAGTCAAATTACGTGCAGCCGCATTATATGCATGTTGAAAACGAAGCATTTCTGTTAATTCTTCATCAATACTTACACCACTTACTGATTGTCTGCGAATTTCTACGTTATCCACCATATTGTTGCTTCGATCAAGACCAGTCAAAGCAATTTGCGAGCGTGTACCAAGATCACTAACAAATGCACGGAAATAATCATCCGTTGTACCTGAAGAAAGTGCAGTCATCGTTGACGGGAAAGTAAACTTCGCATCACGCAGCATAGCTAATGCTAAAGCAACACCGCTATTGCCTTTGACCGTTTCCATAGCTGTGCCATTCATGGTATATTGACCTGAAGCTGCAACCTTATTGGTGTCAGCAAGAATATCACCATTAACAGCTATATTATTAATCGTGAATGGAACACTGTTATCTGATGATACAAAGAATGAAAGTCCTGTTTCTGGTGGCGTATTAATTGAATAGCCCAGCTGATGTACTCCATTAAATCCATTCACTTTAAATGTTACGCTTGAGGTAATGTTGGAGCCTGCAGGTATCGATGTTCCTGCTGCGTAGTTTGTTACAACACCGTTAGCATCGGTGACTTGTACATCGTTTTCCGCAACCATAATAGTTGAAGTGCGATAGCCGTTCGGCATTGTAATGTCGATTTCTCCACGAACGAAAGTATCGACTAGCGCATTAAGCTGACTACGAACTAGCTCGACTTCTTCTTTGGCTTTCGCGTAACCAGAAACCTCGCCTCCAGTAACCGTATCTGGACCCGCAATAGGTGTCGCTTCGTTACCTGCCACTACCTGTGCTCCGCCAACGAAAATATTCATCATGCCGTTTACGTCCTCTGTATACTGAACATCAACCAGCTTAGATAATTGATCGACTAACAAGTCGCGTTGGTCGCGATAATCGTTTGCATTGTCACCTAGAACCTCAGTTTTACGAATAACTTCGTTCATTTCTGCGATAGCTTCTAACAAGCTGTTGGCTTCATTCAGCTTAATCTCAACATTGCTATCGATATCATTTTCTAATGTCGTTAGCGATGTTCCAATTTTATTAAATGTATCTACTAGGTTTTTTGCGTTGCCAATAAAATCAACGCGCGCACTCAATAGGTTTGGATCACGATTTAATACCTCAAGTGAATTCCAAAAATTATTCATAACTGCGCTCAATCCACTATCAGACGGTTCATTTATAATCGTCTGTATGGATTCCATCGTTGCATTAACAACTGTAAAATGGCCTAGATCTTGATTTTCACGGCGATACTGCATATCTAAATAGCTATCACGTACGCGTGTAACGCTGCTGTATTCTACACCTGTACCAATCTGCCCTGGTGTATTTAAACGAGTAAAGCCAGGTACATATACAGGATCAGCACTTTTCAAATTAACCCTTTGTCTGCTGTATCCTTCTGTTGCTGCGTTAGAAATATTGTTACCTACCGTATGAAGTGCTGTCGCTTGCGTTAAAATCGAACGCTTACTTGTTTCTAATCCATGAAATGTCGAAACCATTGCTTACCTCCTCCAACTTTTATCGGTGCTATTACATTCTTCGATCATATATTCCAGTTCGTTTCTGCGTATCATAACTTTGGGTTGGTCGCTTATACGTTACTTCATCTTCTGGTGGACCACAAATGACATCTAATGAAAAGTTAACATACTCTAACGAAAGCTTAATTAGCTCTTGATTATGGGCATTTGCCTGCTTTAATTTATCTGCGATTTGAGCTATCTGCTGTTGCGCCTCTGCTAATTCCGTCTTCTGCTCGGGATCTGTCAATAACTGCACCATTTCTAGCAGGGTCATCTTCAGCTTTGGTCTAAATCCAAGCTCACGTTGCAGCTTAGTTAACAGAGACCGGATCCCGCTTTCTAGTTCTGGAACTGACTTCATCGCCTTCGTTTCCTTCATCGTAATCATATTGATTCGATCAATATCATTGTTGATGATTGCAGCTTTTTTTTCATCTGCCAATGTAAACAACGCCCGGTAAATGAGCAGCAGTTGCTTTAACTGTTGTATCAGTAATGAAAACGTGGACTGTTCCATTTTAGGCCTCCACTACACTAAGATTTGAAAAAAGGAAGCAACTTCTCTGCAAGCTTCCCAGCTTCAACTTGATATGTGCCAGTTTGAACTGCTTGCTTTAATGCTTTGATATGCTCAGTACGCTCAGAGCTTTCAGCACGACTGCTTTCTAATAGCTCTTGTGCAGCTTGAGAAATTTGCACTTCATCCTTTTTAGACGCCTTTGAGCTTAGTTGACGTTGCTCTATTTGGTTTTGGTAGCTCTTGCTTAAACTTGTAACTCGATTTATATCATTAATTTTCATATCGCTCACCTCATTGTTTCAATACTAAAAAGCCGATAACTACTAATAGTATTATCGGCTTAATTTAAGTTATTATTTATAGCGAATATGGATCAAGTGCGATCTTTATATTGTTTTATTCCCTTATAAACTTCATTTAATTGCTCTGCTTTAATCTTTTTTTGATGCTCTTCTTCATAGAACAGATTTTTCGAACCGTTAATTAATCGCTTTCTACAGCTATCACACAGGTTATTCGTCTGGATCAGTACGCCGCAGGACTCACATGGATAGGATAAATTTGGCGCATCCATTAACGAGATACGACCCTCACGTATAAACTTCGTAATTTGCTTAATTGATACTTCTGTAGCCTCGGACAATTCTACGATGGAAGCTCCTTTATTTTCACGTAAATATTGGGCGCATAATTCATATTGTTTATCTATTTCACGTACACAGGCAGGGCATACATCACGAATGCCTTTTGCAAAAAGCTTACCACAGCGAGGACAATTGCCTAAATTCATTTCAATTCCTCCTTTTCTTGCAACTTCTTCTTATATATAGTTTATCGTAAAATCGTAACGTTTTCATTAGCGGAAAATAATTCATAACAAAAAATTTAAGACCTTGCCCAAGTCACGCTGGCTACAACTAATGGTAGAGGGCTTATTTTTATTAATGCTTCTGCACAGGCATTCAAGGTACTCCCTGTTGTATACACATCATCTACTAGCAAAATATGCAGTTTTTCCTTATTAGTGATCATATCCCGCTTCTCTTTAAACCAACGATGCCAGCAGTCAATGTGACCGCTATACTGCTCTTTACTTTCCATTACTCTTGCCTGACGCCCTTGATGGCTATGCCTAATCGTACTATGGTGTGTTCGGTAAAGCAAGCTGTAGTAAGGAATAGAATAGACCTTACTAATAACGTTAGCTAATCGTTCAGCTTGATTGAAGCCTCGCTCTCGATAACGTTGTTCGCTTAATGGCACCGCTGCTACCGCATCCCAGTGGTATTCACTGCTACGCTGTAACCATGCTGCTGGAAGCTTGCGACTGCTCCTCCACGCTGCTTCCAATCCATAATGCTTAATGAGCTGTAAGCTAACCTGCTCCATTGCAGGCATAAGCATCACCCCTAATATGCCTGCCAATCGTTCATCCCCTTGAAATTTATAGCGATGCAACCACTGCTTCATCTGTTCGTTGTAACGTACTGCGCTTCGATTAAACCAAAGCGCTAATGTTTCCCTTCTATTACAATCAGGACAACGTTCGCTACGTCCGCAGCGTGCACACATCACTTTATCGATCCATGCAATTTCTTTAATACATTGACCACACAGTTGCCGTTCTAACTTCAGCTTCGATAACCAATGCACGTTGCTGTGGTAAGGCGCATTTGTCAGTATGGGGCCTGAGCAAATCAAACAAGGCGCTCGATAGGGCAGCAACACATTCAGCCAGCTTGTCCAACCTATATTCAACATCATCGTTTAGCTCCTTTCATCGTTGTCTGTTCCTGGTATTGAGGCAATAAATAGCCTTGCTGCATCGCTAGCTTGTTCATGCTTTTAATTTGCTTTATTGCTCGTTTCTGCTCCGTACTCCATTGCTGCGATAGAAAATAAACAGCCCCGTTAGGAGCATCACTAGAACGTCCTGCACGCCCTGCCATTTGAACAAGTGAAGCCTCATCAAACAGCTCTGCCTCAGCATCACATATATAAACATGACTGCGCGGGACAGTAACCCCTCTTTCAAGAATCGTCGTTGTCACCAATATTCGAATTTCCCTTTGACGAAACAGCATCACTTTTTCGCTACGCATTGGATCTTGTGAAGAAGTGGCTTCAATCTGAATGTGTGGAAATGAAAGCCGCAATAGCTTAGCGTAGGCTTCTGTATGTACAATACGCTGGAGAAAAATAAAGAGCTGCGCTCCATCCGCCAATGATTGCTGAATGGCATGTAGGAGCAAGCGAGGAATTGTACCTGAGCGTAGCTGATCTACAATTAACGGAACCTTTAATCGTATAGGAACAGGTAAGGGATGGCGATGATAACGAACGGGCAGCTTAATATGTGCTAGCTTGCCTCTTTTAATCTCATTTTGCAAATAGGATGGTGGTGTTGCTGACAGAAGGATGGTCATGCCACGAGGAGTACGAGCTTCTGCTGCGACGCGATAAAGCCGCTGATCGCCGTGATACGGAAAAGCATCAAGCTCATCGATAATGACTAGATCGAATCCATGCTGATATCGCATGAGCTGATGAGTCGTTGCAAGCACAAGCTGGCCATATTGCCAGCGTTCCTGACTTCCACCGTAAAGTGTCACAATTGAAAGCTCAGGAAAAGCTTTATGTAGACGGGGCGAGAGCTCTAGCACGACATCTCTTCGAGGTGTGGCGAGTAACACTCTCCCTCCAAGGGCGATCATATAGGTAACTAGCGGAAAGATCATTTCTGTTTTACCCGCTCCCGTTACTGCCCATAACAAAAACTGTGAGGCAAGCGGATTAGTTGGCGCATGATTTTGCTGTTTATGTTGTTGATCAGCCTGCTGAACTAACTTCTTATACATGAAGCTTAACGCATGGGTCGTTGCCATTTGCTGTGCATCGCTTAATGAAAACCTCTCTAGCTGCAATAGTTGATTGGGAGCCAGTTCCGCATAGTTAGTATGCCTTATTACTGGTGAGTGATAGTGTCCAATTAGAAGTGCAGCGCAAGTACGGGATCTCCCTAGCTGCAAGCATGATCCGCAATAGTAGCAATGTTCACCACAATAACGGCAGTTCCCGCTAGCGCGTATCAGATTACTTTCATAGCAACGTAAGCAGCGAAGCTCAGGTTTACCTTTCCACGGATCTAGCCATTCCACAGCACTTCGTAGCTGTACATGACCATGCACTAATAGCCATCGCCAAGCTTGCAGCAGTTCAGCTTCACTGAAAGGCCGTTGCTTGCCGGTACTATCCGTAGTGGCATCAGCATCCTCTATAACACTCGCATGAAGTCGGTCTTGAACAAGCCCAAGCCACTCATCATAAAGTAGCTTTCGACCTTGAAGCCATTGCAATACTTGTGACCGCATTTTCATTGATTGAGCTTGATTTCCCGTTTGGTCTACACTAATAGATTCAATTTTAATCCAACCAAAATTTTTGGTAATGCCTACTGAAGCTAAAGCAGCAAGAACCGTCTTCTGAAGCTGTTCAATCGATACACTTCGTCCATTTTTCTTGCTCCGTAGCTGTAGCTGTCGATACAGCCAATCCCCAATGGCAAGCGATAATCGTACATTACCGATATACAGCTCCTCATCCTGAGATAGGGATGTAGCCAATTGCTGCCAATCCTCTTGATTCTTTTTTTCCTCGGGAAGCAGCACTGCATGAATGTAAGAGCCACTTTCGATAAGCGCAATTTTACAATACATCTCTCGTTCCTCCGTTCATAGTATAATTAACCAACGCAAAAAAGCACACGCTCGATTGTTCAATCGAATCGTGTGCTTCACGCTTTCATTATAGGGGTAGTATAAACTAGAAAGGAAGCTTGCACAAGTCATGCTCCTTATTAAGATCTATCACAATCGCATGGTCAGGTGCTGCTAGTTGTTGCTCAACTTGAATAGGGAAGCATTGATGGCTCCAACGATCAACCATATAAGAAAGCTCATTGCTATCATATGATGGAACAATGGTTACTTGAACTGGAATACCCATCCACCTAGAAAAAGAATGCATGGAACGAATAATCCATTCCATTTGCTCATAGGGTTTCTCGGCTAGCAATACGTAATGCTTTTCAACTTGTCGATGCCGACATATCCAATAATACAAATGAACAAAAAGTGCTGTCAGTACGTAGCATCCAATAACAAAAAGTAGAAGACTTACCATCGTCATTACCTCCTCTTTGCATATTGTATGCACTACTTAATCATGGTGACACCTTAGGTCAATAGACGCAAAAATGGTTATGTCGTATCTTATTCGAAGAATAGATATAACATAACCATTAATCCGTAAATATTAAAGCGTTTGAATCCCAAACGCACGTTGAAGGTTCTACAATGTAACCCAGCCAAATTTGATGGAATTGATAACAGCCTGCGTGCGATCATCCACTTCCATTTTCTGCAAAATACTACTTACATGGTTCTTAACTGTTTTTTCACTAATAAATAAATGCTCACCAATCATTTTGTTGCTTTTACCTTCTGCCATTAAACGTAATACTTCAGCCTCGCGACGCGTCAACGGGCTTTCTTCAAGCGGAATGTAGGTAGCTCCAATTTCTAATGATTGCGCAGTTGATACACCAATTTCATCCAAGTACGTCATGCGACGCAATTGGTTAATGAGCTTGCCAGTCACTTTAGGATGAATATAAGAATGCCCTTGCGAAACAGCACGGATTGCATTAATTAAAGCTTCTGCCTCCATGTCTTTTAGTAAGTAGCCTGTTGCGCCTTTACGTAGCGATTCGAATACATAGCTTTCATCGTCATGAATAGACAGAATAATAACCTTCACGTCAGGAAATAAATCTCTTAAACGCTCCGTTGTCACGACTCCTGTCTCGATAGGCATATTAATATCCATTAACACAATATCAGGTAGTGTGTGATTACAGAATTCAAGCACTTGGATTCCATCTCCACATTCGCCGATGACCTCAAGATCAGCTTCCATATTCAGAATGCGCTTTAAGCCCTCGCGAAATAATTGATGATCATCTGCAAGCAAAATTTTAATCGCTCCTGCTGTTGTGCTGCTACCTTCTCCCTTGTTCATATCACCATTTACTCCTTTCTTAGCTATTTTTGATTGGTATAATAATTTTTATTTCCGTTCCTTTTTCGGGTCCAGATTGAATATCGATGGCCCCCTCTAGCAACTGTACACGTTCATACATTCCGATAATGCCGTAGTGAGACTGATCATCCTGATTAGGTGGGCGTGAAAATCCTCTACCATTATCCTTAATCGTAATCTCCAGCTTACCAGCAGAAAAGCTTACGTGCACCAAAACTCGCGAAGCAACTGCATGCTTCTGTACATTGGTTAGTGCCTCTTGAACTAAACGATAGATAGCCGCTTCCATAGAAGAGCTCAAGCGAATCTCTTTGCCTTGTACTTCAAAAACCGTGTGAATTTTCACTCGGTCTTCAAAATCTTGCGAAAGCTTTCGTAACGTCGGAATTAATCCTAAATCATCTAAAGCCATTGGACGCAAATTAAAAATGATTTTACGTATTTCCTCAAGCCCTGTGCGGACTTGTCCTTTCAAATCAGAAAGCTCCACCTGCACTGCTGCATAGTCCTGCTTTGCTGCGATTCGCTCAGCAATTTCAGTACGTAATACAAGATTCGCCATCGATTGTGCAGGACCATCATGTATTTCCCTAGCAATACGCTTTCTTTCTTCTTCTTGTGCTAATATAATTTTCAAACCTAATTGCTGCCTTGTTTTTGCAGATTCCAATATACGTGTTACATTATCGACATCACCGGATAGGTATTCTAAGACGACATTCATTTGTGACGCGATACTTTCAGCGCGCTCAATATTTTTTTCGACATTTCTAATACGTATCTGAAGATCATCACGGCGTAATTTTAAATGTTTTTCCTGTTCTCTTGATGTGGCGAGCTGAAGCTGAATCAATGTAGCTTTTTCATATGCTTTTTTAATGTCGTGTTCTCCAAATCTATTGAAATCACGACTAACCTCTGTAAGCCTGATTCTCGCATACCGATATTCCAGCTCATGCTTGTCAACCTGTTCAATCACTTGAAGTGTTTCTTTCATAACCTGCTCAAGCTCTTTTTCCAGGAGGGTGCGCTCATTACGAGCTGACTCGCATACCTCGTAAATTTGATACTTGCTTTCTTCCATCACTTGTATCGTATTCGTAAATATGCGATTAATATCAACTGACAGGTGATCCACCGATGTATATCTCCTTTACCTATACTTCTTCCTATAATTATATCATATTTACTGAAACATCCATAGCGAGTTACTGTATGGTTATACTTTGTTCTGAATGTTTATAAGTCACTTTAAATCCTAGCTTCTCAGAGAATAGACGAACAGGAATTAATGTTCTGTTGTGCTGAATATACGGCGCTACCTCAGCCTCATAGCGAACCCCATTGAGCGTGTATTGCTTCTGACCCAATTTCATTTCTAATATTTTATCACCGCTTAATACCGTTACCGTTTCTGTTTCTTGCTTATACTTTACAGTTGCTCCTAATTGCTCTGCAATAAATCGTACCGGCAAGTAAGAGTAATCCTCTTTCAACGTTGGAGCTACCTCTAACGTAACCGGCTTATCATTAACCGTTGCTTTCTTACTGTTAAGTGTCAATTTAATAACATTTTTATTAGAAGCTGTGGCGCCTGCACCTTTGCCATATTGAACAATATTATCTACCGTAATTTGACCTGTTGGAGCGACACCAGATTTCGTGGAATCAAGCGTGACGACATAAATGCGTCTTAGCTTTACATTCCCTTTCATTGCACTGCTGTCCACGTCTACTTTAACGTTTTTCCAGCCTTTCCAATTTACCGATTTTGCTAAATCGACATAATGAATCGTATTACTTTCATCAATTAACTCTGCACGTAGCCAGTTACCGCTACCGTCGCCTTCAATATCAAGACTTAATCCGCTTATTCCTGCCATTAACGTACGGCCAGCCTCACCAAGCTTAGCATAGGACGCTTTCGTTCCAGTACCTTGGGTAAAATCATACGTGATCTGCAACGCTTTATCTGAAGAGCTTGATGATGCTCCTGCTACCAGCTTTGCGCTACCCTTTGTCACCCCAGCAGGCGTAACCTGACTATTAATGCTATAACCTACATTATTAAAGTTCTCTACAACCTTAGTCGCTGTTTCATTACTAAACGGAATCATCGTTGCTAAATCACCATATCGTACTACGGCATATGCCGTGCTTACATTTTTATCAACACTGTTTACAGTGATCGTTCCATTTTTAAATGTACCATTGAATCCGATAAATTCCCATGACAAAAGATTGCCATTCAACGTATACTGATCACCGTTGTGTAGTGTCGCCTTTAGCGTTACAGGCAGCTGTGCCCCCGCAGATAAAGAGCCAACACCGCTTTGCGAGACAAGTGATTTCATTTGATCACTACCAACAATTTCAAAGGTTTCTGTGGCGGATGCCGAGCCAGCTTTCGCTGTTATAGATGCCGTTCCAGCTGCTTTAGCTGTAAATACATTTCCCGAGAATGATCCGCTGCCGTTGGCGCTTTTCCAAGTTGGCGTATCGCTAATCTCTACTGGGTTATAATATTTGTCATAACCGCGCAAATTAAATGTAGCCGTTTGACCTACTAACATCTTCTTGGTACCCGTTACGATTAAGCCGTGCAAATTACCTTGAGGTGCAGATGTGTACACGCCAATACCGTTCGCTACAGCACGCAATGAGCTTTCTTGCGTAGCATGCGCTAGCGATAATGTTGTATATCCAAGCTTTCGCTCTACCATCGTCGTCGAGCCGCCACCGTCAAGATTGACCGCTTTATGAGCGCCAAGCTTCACCAAGACTGTTTGTAGTTCCTTTAAGCTTAATCCAGTATTACCACCTGAGCGCTCTGCTGTAACCATATATACCTTCTTACCATCTGCAGAATAACCAATTGCAGTACGTGACGTATAGGAGCTACCGCTTACGCCTGTAATATCTCGTGAAAAGCTTGATGCCTTGCCGTTTTCCACAAGCAACGTATGCCCGCTTACCATCATTTCAAACGATGCAGGATCAACAGCCTGCTTTGTTGTTTGCGATACAAGCGAGTAGTCAGCATGAACGGTATCTCCGACCTTCAAGCCAAGCAGAAATTTAGCTGCATCCTTATGTCCGCGCAAGACATAGCCGTTCTCAGGAATGGCTCCCGTAATGACGCTATTTTCCGCAATCTGCTGGACAACATCATCAACGACTAATACCTCAGTTGGTGTCGTGCTAGATTTTTTAGGACGCTCTGCACCGCCCCATGCACTCGTATAAATAAACAGCTTATTATAATGGCTATACGCCTCTCCTGTCACATCGGAGCTATAGGAAGACTGATTAATCCCTGACAAATCAAAGCTACTCCCATTACTCGCTGTAACTTTACCTTGGAACGTATACGCATCGATTTTAGGCTGCTTATCCTTGGTAACACCAAATGCATACATCCCTTTTAATAGAGATGGACTTACCTTTAGCGTACCAAACGTAATATGAGAGCCTAATGGCGCACCCTCTAAGCCCATATTAAATACATCACCATTAATTGCAGCAATTGCGCCAGCATTGCTTGCCATTGTCATAATATTTGTTCGAGTTCCAACCTCACCATTTTTACCACTAATCGCTTGTAGTGAAATATATGGGTTAGACAGATCGACCTCTACAACATGAACAGCGGTCGATACCTGCTTCGTACCACGAACTGTAGAGAATGTATAATCTTTGCGTAATACGCCAGAAGATATAATGCTTTCTCCATTAAGTGCGAGCTTACTAGCTTCTGCTGTAGAAGCATAGGCAGAATTTAATTGGGCATATTTAGTATTTGGCAATAAATATTGTAAAGGTGTAATTACTAAAGCGCCGGACAGCAACAAAATCATTGCTTTTTTCTTCGAAATAAAGTGCTTTAATGTGTAGCGTTGCATTATTTTCTCTCCCTACTTTTCTATCTATATTATATTAGACTACAACAATTACTAGAAAGTTGCCCGAATCTAGCATTTAAATTGTCTGGGCACACAAAAAATAGACCAGACTATTATCTAGTCTGGTCGCATGTCTTAAATAAATGAGTTGTTCAACCCCGCTTGTTCGGACTATTTTTGCAAATAACCCGCTTGCTCTAGCAGACGTTGAATCATAATAATTCCTTGGACTCGTTCTGCATTGTCTTTCGGAGATAATGTAGTATTTGATGTTCCGGATATGATGCCTAGCTGGATCGCTTGCGCAAGCCCTGACTTAGCATATGGACTAACGGACGCCTTGTCTTTGAAACCAGCTAACACGGAATCCGAAGTTCCAGAAAGCTTTGTGTTTAAGCCAACGTAATTGGCTGCACGAATCATCATTAATGCCATATCCTGACGTGTAATGTAGTTATTCGGAGCGAAGGAATCATTTGAAACACCTGAAACGATGCCAGACTTCGCTGCTGCTCCAATATAACCTCCCATTACTGAATTACTATTTACATCCTTGAACTGCTTAGCCGCATCTTTATCAGCACTTAAGCCTAGACCACGTACGATGTACGTAGCGAATTCGCCACGGGTAATTTTCGTTTTTGGATTGAAGTTTGTTCCACTATGCCCATCAGCGATAAATTTGCGTGTCATCGTAGAGATTGAGCTTAAGCCCCAATGGTTTGCTGAGTCACTGAATGACTTATTGCTTGAAACGAGTGCGTACGCACTATTTCCAGAACGATTAAATTCTACTGTAGTTGTAGACCCTGACTTACTAAAGGTTGTCGGTACATAAGAGATTTGACCAACCACGGAATCATAGAATACAACAGCTGTACTGCTATTCGTTAACGAACGATTCGTCTGGATCGTTCGTTTTAGATTGCCTTTAATTTTGGCAGATTCTGAACGCGTACCATTAACAACTAACGTATCATAGTAGAATGGTCCTTCCAACAATGTCGCACCACTACGATTGATCGCTGTCACCAACGAGCTTGTTGCAGGCGTTTGCCCTTCTTCGATAACCAGCTTCACTTGGTTTGTCGAAGAGTTTCCGCTAAGAGCTTTCGTTGCCGCTGTTATATCAATCGCAGAAATAGGAAGCTCATACGTTTTCGTCCCATGTTTAACAACTAACGTGAAATCACCTTTACGTAAAGCATAATCTAACGATGCTACTGGGTAAACGACAATAGCTGCACGCTCACTAGCCGGCACCTCGAATATAATTTTTGCATTCTTCATTTGTGCATCAGACAAAGTAGAAATTGCCGTATTCAGTTTTTCATTATTAATTGTATATCGATTTACTGAATATCCACCTGGCGATACATCAGAGCTTTGAGTACTTGCTGATGGTTTAATGATTAATCCATTTGCCGCCTCAGCATAGTCTGTAGATAGAGAGTCCGCTAATGTTGTCTGATTCGCTACCGATAAATTTGTAAACACATTAATCGCTGTGCCAGATGAGCTGCGCAACGTTCCGCCAGTATTAAAATAAGATACGGTAGCATATTCGCCGACTTTGGCTGGGCTGCTTAATTTTAAGATGGCTTGAGAGCCATTGATGGATACATTAGAAATAACTCTTGAATTGTCAGCAACAATTACTAGGAAGCTGCTTGTGCTAGGTACAGAGCCCGCATCCAGCTTTCCTGAGAAATTAATCGTTAATGTATCTCCTCTTAAAATAGCACCTTGGACAGACACCTCACCAGTTTCCTCATCCTCTTCTTCATCAGATCCACCAGTCGGACCTGTAACTAACTTGCTAGCGAAGGATGCTGCTGCATTATAATCACGATCTAGTAACGTCGTGGTCGTTCCGTAATAAGTTACATAAATGGCATCGCTGCTTTTCATACTATCTGTAATATTGAGAAGCACTGTATCTCCGCTAATTAATACAGAACGTATTGTCGCCGCTTTTCCATTGATTTGAACAAAGTATTGATACGTTTCTGGCGTTGAAGATGAATATAAGCTTTCATTGTACTTTAACAATAAGTTCTCGCCTGACAAAGCGATGTACTGTAACGTTGGCGCTCCTGTTACCGTGTTATTTCCGCCACTACCACCAGTGCTAGTGCCCGTGCCTACTGTATGATTAAATGCTGCAACCTTATTATTAGACAAGCCCACAATTGGATATAGTCCTGGCGAATAATTGACTACAACTGTATCTTTTGACGTCATACTGTTGCTTACTGTTAATACAAGGCTATTATTGCTTTGCGAGATACGATTAATCGTATTTGCCTTGCCATTTACAGTAACCGTAAATTGAGTGAACGCCAAGCTGTGTAAAGTATCTAAGTTCTCACTAAAAGTTAACGTAATCGTACTGCCGTTAAAGCTGCTTGATTTGACAACCGGATTGGATTCCGTAAACCCGCTAACGGCAGCTATATTAGCAAAACTAGCTCCTATATTGCCAGTGATATCTTGGATTTGGCTAACTGTTCCTCTAGTATACGAGATCAGCACTTGCTGGTTGCTACTGACAGCAGAAGCAAGTGTGACAAACACAACATTACCTGTAATTTTCACACTGCTGACATTTCTCGCATTACCTCCCACCGTCACATAATATTGTGCTGGAGAAGGTACGACATTTTCATTTAGCAGTTCATTATACACAAGACGAACAACGTTGCCGCTCACTTCGGTTTTCACCATAACTGGAGGAGAAACATCGCCACCTAATGTTTTAAATCGCCATTGATGCTCGTTTTTAATACCTACAAAATAATTGCCGCCTAAATCGAAAATTGAATTATTTTCAACATTGATATAGTAATCATTATTCCCAAGTAAAGTCTCATCTGGCGTAATCTCAATAACTTTGTTATCGCTTGAGCTAGAGCGCAGTGTTCCCGTTATGCTACTAGCTGCATTTTTAATATTCGTAATCGTTACTTTATCGCTTAATGGATCGACAACAACAGGCTTATCAAATGTTAATTTGAACACTGCGTTTGTCGGAACTGTCGTGCTCAAATTGACCGGTGACAATGAAACAAGCTGCGGCCCAGTTTGTGTTGTACCTACAGTAAAGTAATATGTCGATTTACTGCTTATGCCTGGATAAGCGTTACCTGCTGCATCAACAATTGCATCCTTCGTAATGGTTACATAATAGCGTGTACCTAGCGTAAAGGACTTCGCACCTTCTCCTTTAGAGCTATGAGGATCAATCGTAATGACCTTAGTGCCGCCACCAGTAATTCGGCTTGATGTAATATCAATCGAACGATATAGTGTACCAGAGTTATACTCTCTAATTTCTACCGTGCCATTCTTAACATATACATTCTCATTAAAGGTTAAATTAATCTTTTCTGTCGTACCAACACTGCTTGCACCTCTTGCAGGTAAATACGTTGAAATGCTAGGAGGGGTATTGTCGTTACCAGCCCCTGTCTGAAATCTTAGTTCAGTTGCATTACTAATGCCGTAATAAATATCTGCTGGTTTACTGTGAGCATAAAATGCACCTGGTTCAATCGTTACATAGAAATAAGAATCTCTAGCAAAATTTGACGCAGGATCAATCGTAACTACATTATTAACAATGCTAATTCGTGAGCTATTAGCGTATTCATTAAAAACTAACTCATTGCTAGCTGCATTTCGAATTTGAACGCGCTTGCTGCCACTTGCTGCAACATTTTGATCAAAGACTAATTCAATATTACTTGACAAGTTTACATTAGTAGCCCCATTGCTCGGAGAAGAGCTCACTAACTTAACCGGACTTTCATTCGTATAGAATCTCCAGTTACCTCCGTTAAATGCGTTCCCTGATGCATCTGTAATATTGCTGCTCGTAATCGTTAACGCATACAACGTCGATGGACGCAATGGAGTGCTCGGTGTAATCGTAATTGCTGTAGTTCCACTGCCAGTGATTTCGGAAGATGTTACTGGAATCGTACGATTGTCTGAAGTTCCTACTAGCGTAATGCTTCCGCTTGCAACATACACCGGTTCGTCAAATGTAAATGTAATCGAGTCTGTAATCGATAAATAAGTGCTGCATGACCCCGTAGCCGGACAAAGACCTCCATTGCTTACAAGCGTTGGTTTAACATTGTCAATTACATCTGTCGTTTTAAAGTTCCAAAGACTCGGGTCACTTATTCCTGCAAACAATGCACCATTCGATGCATTTGCAACAGCACCCGCATCAATAAGTACATAATAATCTGTACTCAAGCTTAAATCCGATCCTAATCTCGCTGATAAAACATTATTAGAGATGGTTACCTTGGAATCACTCATTGGGAGAGATTGGACAACCGCATTATCAGAATAACGATAAATTGAAATTCTTTTACTATTGTCCTTCTTGACAATATTTTGATCGAACGTAACTCTAAGCGTTGGTCGTAATCCAATGTTTGTAGCTGCGTTACTTGGGCTCGTACTGACTACAACTGGCCCCAACGTAGCTGCTGTAACGTTTTGCTGCCAGCTACCGTATGGAAGTAATAGCTGTACAACTAATAAAATCGCAATAACTAAAGATAGCCTTCTATTTGCCTGCATCCAATTCACTCCTTGAAATACACTCGTACAATATTTTTCGGCTTTTATCCTACAAAAGTGAAGGGCTGTCTTCCAGTATTACACCCCTAACAAAAGCAAAAAACCAGATTCCACATCTAATTAGACGTAAAATCTGGTAATAATGTTTCTGTCAGTATGATGATTTATTGACCAGCTTCAAGCTTTAATGCTTCTGCCTTGTCCACGCGTTCCCATGGCAAATCAATATCTGTGCGGCCAAAATGACCATACGCAGCTGTTTGCGAGTAGATCGGACGACGAAGATCAAGCATTTTAATAATGCCCGCAGGACGAAGATCAAAGTTATTGCGAATAATCTCAACAAGCTTCTCTTCTGCAATTTTACCAGTACCATACGTATCCACGTTAATGGAAACTGGTTGCGCTACGCCAATTGCATATGCTAATTGAATTTCACATTTATCAGCTAGGCCAGCGGCAACGATATTTTTCGCAACATAACGTGCAGCATACGCAGCAGAGCGGTCAACTTTCGTTGGATCCTTACCAGAGAATGCACCACCGCCATGGCGTGCATAACCACCATAGGTGTCTACAATGATTTTACGGCCAGTAAGACCAGCATCACCTTGAGGTCCGCCGATAACAAAACGACCTGTTGGGTTAATGAAGTATTTGGTTTGATCATCAAGCCACTCTTGTGGAACGACTGGCTTAATCACATGCTCCATCACATCAGTTTGAATTTGCTCTAATGTAATCTCTTCAGCATGTTGTGTAGATACTACAATGGTGTCTACACGTACAGGCTTACCATCTACATATTCGATTGTAACCTGTGTTTTACCATCTGGACGAAGATAATCCAATGTACCGTTTTTACGAACTTCAGCTAGACGACGGGCGATACGGTGCGATAGCGCTATCGGAAGTGGCATAAGCTCAGGAGTTTCGTTCGTTGCAAAACCAAACATCAGACCTTGGTCACCTGCGCCGATATCTTCATTTTCTTGGTTGATATCTTTACCATCACGTGATTCTAATGCCGCATTAACACCTTGTGCAATATCTGCAGATTGTTCATTTAGAGACGTTAACACTGCACATGTGCTGGAATCAAACCCGTATTTCGCACGAGTGTAACCAATTTCCTTAATTGTACGACGTGCAATTGCAGATATATCAATATAATCAGCTTTACTTGTTATTTCCCCAATAACAAGCACTAAGCCTGTAGCTACTGAAACCTCGCATGCAACGCGTGCATTAGGATCAGCTTCCAAAAACGCATCTAAAACAGCGTCAGAAATTTGGTCACAAATCTTATCGGGATGACCTTCTGTTACTGATTCTGATGTAAATAAATGGCGTCCTTTTACCGACATCCGTATCAACCTCCCATATGATGTTTACTATATATAAGAATCGGATCTTATAAACAAAAAATTAACCTTTTCCAGTAGGAAAAGGTTGATTTACAACTCTTCTAACATAAAATAATACAGAAAGACACTGGACAAGTCAATGTATGCTGTAATTTCACGCTTTTTGCTCAGCTTGGTTTTAGATTTGTCCTAATACCTGCTCCGCTTGTTGGATTAGACGCTTTGTAATTGAACCGCCGATATAGCCAACATCACGTGTTGTTACGGCTTCCCAATTAACTCTTCCGCCTGTTGCAGCTGAAGATCCCAGCTCTCCAGCAAATTCAGCATTAAAATCCTCACTTCCCGAACTAAACAAACCTAATTCAGCAGCCAGCTCATACTTCATTGCATTTAATGCTGCCTTACATTGTGGAACGACAACCTGTTTATTTCTACTCATTATGACAGCCTCCTAATTATTAAGTGATAAGTGCAATATTAGTATGGCTGCTACGTACTGCAATAACCTGATAAATGATTGACAACGATGGTTAAAGCTTGCTGTTCTTCCTTATCCCGCAACTTGATCTAAATAATAAATCCGTCATGCAGATTTACTAAAACCTGCATGACGGATTCGAAAACATTAATTATTCAAGATAATAAGAGCCTTTAACTAATACCGTTAGCGATGTTTTTGAATCTGGAGCGGCTTGAATACCGCGTCCATCTCGTGGAAACCATATTAGATGATTGCTTGGTACAGGTGAACCCTTTTTAATATCCTCGCCTGCTGTTACATCTGAAATCCCGTTGCTGTCAGAGCTATACGCTACAGCCTTACCAACGCGTATAACAGCTTCACTGCCTGCATTAACCATCAATATACGATCTACAGGTACTGTGACAACTTCAAGGGTTGCTTGCGATGCTGAACCCCCTGAGGAGCCGCCTGACCCGCTTAATTTAGCGATTTGTTCGTCAACGTAGCTTTTTGTAACAACCGGATCATTGACCGTTCCCGGAGTAACTGAGCTCGTGCCAACCGTTAATGCATTGCCAAACACAGTTCCAGCAACAATACCTGTAGCTAAAAGTAATGCTGCTCCGGCCCATTTTGCGGAAGCTAATTTCATCCCTCACATCTCCTCCCTATATATTTATACGATACTAGATTAGTAGGTTAATTACTAGAGTTTAATTGATAATGCCAAATTCCACTGTCTTCTTCGCAATTAGCTTCTTATATCCTTTATATTCTGCATATACATTGATATCAAATTCTGTAAAGTTTCTAGTCTGAAGAAGTTCATTGCTATAAGTAAACTCTAATGTTTTACCTTTTCCCACTTGCAATGCACCTTCAGCTGAACCTGCGATCTCATAGGTTTTAGAGAACACTACAGCTGGAACTTTAGTATCAGAGAACTCAACAATGATCTTCTCTGCATCCGTGTACTCTGCAGCATTTTCACGAACATTAATATCGTAATTCATTTGTAATTTTAATGAATCGATCATCCAGCCATCTGAGCTATGATATCCAGCCTCAATATTATAAAGAGAGATGTCATATTGCATAAATGGTAGATTTGTAAAATCGGATTTTGGTGCTGTAGTTCTTATTAAGTGAGAAGTATAAACTGGATTGATAACGATTTGAGATAACTCTTCATTATCACCTAACGTTTCTCCAAAATAAAGATCGATTTGCTTACTATCATAATTTTTCGGTATGACAGCAGAAACATATAAAATCGCTTTACCATCTGGCAACAGCTTAGATTCATATTTTTTAATTTCTAAATCAACGAGATCCTGCTTCGAATTTTCAATATAGCCTTTAAGCTGAGTCGGAATTGTTGAACGTTGCTCCTTATTCGTGTATTGAAGCTTAGCAACAAATAAATCAGATTGTTTGCCGCTGTAGATAAACGAATCGAGTACAGCTACTTCTCCACGAGCACCTAGCGTATCAATCGTATAGTTTTGATTGCTTGCAAGAAGCTGTGCTTTGCTTACGGAAGATACTTCGAAAGTATGAATCCCTTTAAGCCCCGATTCAGTTTTCTCAGACATACCGAAAACAATTTTATTGGCTTCCTGCACATATGGAATTTCTGTATAAGCAATGATACGGTAGCTCTGCCCTGGAGAAACCGCAACAAGCTTATCCAAGCTTACAATAGTCGTGCTATCGGCAGCCAATTTAACGCCATCGAGCTCGAATTGACCAGTCAAATCTAATTTACCTTTACCTTGCTTACCTTTGTTCGTCACTTTAAACTCAGCAATAAGTAGATCATTCATTCCATTAGGTGTGCGCTGTAACGATACTTGCTCAATTAACATATCATTGTAGGTCTTAGAGCGTGATGCAGTCGTTTTCTCAGGCTCACTTGCTTTACCGGCTAACACCTTATAGGTGCCTAAGAAGTTTGCTTTACCAGCTTCATCACTCTTTACAAATACAATGATCTGGCTAGTCGCTAGTTTAATATCCTGTGGCACCTCTCCTTGTAGCGTCAGCGTTACAGGAATTTTCGGTAATAGATTACTTTGCTGCTCGGCCTCTTTAGCCACGAGCGGATATAAAAAACCTTGCACTGTCTTCACATAAAACTCAAAGCTTGGCATTGCCACTCTTGTATTACTTTTATTTTCAAGAATAACCTTCGTTTCTAAATTTGCTTTTTTATCTGGGTAGCTTAATAAGCTTTCCTTCACCGTCAAGCCGATTTTCGTACCATCAATCATGTACGAGGTTTCAACATCTGCTTTATTTACCGACGTATTAACCAATTTCGGTAATGATAGCTTCGCTTTAGGTAGGTTTACGGCTTCATCCTTATGCATAACGATGATGGAATTATTGCTATTAACAAAAGACTTGCTCACTGTACCTGTTAACATAAATGTTTTGCGCTCTTGAGCCTTTAAGGCAAGCTCCTTAGGAGATGTTTCTAGCTCAATTAAGGTTCCTTTATCATCACTTATATAAAATTGTAATGTACTTAAATCAATACCACTATTACTTTTATTACGCATCGCAACATCAAAGCTTAAGTATGCATACTCGTTATCTGTATACATCTTATAGCCGCTTAACAATATATTTACTAACGTCTTATTAAAATTTATTTCTTTTGCTACTTTATATGGAGTTGTCCCATCAGAGCTTGGTTTGACATTGCCAACAATACGTTCATAGTTTCCAACACCAAAATCCCACTTAATTAAATCAAGTTTAAGATTCGTTAACTGTTCCTTTTCATCTACATAAGCATAGAATGTCATATATGTAGTTGTTTTTGGAATAACATATTTCTTATCCTTATCCTCAGCAATTAGCTTCGTAACATAGGACTTATTATTTGTTCCCTTCATTCTTGCCCAGTAATCAATTAAATTCACAGTGTTATTGGATTGGTTATCGAACACGATCGTAAAAACTGCTAGCTTACCAGTTTCATCACGCACAATCTGTGCATCATACAAAAATACATTCACTCCTGAAGATAAATTCACCGATGATGCTTGGGTCTGTGCTGCAACTGTATTCCTGTCCAGTACCAGTGATCCCTGTAAAACCAAACTAAAGATAAGCATAATAATGACGTATTTGGATAATCTAAATTTGTTAGCTAACAACGATACCCCTCCTCTTCTACATCATATAACGAGATATAAAGAGGAAAAGTTGCGTAGAAAATAAAAAAACTGCTAAGTCCGAAGACTTAGCAGTTTTCCAAGTAAATTATTATTTTACTTTAACAGATACAGTGTAAGCAGAACCGCTTAGACCATCAAATACAACAGTAAGAGTTACTGTGTCAGCTTTGTCTTTAGCAGTAGCTACTGTTCTGTCATCAGAAATTTCAACTACAGTGCTATTAGCAGAAACAATAGCGTAGTTAGTGATTAGGATTTTGTCGCCGTATTGGTCGTAACCAACTAGTGCTCCGTCAACAAGTTTGCCATCTTCAACTGTACCGATGATTTTAGCTTCGATATTAGCTTGGCCTTTGTCAACAGTAATTGCATTAGAAGATTGAACTACTTTAGTAAGTGTAGCAGTTGTATCTACTACAGTGATTTCGTAAGTGCCAACACGTAGGTTGTTTACAAGCACTTCGATTTTTTGAGTACCTTTTTCTAGAGCAACAACTGTGTCACCTTCAACATCGATTGCTTTAGGGTTACCAACAGTTTTAACTTCAAATCCTTCTAGAACTTGATTCAAGTAGTTACCAGCAGAGTCTTTTGCGTAAACTTTAACAGTAACTTCTTTATCGTTGATTGCATGTTTGAAGTAGTTAGCATCGTCTTCCTCGACGTCAGAACGTTGATCGTTAGCATCGATTTTAGTTGCAGAAAGCTCAACTGCATAACCAACTAGTGCTCCACCTTTTACTACAGAAACACTTACAGTTTTCTTGAAGTTACCAGCTTGGATAGTTAGTACTGTAGAAGCAGAATCTTTTTCTTGACCAGCATGTTCAGCAATTTCAAGTTTAAGTTCGCCGTTAACAGCAACTTTATCAGATTCAGCTTTGTCAGCATCAAAGCCAGCAACTACTGTACCTTTAGAAGAAATTACTGTGAAGTCTTGATCTTCACCTTTGTAAACATCACCATATTGGTCTTTAAGAGTAACTTTAAGCTCTGCAGAAATTTCAGAACCGTGTACTAGCTTGATTGAAGATTTATCTACTTCAACACCAGCAAGTTTTTGATCTTCTTTAACAGTGATTACTACAGATTTGTTAACTGTTTTACCGTTAAAGTTAGCAGTTACAACTACAGTTGCAGAACCAGCTTTGATACCAGTAGCAACACCAGTAGTTTGATCTACAACTAGAACAGTTGGGTTAAGAGACTTGAATGTAGGTGAAACACCATCAACTTTTTTACCGTCAGCGCCTAAAACTTCAGCTTGAAGAGTTTTAGTTTCGCTTTTGAATAGAGATGTTACTGCATCTTTAGTAAGCTCATCAAGAGAAACTTTACCGATGCTGTTGATTACTGCTACAGAGTTTTTAACTTGAACAGCAATTGCACCAGTTTCGATTGTTTTTTCTTCCTCAGCGTCAACTGTAACGATAACGTTAACTACAGAGTAACCAACGAAATCAGGATCAGCGAAATCAGCAGCAACAAGTTTGTTGTCTTCAGTTACAGCGATGATATCAGTGTTAGAAGATTGTAGTTCAACTACATCAGTGTCAGTGATATCAAAGTCAGCAGTAATATCATTACCAGCAGCATCTTTAATTACGAAACCAAGCTCTTGTTCAAATGCTAGAGCTGTTTGTTTCAAAGATACAGAAGCAGCTTCAGCTTTTGCATAAGTGAATTCAAGAGTTGTAGTATCTTCAAGAACAGCAGATGCATCTTTGTTAGCAATGCCGCTTACTTCAACTACATAAGTTTTGTCAGTTTTCAAAGAATCGATAAGGTTGATTTTAACTTCGTTAGCAGAAGCAGATACAGAAGAAATTACTTCGAAAGTATTTTCAGCATCTTTTTCTTTAACTACAAAGTTGCTTGCAAGTACAGTACCAACTTCTTGGCTGAACTCAACTGCAACTGTTTTAGAGTTAGTTGCTTTTGCAGAGCTAACTGCAAAGTTATTTTCATAACCTTTAAGACCTAGGATAGTACCAACTTTTTTGCCATTGATTTTGTACTCAATAGCAGATACAAGAGAAGTGTAGATGTCGCCACGGATAGCGTTAGCTTTAGGATCAAGATCTTTGTCAGCTAGGCCAAGTGCAACAGCAGTTTCAAATGCTGTAGCGTAGTCAACTTCTTCTTCACTACCTTCTAGTTGTTTGAAAACACGTAGAAGAACTGTTGCAAATTCTTGGTTAGTGATTGATTCACCAACACCAAATTTTGTTTCGGATTTACCGATGAATAGTTCGTTTTCTTTAGCCCAAGATACATAGCCGTTGTAGAACTTGGAATCAAGATCTTCAAAACCATGAGTGTTAGCATGAGCTTCAGCTTCAGAAACTTTACCTAGTAGACGAGCGATAAGAACAGTAACGTCTTGACGCAACCATTCAGCGCCCTCTTCTAGACCTTCGTTAGTACCATTGATAAGACCTGCTTCTTTAAGTTGCTCGCCAGCAGACTTAGTGTCAGCTGATACAAGCGTTGCAAACATGGAGAATACCATAGCGATTGCAACTAGTAGAGATAAACTTTTTTTCATAACCTTTTTTTCTCCTCCTCTAAATTGCTTCGGTTGTTGAGAGTTTTGTTTTGATAAAAAATGGCTCGAATTACTCATAGCCAGTTCACCCCCTTCCTGGAGTAGAGCACATAATTATAAAATAATGTCTACTAGCATGACAATACTTGTTGAGAGCACGCTGTAGAAACTTGTAAATAAAGAGAGAAGCCTGCTAGATTACACGTATCACTATAACATTATACAATGTTGTGCCCAGACCGTAAAGAGAAAGTTAAATATTTATTCCATATCTTTCCGCATTATGGTCAATCCGTGAATCTCTCAATTAACTTACATTAACTTAGACGCATGAAACTCTAAAAAGTTGCACACATTTCGTTAACATTAAAAAATTAATTGTTGGTTTCGCAAACTGGAAATTATTATCCCAAACCTCTATTAATAGTATAGCTTGTACTAGATTTGAAGTCGATAACAAACTTTTACCATACAAGACAATCAGGCATGAAATGATGTCTCATCTCATGCCTGATTGCGTTTAGCCGTATAGTTTCGGTAATTTCTTAAGCTTATTCATCACGCGCGCCATAATGATTGCCGCGTCACTGCGAAGCATTCTAGCCTTAGGATCGTACACATATCCTTCTTTCGGATCAGCAGTGTTAATCGGCTTACCTACGATAAAGCCTTGCTTCTGAACCGCAAGTACTGCTGGGATTGCATAATAATCAAAAGCTGCACCATCTTTAAATGCTTTATCTAGATCGTTTCTTGCCTTCGTTGCATTTGTTTCTAGCTTTAATTCCAGTGCACGAGCCAGAATAACAGCCGCGTCTTGACGAGTGATAGATACATCCTCTCCGAAGAAGCCTGGTCTCGTACCATTGACGATACCTGCTCTTGCAGCCGTCTCAATATAACGAATATCATAAATCGCATTTGGATTATACTGATTCGTCACTGTTTCCGGATAATACGTAAAATGCAGTGCACCGTCATAGTTCAATGGCAATTCAAGTGCCTTTACAATCATTCGTGTAAACTCACCGCGAGTAATATACTCGTCACCACCGAAGCGGCCTACAGTATCAACAGCATTCATAATACCTTTGGCGTAGATTGCCTCCATCGCCTCACGAGCATAGCTGTGGTCGATAATATCGTTATAGCTACGAGTTAGCTTAACAACGACGTAATAACCGAATTTAGTAAATGGAACAGAAACCGTTCCTTTTTTCTCATCGACTACCCCACCAATATTTTCCCAAATACTGTTGTAAGGGTCGAAACGGAATACAGAAATCGTAGTTCCTGCACTTGATACGATATTGCTATCATAAGAAAGTGTTAACGTACCTGGATTGCTTGGCAATATCTCACGGTCTTTATAGGACACACGATCTGTAAATCTAGGATAATCCTTCACATCAACTGATCTAGGGAATGGGAACGGATCAAGACCTCTTGTAATCGGGTCATAAACATTATCCGTATCGCTATCATCCGCCAATCCAGCATCAATCCAGTAAAGCGGACTCGCCTTAATAAAGCGGCCTGCATCACTTTCAAAGCGTGTTTTAATATGCAGATTACCTAAGCTAGTGCTCACACTAGAATATCCAGAAGCCTGATTCTCAAAATTGTGACGATCGACAATACCATCATCAGGATGTGCAATCGCAAATAAAATTTCATTGCCATTATACACTTGCGTTGAGGACTTATCAGAGCTGTTTAGATACGTTGAGCGAATAAGATTCGTATTTTTAGGGAAGCTTAACGACAACGCACCATTAAATACTTTATGCGACGATTTCATCGCTTCCATATACTGCGCGCCAGGGATATTCGTTGGCACATAGCGAACTTTAAAGCTGCTAGTCGTCGTTGTATCGCCACGCTTAATCGTAAACGGAATTTCGATATCTTTGTTCGCAGACTTTAACGTAACATAAGCTCGGAACGCCTTCTCAACCCCGACTTCATTCGTTGTAGAATAATCGTAATAATCAATTGCTTCTGCTTGTTCCTTATTAATCGTCATCGAATCTGCACCAGGTGCGGAGATAATAACTTCTAGATAGTTTTGGTTTACAATATGATTTTGCTCAATATTTGCTGGAATTTCGATTTTATAAGGAATTGAAATGGAGTTAACCTCGATGCTATACGTAGCACGCGGACCAAACTCACCAGCATTAAATACTGAAATCGTGTAAACCAAAGGACTACCGTCTACAGGAAGCTTCTCATCTACGATGTTAAAGAAGAAGGATTGCGTCGCCAGGTTATAGTAAACCTTCACTTTATTTGGATTGTTATCAATTTCTCCAGAAGTAGCCCCAGTTACTTTACCTTCACCAACCATTAACTCAAGACCAGCATCATTACGTTGAACTGTACGGTTTCCATCAGTAAAGTATAGCTCTCTTGATAAATCCCATACCTTAGGCTCAGACCATTCTGGGCTGCTAATTTGAATCATGTAGCCCTGTTGAACATCCTCAGATATATCGTCTGTCAGCTTTGATCTAACTGCATCATAGGTTTTACCTAAATCAAGGAAGTCGAACGAGCCATAAACATTGAACTCAGCCTTTTTAGTTGTAAACACACCGTTAGAATACGTAAAGTTAGAATCGCTTGCACTTGGAGGCCAAGCTTCCTTCGTATACGGATAAACGCTATCTTTATCAGCTGGAACCACCGGTAGGTTTTTCGGCACAATATTGAATCTTAGTGTGCTTTCATAATTATAAGTGGTTGTACGGAAAATAAATTTAACCGTATTTTCACCTGTTTTATTCAAATAAGAAATAAGCTTTTGCACTTCCGTTGGATCTGTAATAGCGGTAACTGCACCAGTGTTAGGATCTACCGCAACACCTTTTGGCGCAAACAACGGAGAGTTTGTGCCAGTTACCCCTACAAGCTCAACCGGTACATTGTTTAACAATAACGTTACCGTTTGTCGATCTCCATTTTCAGTTTTATATACGATATCTGCTGGGTTAGCTACATTCATTAGACGACCAACCAAAGCCCCTATTTCATTAAACAGAAAGTTCTCATCAGCCGTTAAAGAATCAAACGGAATCGACATTCCATCAGAAATACTTTCAAATCGTACATATGGACCATACTGTAAGTTTAACGTTACTTGGAAAGGATCTATTACTGCATTAGCACTAGCGTCAAAACGAAGTCTTAGCACGTTTGTGCCTGATTTATCAAGATTATCAAGCTGCAGAAAGATTCGTAATTGCTGTACTTCTACGCCATCAATTGTTGCTGTTTTAATAGCTGTTAATGGTGTACCAGTTGTATCTGTTGTAAGTAATTTGTATTTGCCAGCCTTCCCGTTAACTGTTAACAACAAATCTTCGGTTAGGGTGTTCAAATCTAAATCGCCATAGTTAGAGATAAGCACCTCTAGCGCAATTGGTAGTGAGTAAATATTAGCACCTGTAGTTAAATCGATATTATCGCTCGGTAAATTAACTAGTCTAACTGGATCTACAACTCGAATTTCATCCTCTACCCCAGTAATAGTTTCTGTCATCGTACCGTCAAAGCCAGCCAAATAGTTAATATCGGCAATGAACGCCTTCGTACCGTCGCGTAGCGTAAAGCGTCGTGTTGAGGATGTATTGATGCCTTGATCAAGATTAGGCGCTCTGTAAGTGAATGTAATGTCTGTATTCAGCGGTAATACACCATCATCAAAATTATAGCTGTAATTTACTACAAGATACTTTGCAGTTGCCGTTAATTCAGCTGGATCATAAGTAAATGCCACTGCAGGTGTATCTGCAGCTGCTACTCCGCTCACCACAATTCTCATATTAGTTTGCAAAGCTGCATTAACTCCAGCTGTATCCGTATTTTCAATACGAGTTGCACCGCTATACAATGGCAATGGAATAATCGCTTTACCACTAATTGTGATGTCTTCGTCGTTATCTACGGAATAGCTCGAACCATAGGTTAAATCATAGGTTTTGGAATCATTGGTAATCTTCTCTTCATAATAAGTAACATTACCTGTATATAGCGCGACTTGTCTTGTAGTTTCTACGACCTGACCACCATTGGATACTTTAAAGGTAATTGCGTTAAGTCCTTCATTAATTGTCAGCTGTGGTACGACAAAGCGGAAGGAGTTGGATGTCTGTGACACCATATAATCATAGCTGGAACCATTAATGATTACCGTTACTTTTGACGCATTCGGCGCATAACCGTTAATCGAGATGCTTCCTGTTGTTTGTGGAATATCACTTTTTGAATATAGCATCGTTATGCCATTCTCAAGTAAGTCATAAGTTTCAGTTTCAAAGCCAACTTTTAAGTCATGCAGAATCGGACTATCACGGTACTCGATGTAAAAAGGATAGTCATCAAAACGTTGTCCATTTAATACCCCGGAAAATGTAATTTTGTTTAATCCAGAGAATAACTGAACATTGGATACAGTAATTTGATTTCCGCTTACGACGATTCCCGTTGTAATTTGCTCGGTATAGTTACTTGGCTTATCACTAGTCAGCGTAATTTGTTCAACCTTGTAGCTGATCGACGAACCAATAATTCCATTAAGTGTACCGTTCAACGTTACATATCGATTAGAAACAATTCTTGCTTCATTCTTTTTATATTTTTCATTTGGAAATTGAAACGCTGGAATAATATCATCCTCCGCAGCGCTAATTTGTTGCGTTAAAATATTATTCGGAATCAACGATAATATTAGTACAAACGCCAACAACATCGGTATTAACTTTTTCAATTGAAATCTCCTCTCTTATTCTGTAGTACAAAATTCTATATGAATTGCACTTGCGTGCAAATCAAAAAGGGAAATCATTAGCTAGTCCTTTCCACAATTTTCTTCTAATTCTTTCATAATAGACGCAATTCCTTTTAAAAAGTTCCGTACAACTTATATCGGTTATATATTAATCGATTTAAAGTGATACAGACATGAAAAAATTGTTAAATAATTTTTTCGCATAAAAAAAGCTGCTGGCGACTGAGCCAGCAGCTACTTTATTCGATATTTTGTTATTTACTTCTTGATTGGGAATTAACGAAGCCTAGCTTAAGTCCAAGCTTTTGTAAAAAATTAATAACCGGACGACGCGACTTATCTACGATCCCGATCACTTCTGCACCAATTTGCGTTAAGAATAAGACGATACATACAACGGCGAAGGTAATCCAGTTCGCACCGTTAAATTTAATAACAGCCGATTGAATGATGGCCATCGTTCCGAAAATTGCAGCTACACCCCAAATCAGCAGCACCGTTTTACGATGACTGAAGCCTAGGTCCTGCAGTCGATGATGTAAGTGCCCTTTGTCAGGCGCAAAAATTGGACGCTTATTAACTAGTCTGCGAATAATCGCAAAGAATGTATCTGACAACGGTACCCCAATAATCAATAATGGAATTACGAATGATACCAACGTTACTTGTTTAAAGGAAATTAACGATAGCATCGCCAAGCAAAATCCTAAAAACAGTGAACCGGAATCGCCCATAAATATTTTAGCAGGATGGAAGTTATAGCGAAGAAAGCCCAAAATTCCACCAAGCAGCAATGTACTTATTAAAATAACAGGTTGAAAACCCATAATAATTGCCATAATTAAAATCGTTCCGATTGCGATGCCTGATACACCTGATGCCAAGCCGTCTAAGCCATCAATCAAATTGATCGCATTGGTTACACCAACAATCCATAGAATGGTAACAGGAATGCCGATCCAATCATTAATTTGCTGCATATTTTCCCCAAATGGCAAGCTAACAAATTCAATAGAAATATTGAAGCCAAATACGACAATGCAGGCTGCAATAATTTGCAAAACGAATTTAAGCTTTGCTGATAATTCGAAGCGATCATCAAAGGCACCAGTAATAATAATAATTGTACCACCTACCAAGATTGCCTTAAGCAGGTTAAGATCTCTTCCGAGCAATGTGCCTTCAGGTATGAAATTTATAATTGCAAAAAATGAAATAACAAAAGCAAGATAAATAGCTAAGCCACCCATGCGCGGCATTATTCTTGTATGAACTTTTCGCTGATTCGGTACATCAATCGCACCAACCAAAAAAGCGAACTTCTTAACAAGCGGCGTTATAAGTAAAGCGATAATCAGTGCAATTGCGAAACCGAGTGCATATACGATTCCAATTGGCATAATATGAATTCTCCCCCTCTGGATTACAAACAGAATTCGTCGATTGCCTCAGCTTATGATGTGCTGTTCTGGTTCAACTTATCCACTGTCTCAAACTCCAGCTCTATCTTAGTGCAAGTTGCACCGTGTTGAATTATACTCCTGACTTATAAAAAACACTACCGTGAAATTTAATCTAATTTCAAGAAAAACCTACGTTAAACGGTTGTTTTCATTCATTTTCAATATGTTTTGTAACCTTCTCTTTATCGCGCATCACTTTAAGCATGAATTTAGGCAAAACCATCATGCGCGGCAACCGTTTTGGCTCCTGTAATAAGCGGAAAAACCACTCCATACGAATAGCCTGTACCCACTCTGGTGCACGCTTTAGCTTGCCAGAAATAACATCGAAACTTCCGCCAACCCCCATAATTAGCGGTACCTTTAAAGCTGAGCGATGCTTAACAATCCAAGGCTCTTGTGTCTCCGCACCACGTGCAACAAATAGCAAATGTGGCTGCAAGGCAGCAATTTGCGAGACAACCTCATCATCCTCACTTGCCCCAAAAAAACCATTACGAGCGCCTACAATACGAACCTGTGGGTATTGCAGCTGCAACGAAGCAGCGGCTGCATCAATAATTTCTTGCGTGGTGCCAAGCAAAAAGACCTTCCAATGACGCTGTTCGCCTTGCTTGAATAGCTCATGCATCAGCTCAATTCCAGCAACGCGCTCAGCAACAGGATTACCAGCCTTCTGTGCAGCCCATACAATGCCAGCTCCATCTGGAACGATAATATCGGCCCTTAACATCATCTCTTTATAAGATGGTTTTTCTAATGCAGACATGACCATAATCGGATTCGCTGTGATCACATGGGTTTGTTCACCCGCTTCAATTCGCTTTGTCAAAAAGTTTACCGTTTCCTTCATATTCATTTTAGAAAACGGAATATCATAAATATGGACCGTTGGTATTGTTTTGGTCATGAGGAAATCACCTCGTTATATTCTGACGCAAAAATTGTACGATTTGTTGCGCTGGTTTTTGTGATTGTTGAATTAATTCATCAATTTTCTGTTTATGCTGCTCTTTCCATTGCTCCCTATGGTCTAGGGTTTGCAACATTTCCGTTACAAATTGCTCGCTATTCAATTGTTCAGTTGTGCCAATCGGCTGACAATCCACTCGCTTTAAGAACTGATCGATTTTCGGATCATACGAAAGACCAAGCATAGGAATACGCTGATTAGCTGCATAAATCAGTGCATGCAATCGCATGCCTAGTAATACATCGCATTGCGACACAGCACTTAACATAGTTTGCGGATCATCTGGAAGCTTGGCAATCTCAAGTTTGCTGTCACCAATCTTTCCAGTAAGCTGATCAACAATAAATTGTGAGGCTTCAATATCGTCTGGCGTATGAAACGGTAAAAATAGAAGCTGTATCTTACGCTTTGCTGTCAAAGCAAGCAATGCCTCAGTAATCCGTTCTAAATCAGCTCGATCCTTTCTCCAAAAGCGGACGGATATACCGATACGCGGTAAACCATCAGCCTGGGGCAATGTCGCTTGTTCGTAAGGTAGCGGCATTCCCATTACTGGATCTGGTACAATATCAATCGCCTGTTTCTTAACGCCAATATCGCGCAGAAATTGAGCAGACTGTGCATCACGGACGGATATGTAGCGACTGCCCTTCATTGCAGAAGCAATGAAGGGGTATAGTTGCTTACGATTTACTGGTCCAATGCCTTGAGCGTAAATAAAGGTTGGCTTACCTAGCCATTGTGCCAATTTAATTATACCAGTGTAATAAGGTACACTCTTCAGACCTGTTGCATCTTGAAGTAAGCTGCCTCCGCCACTAATTAAAGCATGAGCAGAAGACAACGCCTTGAAGATCGAAGCTGGATGCATTCTAGGCACTGCCTCTACTCCATACATACGGCTTGTCCACTCTGGATCACCACTTAACACAATGGGCTTAATCTCAATATTTGCAGCCTTACTCTGTTCCTCCAGAGCAAGCAATATTGAGCGCAATACAGCCTCATCTCCACTATTGTGAAAACCATAGTACCCGGAAATTACGACGCGATACGTTGCTGTATTTTCGGCCATACCCATTTACGCCAAGCTCCTTCCAAAACTGTCCATACGAATATTAGTAGTAAACCGAACACAATACCAAGTCCTAGACCAAGTAAGGTGCGAATGGTTGAAATCATAATCGGCGAGTGAATATGAGTAAAAGTACTTACCATTGTTAATTGACCCATTGTGCCGACAATAATGAGCAACCATGAAGCGCGATAACGTAATGCTAAGAACAGACCCAGAATCAATGGTGGATGTCCAAGCATAAACTCCTTGAATCGAGGACGCACACCAACCGTCGTTTCCAGCCAATGACGAATAAATAGCTCTAAGCTGGATACTTGGCCGCTATTTCCTGTACGGGAAAGATAGTATGCCCCGATTGCGCCAACAATAAGCGCAATAACAACCCAAAGTAAGCTAATCGGTTTGTTGAGCAGCTTCCATATACGAGCGAGAATTCCTTTAACTCCATTAACTCCTTCTCCACGGTAGAACAATACGTACAGGGCAGCGAGCGCTAAAGGCACAACATGAAGCGCACTTACTCCTCTAAACTGCTGGATCACCAGGCTGTACGTAATATTAAACAACAGGCCAAACACTAACGGAATACTAATAAAGGTAATGCATGTGCCGACAATAAATAAGCTTAGAGCACTGCCAATACGGCGCGAAATCGGAATCTCCGGGAAAATCCATTTGATCTTATCTAATCTTCCATCATGAATTGGTGTCGTGCCACCTAGTGTCCATTCTGATGCACCTAACATACGGCGATTGCCAATCGTACGAGCATACACTCGGTTAAGCATCCAAATGATACCTAGCGTCGGTCCGCTAATCGCTGCTCCTAACGCTAAGCCCTGTTCCATCAACGAGCTGTTCAGAACATAAAGTCCGCCGGAACCGATCACACCTAGAAGGAACACAACAATTTCCGAGTATGGGATAAACGCCCCGATGAGTAGCGTAATTAAGGCGATTGCCGCAATCGCTACGACCATTCGTGCAATTTTAGTCCAGCTAGGATTTTCGTATTGAAATGCTTGAGCAACACCACTAGGGAAGCCTGCAGCCTCCATACGAGCGATAACTCCCTCTTTATCTTCTGTCCCGCCAAGCGCTTCCGCAAGATTATCTACAGAGTGCTCGAGCGTAGCGAGATTACCGTTAGACTTGATGCCAACGTTCAAGAAAAACATGCGAATATTACGATCCTTAGCAGCAAGCTGAAAACGATCAGCAATGCCTTCGCTTGTCATTTTGAAGCTATCGCTATCAGAAAGTGAGTATAAGCGAACAACATCATAATCAATTAGATAAGCTAAAGTAGCCGTACCTGCTTGTGGCGTTCTTAAGTTTTCGATTACGCTTATTCCCATATTGTATTTATTCAAAAGTGATGCAAAATGAGTAATACTTTTAAGCTCAGCCTGATCTGAAGCTCCTTTTACTTTCGTACCATCGAAAATAATGCGGCTCACACCTAGCTCACTAAGACGCTTCACTTGATCCTCAGTCATCGCTTGATCGTAAGGCAGAACGCGATCAGAGAAACGAGCAATAATGTTAAACCCAAAGCTACGTAGATATTCAATCGTCATAGGATCAAAATCAAACGTTTTTAATACTGCCGAGCTAGAAATTTCTTTAATAATTAATGCAGGCTTGTCCTCATATGTCCAATCAGCTAGCTCTACGCCTTGTCGTGTAAACTCACGTTTAATGATTGGAGCAATTTGCTCTGCAGTCTGCTCATCCTTAAAAATAACGTACGTATAATTTTTCGAGCGATCAACTAGCTCTCCCTGCAAATTAGCTATTTCACGTTCTGTAAAGTAGTATAGACGCCCTGCTTGCACCAAATCCCTTAAGGAGCTTTCATAAAGGGACATGGTTTGCACACCTGCTTCCTTTAGAGCGCTTAGCTTCTCATCAAGAAATGCTTGAACATCGCTTTGATAGTTAGCAACCTCCTGAAGATCACGATAATCAAATACATACTCAACCGTATTTGCGGAGCGTTCCATCTTAACACGTATAATGCCAAGAGGAATCGCCGCAATGACACCAATAAGCGTTATAATCCATAACAACGCTCTTGCTTTTCTGCTCCATTGCTTCCAGTTCACGTTAAACCTCCATTTATTCTAATCATCGCCCAACACAAGTTAGGATTGCCAGCAAGCTCAGAAGGCAACCCTAATCTTATTTTTCTTATCTTGTTATTTACAATTATACATTGTCTACACGCTGCATAACAGCTTCGCTAATCGCCGCTTGCTTAGCAGCAGCATCTTCATTGGACGAGCCTTTTACAGCAAAGTAGACTTTAATTTTAGGCTCAGTACCCGATGGACGAAGACAGAACCATGAACCGTCCGCTAGCAAATATTTCAATACATTTTCAGGTCGAAGGCCATCTAGACCTTGTGCGTAGTCTAATACTTGCACAACCTGAACGCCAGCAACCTCAGTTGGTGGTTGCTCACGGAAGCTGCTCATAATTGCAGCGATTTGCGCTACGCCATCAATACCTTTAAGCGTACGAGACTGCTGACTTTCTAAGAAATAACCAAATTGCTCGTAAAGCTCCTGAAGAACATCATAAAGTGTTTTTCCTTGCGTGCTATAATAAGCCGCTGCCTCACAAATTAATAGTGCAGCAACAATCGCATCCTTGTCACGCGCATAGGTACCTGTTAGATAACCATAGCTCTCTTCATAACCAAATAAGAAGGTCTTCTCGCTTGTTTGCTCATAGCGTGTCATTTTCTCACCGATATATTTGAAGCCTGTTAATGTATTTTCAACAGAAGCACCATAATGCTTAGCGATGACCTCACCCATTTCGCTCGTTACAATCGTTTTAATAACAACACCGTTGTCTGGCAATGTACCACGCTCTTGTAACTGGCTAAGCAAGTAATGAATCATAATCGCACCAGACTGATTGCCTGTAAGCACCACATATTCGCCAGCATTGTTTTTCACAACAGCTCCCATGCGGTCAGCATCAGGGTCCGTACCGACGATGACGTCTGCTCCTACCTTACGTGCTAGCTCAATCGCTAATGTGAATGCTTCCTTCTCTTCTGGATTAGGTGACTTCACTGTGCTGAAGTTTCCATCTGGAAGCTCTTGCTCTTCCACAACATGCACTTGTTTAAAGCCAGCAGCAGCTAACACATCACGCACCGGAATATTACCCGCTCCATGCAGTGGTGTAAATACTACTTTAAACTGCTCACCAAGCTCACCTTGCAATAATGGCTGATTGACGCTTTGTGCAACAACGGTTTGCACATATGCCTCATCGATCGATTCATCAAGCCAAACAAGCAGCCCCTTCTCTTCAGCCTCTTGCTGTGAAAGACGTTTAACCTCATCAAAGCTTGCTACTTTAGCGATTGCCGCAATGACTTGCTCTGCATCCTCAGGGACAAGCTGACAGCCATCAGCGCCATACGCCTTATAGCCATTATATTCTGGCGGGTTATGACTAGCTGTAATGACAACCCCTGTATTGGCATGCAAATGACGCACAGCAAAAGACAATTGCGGAGTAGCGCGCAATGAACGGAATAAATATGTACGGATTCCGTTAGCAGCTAGAACAAGCGCTGCATCTAGTGCGAATTGTGGAGAGTTGTTACGCGAATCATGCGCAATCACTGCTGACGGCTGATCAACATTTTGTGCTAGTAGCCAATTCGCAAGACCTTGCGTTGCTTTACCAACTGTGTAGGCATTTAGACGATTCGTACCTGCACCCATCACACCACGTAAACCACCTGTTCCGAATTCTAAGTCGCGATAAAAACGGTCAATAATTTCTCCTTCTTGATCACGTAATTCGTTCAGCTCTTGTTTTGTTTTCTCATCAATATTAGGGTCTTGTAGCCATGCTTCATAACGGCTCAACACTTGTTCATTTGACAATTGTGACATAATACTTTACTCCTCATTCCACTACGAATTTATTCTGCTTTATTGGCATCGGACAGAGCAAACATAAGCTCACCCTCCGCTACAACCTTACCATCTACTTTAGCAGTACCTTTACCTTTGCCGATTGGCCCTTTAAGACGTGTGATTTCAACTTCTAGCGTCAACGTATCACCAGGCTTTACTTGGTCACGGAAGCGGAAACCATCGATTCCAGCAAAAAAGCCAAGCTTGCCCTTATTGCTTTCCACCATAAGCATTGCTACAGAACCGACCTGAGCCAATGCTTCAACAATTAACACGCCAGGCATAACAGGATAACCTGGGAAATGTCCGACGAAATAAGGCTCATTCATAGTTACATTTTTTAATCCAACAGCTCTTACTCCGGGCTCAACCTCCGTAATACGATCAATCAGTAAAAATGGAGGTCTGTGGGGAATTATTTTCTGAATGTCATTGATATCTAACATTAGCTTTCCTCTTTTCTTAAAATGTATAAAATTCAGGCTCCCATCCCATACTATAAGTATCCTTCAACGTCCTGCAGGAAGAGAAGGTTGAGATAAGGAGGCTTGCTTGTTGGATAGATTTATCCATATGCAAGCCTCTTTGTGTTATTTGATTGTATATGTTGCTTTTCATTATTATAGACTACCGCATGCAAAATGAAAACTGAACAAAAAGTAAAAATCAGCCAGCAAGCCGCTGACTGATTGTCCAATGCATATAAATGCTTATGATTCAGCAAAAATTAAATCCCACATATGCTTCCACGTACTAAACTGAAAAACATCTTCCTTAGGTTGACCGCCTACAATAACATAACCAATATACAGCCCTGCAAACAACATTACGATCATAATGATTGGTGCGATGCTTTTGCGAAGTAGCCAAAGAATAACGCGCAACCATGTAGGCAATCGTTTACTCTCGTCGGTTGAACCTGACTTTTCCTCTTTAGGGCTCTCTTGCTCAGGGACACGATGTCTTTCTACCCGACTAGGAAAAGATTCATTGTGCAACACTTGCTCACGAGATTGATCAATTTCTTCCTCTGATCCCTGTGTTGTATAGTCTGCATCATATGGTTTATTACTCATTCTAGTCACCTTCGTTCTAATTGTTACGCAAATTGTTCGCTAACTGCATCAGCGTATCACTAGAACTTAGTGCTCTTGCTGCGAGTTGATATGCGCGTTGAACCTTCATTAAATCCGTCATTTCCTTCGTATAATCTACGTTAGACTGCTCTAAGAAGCCTTGGCGAATCGCTATACGATTTTGACTATCGGGAATAATTCTGTTCACAACTTCATTAGCATTAGCTCCAGTTGCCACGGAGAATAAATTATCAGCTACTTGAACAAGAGCATCAGGACGTACAGGATTTACAAGATTGATTCTTCCTAAAGAAACTTGAGCACCTCGCTCATTAACGCCGTATACGTTACCATCCGCTTCGATCTTCAAAGCAAAACCGTCAGGAATAATAATACTGCCTTGTGAGCCATCTGGCAATGTCGCTTGAACAGGATAGCCTTGATTCGTTGTTAAAACCGCTTCTCGGTTACCGTTAATGCTAATTTGGAATGAGCCGTCTTTCGTATAAGCAAGTGTTCCTGCATCATCCACTGTAACCTCAAACAATGCGTTCCCTTCAATTGCCAAGTCCGTCAATACTCCAGTTTCCTTCAGTGGGCCCTGCGTAAAATCAGTAGCTATCCCTGTCACTTTAGAGCCCCAGCCCTGATTGAAGCCGAGCGGCGTTAATCGTCCATCACGACTAAAGCCTTCTGGCTGCTGCTCCATCGTCGTAAGCAAATCTTCAAATACGGCAGACTTACTTTTATATCCAACGGTATTCATATTGGCAACATTGTTGGAGATAAGGTCCATTTTCAACTGGTAGGAATTCATAGAGTTTAATGCTTTCATCATTGAGCTATTCATCTTCTATTTATTCCTCCTTATCCTACCCGACCAATTTCGTTAGCCGTTTTTTGTAATGTACCATCATAATACTGAACAATTTTTTGGTTAGCTTCGTATGCTCGTGCTGCAGCCATCATATCAACTGATGCTTGCAGAACATCGACATTAGAGTTTTCGATATAACCTTGACGAACCTCTACTGCATCATCCGCTGTAATTGGCTCAGCAGTTCCTTCAGCCAGTTTAAAGTTACCGTCTCCTTCTCGTATGAGATCATTAGGGTTTTCTATACGAGAGATTAATAGCTGTAAGCCTGTATCCTCACCTGTTGATGTAACAAGACGACGATCACTTGTTAATACAAGTCCATCCAAACTAGTTCCAGCAGGTAATTGAATAGGCTCATTATTCGTACCTAACACATAATCGCCTGTGTTCGTTGTCAAATAGCCTTCACTTGTAACGGAAAATTGTCCACCACGCGTATATCTAGCTTCACCCTGTGCATTTTGCAAAGTGAAATACGCTTGTGGTTGAAATACAACCTCACCGTTAGCTCTTACCGCTTTACCAGATTGATCAAATACTAGATCGTCTACCGCAATATTCGATAGAATAGCGAAATCATTTCGATTGTTCGTCTCAGTTAAATCACCCTGCAAGTGATACGTTAGACTCTCCTCAGCAAAAACATTACCTGTCCATGTGCCGATTTTGTTACTATTCTGACCATCTACACCTGTCATAGATAGCAGCATTTCATTAAAGCTGCGCAAAGGTGTAGTATTTTGTTTATATCCTGCCGTTTCTATATTGGCAATATTATTAGTAATCGTATCGTGACGCCGCTGTTGGCTAATTAAGCCCGATGCAGCAGAGTAGAGCCCTCTTATCATCTTGCTCGCTCCTTCTCATCATCTTATGGTTTTATCTTCTACCTTTATGTTTATCGGTCATAAGATGCTCTTATTGAATAGGACAATGGAACCGGCAAATGAGAACCTCAGCACGTCCCCCTCTGACGTCTTACCCCTTCTCTTTACCGTGTTCCACTCACAATTAATGTTTAAGCTTGTCCAGATTGTCTAGCAAAATCCCCGTTCCTTTAACAACACAATGCATTGGATTTTCTGCGATAAGCACAGGGACCTTTAATTGGTTGGCAAGCAGCGAGTCGAAGCCACCAAGCAACGCACCACCACCTGTTAATATCACGCCTCGATCAATAATATCCGCAGATAGTTCTGGCGGAGTTTGCTCTAGTACATACTTCGCTGCAGATACAATCGACATAATTGGATCCCATAATGCTTCACGCACTTCGTTGGAGCGAATGGTTAATGTTTGTGGTAAGCCTGTAACCATATCTCGACCACGAATGTCAATCTCTTCAATTGGTGCATTTTCAAGTACAGTACCGATACGAATTTTAATATCTTCACTCGTCCGTTCACCAATTAATAGCTTGTACTTACTTTTAATGTATTTCATAATCGCTTCATCGAACTTGTCTCCGGCAACCTTAATAGAGGAAGCCGTTACGATATCGCCCATCGACAATACAGCTACGTCCGTCGTTCCACCGCCAATGTCGACAACCATATTGCCGCTAGGCTGGAAGATATCCATTCCAGCCCCAATTGCGGCAGCTTTTGGTTCCTCTTCTAAGTACACGTCCTTCGCTCCGCTTCTTTCTGCTGCTTCACGAATGGCTTTCTGTTCGACAGAAGTAATGTTCGTGGGTGCACAGATTAATATGCGCGGACGTGAATACCACGTGCGACCATCGACACGATGAATAAATTCTTTAAGCATAATTTCCGTAATATCAAAGTCAGCAATAACACCATCTCTAAGTGGTCTAATTGCGACAATATTACCAGGTGTACGTCCCACCATTCGGTGAGCTTCCTCTCCAACCGCAAGCACCTTCTTCGTATCGCTCTCGATTGCAACGACAGAAGGCTCGTCGAGTACAACACCTTTACCCTTCACGTGAATAGATACATTTGCCGTACCCAAATCAATTCCAATATCCTTACTAAACATCAGGCCTGAGTCCTCCAACGAATAATGTAGTCATTACCAGCTCTATTTCTGGCCGAAAATCACCGTTAAGAACATTATTCGCCAAAATCTCAGAAAATCCTCTCCTAAAAAAATATTTTATGTCATTTACTTGGAATTACTTGCAGTTAACACCTCACGTTTTCTTGGTGCGTGCTTCTTATATTTAATTTTCGTTGCTTCTCCCCCACGTAAATGGCGAATCGACTTATGGTATTCAAGGATGTGCTTAACTTGATCAGCCAGCTCAGGGTTAATCTCTGGCAATCGTTCCGTCAAATCCTTATGCACCGTACTTTTGGATACACCGAATTCTTTTGCGATCGTTCGTACCGTTTGCTTCGTTTCAACTAAGCAACGGCCAATTTTAATCGTTCGCTCCTTGATGTAATCGTGCACGCTCCCGCCTCCCTACTCGTATTAAGTTTGGTACATTATATGAATAGGTCGTTCAGATATTCGTTATGTCCAAGCTAACTGATGGATAAAAGTGAGAAATATTTTAAAAATGCACTGTTTAGCTCGTCCGCTCTCGCTTCCTATATGCGGCAACCATCGTTTATATGTCAAAAAAAAGTAGCCTGCATCACGATAAGTGATGCAAACTACTTTTTCCTAGTCATTATTCGACAATATAGTCGCCTGGGTTAACATTTTCTCCATTCAATCTAGCTTCGAAATGAAGATGTACACCTAAGTCGCGTTCCACGTCATTGCGGCCTGCTTTAGCAATAATCGTGCCTTGCTTCACTTCGTCGCCTTCCTGAACAGCAATTTCGCTCAAGCTTTGGTATACAGTGACGAAGCCATTACCATGGCTAATCTCTACAAGATTGCCGTTGATTGGATTGTTCTCCACAAGACTTACTTTACCGCCTAGTGCCGCCATAACATCAAATGTATTACCATCAGGATGTACAAAGTCAACGCCCATATGTGGAGCGAAGGTGCTGCCTACTTGAATCAATGCAGCTTCACGCTCCGTCGCGCTAGCATGAACATCGTAGAATGGAATTTCCACTTGAAGTTCATTGATGTTAGCTACTGGCCACTGCATGTCCTCACCTGTAGCTGCAATTTCTTCTGTTGCATCTAGTGGGTCACCACCAACTGCAACTTCTTCACCTGCTTCACCTTGAAGCCCAGTTTCTTCTTCAGTCACCTCACTGCCTGTGGTTGGTTGATCGGTTAGTTTATCCTGATATACCCACAGTAAGGTAACAATAATTGCTGCTGTAAGCAAGAACAGTGCTGGAGAAAACCATCTTTGGGTAAGCAGCCTTTTTACCCCAGATTGCTTGGCAACGCTCGAACCTCTCTTTTCAGTTTTAAGAGATTCTTCCGTTTGTTGTGATTTGTTTTGATTAAATTCACTCATTTATATCACCTCACTAGCCATTGTTACCAGATTGACTAGCTTTATACGTGATATACTATATTTTTTTAATAGTTATCGTACTATTTTATTTACAAACTTAGAAGCTTGCACGATCTCTACGCCACTATAATAATGCTTAACAATGTCCTCTACCAAATAACCTTCCAGCGCCATACCGTTAGCTCCCCATTGACTTAGGCCTACCCCATGACCGTAGCCATAGCATACAAAGCTCACTATCTCTTGCTTTTCGTCAATCTTCCACGTCATTGCAGTAGATGCTAGTTCTAGCTTTTCACGCAGCTCTCTACCAGTAAAGCTAGCGCCATTTACAGTTAACTCTGTAACTCTGCCACTATCATTTTTAGTTACATTTGCTATGTTAAGCTTGCCATTTCTACGGCTTTGCTTCAAATTCAGCTTTTCATATAGCTCTGAGAATGTAAATTGATAGGTCGTTTCATATTTGGGCGATACCTCTTGATCCCATGGGCTTGCAACACTTTGCAAATAACTCACTTGTTGTCCCCACAGCTGCTCAGCATCCTCGGTAAAGCCATTACTTGTAGAGAAGAATACCGCATCAATTGGTTGATCATTATAGCTAATAATTAACCCTTCTGTCTGCTTTAAGGATTCGACAAATTTCTTATAATAATCCGGATAGTCCTGCTTATATTGTTGAATTTTATCGAGTGACATATAAACTTGATCAGCGGTAGTATCACTTACCTCGAATACCCCATCCTGCAGCCCCTCATCCTGCATCAGTAGACGATGCACAATATAAGTGCGTGCTGCTAGCATCTGAGCCTTGATCGCTTCAGGCTCAAAGCTTCCAGGTAATTCAGCTAATGTCACGCCTAACACATATTGCTCAATCGGAATCTGCTCAAGCTGATCTCTATCACTAAGTCGTACGTTAATCATTGGACCATCCTGTGCAATATTGGCATCCTTGTCTTGGATGTCACTATCATATTGCCCAGCTTGTCCCGCAACTGGATTACTTCCTATAGCGTCCTCCCTCTTCCGACGCTGCTCATGCTGCTTACCTATTGCTTGACTGTAGCCTAGACGTTGATAGGAGCTAGCCTCATTACGGTTGTCTGACAGAATCTGGGCGTACTCTAAGCCGTTGCCTACTGAGGCACTACCCATTGAGCCGCTCCCCTCCGTGCTTAATGCTGATGCTCCTGCGCGTTTCCATTCACTATCCCCATCTGCTGTGGCGTGTGGTTTATTTTGGTGGATAATAAGTGCTACCAATAAGCAGCTACATATTATCGATAACGATAGCAATCGTGCTCTTCTACCGTCTGCATTCTTTCCTTTCATTACATCACCTACTCCTATAGCATTTACCAATTGGATGGCTTTCTATCTGCTATAGCTTATGAGGCATGATACTAGAATAGAATAATAGAAGCATAAAATTGCATGAAAAAAGACGTCAATCCTCAACCTAGAGAATTAACGTCTATATAAGAGTTAACTATTACGCCATTAGTTCTTGAACATGTGACAATACGAGTGGATCCTGCTTTTTCTTAACAAGAACCGCTGCCTCGTTTTCATCTTGAATACGAGTAATATCTGCACCAAGTGAAGCAAGCTTACCTACGATATCTACATAACCGCGATCAATATGATGTAAACCGTCGACAATCGTTTCACCCTCTGCAACAAGTCCAGCACAGATCAGTGCCGCTCCTGCTCTCAAATCAGAGGCAGTTACTTTTGCTCCAGTTAGCTTCGAATTACCACTAACGACCGCAGTTCGGCCATCCACCTTTATTTTAGCAGACATTTTGCGGAATTCCTCCACATGCATAAAGCGGTTTTCAAACAGCGTTTCAGTTATAATGCTTGTGCCCTCTGATACTAGTAATAATGCCATCATCTGCGATTGCATATCTGTTGGAAAACCTGGATGAGGCAAAGTTTTAACGTCTACAGCCTTAAGACGCTTCGACGCTTCAACACGAATACCGTGATCGTAGCTTGTAATCTCCACACCCATTTCCTCTAGCTTAGAAATAACTGGTGCAAGATGATCGGCAATCGCTCCTTCGATAAATACATCGCCGCCTGTAATGGCTGCTGCGATCATATACGTACCTGCTTCGATCCGATCTGGAATGACAGCATGCTGTGCACCATGTAGCTTAGCAACGCCTTCAATGCGAATAATGCTCGTACCTGCACCACGTACCTTGCCACCCATCGCATTTATATAATTAGCTAAGTCTACGATCTCTGGCTCTCGTGCAGCATTTTCAATAATTGTTGTGCCTTTGGCTAAAGCTCCCGCCATCATAATATTTTCAGTAGCACCAACGCTTGCCACATCTAAATATATTTTCGCACCGTGCAGACCTTTAGGACATAACGCCTCAATTGCTCCTTGATGCAAATGAATGGTAGCTCCCATCGCTTCAAAGCCCTTCAAATGCTGATCAATAGGACGAGATCCGATTGCACAACCACCAGGCAATGAAATTTTCACACGACCTACACGAGCTAATAACGGACCCATCACTAAAAATGATGCTCTCATTTTACGTATAAGTTCATAAGGAGCTTCCGTTGATACAATACTAGAAGCAGATATCGTCATTGTTTCCTGTTCAAAATGTGTATCCGCGCCAAGAGCGTTCAACACTTCTCGAATGGTCATTACATCATCTAGTTCAGGAACATCATAAATCGTACTTTTTCCTTCAGTCGCTAACAATGAGGCCGCAAGAATAGGAAGTACTGCATTTTTTCCTCCGTGTACGCGTACCGTACCCATTAATCGTTGACCTCTGCGGACGATAATTTTTGCCATCTTGCGTCCCTCCGCGAATCGTATTTGTACATCGAATTATATTGTGAAATTGTTTACGTGTCAGACACTCATTAAACACCATCTTACATCAATACCTGTACACATACAACAACAAAATTGTTACTTTTCTTTAATCTCTTTGGCCTAAGCCTTTATCTATATCAGCATCCAAAATCATTACACGTGTATTGATACCAAGTGTTTGCTAATTCGCCCATTGTTATTCCACAAAATCTTGGAGCATGGTAGAAAAGTTAAAATATTGCAACAGAAAACTGGCAAACAAATAACCTAGTATTACAGCGATAACGATTTGCAGTAATCTAGCCTTAGGACTATGGGGATTTTTCAGTAAAGCTTCCCACTTCACCTCAGAAAGCAATAGCCAAACAAAGAAAATACTTAGCAGGACGACCACGATCGCATACAAACCTTGGAATCCTTCACTCATATGTGCACCTCTCACCTTCCTATATCCAATACGCTAAGCCCAGCACAAGGAGCAGGCTAATATAGCTTAACAACACATATCCTCGCAGCTTCCCATGCCCATCCCTTAACCCTCTAGGCAACTCCTGTGACGAGCTTAAACTGCCTGTGCCGTACATATACATTTGAATGATCGCCTCTAACGGTATCGTTGCCATTAATACATGCCCAACAAGCCATAACAGGATAAGTCCATACTGGCCTTCTAGATTCCACAATTCAATCATGTATAGCTGAAATGTAAAACCTGCAGTTAATGGAGCAGACATTAGCGCCAAATTAAACAGTAGCAAAAGAAAAGAATGTCGCGGTTGTCTATGATAAAGCCCTTGAATTCCAGACAACGTAGCCTCTTCTTTTGGAATGACCGCTCTAATCGTGCTGTAATAGCCAATCAACATAATAAGATACCAGCAGCTGATCAATAAGATGCGCCCTGTATCAAGCGTAACAGACAACGCCTGTGCGCTACTAATGACGACAATTAAAGTAAGCATATGATAGACAGCCTGCCAGATCAGCATACGGAATAAATTGCTTTGCTTATGGTTTACTAACCAAATCGCAAGCGACATTACAACTGACAGTATAACAGGTAACTCCCAGACATTACTGTTAAATGCGAATACTTCTATTAAGTTAGTAAAATGAATCGTAGCTTCTGCTTCGAGTTGACCCCAGAAGGAATAAAGCTGTTGAAACTGACTTTCCATCACATCGACAACGATGATTGGGTAGCAGCCAAGCACAATAATAAGCGTTAGTAAAAGAATAGACGGAAATGCTTCAATAAACCTGAGCTCATTGTTAGCCTTATAACGCAGACCAGAATCATTATGTTGCACGTGAAACAACATGCGGACAGCGAAAGCAATACTGCTAATCAAGCCCAATACTAGACATGCGGTAATCCAACGACTTATCGGAAAACTAAACAATATTGCATGATATGTGCCTAGAAAATGAGATAGACCAGGCAAGCCTAGCCATGCCAATAGTGCAACAATGAATAAACCTCTTAAAAATGGCACCGGCTTTAGCTGTCCGCGTAATCCTTCAAGGCTCAAATCTTTGGTACGCTCCCCAATTGCAGCCAATAACCCGCCTAACAAGCCAACTAGCAACTGAAAAGAAATTAAATGCAGCCACAGCATCGTTAAGCCGAGCTCAGAATTAACTAATAACAGCATTACTAATAGTGAGCTTTGTCCCCATATACTATAGGCGAGCCAGCCCTTAACATCCTTTTGATGCCATAGACTTATACAAGAAAATAACCACTGAACCGTCATTAACCAGATGATTGGCTCGCTTGCGGCTTGCAGCATATCAGCAAAATAGGTTAATCCTAGTCGATATCCAATATAAACACCGATCGTTCCAATCGTCGTATTATAAATAATCGTAACAAGCAAATGGCTGTTACGGTGTATATCAAGGTATAATCGATGCAACCCGATAATCGGGAATAAACATAGTAAGCCTAGTAATAACATTACGAAGGCGAGCTGACGCTGTAAACCTTCGTCAGACAGTATATATTGCTCTAAGCCTAGCAATCGTTGTTCACCTATCAGTATTGTACTTGATTGTAAGTAGTTCGAGCTAATATTCAATAGCAGTATACAGCTCATCGTGATACAAAATATACCTGCAAGCTGACGATAAGCAAAGCGTCTTGCGGTTTTTGCTCCTTCCTGCTCACCCCATACACCTATCAGAAAAGTCATTAAAAATAATAAAAGCAGCAAGGATGCACATAGCAATAGTGCATCGCGACTTAAATAAATATGAAACATCATGCATTGAATCAGCGGTACTAACGCGTAGTATTGCTTCTGACGTTTTTTAATATATACCGCTAAAAGAACTGCAACTAGCAGAACAATAGAGGTAATCACCGTTAACCATAACGATACACTATCAATACCATAGCTAAAACTGAAAATGTTAACCTTACTGTTAAAATGAATATTGTATATATCTAGATTAGCATGTACAGCTTCATAGATCAGGTAGAATAGAGGAAGTAATGGCAGGCTAACGCCACCTATAGCCAATCGACGATAAATTTTTAAATTGACGTGATTGAATAGTGCTAGTCCAACTACTGCGAATAATGGAATGACTAGCAACAGTAACAATAAATGATCCAGTATTATCGCCCCCTTACTCCAACCCACAATGCTGTAACAGCGACTGTGAACATAACAACTAGCACAACACTGCGCCAAATGCTTCCTTCGACTCCCAATCTACTAATCATTCGTATCGGGTATGGAATCCACGTCGTAAACAACTGCACAAGCCCTCTTTCGGTAAGCTGCACGAGCGTTACAACCCTATCCCAAAGCTTAGTTATCGAAAAGCCAACACGTCCTGCCCTTGTTTTCATGTACACATCGGTACGTTCCAGTGAACTTGCAAATGTTTCCGTTAATCGTTCACTAAACATCCAAGCAATCACAACACCTATACCAACGCTTAGCATCGTTAGTAGCATTGGAATAATCTGCATTGTCTCTGTAATTTCCTGATTAAACAACCATTGCTCTAATTCAGATAGTTTAACAAGCCAAATCAAACCCAGTGCAATCAGTATAATAGCTGGGAAAACAACGATAAATACACGCCAGTTCGCAGTTTGTTTTTGTCCATTTTTCCATCGCGTAACGAAATGAATCGTCGTACTAAGCGAAGAGCAAAGCACTACGATCAAAGCGACCACATACCAACCGATATCCTGTGTCGAGATCGTTGCCACAAGCGACTGCTGCAGCCAGTATCCGCTGAGCGGTGGCACACCAATTAACGTTAATATCGCGATAAGAAAAGATCCATATACAATTATGCTTGATGAATAATTAGCTGCTCCATATATGACGATCAAAGATAAGCAGATGATCGTTAGCTCAAGCAGCACATAGCTATATGCACCATGACCATAGGCAAAGATAATACTCCCTAAAAGCATCATACCAATATACGCTAATGTCTGTTCAGCATTTAAAAGCATTTGGAATGAACACCATATGACAATAATGGCTCCAGCAAGCTTGCATAACCATAGAATATCATTAACTTCGCTAATAACAATTGCAAATCTAAGCAGAATAAACGTTGGCAATAAGGCATTGGCAAAACTAAAAGCAATGACACGCACGATCGGTCGATTAACTTCCACATGCTTCATCCAATTACCATACGGTAGCATTCCAGCAATTAATAAGGAGCTGGCTACTAATGCGCCCGCAATAACATTTTTCATGAAGGGTGTAAAGCCAGCAGCTGTCCCACTAAATACAGTTTCCAGCATAGTGAATTGCAAAGAATGATCAGGCATATACCAATATAGAGCTACTAACGCAACAGTAAACATCGAAAAGCCCAGCAACTGTGCAGTTGCATAACGAAAAATAGCTTTAGGTTTACTATCATTCATAGGATGTGCAAGTAATAAATAAACCGTACAGCTACTTAAAATCGCACATACTAAAAACAGCAGCATATGATCAGACAAAATTAACCCACTACTCGCAAATAACAACAAGCCTATATAACCATAGTTTGGCTGTTGCTCTTGCCAACGATACAGTAATAGTAGCAATAGCAAATTGATAGTAGCAATCAGCAACAAAAGCCATGCAGAAACATTATTTAATTCGTAACCGATGCGATAGATCGTATTCCCAATAACAAGCCATTCCAAATCAAAGCTGTAATCATCACTAGAATAAGCAACTCGTTCCCATAGTACAGCTGCACTAATAAGGAAAGCTACAATGGATAAGAGCATACTAGTGACTCCCATTGCTTTACTGTTACCTTTACCAATCGTCAGCCCAATAACAAATATAAATAAATATAAAAGTGGTACACACCATATTAGCTCTGAAAAACTAGGCAATGCTATTCACCCCATTAACAATCAGTCACTTTTTATCTTACTATATATGACTAACTGCAAGCTAGCACTATTCCCCTGACAGATATTTAAAATAAAAAGCTGAGTGTTGCAGTAATTATACTACAACGCTCAGCTTTATTTAATTAGCTCGTATGCTTATTATGTGTAACATTCAGACGATTCATTGCGCGCTGAAGTGCAAGCTCAGCTCTACGGAAATCAATTTCATCGCTTTTCGCAAGCGACAAGCGTTGTGCGGCACGCTGTTTAGCAGCTTCAGCACGCTCAACATTGATATCCTCGGCAAGCTCTGCGCTTTCCGCTAAAATAACGACTTTATCTTTACGAACCTCGATAAACCCGCCATTTACTGCAACTACATCTGAGCCTCCATCACGCTTTATCGTAACAGGAGCAATTTTTAGTGGTGTAACTAGTGGAATATGATTAGGCATAATACCTAATTGACCTTCAACACCAGAAACGACTACCATTCTTGCTTGCTCACCGTATACTTTACGTTCAGGCGTTACGATTTCAACTAGAAACGTACTCATGTGGATTCCTCCCGCCCTTCGTTAGACAAGCGTTTTGGCCTTCTCCACGGCTTCCTCGATCGTTCCTACATAGCGGAATGCTTCCTCTGGTAGGTCGTCGTGCTTGCCCTCGAGAATTTCTTTAAAGCTACGTACTGTTTCTTTAACAGGTACGTATTTACCAGCAAGACCTGTAAATGGTTCAGCAACGTGGAATGGTTGAGACAAGAACAATTGGATTTTACGTGCGCGTGCAACGACCAATTTTTGCTCATCAGAAAGCTCATCCATACCAAGGATTGCGATAATATCTTGCAATTCTTTATAAGTTTGAAGAATTTTCTTAACGCCTTGTGCTACGTTGTAATGCTCTTGACCAAGTACTTCTGGCGTAAGAATACGAGAAGAAGAAGCAAGTGGATCTACCGCAGGGAAGATACCCATCTCAGAAATTTTACGCTCAAGGTTCGTTGTTGCATCAAGATGCGCGAACGTAGTTGCAGGAGCTGGATCCGTATAGTCATCGGCTGGTACGTAGATCGCTTGGATTGACGTAACTGAACCTTTTTTCGTAGACGTGATACGCTCTTGCAATTGACCCATTTCAGTAGCAAGTGTTGGTTGGTAACCTACCGCTGATGGCATACGACCAAGTAGCGCGGATACCTCAGAACCAGCTTGCGTGAAACGGAAAATGTTATCGACGAACAATAGTACGTCTTTACCTTCTTCATCACGGAAGAATTCAGCCATTGTAAGACCAGTTAGGGCAACACGAAGACGTGCTCCTGGTGGTTCGTTCATCTGACCGAATACCATCGCTGTTTTGCTAAGTACGCCGGAATCTTTCATCTCATGGTACAAGTCGTTACCCTCACGAGTACGCTCACCTACACCTGCGAATACGGAGATACCGCCATGCTCTTGGGCGATGTTATTGATAAGCTCTTGGATTGTAACGGTTTTACCTACACCGGCACCACCGAACAAACCGATTTTACCACCTTTTGCATACGGCGCAAGAAGGTCGATAACTTTAATACCTGTTTCAAGAATTTCTGCTTGTGTAGACAATTCGTCAAAAGTCGGTGCTGGACGATGAATTGGTAGGTTAACTTTAGATACCACATCACCAGCTTCGTCGATTGGTTGACCTAGAACGTTAAATACGCGACCTAGTGTAGGCGCACCTACAGGAACTGTAATCGCAGCACCAGTGTCAATTGCTTCCATCCCACGAACTAGACCGTCAGTAGAGCTCATCGCTACTGTACGAACTAGGTTATCGCCAAGATGAACGGCAACTTCAAGCGTTAGATCGATATCTACTCCGCCAGCTTCTGCTTTATGCTTGATCGTAACAGCATTCATAATTTCTGGCAGATTGCCGCGTTCAAATTCCAAATCGACGACCGGACCCATGACGGATACAACGCGTCCTTTTTTCATTGCTTTCCCTCCTGGTTCCTCATTTATACTTAAGATTGTGCATTAGCTCCAGCAACAATTTCCGTAATCTCTTGCGTAATCGCAGCTTGACGCGCACGGTTGTACGTCAATGTTAAGTTGTTAATCATCTTCGTAGCATTTTTCGTTGCACTACCCATCGCCGTCATACGAGCACCAAACTCACTCGCTTTGCCGTCCAATACCGCACTGTAAATTAGCGTTTCCGCATATTTAGGCAACAGTACTTCAAGCACGCCTTCTGGTGAAGGCTCATACTCGTAAGAAGCTGCAGGCGCTGAATTGCTCGATACATTATCCAAAGGCAGCAAGCGAGTTGCTGTTGGAATTTGTGTTAATGCATTGACGAAACGATTGTAGTAAATATATAGCTCATCATAGGCACCCTCAGAGAATTTCCCTACTGCGCTAGAAGCGATCGATTTAATATCACCGAACGAAGGAGAGTCGGATAATCCGATAACCTCATCCAAGATCGGCATATTTCTACGACGGAAATAATCGCGTCCTTTACGTCCAATAACGTAAATAACATACTCATCAGTTGACTTATGATTCTCTTTAATTTGTTGCGTCACCGCACGCAAAACGTTAGCATTGTAACCACCAGCCAAACCACGATCAGACGTAATGACCAAATACCCCGTCTTTTTAATCGGACGTGCCTCTAGCATTGGATGACTAACACCCTTTGTACCAGATGCGATATTGCTCACTACCTCCAACAATTTATCAGCATATGGACGAGCGGATACCGCAGCCTCCTGTGCTTTTCTAAGCTTGGATGCAGCAACCATTTCCATAGCCTTCGTTATTTGGCGTGTGTTTTGTTTACTTTTAATTTCACGTTTAATTTCGCGCATACCTTTTGCCATTTCATTTCACCCGCCTTTGTTGCCTGATTGCTTGAATCAGACTTGCTAAAGGGTCTGCACCAAACTAGTCAGTGCAGACAGCGATTCTATCAATATAGCTTACACTGAAGCAGCGAAGCTTCTTTTGAATTCATTAATCGCATCAACTAGAGCTTTCTCGTTATCAGCTACAAGATCCTTCGTATCACGAATAGAAGCGCCGATTTGAGGGTGTTTGCTATCTAGAAATGCAAGGAACTCTTGCTCGAAGCGAAGAATATCTCCGATTGCGATGTCATCTAGATGACCTTTAACCGCAGCATAGATCGAGATAACTTGCTTCTCAACTGGCATTGGTTGGTTAACACCTTGTTTAAGAATTTCCATCGTACGAGCACCACGGTTTAGACGTGCTACTGTAGATTTATCAAGGTCAGAACCGAATTGTGAGAATGCTTGAAGCTCACGATAAGCAGCTAGGTCCAGACGAAGTGTACCTGCAACTTTTTTCATCGCTTTAATTTGAGCGGAACCACCAACACGAGATACAGAGATACCTACGTTAACCGCAGGACGTTGACCTGAGTAGAACAAGTCTGCCTCTAGGAAGATCTGACCATCAGTGATGGAGATTACGTTTGTTGGAATATATGCAGAAACGTCAGAAGCCTGAGTTTCAATAAATGGCAATGCAGTTAGAGAACCGCCACCTAGCTTGTCGCTAAGCTTAGCTGCACGCTCTAGCAAGCGGGAGTGCAAGTAGAATACATCCCCTGGATATGCCTCACGACCTGGAGGACGACGAAGCAATAGGGAAAGCTCGCGGTATGCCGCAGCTTGTTTAGACAAGTCATCATAGATAACAAGGACATGCTCGCCTTTGTACATGAAGTACTCACCCATTGAGCATCCTGCATATGGAGCAAGGAATAGCAATGGAGACGGCTCAGAAGCACTTGCTGTTACAACGATTGTGTAATCAAGTGCACCGTGACGACGCAATGTTTCTACTACGTTAGCAACAGTGGATTGCTTTTGACCTACTGCAACATAGATACATTTTACGCCAGTGCCTTTTTGGTTAATAATTGCGTCAATCGCAATTGTTGTTTTACCTGTTTGACGGTCACCGATAATCAACTCACGTTGACCACGACCGATTGGTACCATGGAGTCAATCGCTTTAATACCAGTTTGCATTGGCTCATGAACGGATTTACGATCAATAACGCCTGGTGCTGGAGATTCGATTGCACGGAATTCTGTTGTATTGATTGGACCTTTACCATCAACTGGTTGTCCAAGTGCGTTAACAACGCGTCCTAGCAACGCTTCACCAACTGGTACTTCCATAATACGACCAGTACGTTTAACCTGGTCTCCTTCACGAATGTCCGTGTATGGGCCTAGAATAACGACGCCGACATTGCTCTCCTCAAGGTTAAGAGCCATACCTACGACACCGTTCGCGAATTCAAGAAGCTCTCCCTGCATCGCATTTTCAAGACCGTGAACACGAGCGATACCGTCACCGACGTTGATAACAGTGCCGACATCCACGACTTGAATTTCAGATTTATACTTTTCAATTTGCTGTTTAATCAGCGTACTAATTTCATCAGGTCTGATACTCAATTCGTTCACCCCTATCTACAGTGCTTTGGAATATAGTGTTTTTTGCAAACGCTCAAGCTTGCCAGCCAAGCTACCATCGTACAAACGATCACCGATACGTACTTGTACGCCGCCAAGAAGCGCTTTATTTTCAACTTGCTCTGCAACAATTTTTTTACCTGTAATTTTTTCGAACTGAGCAGCTACATCTGCAAGCTCTGCATCAGACAATGTTTGCACCGTATAAACCGTTGCTTTAGCCTGTCCTAACGCTTCACCAGAGATTTTTACATAGCTTTCATATAGATTCGAAATTAGTGCTTGGCGTCCACGCTCAATGATGAGACGCAAAGTGTTGTATACCAATTCAGACACTTGTTCGCCAAAAGAATCCTTCAATAGTTGAACTTTATTTTCCGGCTGCACATTAGGCAGATCAAGAAACTTAATCAACTGCTCGTTGCTGTTAACTGCATCAACGACAAGCTTTAGTTGTTGCTCAACTTCAGATACGATCTTGCTAGCGGCTGCAAGTTCGAACAATGCTTGTGCGTAGCGCTTCGCTACTACAACATCGCGGCTCATTTACTTCCAACCTCGTTTAGATACTTATCAACAATCTCTTTGTTAGCTTTCTCGTCAACTTGCTTCTCAATAATTTTAGAAGCGATTTGCACAGAAATGCCGCCCACTTCTGTACGAAGCGCGGAGATCGCTTTATTTTTCTCGCTCTCAATATCTTTGAGCGCTTCATCTTTAAGTCTGGATGCTTCATTTTTAGCTGTTTCAACAATCTCATCAGCTTGCTTAGAGCTAGTCGCTCTAGCTTGTTCGATAATAGAGTAAGCCTCTTTGCGAGCTGCATCAAGAGCTGCTTTTTGCTCAGCCATTGAAGCTTCTGCTTGCTCACGACTGCTAGTCGCTTGACTCATTTGTTCTTGAATAAGCTGTCTACGCTTTTCCATTACTGCGAACAATGGTCCGAACGCATATTTATTCAAAAGCCAAAGTAAAATTAAGAAAGCTAAGATCGTAAATACAGTGGATGTCCAGTAAAAACTCATATCTGCACTCCTTTCCTCCGTTTGATAAACGTAATCAAAACAAAGGCGAAGAGGGCGAACCCTTCCCCGCCATAGTCGTTAGTATTAGCTGAAGAAAGCCAAGAAACCGATAACTACGCCGATGATTGGAACTACCTCTACGATACCAACACCGATAAACATAGTTGTCATAAGAGAACCTTTTTGTTCTGGTTGACGAGCAATACCCTCAACTGTTTTTGATACGATCAAACCGTTACCAACACCTGCGCCAATCGCGCCTAGTCCTACTGCAATAGCTGCTGCTAATACTGTCATTTCAAAATCCTCCTCAAAATTAGGTAAATTTAAATTGATTTACTTGCATATATAACGAACTTTGGATACCGCGTGAAGCTCCCCAAAGCAAGTTGTATTCATTAATGCGCGTGATCATCCACGTGAATCGCTGCTTGTGAAATATACACCATCGTAAGTACTGTAAATAAGAATGCTTGAATTGCCCCGACGAAAATACTGAAGCCTTGCCAAGCAACCATAAATGGCGTACCCCAAATGCCAAGCATTAAGATCGTGGAAATCAGGATTTCACCCGCTAAAATGTTCGCGTAAAGACGTAGAGCCAACGTTACTGGTTTTGAAATTGTCTCGATCACGTTAATTGGGAAGAAAATCGGATATGGTTCAAAATAATGCTTGATGTAATGCTTTCTATTCCATTTCAAGCCCAAACCATGAACAATTACAAGAACCACCAATGCTAGTCCTGCAGTAACAGAAATATCTGCTGTTGGAGATTTCCACCAAGCGATATGTGCCTCTCCATCATGATGCTCAAGCACCTCATGCGTAACGCCGATCCACTCAACTTCATGATGCGTTTCTGTCACAACTTGGAACGGAAGACCTAGTAGGTTCGCCACAAATATGAACAGAATAATTGTCATCCCTAAGCCAATAAACTTTTTAGCCTTTTCAAAAGGCATAGTGCTCGCAATTGTATCATGGACGAAATCAATGATCCATTCCATAAAGTTTTGCATTTTGCTCGGGTTTTCAACGGATAGATTGCGTACCGCTAATCGTGCAAGTACGAAAACAATGATGGAAGTGACAACAATAGCAATAATAGCTGAAAGGTCAAATTTGATACCATTCAAGTCCACTATCGGAAAAATATGCATAAATCAATATCACCCCTTTCCGCCTTTATTTTCTTTCACATTGTGAATGATAGCTGCCACTAAGATGAGAAAGGGCATCACCATACTTCCCGCTAAAGCAGCAGGAAGATTTACGATATCAGGATACTTAAACCCGATCATCGCGAGCAGGAGAACCATAGCCAGTCGACTACCTAAGCCTAGTCCCTTTCTTCTGCCGCCAGTGCCTTCCTGCGTTGCAATTTCAGCAACAAGATGAACTCTTCGCTGCAATAAAAACGCATTCATAGCACTTGCTAGTAAACCTAGCGCTAATCCGAGAGTTACTGCCTTCCACTCTGGAAATACAGCATACCCAATTAGCGTAACTGCTAGAAGGTAGAGCATCCAACGTGTTGCTGACTTTATCAATTTATCCATCGGAGTCCTCCAACACCTTCAATACAACTAAGATCGCTGATCCTATCCCGAAAGCAAGTCCAATTAAAACTCCACCTACAAGCCAACCCTTGCTTCCAGTGATATCACTTACATAAGCGCCTAACCAATAACCAATCAATATACAAGCAGCCACTTGAAGGCCCATTGCACCAATCAAACCAGCCATAACAAGTGGCTGATCTAACTTTTTCTTAGTCATTAGTCACACTCCTGTCAATCCTCATTTATTTTATCGAAGCGATGGAGAGTTTGTCAATTGAAAATCCGAGAAAACTACTGCTATTTAGAGCGTTTTCCCCTTGTAAAACAAGGGAAAAACTCTCCAAGAAACCGTACAGTACTACTGTACACTGTAGATTCTGTTATTCATGGGATGTTCAGCGAAAACTATGAACTTTGTGTGAACGGATTTGGTCGCTCTGAAATTTTTCCGAAATGATGTAAAATTGCATCAACGATCCGCTCAGATGCACGTCCATCACCGTATGGATTAGCTGCTTGACTCATGCGATTATATAGTGCTGAATCGCTGAGCAACGCCTTCGCTCTCTCATAAACCAACTCTTCGTCCGTTCCTACTAACTCTAGTGTGCCTGCTTCAATTCCTTCAGGTCGCTCCGTTGTATCGCGTAGCACCAGGGTCGGCACACCGAAGGATGGAGCTTCCTCTTGCAAGCCGCCAGAATCAGTCATAATCATATACGTATGCGGATAGAAGTTATGGAATTCAAAAACATCAAGTGGCTCGATCAATTGAATTCGTGGATGGCCGCCTAATATCTCTTGCGCTGGCTCACGCACAGCAGGGTTAGGATGCACCGCATATACAAATGCAACATCTTCGAACTCATCTGCAATTCGTTTTACAGCACGGAATATATTGCGATGTGGTTCGCCAAGCGACTCACGACGATGTGCAGTCATCAAAATCATGCGCTTGCCCTTAGCCCAATCGATCACTGGATGTGCGAATGAGTCATCAACCGTATATTGGAACACATCCGCTGCCGTATTACCAGTCACATAAATCGTATCTTCGTTTTTATTTTCCTTACGAAGATTGTTTGCCGACCAATTCGTAGGTGCAAAATGAACGTCTGACAATACACCAGCAAGCTGACGATTCATTTCCTCAGGATAAGGAGACATCTTGTTCCAAGTCCGTAAACCTGCTTCAACATGTCCAACCTTAATCTTTTTCAAAAACGCCGTATAGCTTGCTAGAAACGTTGTTATCGTATCTCCGTGTACAAGAACAATATCTGGCTTCGCTTCTTCCAACACTGGATCTAACCCTTCAATCACTCGAAGCGTCGTTTCCGTTAATGTTTGCCGATCCTTCATAACATTCAAATCATAATTTGGCTCAATCTCGAAAAACTCAAGCACTTGATCAAGGATTTGACGGTGCTGTGCCGTTACGCAAACAATCGATTCAATCTCTTCCTCACGTTTTTGCAGCTCCAGCACTAAAGGCGCCATTTTAATTGCTTCTGGTCTTGTACCAAAAATCGTCATCACTTTTAGTTTTGACAAACTACTCCACTCCAATTCTACAATACACTCATTATTTATGGATTCAGGACAGGCTAGAATCCATTACTTACATACAACGACTCGACCGCATGTCTCTCATCGAAGCTGAACAATCGAGCTTGAAACTAAAATAAAAGGTTCAAAAGCTTGGCTTTCAGGACCAAGAAGATGGGATAAAGCTAGAAATTGAGGAGCGCAGCGTACGCTTTTAGTACGTGAGCACCGGAAATTTCGGCTGAATTCCATATTCGACGTCGGATATGCTACATCGCACTACTTCGTCATCAAAGTCGAGCTTTTGAACCTACCTCTTCCAATAAGAGGTTTAAATGCTTGGCTTTCAGGACCAAGAAGATGACGTGAAGCTAGGGAACGAGGAGCGCAGCGTACGCTTTTAGTACGTGAGCACCACAGGCTACCGATGAACGTCATATTCGAAGTCGACTAAGCTACAACGCACTACATCGTCATCAAAGCCATGCTTTTAAACTTACATCTCTCTAGTTGGTGCCGAAGATTCTGTCTCCTGCGTCTCCTAGCCCCGGCACAATATAACCTTTTTCATTCAGGCATTCATCGAGTGCTGCAATATAAAGATCAATATCAGGATGTGCTTCCTGCACAGCCTTAACCCCTTCTGGAGCAGCAATAACACACATTAGCTTAATATGCTCGCAGCCTCGATCCTTCAGTGATTGAATCGCAGCTATTGCCGAACCACCCGTCGCTAGCATCGGATCAACGACAATTAGCAATCTTTCCTGTGCATCGGTTGGCAAATTAATATAGTACTCCTTGGGTTTCAACGTTTCGTGATCGCGCGCTAATCCGATATGACCTACTTTGGCGGAAGGAATCATTTTCAAAATGCCATCTACCATTCCGAGGCCAGCTCGTAGAATCGGCACTAAACCAATCATGCGTCCTGAGACAATTTTCGCATCGGTAACTGCGATCGGAGTTTCCACCTGAACCGTTTGCAGCGGAAGATCTCTCGTAATCTCATAAGCCATAAACGTCGCCACTTCATCAATGAGCTCACGGAAGTCTTTTGTGTTTGTATTTTTATCTCGAATGAATGTAAGTTTGTGCTGAATCATTGGATGATCGCAAATAAATAATTTACCCATGGGGCCTCCCATTTTTTTATATTTTTCTTCTTCGCTTTTTAATAGAAGTATTCCAATATCTTTCTATATAATATTGCTCATAATCCCACTTATTATAGCACTGTCAATCACTTGTTGCATTATAAATTAAAGCATTGTCACGGGATTACAACATAATCTTACTTTAACTTTCTTTGACTGTTAGCAGAAAGAGCCGATCCACTGCACTTAGACAGACTTGATCGGCTTGTTCGTCACATTAGGCGTAATGACAAGAAGCAAAATGTCCTGGTGTGATTTCTAAAAACTTCGGCACATCCACCACGCATTTATCAGTTGCAAGTGGACATCGCGTGTGAAACGGACAACCTGTCGGTAAATGAATCGGACTTGGTAAATCACCGCTAAGTACGATTCGCTCGCGAGTTTCTTCTATCTCTGGGTCAGGTATGGGTATGGCTGACATCAGTGCACGGGTATAGGGATGTCGAGGATCTTCATATAAATCCTCGCTAGAAGCAAGCTCGACAATTTTTCCAAGATACATAACTGCCACGCGATTACTAATATGCTTAACCATCGATAGATCATGTGCAATGAACAGATAGGTTAAGCCCATATCACGCTGCAATTGCTGAAGCAGATTGACGATCTGCGCTTGGATCGACACGTCTAGGGCCGATATAGGTTCGTCAGCAATAATAAACTTCGGATCAACAGCTAACGCTCTGGCGATACCGATACGCTGTCGCTGACCTCCAGAAAACTCATGCGGATAACGCGAAGCATGGGAATAGTTCAAATTAACAAGCTCCAACAGCTCCTCTACTTTCTTTTTTCGTTCCTTACGACTTTTCACTAATTTATGAACGTCTAGTGCTTCACCAATAATGTCCATAACCGTCATCCTTGGGTTTAGTGAAGCGTAAGGATCTTGGAAGATCATTTGCATATCTCGACGGAGCTGCTTAAGCTCAGCACCACGCATACGGTAAATATTCTTCCCGTTATATAGTACTTCTCCATCCGTTGGCTCATATAGACGCATCATCGTCCGACCTGCTGTCGATTTTCCACAGCCTGATTCGCCTACTACACCTACCGTTTCGCCTTGGGCGATAGAGAAATTGAGATCATTGACTGCTTTTAATATATTTTGCTGTCCCAAATTAAAAAACTTACTTAAGTGATTCACTTCAATCAATGTCTTACTCATGCTTCACCTCCTCAAACATTTCCTGACTTCCCTGCGTTGCTCCGATGCGTATGAAAAGTACATTAGAAGCATTCGCTAGTTATGTGCATAAGGATGCAGCATCCAGCATGCCGAGCGATGCTCACTATGTTCAATTCGCTCATCAGTCATAACAAGATCAGGATCATGATCGACGCAAACCAGCATCGCTTCCTCACAGCGAGCACAGAAGCTGCAACCATCTGGCGGCGAAATTAAATCTGGTGGAGTACCGTAAATCGGCAATAACTCCTCATCCTTCTTTTGATCCAAACGAGGAACAGAGCGCAGCAAGCCTCTTGTATACGGATGCTTCGGATTTTTGAAAATTTCGTACTTCGTCCCAACCTCAACAACCTTCCCCGCATACATAACGATTACGCGATCACAAACATCCGCGACTACGCCAAGATCATGGGTTATTAAAATAATTGAGGTCCCCATTTTTTTCTGCATATCCTTCATAACTCTCATAATTTGTGCCTGAATTGTCACGTCCAGTGCGGTTGTAGGCTCATCGGCAATAAGTAAAGCAGGATTACATGCCAATGCAATGGCTATCATTACCCTCTGTCGCATCCCTCCAGAAAATTGATGCGGATATTGATCAACACGGCTTTCAGGATTAGGAATTCCTACTAGCTTAAGCATTTCAACTGCTCGTTTGCGCGCGTTGGAGCGATTCATATTTTCATGCTTTTTAAGTCCTTCAATAATTTGTGTGCCAACAGTTAATGTAGGGTTGAGTGAGGTCATCGGATCTTGAAAAATCATGCCGATATCCTTACCGCGTATCCCCTCCATTTCCTTAGGAGATACTTTCAGCAAATCCTTACCGTTAAACAATATTTGCCCACTTAGCTGGGCTGGCGGACTAGGAACTAAACGCATCAGTGATTGTGCCGTTACACTTTTGCCACAGCCAGATTCACCAACGATTGCCACTGCCTCGCCTTTATTTACATGAAAGTTAACGCCACGTACAGCCTGTACAACGCCGCTCCTCACATGAAAGTTAACCTTCAGATCATGAACCTCCAACAACCTTTCCACTCTTCCACCTCCCACTACAAGTCAATATACGTGCATTCCCTCTTTTCAGACTGTGAATAGCTGTCAGTCTAATCCCGCCTCCAGGAGAAGCTTTTATATATACAATTACTTTTTCATCTTAGGATCAAGCGCATCTCGCAAGCCATCACCGAAAATGTTAAAGCACAGCATCGTTAAGCTTATCAACACTGCGGGGAATAGCATTCTCCAAGGATACACTGTCATCGCCTTAAGGGCATCGTTAATTAATGTTCCTAGTGAAGCGGCTGGCGACTGCACCCCTAGCCCAAGAAAGCTAAGAAATGCCTCAGCAAATATGGCCGAAGGTACGGTCATCGTCAGCGTAACGATAATCGGTCCCATGGCATTAGGGATAAGATGCTTAAACATAATGCGGCTTGTGCTCGCTCCAATCGTTCGTGCTGCAAGCACATATTCTTGACCTTTAAGACCCATTACCTGCCCACGTACGATCCAAGCCATGTTAATCCAACCTGTAATACTTAGCGCCAGTACGATCGTTAACATGCTTGGCTCCATAATGACGATTAGCAATATAACGACGAGCATGCTTGGAATGGAATACATAATCTCGCATATACGATTCAAAATCTCATCTACTTTGCCGCCATAGTACCCCATAATTCCACCGATAATAACACCGATGATTAAGTCAACTAAAGCTGCATATAAGCCTACCTGCAATGAAATACCAGTTCCCATCCAAGTTCGCTGAAACATATCTCGTCCAAGCGCATCTGTCCCAAACCAATGCTCGCTATTAGGAGCTTGATTGGTAATGGAGAGATCATTAGTCTTATAGTCATACGGCGTCAAGTATTGGGCAATAATCGCCATTAACGCAATGAGAATAAGCAGCACCAAGCTAATCATCGCCAGCCGATTTTCCTTCAAGCGAAGCCAGGCATCCTGCCATGCAGACATACTTTTCCGAACGACCGTTTCACCAAAGACCTCAGACTTGTCCAGCTTAGCAAACTGCTCTTTTTTCAACGTGTGCTCCGACATCAAGCTCCTCCTTTACCACGAATAAGTTTGATCCGAGGATCAATAAAGCCGTAGGCAATATCGGTAATGAGCCGAGCTAGCATTAATATCACCGCATAGAACAGCGTTAACCCCATAATGAGCGTATAATCTCGATTCGTGATACTGTCGACGAAATCTTTGCCTAAACCGCCGATGCCGAAAATTTGCTCTACAATGACTGATCCAGTAATAATGTTAGCCGTCATTGGTCCGACATAAGTGACGACCGGCATAATGCCGTTCCGTAAAGCATGCTTAAATAGTATGACACCACCCGATAATCCTTTTGATCGCGCTGTTTTAATATAGTCCGCCGATAAAACCTCCAGCATACTAGACCTAGTCAGCCTTGCAATAAAGGCGGTCGGGAGAAAGGAAAGTGCAATAACAGGCAGCACGTAGTCCGATGGCTCATTAAGTCCAGTAACATTAAACCAGCGCAGCTGCACTCCGAATAGATAGACAAGTGCTGAAGCGATAACGAAGTTTGGAATCGACACGCCGAGCACAGCAATAAAAATCGTAAAGCCGTCTAAAAACTTGCGATGATTGAGTGCAGCAATTAACCCAAGCAATACACCAATAACGACCGACACAATAATAGCTAGTACGCCTAGCTGAAGCGAATAGGCAAAGCCATTTTTAATGACAGACTCAACGGTCACATATTGCTGCTTCATAGATGTTCCAAAATCCAGCTTCAACAGATTACCAATATAGTTTCCATATTGAACAAACAACGGCTGGTCAAATCCGTACTTCTCCAATAGCTTCTGTTTAATAGCAGGTGGTATGTTTTTCTCACCTTGAAAAGGATTGCCGGGAATGGCCTTCATAAGAAAAAATGTTGCTGACGCCAACACAAATAACGAAAGCAGCATGTACAAGATTTTCTCTATTACGTAACGAATCAACAGAATACACCTCCATACTAGCCCCTTAAAGAAAGGGATATATGCACCTTTTACGCATATACCCCTCATTTCACGTCGTAGATTTATTGTTGTTCGTAATAACCGCGCGTGAAGACTATGTCGCCTTTATAATCAACATACACACCTTTAACCTCAGGCTTCATCATATAAATATTACTTGCGTAATAAAGTGGAATGACGGAGTGCGTTGCAACGAACAATTTTTCAGCTTCTGCCATCAGCTTGACGCGTTCAGCTAGATCACTGCTTTGATCGACCTTATTAACGAGCTCATCATACTCCGCACTAGCAAAACCAGTATTGTTATTACCACTTTTCGAGGTAAACAAACCTATAAAGGAAATCGGGTCATTATAGTCTGCTCCCCAACCAGCACGTGCTACCTCATAATTCATCGCTGTACGATTATCAAGGAATACGCCCCATTCCTCATTGCCGACTTGTGCATTAATTCCTAAGTTATTGCTCCACATATCGGCGATTGCTTCAGCTACCTTCTGATTTAGATCATTAGTATTAAACGTTAATCTAAAGCTAGGCATCTCCGTTAAGCCTTCTTCCGCTAGTCCCTCTGCTAGCAGCTGCTTTGCTTGCTCGACATCTTCCTGAAAGTAATCGTCCTTCACTTCATTACGATACTCATCATTTGCCCCCTTAATCCCCGGAGGCACAATCCCATAAGCTGGAATTTGTCCACCTAGTGTAACCTTCTCCGTAAGATCCTTTCGATTCACTGCTAATGATAGTGCTTGGCGAATTTTTGTATTGGTAAATGGGGCTGCTGTCGTATTAATCAAGTAATAGGACAAACTCGCCGTACCTTTAATATGAAACTCTTCTCCATATTTTTCTTTTAAGCTAGCAAATTGATCCGTAGGCAGTGAACCTGTCGGCATCCCTGCAAAATCAAGCTTACCTGTTTGATACATATTAAGCTCAGAGCTTGAATCATTAACGACCGTGAACGAAACTTTAGCAAACTTAATCTCATCACGTGCATAATATTGATCACTTGGCTCTAATACAATCGACGTATTACGCTTCCACTCCGTCATTTTAAACGGACCATTCGTAATCATTGTATCCGCAGCAGCTGCAAAAGCTTCGTTTTCTTTTACAGATTGGTGGACAGGGAAATAAATCGAAGTAGACAATAGCGACTCAAAGAAAATCGTTGGTGTGACAAGAGTGACAACCAGCGTATGATCATCTTGTGCTTTAATCGCTACCGCATCAACGGAACCTTCTCCTGTATTGTAAGCTTCCGCCCCCTCAATATAATAAAGCTGATACGAATATTGCGACGGCTCCGGCACAAGCTCAGGATCAAGCGCCCGCTTCCAAGCATATTCAAAATCATGTGCCGTTATCGCATCACCATTGCTCCACTTGGCATCAGAACGAATCGTAAAGGTATAGGTTTTACCGTCCTCCGACACATTCCATTTCTCAGCAACTGCCGGTTGCACATCACCATTTTCATCTATTCTCGTTAAGCCTTCATAGATTGCATTAATTATTGTAAATGAGATTTGGTCTGTCGCTTGTGCTGGGTCTAGCGAAGGCGGCTCTGTTGATAAATTGAGACGAAACTCATTGCCACTTGCTCCACTTTCATTACTAGCACCCGAACCACAGCCAGTTAACACAAGCGCAAGTACAAGCAGCATCACTACTATTGATCTCGTTGTTTTCATACGTTTGTCCCCTTTTCTTGTGATTGTATATATCTCACATTTGCAATTACTATTTGCATAAATTAGGAACTCTATTCAACGAGAAGCATAAAGCAGCAAACAAAAAAACATGCTGCAAAACTCCGAGGAGTTTTCACAGCATGTTTTATACCTACTTGCTATTTATCGTAACTAAGGATTAGTAAGTCAAACCAGGATAAATTGGGAATTTTGCAGTTAGATCACGAACTTTGCCACGCGCTTCTTCTTTAACTGCTTCATCCTGTGGATTTTTCAATACAGCTGCAATAACCTCAGCGATCACTGTCATCGCTTCAGCATTCATACCACGAGCAGTTGCCGCTGGTGTACCTACACGAATACCACTTGTAATGAATGGGCTTGTAGGATCGAATGGAATTGCATTTTTATTTACTGTAATACCAACTTCATCAAGTACATGCTCAGCATCTTTACCAGTAATACCAAGATTACGTGTATCGATTAGCATTAGATGGTTATCTGTACCGCCAGATACAAGGTTGATTCCGTTAGCAGTTAACGACTCGGCAAGAACCTTCGCATTGTTTACAACATTTGTTGCATATTGTTTGAACTCGTCTTGTAGAGCTTCACCAAATGCAACTGCTTTAGCAGCAATAATGTGCATCAACGGTCCACCTTGAGAGCCAGGGAATACCGCTTTATCAATCGCAGCAGCCCAAGCTTTGCGACATAGAATCATACCGCCACGAGGTCCGCGCAATGTTTTATGAGTAGTTGTTGTAACGAAATGTGCATGTGGAACTGGGCTTGGGTGTAAGCCAGCAGCTACTAGACCAGCAATATGAGCCATATCAACCATGAACAACGCGCCAACTTCATTAGCGATTTGTCCAAGCTTTTCAAAATCAATAACACGTGGGTACGCACTTGCACCAGCTACGATTAGACGAGGGCGATGCTTAAACGCTAGCTTACGAACTTCCTCGTAATCAATTGTAAAGGAATCCTCTTGAACACCGTATGCCACGAAGTTATATAGCAATCCAGATGCATTAACTGGGCTACCATGAGTCAAGTGACCACCGTGTGCAAGGTTCATACCAAGCACTGTATCGCCAGGCTTCAACGCTGCCAAGTAAACAGCCATGTTCGCTTGTGCACCGGAATGTGGTTGAACGTTGGCATGCTCTGCTCCGAAAAGCTCCTTCGCACGCTCACGAGCGATATCTTCAACGATATCAACATGCTCACAGCCACCATAGTAACGTTTGCTTGGGTAGCCTTCTGCATATTTGTTCGTCAATACTGAACCCATTGCCTCCAAAACTGCAGGGCTAACAATGTTTTCAGAAGCGATCAATTCGATATTGTCGCGTTGACGTTGTAATTCTAAGCCTAGTGCCTCTAATACTTTAGGATCTTGCTTGCGTAAATGCTCCATTAATAAATCCTCCTCAATAATACAATTAATATTTATTCATATACTGCCCGCTCGCCACCAATTAGCTTTGGACGGGTAAATGCTAACGTAACATGAGCTTCCCCGATGGAACGTAAGGAAGCACGGAATGGCACAACGACCTGCTTAAGATGCATGCCAATAAATGTATCTCCAATATCAATCCCTGCATCAGCAGCAATGGTTTCCACCAGTACAGGCTGCTTCAGCTGATTATAAGCGTAGGCTGCCATCGACCCGCCAGCATTCGGAATCGGCTTTGCGTTCACGATCGGCAAGTTCATTGCTTCTGCCAGCTCTTCCTCAATCACAATGGCGCGATTCAAATGCTCGCAGCATTGGAACACAGGAATAAAGGGATATTTACTTCTTGCGCTCTCTATTCCAGCAAAAATCGCCTCTGCAATTTCCGTAGCACCAGAAGAACCGATATGCTCACCAGCCACTTCACTAGTGCTAGCGCCAACGATCAACAGCTTAGGTTTTTTCCACTGGCAGCGTTCCATTAGCTCGCCAATCACTTGCTCGACTTGTGCGGTAATACTCGTTAAGGAATGTGTCATACTGACTACTCTCCTTTAATATAGCGTTTTTCAATCTCCATTACTTTGTTAATGCGATTGACATGACGCTCACCATTAGAGAAAGGTGTTTCTAGCCAAATTTTCACAATATCAAGTGCAAGTCCAGGGCCTAATACACGCTCCCCAAGAGCTAGCACATTCGTATCGTTGTGATCGCGCGTAGCATGCGCAGAAAATGTATCTGATACAAGGGCGCATCGAATACCAGCGTGTTTATTAGCAGCAATTGACATACCAATGCCTGTACCGCAAATTAATATTCCACGATCTGCCTTACCCTCTGCTACAAGGTCGCATACAGGTAATGCATAATCAGGGTAATCCACTGATGTTTCACAATCACAGCCAAAATCAACGACTACATGACCTAAAGACTGCAACAACGGCATAATCTCATTTTTCAAACGGAAGCCGCCATGATCAGCACTTATCGCAATTTTCAAAGTAAACACCCTCTCGTTCAAGTAAAAATGTAATAAGCTTACTCAGTACTAGTATAACGCTTTTTTGCAAATAGTCGCAAAAAATGAGAAAAAGAGCATGACATGCTACAATAGCACGCTGCTCTTTGCCCAGGCGACCGGCCGTATGCTTCGATGCTCCATCGTGGTTCTCCCACTATCGTCGCCAGTTACATCGAAGTCCTTGCATTTATGTTAATGATAAACGATCTAGCGATAAATATCAATCATATCCCTGAAAATATACGAATATCCCGAGTTACTTTCGTTCTTGATTTCGCAGTTCAATTAGCTTGTCTACAAGCTTAAATATGGCATCCTCTAGCTCATCAGCACATGCATCATAAACGGATTGTGATCCGCCAAATGGATCTGCAATATCAAAGCTTGGCAACGACATCTCAAGCTGCCTAGCTCGCTTTAGTTGCCCCTCGTCAATAGGCTGACGGAGTGCTTGTTGCATTTGCAATTCTGAATAAAGCGTTTCCAGTTCGTTAAACTGTGCTTGTACAATTTCATCCATATACGCATATTCTTTTAACGTATATAGCTTATCAATGACTTCAGGGTAACGGCGCATCACTTCTCGCTTATGACTTGTCGTCATCGTTAGTATAATGTCAGCCCATTGCAATGCCTCTTCATTCATCGATACTGAGCTGCCTTGATGTTGGATGCCGCGCCTACTTAATGCATGCTGCGAATTGACCGATACGGGTAGTCCATCAATCGTCGATATTCCTGCTGAACGCACCGCCAATATTAAGCCCTTCTGATGTGCGAGCCCTTTGAGGAACGCTTCTGCCATTGGAGATCGACATGTATTGCCTGTACATAGGAACAATATTCGCTTCATCCTCATCAACTCCTTTACGTTTCTATTATACAACAAAATAAACGCCGAATACGATGAGAATTATTCCTCCTAGCAATTCCCCATAATCGCCAAGAGTATGCCCAACACGCCTTCCAACAGTTAAACCAAGCATAGACATCACTGCACCAAAGCAACCAAATAACAGTACGGTTAGCCATAATGGCAATTGAAACATTCCAAGTGTGATCCCTACAGAAAATGAGTCTACGCTAACGCTAAATGCTAGCAGAAGCAATCCCCAAAAGCTGTGGTGATTAAACATCGGTGCTTCATCTTTTTTGAAAGAATTAATAATCATATGTACACCCAAGATGATAAGTAATAAACCAGCCCCCAAGACAGCCCATTCTCCAAGTACGGAGCTCATCATCTTGCCCATTAGCATGCCTCCGATGGGCATGATCATATGGAATAAGCCTACAATTACTCCCATTCGCAAAATATGCAGATATCGTATTCCTTTTAGGCCAATCCCAATACCGAGTGAAAATGCATCAAATCCTAAAGCGAGCGCAATCATCGCAATCGTAGTAAGCTGGCCCAGCCAAATGTTCATTTCCATTCCACATTGTCCCCTTGTCCTTTATCCTTGTACAAGCATATGCAGACAAAGGGGGAATGTTTACAATTATTTCTTCTATTATGTTAAATCTCAATCATCGTATGACCAGCAGCCTTTAATAGCCGATTCATTAATGCTGCACCGAGGCCTGTCGACTCACTTGCTTCAGACCATATATATTGAATGTTATGCTCGTCAAACTTTCGCAATGCATCATACAACCTTGACGCTGCCTGGCTTAGCTGGCTTGCACTTCCCAGACTAATGACCAGCTCCGCCTGCTGATATCGATGAAGCTGATGCTCAAAGCAAAGCACACCGCAACGATAAGCTGCAGCTTTTGCAAGCTGCTCTTCAATATAGCTTGCTACTGCATCATCGTCACCTTTAACAATCGTTAATTCACCTTGTGGCGCGTAATGCGTATATTTCATCCCAGGAGCACGCGGTGCTTGTACGTTCTCCTGAGTAATTTCAACGATGATCTTAGCATGCGGACAGCAAGCCTGCAATTGCTCAACCGTAACTCCGCCCGGGCGCAATATCGCAATGGTATCGCCATCTAACAACTCTACTACCGTAGATTCGAGCCCTACGCCTGTTGCGCCAGCGTCCACAATGCCTGCGATCTCGCCCCGTAAATCTTGATAGACATGTGCAGCAGTTGTCGGGCTTGGCCGGCCAGATGTATTTGCGCTTGGCGCTGCAACCGGCACATCGGCTTGTCGCATAAGCTCGAGCGCAACAGGATGATCAGGCATGCGCACACCAACTGTACTAAGCCCTGCTGTGACGTACCTTGATAATGCATTGGGCTTAACTGGCATAATAATAGTTAGCGGACCAGGCCAGAAAGCATCCATTAGCCGTATAGCAAGCTCCTCGACTTTAACTACAAGCCCTTCAAGCTGCTGACGATCGTATATATGAACAATTAATGGGTTGTCCGCTGGTCTACCCTTAGCGGTAAATATCCCTCGCACCGCTTCATCATTGGTTGCATCGCCACCTAGACCGTATACCGTTTCAGTTGGAAATGCAACTTGCTCACCAGCCGCAAGCTGAGCAGCAGCTTCAGCTAAATCCTGCTGCCACGCAGGCTGATCTATATTAATATTCCATACCTTTGTATTTGCCACGTCAATCAGATCCTCTCATTATTTGCCCTGCTATTATAGCATAACAACACCTTATATGGTTCATTCATCTAGCTCATCAAGCCACTTATAGCAATAAAAAGACGATTGCAGCGTATCGCTCACAATCGTCCCTATCTATTCCTGCGCTACTAACTTGCCATCTACGCAAACAAGGAAGAAATCCAAGCTCCCAAGTCCTCAAACAGCTCTACGATAAAAAACTTAACTTCCACCTCAGCCATTTCATCACTAGCGCTTGCTGGTACAGTATCAACAGCTTCTACCTCAGCCTTGTTCTCTACTTTCGCAGTTGCTTCAGTCTCAATCTGTTCACTAGCATTGACCTTGTCAACACCTGCTGTCGCTTCACCCGCTACAGCATCTGTAAAGCATAGCGGTGGAAACAGCACACACCACCAGTTACGACCTTCACCTTTACCGAGCGTAACAAGCAACGCTTCATACATACCAGCAGGATAAACAAGCTGTCCATACATTTTCGTTGGAAATTCCACTTGACCAATCGTTGTCGTAAAGCCATATGTGTAGCCATTTTGCTCTAGTGTTGCTGCAATCACTTGTTGCAGCTCAGACTCACGAGCGCGTAGCATTTCTCTCGCCTGCTCAACACTGATCGGTTCAGTTACCCAACCATTCATCGTATTTACGACAGCATCACGTACAATTGCTTTTATATATTGATCCTTTGGAGCGTCTGAATTAGCTAAAATGCGTAGTCGGATCGCTTCCTCTGGAATATTTTCCATATGAAGTGCAGCATCAACCTTTTGAAACTCCCAGCTCATTACCAATACCATTAATATAAGTGCAACATATCCATAAACTTTACGATAAGAAAAATTAGAATAATTCATACACAAGCTCCTCTCGTACACCCGCTAAAATGTACTTGCTTGCGTTCCGGAACGTCTCTATCTCTATCATATCCAGACTAGCGTTCCTCTAAACCTATTAATCTATTTTTTCTTAGCTTTTTATAGCGATCACATGTCGCTGGATACCATTATAGTCGGTAATAATCTCAACCTCGTTCCATGCTCCTATATCACGAAGCCACTGCGCAACGATCTCAGGCTGGTGAATTCCTAGCTCGAAGGCCACGATTCGCGGATGCTCCTCCAAGTCTCGTAGACAGTCCACCATCTCACGATAGAGATTAAGCCCGTCCTCCCCGCCGAACAAAGCAAGATGCGGTTCATATTGCTTTACTTCACGCTGCAATCCCGTCAGATCCCCGATTGGAATATACGGAGGGTTAGAGACTAACACATCAATTTTTTGACCGTTGTGCGTTAAGCGCCCCGCCTCCTGATTAAATGGCTTAAGCAAATCACCCTGTACCCATTGTATGGACGAAGTCACATGATGAAACTCGGCATTGGTCTGTGCCTGCTGCAACGCTTTCTCTGATAGGTCGGATGCTATGACCTGCCACTTTGGCTGCTCAAGCTGCAACGTAATGGCAATCGCACCACTTCCAGTTCCTACGTCTAACACATGTAACGCTTCATTCTGCCAATGACGCTGAGCATGCGTTAACACTGCCTCTACTAACAGCTCTGTCTCTGGCCGAGGAATTAATACAGCAGGTGACACCTGAAACGGTCTGCCATAAAACCACGCTTCCCCGATAATATATTGCACCGGCTCACCCTGACCTTTGCGATAGAGCATCTGTCCCCAGCTATTTAAGAGCTGCGATGGGAATAACTCCTGCCATTGCATTAACAATTGTGCGCGACTCACTTGCAGCAGGTGCAGCATGAGTAGCTCTGCGTTATCTCTCGCCTCATCCACCTGCTGCTGCATTAAATATTGCGTAGCTAGCTGAAGCTGCTGACGTAGTGTTTGTCCATCAACCATACAAGCTGCTGGCATCAAATTAGATTGCGTCATAGCGTGCTTACCGTACCTTTCTACCCAGTCTATATCATAAAAAAGCGCGAGCATCACGCAGCCCTAACTAAGCTAGGCACTGCGCTTGCTCACGCTTAAAGGCGTCTCTACCTTATACGCCCATTGATTCTTTTTCCAGCATGTCAGCCTGCTCAGCTAACGTCAATTGATTGACGATATCGTCAATATCGCCGTTCATAACGGCATCCAGCTTGTGCAACGTCAAGCCAATGCGATGATCCGTTACGCGACTTTGTGGGAAATTGTACGTACGAATGCGCTCACTGCGATCCCCCGTACCCACTTTGCTTTTACGCTCACCAGCGTATTTTGCTTCTTCTTCTTGACGGCGAATGTCGTAAATACGTGCACGTAATACTTGCAAAGCTTTCGCCTTGTTATCATTTTGTGATTTACCGTCCTGACATGTTGCCATAATGCCCGTTGGCACGTGCAGCACGCGAACAGCAGATTTCGTCGTGTTAACGGACTGTCCACCAGCACCGCTGGAACAGAACGTATCAATACGAATATCTTTGTCAAGAATTTCAACCTCTACATCCTCAACCTCAGGCATAACCGCAACGGTTGAAGTAGAAGTATGAATACGTCCACCTGATTCTGTAACTGGAATACGTTGTACACGGTGTGCGCCACTTTCGTACTTAAGCTTACTGTATGCACCTTTACCGTTAATCATGAAGATAACCTCTTTGAAACCGCCGAGATCATTTTCAGTGAATTCCATAAGCTCCGTTTTCCAGCCTTGTGTATCAGCATACTTCGTATACATGCGATACAGCTCATAAGCAAACAACGCAGCCTCGTCTCCACCAGCAGCACCGCGAATTTCCACAATAACGTTCTTATCATCATTTGGGTCTTTTGGCAGAAGCAATATGCGTACCTTCTCCTCAAGATCCGTTTTGCGCTCTGATAGCTCATCAACCTCCATCTTCACCATCTCACGCATTTCATCATCAAGCTTTTCTCCTAGCATTTCCTTAGCATCATCGAGTTGCTGACATACTTGCTTATACTCAGTATAAGCATCATACGCGCCCTGCAAATCGGATTGCTCCTTAGAAAGCTCTCGCAATCTTTTTGGATCGCTTGAAACATCTGGATCACATAGCAGTTCGCTTAACTTCTCATATCGATCAGCCAGTGCCTGTAAACGATCTAACACAGTCCTTCACCTCAGTCATTTCCTCAAAATAAGATAATTATTATTATATCATATCCAATCGCTGCAATGAATCATTGCTTTATGGAAGTTGTTTTTTATTGTAGTTATCCACAAGTTATTCGACTTATTCACATTTTAATCCACAATCCACAGAAAAATATTCACACTACTCCCCTGCTTTATCCACAGTTATACCTTAGTTCACTGTTTATTATACACATTTATATAAAAAAAGTGCCTCGACAGCCGAAATTCTCACTCGACGACGAAACACTTTCATTAAAATCTGTGGATATTTAATTTAAACTAAACATTAAAGCGGAAGTGCATAACATCTCCGTCTTGTACTACATAATCTTTACCCTCTAGGCGAAGCTGACCACGCTCACGAACAACCGCCATTGAACCAGCAGCTGCAAGATCATCATAAGACACAACCTCAGCGCGGATAAAGCCGCGTTCAAAGTCAGTGTGAATAACTCCTGCTGCCTGCGGTGCTTTCATTCCTTTGCGAATAGTCCAAGCACGTACCTCTTGAACACCGGCAGTAAAGTACGTGTACAAGCCAAGTAGCTTGTATGCTGCACGAATAAGACGGTTAAGACCAGATTCAGCAAGTCCTAGCTCTTCAAGGAACATCTCCTTGTCTTCGCCCTCTAGTTCAGCGATTTCCGATTCTACCTTCGCACTGATTGCTACGACCTCTGCGCCCTCAGCCTCTGCAAATTCACGAACCAATTTAACAAATTCGTTATTATCTGCATCCGCAACCTCTTCCTCACTTACGTTGGCAGCATACAGCACTGGCTTAAGTGTAAGCAGGTGAAGCTCCTTAATAAGAGCTAGCTCATCATCAGTTAATTCGATGCTGCGAGCAGGCTTATCGTTGTACAACGCTTCCTTCACGCGCTCTAATACTTCAACCTCTTGTGCGACTTTTTTGTCGCCACCCTTCATATTTTTGCGAGAACGCTCAATACGACGGTCTACAGAGTCGATATCAGCAAGTATTAGCTCCAAATTAATGGTCTGAATATCGCTGATCGGATCAACCTTACCCGCTACATGTGTAATATTTTCGTCTTGGAAGCAGCGTACCACGTGAACAATGGCATCCACCTCGCGAATGTGAGCAAGGAACTTATTACCTAGACCTTCCCCTTTGCTCGCACCTGCAACTAAGCCGGCAATATCAACAAATTCAAAAGCAGTAGGCACAATATTGTTAGGCTTTACTAGCTCAACTAGCTTGTCCAAACGTGTATCTGGCACCTCTACAACGCCCACATTGGGATCAATTGTACAGAAAGGGTAGTTTGCTGATTCCGCACCAGCTTGCGTAATTGCGTTAAATAATGTTGATTTGCCGACATTCGGCAATCCAACTACACCACAAGAAAGACCCATACGTTCAACTCCTCAAACTTTTCATGTTAACAAATATGATATTCCTTACCGTTTGTACACAACTTTCGTCATTATACATTAGCGCCCACTACAATGAAAGAGGAAACACAAACAAAGCTGCCCCAATGACAATCAACATCACCGGGACAGCCTTATTCATTACCGTTAACTACCGCTTCGATACTTAAGCTTTTTCAATTTTCGCTTTAAGTGCATCCTTGCTTTGAAGACCAACCATTTTATCAACTGGTTGACCGTCTTTGAATAGAATAAGCGTTGGAATACTCATTACGCCAAATTGTGCTGCAAGCTCAGGCTGATCATCAACATTGATTTTGCCGATTGTTGCTTTACCTTCAAGCTCAGTAGCAAGCTCCTCAACGATAGGAAGCTGCATTTTACAAGGGCCACACCATGGTGCCCAGAAATCCACAAGAGAAACGCCGCTCTCGATTGATTGATTAAAATTATCTTTTGTTAGTACAACTGCCATTACAATCATCCTTTCGAACTAAAATATATGATTAAGGGCTAAACCCTGCACACCATAAGGTGCTTAGCATTCGTGGATTTGCTTCAGCACATCACTAATTGTAATATGACTGAAATGCTCCTCCAGCTTCTTTTCAGCAGTACAAAATATACCGTACATCACAGCATTCATATTGGAGCCTACCATACATTCAGTACCAGGATTTCCTGAGCACCAGCTCGGAATTAATGAGCCTTGCGCCATTACGCGATAAATATCTGCCAATGTGACTGTATCAGGATCGATCGTTAAGCGATAGCCGCCACCTGATCCTTCCCTAGTATTCACGAAGCCGCTCTTTCTCATACCGCTCATTACTTTCCGGATACGAGCAGAGTGCGTACCTACATTATCAGCAATCATTTCGCTACTGGCCATCTTATCGGGTAAATTAGCCAAATATACTAAACTGTGTACTGCTATTGTAAATTCACTATTCACTTCAGTGAACCTCCCTGCGTTATACTGTAATAATAACCGTTACAGTTCTTATTGTCAACATGGGCAAATATGTTATGCTGCGATGTGCAACATGTAGCTCTCAGTTAAATAAATAGGATATCCAGAAGGCTGAGGTTTTACTGACGATAAAGCGCTTAAGAATATCATCGTTACGGAATCATCGTTACGGAATCATCGTTACGGAATACATCGTTACGGAATACATCGTTACGGAATCATCGTTACGGAATACATCGTTACGGAATACATCGTTACGGAATATAGCATCTTGCATCCGCGGTTTAAAGCACTCGACTATGATTTGAATTTTAGGTAGCCGAGTGCTTTAAAAGCAACCCACTCCGTTTTCCAGACGCTATATTCCTTCACTGGTAGCTTTTTTGTAGCATTGCTTTGGAGTTACTTTTGTTAGCAACTCAGTGGAGTACTTCGTTCCAGACATCATATTTATTCGCAAGCATCTCACTTTGGGCAATTACTTAGTGTTACACCTCAGCGGGAGAACTTGTTCTCCGTACGCTGCTTTAACTCTCCACTTACAGCCCTTTTTGTTACTACTTTGCTTGTTAACTACTTTTTTAGCGATGCAACAAAAAACACCACGCCAGGAGTGATTCATCTTCCCAGACGCGGTGTCTACCCGTTTGAAGTTAATTTATTTTTAGTCAGTAAGCTCGTACATTATAACTGCATTGCTCACCTGACTTATTGCTTGCCCTCTGCGTTAACCACTGGCTACAACTCAACTTTAGCAATATTATGCTGGATCGCTGTGATGAAGCTGTCCATTTCTTCATCGGTTCCGATGCTTACGCGTAGGAAGTTGTCGATACGCGGTGAAGCGAAGTAACGAACTAATACACCTTGCTCTCTTAGCTGCTCAAACAGCTGCTTCGCTGGTATTGTCGGATGCGAGATAAATAAGAAGTTAGCGCTTGACGGTGTTACGATGAAGCCAAGCTCTAGCAGGCGTTTGCTTACTCGGTCACGAGTAGCTACTACCTTAGCCGTAGTTTCTGCAAAGTATGGCTTGTCCTCAATTGCTGCTACTGCACCCGCTAATGCAACACGATCCAATGTATAGGAATTGAATGAGTTCTTCGTGCGATTTAGCCCTTCGATTAATTCCTCTGAACCGAAAGCATAGCCGACACGCAAGCCAGCAAGCGAACGAGATTTGGACAAGGTTTGGATAACTAATAGGTTATTGTATTGATCCACTAGCTGAACTGCTGATTCTGCACCAAAATCAACATAAGCCTCGTCGATAATGACGACTTGCTCTGGATTTTGCTCAACCAGCTGACGTACAGCGTTAAGCGATAACGGTATTGCAGTTGGCGCGTTCGGATTAGGGATAATCACTCCGCCATGATCTCCCTTAAATTGCTCGACGTCAATATTAAATTGCTCATCAAGCGGAATTAGCTTCGGCGTAATGCCATAAAATTTGGCGTATACCTTATAGAAGCTGTAGGTGATATCAGGAAACAGCACAGGCTTCGCAGGATCAAAAAATGAAGCGAAAGCAAATGCTAAAATTTCATCCGAGCCGTTACCAACAAACACTTGCTTATTACTCAAGCCGTACTGTCTAGCAAGGGTATCGATCAGCACCTCACAGTTAGGATCAGGGTATAACCGCAAATCTTCATTGATCGCAGCCGTCATTGCAGCAATCGCTTTAGGCGACGGCGGATACGGGTTTTCATTCGTATTTAGCTTAATATATGCTTTGTCCTTTGGTTGCTCACCAGGTACATATGGCTCTAGTGAAGCAGTCAACGGACTCCAGAATTTACTCAAGATAAGACACTCCTCTTACATTTGACGTCATTACTCAGTGGTCCATCAGCAAGCTAGATTCAAGGCAAGCATCGCGCTCTGCCTTACCATCCAAGTTCATTACGCTTTTTTCGGGTCAAATGAGCTTTTTAAAGATACGATACGATTGAATACAAGCAGTCCATCCTCAGATTTTGCTTTATCCACACTAAAGTAGCCGTGACGGAAAAACTGGAACTTGTCTCCCGCTGCGACATCCTTCATATTTTCCTCAATAAACCCGTTAACGACACGCATCGAGTTAGGATTAATACGCTCAAGGAATGGTTTTTCTTTCAGCTCTGGCGATTCCTCAATTAACGGCTCTAGCAGTCTTAGCTTTGCTGGCACCGCAGTGGATGCCTCTACCCAGTGGATCGTTCCTTTTACTTTACGACCAGTAAATCCGCTACCGGACTTTGTTGCTGGATCATACGTACAGTGAAGCTCAACCACTTCGCCTTGTTCGTTTTTAATCACTTCATTACACACAATGAAATAAGCATGCTTTAGGCGCACTTCATTACCAGGGAATAAACGGAAGTACTTGCTTGGAGGATTCTCCATAAAGTCTTCACGCTCGATATATATTTCACGAGAGAATGGAATTTGACGAATACCCATTTCTTCGTTCTCTGCATTAATTTCAGCATCAAGATATTCCACTTGACCTTCTGGATAGTTTGTAATGATCACTTTAATTGGATCAAGCACAGCCATCGTGCGTGGAGCCTTCAGCTTCAAATCCTCACGAATGAAGTATTCTAGATTGCGCTCATCAACTGTACTATTCGCTTTTGCTACCCCGATCTCGCGACAGAAGCTGCGAATCGCTTCTGGTGTGTAACCTCTGCGTCTCATACCGCTAATTGTAGGCATGCGCGGATCATCCCAGCCGTCAACGATCCCTTCATCAACAAGCATTTTTAGATATCTTTTACTCATAATTGTATTGGTAATGTTCAAGCGTGCAAACTCATATTGATGAGGCGTTGCCTCCATCTCGCACTCTGCAATCACCCAATCATAAAGTGGACGATGATCCTCGAACTCCAATGTACAGATCGAATGCGTGATGCTCTCAATGGCATCGCTAATCGGATGAGCAAAATCGTACATCGGATAAATGCACCATGCATCTCCAGTACGATGATGATGTGCATGGGCAATACGATATATAACTGGATCGCGCATCGTAATATTAGAAGAGGCCATATCTATTTTGGCACGCAATACACGCTCGCCATCCTTAAATTCCCCAGCGCGCATACGAGCGAATAAGTCCAGATTTTCTTCAACGGAACGATCACGATAAGGACTATTTTGACCAGGCTCTGTTAATGTACCACGCATTTGACGAATTTCCTCTGCAGTCAGATCACATACATAGGCCTTGCCCTTCTTAATTAGTAGCACGGCGCGATTGTACATTTCCTCGAAATAATCTGAAGCGTAAAATAAGCTGTCCCATTCAAAGCCGAGCCACTTCACGTCCTCCATAATGGATTCTACATATTCCGTATCTTCCTTAACTGGGTTGGTGTCATCAAAGCGCAAATTCGTTTTACCCTTAAATTCGTCTGCTAGTTCAAAGTTAAGGCAGATCGACTTGGCATGTCCAATATGTAAGTAGCCATTAGGTTCAGGTGGAAAACGAGTTATAACCTCGTCAACACGACCTTCCTTCAAATCGTCGATCACGATATTTCTAATAAAATTTGAAGCAGCCGATTTCGTTTCATTAGTAGTGTTATCCATCTTGATCAACCTTTCACACAACGAATATTTATCCTCCTATCATACACAAATTTTTATGAAATTACACCCATTTCTAGCTTCAGAGGCATTCTGAAGATTATGAGAGAAAAATGAAAACGATTAAAATCTTCTCACATTTTACACAGAATTAAATTTTCAGTTTATTATATAGCTTGTAACAACTAAGGCTTACGCCTAATTCTTATATTTTTTAATATAGGAAACGGGGGAACCACTTTGGGTGAATTGAATCTCTGGGTATCAGTAGATTCATAGGGAACCTTCAACCGAACCCTTCAGCTAACCTCGTCGGCACATTCGGAAGGAGACTTTAATTGTGAAAAAATTTGGCATGATGTTGCTAGCTCTAGCTCTATTACTTACTTTCTCAGCAGGCAGTGTTACCGCAAGTTCATCAACAATGCTTACAAACATTAATGATGTAAAGGGTACGAAATACAAGTACGGCGGCAACACAACGAGCGGATTTGATTGTTCCGGTTTTGTTCGATACATATTTGATAAGATGAATGTTGATTTACCTCGCCGTTCTGCTGATCAAGCTAGTGAAGGAACTAAAGTAGCAAAGTCAGATTTGAAAGCCGGAGATCTAGTGTTCTTTGACACTAGCGGTTCTAACAACGGTGGCATCACTCACGTAGGTATTTATGTAGGGGATGGAAAGTTTGCACACGCCTCTTCTTCTAAAGGCGTAACAATCGATTCTCTTGATTCTTCTTACTACAAGCCACGTTATGTGACTGCAAGACGCGTATTGTCTGATGAGCAATATGAAAAGTACGTTGTTGAAGCAAGCAAATAAGCTTTATCATTCAGAGACTTGTCTCTTGCTCCTGCAAGATGGCAAGTCTTTTTACTTTTCACGATCATTACACTATATGCACATAGCTTGCTTTTTATGTGCTTGTACATAACAAATCCTCCCAGCTTTATTTGTTGGGAGGATTTTTGTTAGTTCTAGTATAGTAAAGTACTACTCCTGCAAGTTACGATTTCTGCCGACGAAGATCATCAGCACCATAAACAGCAGCATAACTGCAACAAGGATTGCTACATAATTAACAGTTAGAACTGCATCATAATGATCCATTAGCCATCCTGTCAGCTTAGGAAGTAATGCACCGCCAATCCCGCCACAGGCGACAAGCAAGCTTGTCGTGCGATCGGTCATTCCTTTAATGCAAGCATTCACGTACACTAACGCGATACCAAACACTCCTGAAAATCCTAATCCGCTCAAGGCGATCATAGCAAATTGTGCATATTGATGATCTAGCAGCACCATACCGATGAACGCTAACACGGCAACAACCATCGATACGATCAAATACTTAATATAGCCATGTCGATCGGCTAGAAATCCACAAGCTAAGCGTCCAACGACCATAAATGCCCAGAACAAGCTAAGCATACTCGCAGCACTTGACTCTGACAACCCGCTGCGCTCTATCATAATCGAAGGTAAGTAATGAGAAACACTCATCTCTACGCCAACATATAAGAAGAAAAATATCATACCTAGCACTAAAAATGGAATTGCACGAGCCTTATATTTAGCAGATGCCGGTTTTCCAGTTTCCCCCTCTTGCTTTGAGGGCTGAGAAATAACAGTATCCACCTCTTTGCCGAACGATAAGCTTAGCCATAGCAGCAAGGTTAAGCCGCTAATCGCTGTCAGTATCGGGAACGACCACTCCCATATATGAAAGCGAATAAGCAATGCCGCGGTTAATGGAATAAACAATGCACCTAGACCAAAAAACGTTTCAAGGCGACTCATTGCGGAAGCTGTCTGATTTTTATATAAGTCAATGATTAACGAGCCGATGACCGATTCAATCATTCCGAATCCGAAGCCTGCAAGTGGAGCTACCACTAACATCAGCTCCCACGCTGGCAGCATGCTATAAACAGCCTCTGCGAACGTTAACGAACCAAATGCGATCACTACAGTAATTCTTTTACCGAGCCTAGCTGATAGCAGTGGTCCTAGCAATACACCAACCAGGTAACCAAAAAATTGATTCATAATCCATTGGCCGCCCTGGGCGTACGTAATCTCATAATGTGTCACGATTTGCTCTAATATTGAGCCACCAATAATATGTGCTATGCCGATTACAAGATAGGATAAGCACCCAAGCCATAATATTTTTTTCAAAAGAATACACCTTTCATTCTGTTCAACCTAGAATGTCCTTTAAAATAACTATATTAGATGGACGACAGCTAATCGCTCGCCTCGCACATTAATTTCAATTCTATGCAATGGAGCCGAATAAACGACTAAGCCGCTGCCTACCTCAATCTCTGGATCTTCACCTAAACCATAAAATACATCATCAGCTAACGCTTCAAGCACTTCCTGCTGCTCATCACTAGAAAGCGCCTTCCAATCTGCGTACTCCATTTCAAAAAATAGATAACTATCCTCTATTGTGGCAATTGCTGTAGTTAATTCTCGTAAAATGTCGCTATATTCACGTGCATGACGCACTCCCATACCTGTTTCCTCCTGTAGCAGTTAATTTTAAAATACTCTCCTATTATGACACACTCTAAACCAATTGTCCTTATTACTATAAGAATTGTTCTTGTAGAATTCTGGTTGCTACTGGTAGTATATTAGTATATGTCGTAAATCAAAGCACTCCACATTCTAACTATTCTATAAACGTTACAAATTACTATAATGTCAACACATGGTTTTGACGATAATAGAATAAAGTAGCGTTTTGTCGAAAATGGATTAATCGAGGTGTAGAATGAAGAACACAACAATTATCGGAATTATTTTAGGTCTTGTAGCTGTACTCGTAGGTATGGTTCTAAAAGGGGCAAGTTTAACTGCATTTGCGAATCCAGCTGCGTTTATGATTATTATCGTAGGTACGGTAGCTGCAGTAACCATTGCATTCCCGCTCAACGAGCTAAAAAAAGTAGGAACATTATTCAAACTATTATTCACTGAACGTCCACTTCCTAAGCGTGAAGATCTTATCAAGCAGTTTGTTGAATGGGCTGGTATCACAAGACGTGAAGGCTTGCTAGCTCTTGAGGCTCGTGTCGATGATATTGAAGATCCATTCTTGAAAAACGGTATGCGAATGATTATTGATGGTAATGACCAGGATCTTGTAAGAGACGTCCTGCTTGAAGATATTACTGCAACTGAGGAACGCCATAAGGCTGGAGCATTAATATTCACACAAGCAGGTACTTATGCTCCTACACTAGGGGTACTTGGAGCCGTTATCGGTCTAATTGCTGCACTAGCGGACATGAGTAATATGGAATCATTGGCGCATGCGATTTCCGCAGCCTTTATGGCAACTCTTCTAGGTATTTTTACAGGTTACGTTCTTTGGCATCCAATGGCTAATAAGCTGAAGCGTCTGTCCAAGGCAGAAATTCAGATTCGCCTTATGATGCTTGAAGGTTTACTATCTATTCAGTCTGGTGTCTCTACTATTGCCATTGAACAAAAACTTTCTGTGTTTCTTACACCGACTGAGCGCCAAGCAATGAAAGCGAAAGAGGAGGAAGGAGACGATGAGCAAAAAGCATAGACATGATGATCATGAAGAACATATTGATGAATCATGGCTAGTTCCGTATGCCGATATTTTAACGTTGCTACTTGCGTTGTTCATTGTTTTATATTCGATGAACTCCGTGGACGTTAAGAAGTTCCAGGATCTCTCCAAAGCGTTTAGTGTCGCCTTTAACAGCGGTACAGGCGTGCTAGATATGCCGTCTGTTATCGACCGTGGTCCTGATATGAGCGAAAAGCTTGGTGGCAAGGATGAAGAGAATAAAGATGGTGCAGCATCTGATAGCGAATTAAGCGAAGAGCAGCTTCAGGAATTGATCGAGCAAACCGAAAGCGAGTTATCTGAGCTCAAGGAGCAGCTTGATGATTATATTGCTAGTAATGGGCTTAGTACAAGCTTAGAAACATCGCTTAATATGTCACAGCTATTAATTACGATTCGTGACAATGCTTTATTTAATTCAGCGGAGGCAACGGTAAACCGCGAAGGACGAGAACTAGCTGTCAGCATTGCAGATATGCTCGTTAACTATCCGAATTATAACGTTATTATTTCCGGTCATACTGACAATAGTCCGATTAGCAATGCAAAATTCCGTTCCAACTGGGATTTAAGTGTAATGCGTGCTGTGCGCTTTATGGACATTATGTTACTGAATGAAAAGCTTGACCCTAAGCTGTTTAGTGCGGTAGGCTACGGTGAATATCATCCTGTAGCATCCAACGATACTGTCGATGGTAAAGCAAAAAATCGCCGCGTTGAGCTGGCGATTGTAAGCAATTATTTAGATGAAAACAAGCAACAAAGCATATCAGTAAAAGAGAATTAATAGATCAATATCAATAAAGGGCATACAAGCCGCTACAACGGCCTGTGTGCCCTTTATATTTAAGATAGGTGGTAGCCAATTTCCTGTGATAAAATCCGCTTCTCGTCCTCTGTAAGGTCTCTCCACTTACCTTTCGGAAGATCCCCTAACAATATATTCATAATTCTTATTCTTTTGAGGCGCAGCACCTTATATCCAAACGCTTCACACATCCGGCGAATTTGTCGATTACGACCTTCTGTTAATATAATATTGAAGCTACTTGTTCCGATGCGCTTAACCTTACAAGGTAATGTCATGCTGCCTAATATATGAACCCCTCGTGACATTCCAGTCAGAAAACTCTCTGTAACAGGCTTATCCACTGTCACAACATATTCCTTTTCATGTTTGCCCTCAGAACGCAATATAGGATTAACGACATCACCATCATTGGTCATAAGAATTAACCCTTCCGAATCTTTATCTAATCGCCCAATCGGGAAGATTCTTTCCTTATGTCCTACAAAATCAACGATATTACCCTTAATATGTCGTTCTGTTGTGCTAGTGATGCCTACTGGCTTATGTAATGCGATATACACATGTTTCTTTTGCACACCTAGCGGCCGTCCATCGACGCGCACATCGTCTCCTAGCTCGGCTTGACTGCCAAGCTCTGCCTTCATGCCATTAATCGTCACACGGCCTTGTGTGACCCATTTATCGGCTTCTCTGCGTGAACAAACTCCTGTTTCACTTATAAACTTGTTAATTCTCAATGCTGCCACCTCGTCGACTCACTTAGAAAGCTAATATACTTTTCGCTTAGACCAATATGTAATTTCATCACTATTTATAATACGAAGCTGATCACTGCATAGCAGTGCAAGCTTAGACATCGCCTGTGCAATATCTTTAGCCTCGTTCGGCTTATACTTTTTCATTTTACCTTTAAATGCAAAGGATAGCCAACTGCTTAGCTTAGCAGCGAATGCCTCACCCAAGCGAAATTGCCTGCGAGGACCTATGATCAGTGAAGGGCGTACAATAATTAATTGCGGAAGCTCTAGCTCCTGCAATACCCGCTCCGTTTTGCCCTTCACCTTGCTATAGAAAAACATAGAGCGTTCACTCGAGCCCATTGCTGTGATGACAATCATCTTTTTCGCCCGATGTCGTTTAACAAGCTTACCAAGCTCCACAACATAGTGGAAATCGACACGTTCAAAATTTTCCTTACTCTTCGCTTGTTTAATCGTTGTGCCTAGTGTACAAAACACATCTGCAGCTTCAAACCAATCTGCTGGGCAAGCATCTAATTCATCAAAGGAGATAAGCTGCTGCTCTAAACGCGGATGAACAATGCTTAACCGTCTTCTAGCAATAACAATTACTTTGCTGTACTTTTTATTGTTCAATAGCAGGCGAACTAATTCTGCTCCTACCAACCCTGTTGCACCGACAACAACCGCCTTCAAGACCAATCACACCTTCCCTTTAACGATCGCTCTACAGATTGCTAGCCTCCGCATACTTTTGCTCTTCCTTCAGCGGCAATAACACTCTTACCGTTGTTCCTTTGTTCAATTGACTACTAAGCTCCATCAGACCGTGATGAGACTGAATAATTTTCTGACTGACCATCACACCAAGGCCCGTCCCGTTCTCTTTGGCCGTAAAGAACGGATCTCCGATTCTCTTTAACGTTTCCTCATCCATGCCAATTCCTTCATCAGAAATTTGCACACTGATATGCGTAGCAAGTCGAGAAATCGTTATTTGAACTCGTCCACCTCGTGGCATTGCTTCTATCGCGTTTTTCAACACATTAATAAACACTTGCTTTAACTGATTTTCTTCGCACGGAATATGGCAATCCTCGCTCGTATAGTTTTCTTCAATAACAACATCGTGCATCAACGCCTCACTACTCATAAACACACTAACCTCACTAATAATTTGGCGAATGTCCCGATACTTAAACTTTACAGCTTGCGGCTTAGATAGAATTAAAAATTCACCAACAATTAAATTAATGCGTTCTAGCTCTGATAGCATAATTTGTACATGATTAATGTTGAGCTTTTGTGTTTGCTCCTGTAGCTGTAAAAATCCTCGCAGCGTCGTTAATGGATTGCGAATTTCGTGAGCAACACCAGCTGCAAGCTGGCCTACCGTATTAAGCTTCTCCGAGCGTCGCATTAATTCCTCCATGCGATGACGATGACGCATATCTCGGCATATGTTAGCAAACCCAATAACCTCATTACTCACATCACGAATAGGGCTTATCGTAATGCTCACTGGTATCATTTCACCATCTTTCGTTTGACGATAGGTTTCAATGGGCTGAATTGGCTTGCCACTGAGCACAACAGTAATAAACTCCTCTTCCTCTTCCATCAGATGTTCAGGAACTATCGGATTTTTCACCCCGACTACTTCAGTAGCAATATAGCCAAATAAATCCTCAAACGCTTGGTTAGCTTGAATAATACAGCTGTTGCTATCCATGATATAGATCGCATCAGGAGAATGATTAATAAACGACTCCATGTACATTCGCATGCGCCTATTTTCATCAAAGGAATGACGCAGCTTATTCATATAAATGCCTAAGTTTTGACTCATCGCATTGATTTTGAATGCGAGCATCCCGAACTCATCCTTTGATGTGATCGGAATCGGACTTTGAAAGCGTACTGAGGAGACCTCATTGACTTTCCATACAATATCCTTTAGCGGTCTTAACATTCGTGCAACCATCCAATAGCTTGCAATGCTTGTAAAAAACAAAGTATATAAAAGAGCAGCAAAGAACAAATATTTATCATTGCTGTACATAGCGATAAACATTTGCTGATCATATAGCATAACAATTCGATACTGGCTAGATATATTATAGCGATAATCGGTCACATAGTAACTTCTTTTATTATCGTTAGTCGTATGAATCTGATACAAGGTTTGTTCGTCATACGTTATATTATTTAATATTACATTAAAGCTTGGTGATTGACCTGCAGATAATCGGATATGCTGAGTAGAATAGTCAATAATAGCAATATCAATTAAATAAGGCGTACTCGCACGAATAAGTTGAAATTGCTCCGTAAGCTCCTGTTCATTATTTAATTTTCCATCATTATTATCAAGATATATTCGTTCCGATAGCTCTAATGAAGAATGATATAGCAAATCATAATTATTTTGTCGTTGATTGTAATCCCATAAAAATTGAAACACAACGATTACAAGCAAAAGCAATCCTGATATAGTTATACTTAGTTTATATTTTAATGACAATGGACTCACACCCTCGGTATTCAACTTATCAACAATCTATTAACATATTCCACAAATGTTTGTGAATTCAGTGGACGATATGTGGAACAAATTGTGGATGAAATAAAGTTGTCCACAAAGTTATACACAGTATGTTAACTAAAGAATGTTTGTTCGATGGATAAGTTAGATTTTTAAGCTTCTCAGCAAGGTATTCACAAGAAAATTATGTATCATTTCAAAATAAAGGAGAAACCAATGGATCTTAATCAAGACGAACTATGGATGAAGGAAGCCATTGCAGAGGCAAAAAAAGCAGAGAGACTCGGAGAAGTTCCAATTGGAGCTGTCGTTGTGAAAGAAGGCGTAATCATAGGTCGTGGTCACAATCTTAGGGAAACGCAGCATAATCCTGTCTCTCATGCAGAAATCATCGCCATTCAGCAGGCTAGCCAAGCTTTAAATGCTTGGCGTTTGTTAGACTGTACATTATATGTAACTCTTGAGCCATGTCCAATGTGCGCTGGCGCAATTGTACAGTCCCGTATCAAACGTGTTGTTTACGGAACCTCTGACCCTAAGGCAGGCTGTGCTGGTACGTTAATGAATTTATTACAAGAGCCCCGCTTCAACCATGAAACGGAACTCACAGGATATGTATTACAAACTGAGTGTGCGAACCTACTTACTGAATTTTTCAGAGAGCTTCGTATGCGACGCAAAAATGAACAATCAAACCGTACTCTTTGAACGGCTATGTTCATATGATGTGCAATGCTCGCCATATTGCTTCATCACTTGCAAGGCAACAATTAATTGATCGGCTTCTTCGCTTATTGCAAGGACGGCAGGGTGTGTAAAGCTTCCTTTTTCCTCTACCACCTCATAAAGCTTGTCCCGAAGCGACTGCAGTTGAAGTTCAATTAAATTTTTTTCCATTGCCCGCTTCGCCCACCCTTCGTTATATTGTTGCTGCATAGTTACATTATAGAGAGATTGTGATGGAATGTATGTTGAATAATGTCGATACATTATTACGAATAAAAGTCATTTTACGACAATTCTAGTCAGTTCTTATCAAATTATACCGTTTCTTCACTAATATTTACAATACTTAATATGTCCTATCCTCTATTTTCATAAAAATGTTTTTTAAGGATTTCATTTACTGTTCTAATACGGGTATCCAGTCACTTTGCATCTATTGACGCATGCTTTACATATTGCTATATAGTGCCAATCACCCATCCCAATATTTTGAAATTGTACTATAGTAAAAGTTAAGTGAATAATTATCATTGAGGGGGTTAGCCTATGTATCGCAATGACGACGATCGTCTTTGGAGTACACTAGCACATGTTTCGGCATTAACAGGTTTAATTTTTTCATTTTGGGGACTACTTTGCGGCTTTATCGGACCATTGATTATTTGGCTTATTAAAAAAGATCAGTCACCGATTATTGCTGATCACGCCAAAGAAGCTTTAAATTTTAATATTTCGTTTACCATTTACCATCTCATTGCTACATTTACAATATTTCTTCTTGTCGGGTTTGCTCTCGTTCCTATTGTCTATATCGCTTGGTTAATTTTATTAATTATCGGTTCCGTAAAAAGCTATCAAGGACAATATTATCGTTACCCACTTGTTATTCGATTTATTAAATAACGTAAAAGACGCTTCTCATCTCCTCTTGATATCTTCAGGAGAGAAAAGCGTCTTTTCATTTTTATTAGGTTAGATTGAATTTTAAAATAAAAAAACACTTAAGATTAATCTCAAGTGTGACTTGTAATAGTGGCGGAGAGAGAGGGATTCGAACCCCCGTGGGCTTGCACCCTAACGGTTTTCAAGACCGCCCCGTTATGACCGCTTCGGTATCTCTCCACAAAGTATATTGTTTTGCTGACAAGAAAGAGTATATCACAGATAAAAGGGGATATGCAACCCCCTTTTATCATTTTTTTATTATTTTGCAGAAATTTTTTCGATACCGCCCATATAAGGACGAAGCACCGCTGGAATAACCACTGATCCGTCTTCCTGCTGGTAATTTTCTAATATTGCTGCAACTGTACGACCGATCGCTAACCCAGATCCATTTAGTGTATGAACAAACTCTGGCTTGCTCTTAGGCTCAGGACGATATTTCAAGCCTGCACGTCGAGCTTGGAAATCCTCAAAGTTCGTACAAGATGAAATTTCACGGTACGTATTAGCACTTGGCAGCCACACCTCAATATCGTATGTTTTTGCAGATGCAAAGCCCATATCGCCCGTACAAAGCGCTACAACGCGGTATGGAAGCTCTAATAGCTGCAATACCTTCTCTGCATTAGCCGTTAGGCTTTCTAGCTCGTCATAGGAATCCTCTGGCTTTACAAGCTTAACTAGTTCCACTTTATTAAACTGATGCTGACGAATTAAACCTCTCGTGTCTCGACCAGCAGCACCGGCCTCTGAACGGAAGCATGCACTGAATGCAACATACTTCACAGGCAGCACAGATGCATCTAAGATTTCATCACGCAGGATGTTCGTTACTGGAACCTCTGCTGTTGGAATTAAGTAATAATCGGTTTCCGCAATTTTGAAAAGATCCTCTTCAAACTTCGGTAATTGACCTGTACCGATCAAGCTATCGCGATTAACGATATATGGCGGTAAAATTTCCTCGTAGCCATGTTGATCGCTATGAAGATCCATCATAAAGCTCATCAGCGCACGCTCTAGACGCGCACCTAGTCCACGATAGAACACGAATCTAGAGCCTGTCACTTTAGCAGCACGCTCAAAATCAAGCAGGCTTAGCTCAGCTGCAAGATCATAGTGAGCTTTCGGTTCAAATGTAAAATTGATTGGTTCACCAACGCGACGTAGCTCTACATTATCCTCTTCAGATGCACCAACTGGAACAGACTGATGTGGAATGTTAGGAATCGCTTGAAGAAGCTCATTCACTTGATTATCTAGCACGCGCAGCTCTTCATCCAGTTCCTTAATTCGATCTCCTACTTCTCTCATTTCAACGATCAACGCTTCAGCATCGCCGCCAGATTTTTTAAGTGCAGCTACTTCTTGAGATACCGTATTACGACGATTTTTTAGCTGCTCTGTATTTTGAATTAACTCACGACGCTTTTGGTCAAGCTGTGGAAACTCGGCAATCATCTCTACTGAAGCCTGACGATTACGTAATGCCTCCTCCACTTTCGCAAAATCGGCACGAAGCAATTTCACATCTAACATGGGAATCCCCTTTCTGTTATAGAACGCTAATAGTTGCGTCCTCTATCCACATCATTAACGCGCTTGTTTGATCATATCTACAAAATAACCATGCAAGCGAACATCATCAGTTAACTCTGGATGGAAGGAACAAGCAAGTAAATTACCTTGGCGAGCTGTAACGATTTCACCGTTATACTCAGATAGTACCTCCACACCATCGCCTACTGACTTAATGAGTGGCGCACGAATAAACACCGCATTAACCGGCTCATCGATTCCTTTTACAGGCAGCAATGTTTCAAAGCTTTCACGTTGACGACCGAACGCATTACGTGCCACGGTCATATCCATAAGCTTGAGGTGAGCGTCCTCTTGTCCTTCGATACGCTCCGCTAACACAATCAAACCAGCGCAAGTACCAAATAACCCCTTACCTGCAAGGTGAAACTCCGTAATCGCTTCGATAAAGCCATATTTACGCATAAGCTTACCAATCGTAGTGCTTTCACCACCAGGTATTACTAAGCCGTCTAGCTCCTCTAGCTGCTCGACACGCTTCACGGCAACCGCTTCTACCCCTACTGCTTCAAGGCTTCTTATATGCTCTGCTACAGCCCCTTGAAGTGCCAATACTCCAACCTTCATATCCAATGCCTCCCCTTTTTCGCAAAGGCCGACCTACCCAGATGACTGGATAGCTCGGCTCTTAGGGTTTGTCTATTTGTTATTATCGTAACAACGATAGTACTTACTCTGTTTGCTTAGATACCGCGATCTTGCATACGCTCAGAAGCGTGCAGACTTTTAATGTCGATACCCTTCATCGCTGTGCCAAGATTTTTAGATACTTCAGCGATTAGCTTGTAATCTTGGTAATGAGTTGTAGCTTCAACAATTGCACGAGCGAATTTCTCTGGGTTGTCTGACTTGAAGATACCAGAGCCTACAAATACACCGTCAGCGCCCAATTCCATCATTAGCGCAGCATCGGCAGGTGTTGCTACACCACCAGCAGCAAAGTTAACAACTGGAAGTTTACCTGTTTCATGAACGCCTAGTAGCAAGTCATAAGGAACGCCAAGTACTTTCGCTTCGTTATAAAGCTCGTCCTTAGATAAGTTTTGTACTTTGCGAATTTGTCCGTTAATTAGACGAAGGTGACGAACAGCCTCTACGATGTTACCTGTTCCTGGTTCACCTTTCGTACGAAGCATAGCTGCGCCTTCTTGAATACGACGAAGTGCTTCACCAAGATCTTTCGCACCACATACGAATGGAACAGTAAACTCATGTTTACTAATGTGGAAGATTTCATCAGCAGGTGTGAGTACTTCACTCTCATCAATATAGTCAACGCCCATTGACTCAAGCACTCTAGCTTCAACAATATGGCCGATACGAGCTTTAGCCATTACTGGAATAGAGACAACTTTCATAACCTCTTCTACGATTGTAGGATCAGCCATACGCGCTACACCACCAGCAGCACGAATATCAGATGGCACACGCTCCAAAGCCATAACCGCTGTAGCACCTGCTGCTTCAGCAATTTTAGCTTGCTCAGCGTTCATAACGTCCATGATGACGCCGCCTTTTTGCATTTCTGCCATACCGCTTTTTACACGAAAAGTACCTGTTTGCATTTTCTTTGTCTCCTCCTAAATACGCATCTATCAGAATAGATCTCCGTTATTACTCTAAGCATTGATTTTACAGGAATGAGCGCACTTCGACAAGCCCTTATTTCCTTGTAGGTTACTCGGATTAAAATATATTTAAGATACTATCGAAAAGACCAGCGAAAAAGTCGCCTATTCCACGGAAAAACAGCTTGAACCAAGAAGCTTTTTCAGCATCAGCCGTCGTAATTAAATCAACCTGATATTGCAGCTCTTGTCCATTATGATCAGTAAACTTATACGTTAACGTTCCTGTTTTTGTTCCCGCCGCAATTGGAGCTACAAGCTGATCTTCAGTTAGCATTTCCGCACTAACTAATTCTAACTCAGCATTTTTATCTTTGCTTCCGATCACCGTAATATCTTTGCTTGTAACAACAGGGATTTCTTTTTTAACGCCTTTTTTTATTTTAACCGTTTCATAGCCTTCTATTTCAGTTTTTGGTGCAATTAATGTTTGTTTTTCAAACGTTGCAAATGCGTAATTATAAAGCGCTGCAGTCTCTAAGAAACGAGCGTCCTTAGAACGAGTATCCATCACGACACTAATGTAGCGCGTACCATCACGCATTACTGTTCCGGCGAAGTTATAGCCTGCCGCACTGATAAAACCTGTCTTCAGTCCGTCTACACCTTCATAAGCTAAATGCTTCAACCCAGATTTATTGACATTCGCTCCAAGCATATAGTTGAAATTAATCATTGGAGCAGTATCGCGCTCACGGAATTTGTATTCTTGCAATCCGGAATACTTTAGAAAATCAGGATACTCCAGCAAAGTATTACGAGCTAATGTCACAACATCACGTGCAGACATCATCGTTGTATCCTCAAGTCCAGTTACACTTGTAAAAACTGCAGATGTAAGTCCCATCTGTTCTGCAGTTTCATTCATTCGATCTACGAACGCTTGGATGCTTCCTTCTACCGCAATTGCCAGAGCTTTCGTGGCATCATTAGCTGAGCCAACTGCCATTGCGATATACAATTCCTCTACCGTATGCTGATCCCCTGCTGCCAAATAAATTTGCGACTCTGACGGGTGAGTATCCGCTGCCTCAGGTGTTACTGTTATGACTTGGTCCCAACTCAATCGACCATTGCCAATTTCGTTCATTACGATATATTCTGTCATCAATTTAGTCATGCTTGCGATTGGCAAGGATTCATCTGGATTTACTTCAAACAGTACTTGTCCGGTTTCAAATTCAATTAATATCGCAGACTTCACCTGTAGTCCTAGCGAGTTTTCAGTGCTCGGCCTATCATTATAGCCAACCGCTCCTGCTTGCTGAGTACTTGTTGTTAACGAAATAAAAGCTATAATCGCACACAACATAATGATCGATAATAATCGAACTTTCCCCATAGTTTTCAACACCTTTATTCCCCATTTCCCGTTGAATTGTCCAAATGTTATTGTAACATAATTTATATAGGGAATTAAACTTTTTAAGCTAGCACCAAAGCCCCAAATATAGTTAAAACCGGCATAAAAAAGAGCCAAGGCTTGACCATTACAGCCAACCTTGACTCTCTATTAAATTTATAGTGAATAGTTTGGTGCTTCTTTCGTAATTTGTACATCATGCGGATGACTTTCACGTAAGCCTGCACCTGTAATTCTAATAAATTGTGTATCATTTTTAAGCTGATCCAAATTAGCAGTACCACAATAACCCATACCAGAACGTAGACCACCAATCAATTGATGGACAGTGTCAGCCAATGGACCTTTGTAAGCAACGCGACCTTCGATTCCTTCTGGAACTAGCTTGCTTTCGTTTTCTTGGAAATAACGATCCTTACTTCCAGCTTTCATCGCAGCAAGCGAACCCATACCACGGTAAACTTTATAGCTACGACCTTGGAAAATTTCTGTTTCGCCAGGGCTTTCAGCAGTACCAGCGAACAAACTACCGATCATAATGCAGCTTGCGCCTGCAGCGATCGCCTTCGTAATATCGCCAGAGTATTTAATACCGCCATCAGCAATAATTGGAACGCCATATTGACGAGCAACCGACGCACAGTCATAAATCGCAGTAATTTGCGGCACACCGATACCAGCAATAACGCGTGTTGTACAGATTGAACCAGGACCGATACCAACTTTAACGACAGAAGCACCTGCTTCTATTAGATCACGAGTAGCTTCACCAGTTGCTACGTTACCTGCAATAATTGTTAGATCAGGGAATTTGTTTCTCAAGTCTCTAACAGCATTCAAAATATTAGCAGAATGTCCATGCGCAGAATCAACAACGATAACGTCAACACCAGCAGCAACCAATGCTGTAGCACGCTCTTGTGTATCTTTAGAAATACCAATTGCAGCGCCACAAAGTAGGCGACCTTGGCTATCTTTCGCCGCATTAGGGAACTGAATAGCTTTCTCGATATCTTTAATCGTGATAAGACCTTTAAGCGTGTTTTCTTCATCGACGATTGGTAGCTTTTCAATTTTATGCTGCTGCAAAATAACTTCAGCTTCCTGCAAAGTCGTACCGACAGGTGCAGTTACAAGCTGCTCATGCGTCATAACCTCTTTAATTTTAATGGAGAAGTCATGTACAAAGCGTAAGTCACGATTCGTCAAAATACCAACTAGCTTTTGGTTATCATCAACAATCGGAACACCGGAAATTCTATATTTACCCATTAACTCTTCAGCATCATAAACATGGTGTTCTGGAGTTAATGAGAACGGATTAGTAATTACTCCACTTTCAGAACGTTTTACACGATCCACTTCTTCAGCTTGTTGTGCAATCGTCATGTTTTTATGGATAATGCCGACTCCACCTTCACGAGCAATAGCAATCGCTAAAGCGGATTCCGTAACTGTATCCATTCCAGCACTAATCAATGGAATATTAAGCTTCACCGTATCACTCAAACGAACCGATACATCGACATCTCTTGGTAGCACTTCAGATTTGCGCGGAACTAGCAGTACGTCGTCAAAGGTTAACCCTTCTTTAGCGAATTTATTTTCCCACACGAGTATGTTCCTCCCTTAATTTTTGTATGTCTGTCACGTATATTATTGCAATATTATCACTTGAGGTAGGGGCTGTCAATGTTCAGCAAAGCCCGATAAATACAGATTTTTACTCATTTGAAATTGACGAAATGTTCACGAAATTAGAAAAAATCTGTTAAATAGGTACGATTTGCAGGAATACGTCGTTGTAACCGTTTTAGTGTGTCGTCCACTCCGCTTGCTTTTTCAAACCTAACCAATGTATACCAATTTTGGTAATATAAAAGCCATGCTGTTAATGCTCCAATCGAAATTAAAATTTCCTCAGTTGATCGTTCTGATGATTTACTGATTTGCGCTTTGCCGTCTCGATTAATCGTTAGAAGAAAGCTTCCATTGTTCCAATCTGCATGCTGATCTTCTATTCTAATGTTAAACTGCTCGTCAGAATCAGACGGTAAAAACGGAAATTGAGCAATAAACGACTGTACATCGACAATTCGCGCCATAAAATAAGGAACTGTTTCTTGCTTTACTCTTGGGTTATCTAAACTAAAGAGAATCTCATCATCCTTTTGTGTAATCCAGCTTACGCGATGAACCATGGAGTCGTGCTGCGCGATATAGTTTAGTAATGCTTGCTCTGATTGATTGGTCAAACTAATAAACTCATGAATAGTCATCTGACGGTCAGTAACTTCATAAATAAGATAGCCTTCTAGTACACCCTCGTTATTTTCATACGCAGCATAAACACCCTTTTTTCTTTTTGCTATAATAGTTAGCCACCATTCTGAAGAACGCTGCAGCATTCCATTATAACGTAAAGCATACCTATTATAAACCTGCTGTAATTTTTCCCAATCATTAAGCCTTACAATCTTGCCTGATAACTTTCTTTGTTTAGCATTTTTTAAGATCCCCGACAAATGCTCACTGCTCAGCTCTATTGTTTTATGATCAACATAGCTTTCCCAACCAAATTTACGATAGAAGGCAAAGGAAAATGGATGAAGCATAGAAATGCTTTGCCCTTGCTCACGCATAATAATAAGTAATTCGGACAGTAGGCTTGCAACATATCCATGACGACGATGCTCAGGCCAAGTGCTTACACCTGCAATGCCACCCATACTAAAAACTTTACCGCCAATATAGGTATGTAAATGAAGTAACGTTGCTTGAGCACAGAGCTGCTCACCTTCAAAAACACCTAATCTGAGCTGATCATTATTAATAAAAGAATCACTTCGTTCATTAAGTTGTTCTTGAGTTAGTGGAAATTGAAAAGCAAATGATGATAAATCCATGCTTTGCTGAAAATGTTCTTGCGCTAATGGCTTAATAACGATACTCATATCTAGCCTCCTTTAACGATTTACAGGATTATACTTCATAATCCATTAACAATGCAAATAAAATGATCAGAAGGTTATTATTGCTGGAAATTACGTCTAAAAGCTTTATTCATTGAATCATCTAAGACACATCAAAAACAACTGCTATCCCAGTCTCAATACAACAAAAAAGCCCACTGCAAATGCAGTGGACTTCTTAGTGCTTGGCAATGTCCTACTCTCCCAGGACCCTGCGGTCCAAGTACCATCGGCGCTGAAAGGCTTAACGGTCGTGTTCGAGATGGG
>Ga0180216_1000107_pt1 | contig 103197 bp, 99 predicted proteins | sample eDN3rd37CBELigMG_FD_128879 | JGI IMG/M metagenome (GOLD analysis project Ga0180216, IMG submission 128879) | Enriched Miracle-Growth compost microbial communities from Emeryville, California, USA - eDNA 3rd pass 37_C BE-Lig MG (version 2)... ... | reverse complement strand
CGTCGTCCTCGCAAACACGCTCATCACACAAAATCGGCTTTGGACCCCAATCGCACCTTGACGAAAAACACAGATGCTCATCCGCCCCTGCGGGGCACCTTCTCCCACGAGGGGAGAAGGGGGGGTCGTGCTCGTGGGCAGGCCCTGGTGCAGACGCGCCCTCTACGCAGGGGGCACGGGGCCCTACCCTGCCATTTGGGGGCGGCGGCGCAGGGTTTCGCCCCAGCCGAGGAGCAGGATGGCGAGGGCGGCGATGGGGATGGCGAGGATGTTTATCGATTCCCAGCCAATGAGCTCGAGCAGGAGGCCGGAGCCGATCGAGGCGACGGCCATGCTGCCGAAGACCAGTTGCTCGTTGACGGCCTGCACGCGGGCGGCCTCTTCGGGGCGGTAGCTCTGGGTCAATAGCGTCGTCGAACCGATAAAGCCGAAATTCCAGCCAAGGCCGAGCAGCACCAGCGCCATATTGAAGTGCGTGACGCTGATGCCGCTGAGCGCGATAGCGGCGCAGGCGATGATGAGAGCGAGCCCGATCGCCGCGGTCAGATGCGCGCCGATGCGCGCGATGATATGGCCGGTGATGAAGCTGGGCGCGAACATGGCGATGATGTGCCACTGGATGGCGCCACTCGCGTCGGCCGGGGAATGGCCGCAGAGATAGACCATGGCTAAGGGCGCAGCGACCATGACGAGGGTCATCAGCGCGTAGCTGACGGCGGCGCCGACCATGGGCACGACAACCTCGGGCGTGCGCAGCAGGACGCTGAGCGGGCGACCGGCCGGAGCGCCGTGGCCGGGCACATGGGTGGGGGCAAGGCGCGTCTGGCTGAGAACGCCAATGGCGATCAGCGACAACACGGCCATGACGATATAGCCGGCGGCAAAGGGCGCGCCGGGCACCCAGTCACGCGAGATATTGCTGAGCTGCGGGCCGAAAAAGCCGGCGGCAACGCCACCGAACATGACCCAGGAAATGGCGCGGCTCTTGAGGCCGGGCGCAACGCTGTCGGCGGCGGCGAAGCGGATCTGCTGGAAGAAGGCAGCGGACGCGCCGACGAAAAACAGGGCGAGGCAGAAGAGATAGAAATTGGACAACACCACCGCCAGCGCAGCGACGAGCGCGGCCGGCATGGTGATCATTCCGCCCACCATGAACCCGCGGGTGCGCCCGAGGCGATGGATGATCATGGTTGCCGGCGAGGTGCCGAGGGCAAGGCCGATGACCATTGCGGTTACCGGCAGCGTTGCCAGCGCCTGGCTCGGCGCCATCGCGGCAGCGGTGAGCGCGGCAATGGCCATGACAATGGCCTGATTGGAGCCGCCGATCGCCTGCGCGACGGAGAGGAGCGCGATGTTGCGCACGGACTCGGTTTGAGAAGGCGTTTGCGGCATGGCGGGCAACTCGCGCGGGTGAAGGGGCATTTTGGCATGAGTGGGGACTAGGCCCAAGGGTTTTGGAGGAGGGCCTGGAGTCTCGTTCCCCCGCATGCGTGAGGGTTGTTGTGCTTCGAGAAGCCGGGGGGTTGTGGCGAGTCCAGGGCAGCCAGCAGTGCTTCGCCGCTACCGAACCTCAGCGCGTTAGTGCGTCATGCGCGACCGCCGGGCACTCACCGCCGGCCCAACCATGCCCGCTTCACACATTGCGGTTAGTGAAAACTTCCGGGATGGGTTCCGGCCTTCGCCGGAATGACGATCGAGGAGCTGGAGGTTTGGGGAAGTATCGCGCCCCTCACCCTGATTTTCCGCTGGACGCGGAAAATCGGTCCCTCTCCCCGGAGGGCGAGGGGATGAAGAGCCGTGCCTAGAGCTCCACCCCTGCCCTTTTGGCCAGCGCATCGAGGGTGCCATTGACGAGGGCGGCGGCGTCATCGTCGTGGAAGGCTTTGGCGATGTCGACATATTCGGTGATGACGACGCGGGCGGGGATATCCTTGCGGCGCAGGAGCTCGAAGGCGGCGGCGCGCAGGATTGCCCGGATAGTGGCGTCGACCCGTTCGACGGGCCAGTCCTCGGCAAGGGCGCGATCGACGGCTGGGTCGATATCGAGCTGGTGCGCGATGACGCCTTTGACGATCTGGCGGAAGAAATCGGCATCGGCGGGCAGATATTGCTCGCCCTCGATCTCGCGGCCGAGACGATAGGCGCCGAATTCGGCAAGCGTATCCTCGAGGGTCTGGCGGCCCACATCCATCTGATAGAGGGCTTGAACGGCGGCAAGGCGCGCCGCGCCACGCTGGTTAGCGGGGCGGATGGCGGCAGGATCGCGGGGGGTGGGACCCGGCATTCTTATTCGTCCTCGACTTTCATGTCGGCCTCGCGCTGGTCAAGTTGCGCGAGGAAAAAGCGGAAATCGTCGGCCGACGAGAAATTCTTGTAGACCGAAGCAAAACGTACGAAGGCGACGTCGTCGAGGCTCTTGAGGCCTTCCATGACGAACTCGCCGATCTGGTCTGAGGTGATCTCGACATCGCCCAGACTCTCCAGCTGGCGCACGATGCCCGAAATCATGCGCTCGACGCGCTCGGGATCGACGGAGCGCTTGCGCAGCGCCGTATAGACGGAACGGGCGAGCTTTTCACGATCGAACGGTACCTTGCGGCCGGATTTCTTGACGACGGTGAGGTCACGCAGCTGCACGCGCTCGAAGGTAGTGAAGCGCCCGCCGCAGGCATTGCAGATGCGCCGACGCCTGATAGCGCCGGAGTCCTCGGTCGGACGGCTGTCCTTGACCTGGGTGTCGTCGTTGCCGCAATAGGGGCAGCGCATCAGGGGTGCTCCTCTTCGGTGAGGGGGCGGCAGACCCCCCTCCCAACCTCCCCCGCAAGGGGGAAGGTGCCGGGCCGGTTGATTGAGCGAGATAGTGCCACACCCCCGATATGACACCCTCCCCCTTGCGGGGAGGGTTGGGGAGGGGGTGAGCCAGACGCCAGCACCATCTCAGCCCTGGTAGATCGGGAAACGATCGGTGAGAGCCTTGACCTTGTCGCGCACGGCGGCTTCGACGGCGGCGTTGTTCTCGTCGACATTTGCTTCACGCAGGCCATCAAGAACTTCGACGATGTACTCACCGATCAAGCGGTATTCAGCTTCGCCGAAGCCGCGCGTGGTGCCTGCGGGGGTGCCGAGGCGGATGCCGGAGGTGACGAACGGCTTTTCCGGGTCGAAGGGGATGCCGTTCTTGTTGCAGGTGATCCAGGCGCGCCCGAGCGCCTGTTCGGCGCGCTTGCCGGTGGCGTTCTTCTTGCGCAGATCAACCAGCATCAAATGGTTGTCGGTGCCGCCGGAGACGACGTCGAGGCCGTTTTCCATGAGGGTCGCGGCGAGCGCGCGGGCGTTGGCGACGACCTGTCGGGCATAGTCCTTGAATTCAGGCTGGAGCGCTTCCTTGAGGGCAACGGCCTTGGCGGCGATGACATGCATCAGCGGCCCGCCCTGAAGCCCCGGAAACACGGCCGAATTGATCTTTTTGGCGATATCCTCGTCATTGGAGAGGATCAGGCCGCCGCGCGGGCCGCGCAGGGATTTATGCGTGGTGGTGGTGACCACATGCGCGTGCGGAACGGGCGACGGGTGGACGTCGCCGGCAACGAGGCCGGCGATGTGTGCCATATCGACCATCAAGTAGGCGCCGATGGAGTCGGCAATCTCGCGGAAGCGCTTCCAGTCCCATATGCGCGAATAGGCGGTGCCACCGGCAAGGATCAGCTTGGGCCTGTGCTCCTTTGCCAGGCGCTCGACCTCATCCATATCGAGCAGGTGATCGTCCTGGCGCACGCCATAGGAGACGACGTTGAACCACTTGCCGGACATGTTGACGGGCGAACCGTGGGTGAGGTGGCCGCCGGAATTGAGATCGAGCCCCATGAAGGTGTCGCCCGGCTGCAGGAGCGCCAGGAACACGGCCTGGTTCATCTGCGAGCCTGAATTGGGCTGCACATTGGCGAAATTGGCGCCGAACAGCTGCTTGGCGCGCTCAATGGCGAGGGTTTCGGCGATATCGACATATTGGCAGCCGCCATAATAGCGCTTGCCGGGATAGCCCTCGGCATATTTGTTGGTCATGATCGAGCCCTGCGCCTCGAGCACGGCGCGCGAGACGATGTTCTCGGAGGCGATCAGCTCGATCTCATGCTGCTGGCGACCGAGCTCCTTGCCGATCGCATCGGCGATTTCCGGGTCCGTTTCGGCAAGCGAGGCCGAAAAGAAATTTGGAAAGAGCGGAAGGGCGGCGGCGGCGCTCATCGGATGATTTCCTCGCAAAGGGTGAAGCTGGAGGTGGAGGGCTTGGCGGTGGCTCTATCACGTCGCCAAGTGCGATTCCAAGGCCGGGACAAGTGTGCTGGATTCATGTGTGCTGGATTCATGGGGCTCCCCTTGTTGCAGATGGGTGCCCAGGCGAGCGGCATTCTCAAGGTTCGCGTTCCCCGATGGTTCCCCATCTTTCCTCGCCAGTCGCGCGAACGGGTCTGTTATGGCCCAGAAAGGATGCGAAGAAAAGAGGGATGACGGGTTCAGGCAAACTTGCCCGGAGCGGATGGCGACGGCGCGTCAGACGAGGTGGCGAGCTTGCGGCGGAGCTTGGCGAGCACCACGGCCTGCATCTGGGGGCGGGTTGCCGACACTGGAGCGATGACGACGACTTCGGTGTTGGTGTCGGCATCGATGGCCGAGACGCGCATCTGCTGGCCGATCTGGACGAACTCGAAATAGACCTCGCCCATGCCAACGCTCCAAAGATCAAGGGCTCCTAAAAGGAGCCCTTATAGATCGCTCAGGCTTGGAAGGTCACCTTGCCTTGTGCGTCGAAGTTGTAGACGTCGTCGCGGAAGCTGACGGTGCCCTGCCGGTTGGCCCAGGCGGTGATGTAGGTCGTATGGATCGGCACCGGATTGGTGAGCGACTCATCGCGCCGCTCGTTGGAGGCGAAGGAGGCATCGACCTGATCGATCGTCCAGCCATTGTCGCGCAGCAGCCAGGCAACGAGCTGATTGACGCCTTCGACGCGCACGCAGCCCGAGGAGTGGAAGCGGGCATTTTCCCCGAACAGCGCCTTGGTGGGCGTGTCGTGCAGGTAGACGTCATAGGGGTTGTGGAAGTTGATCTTGCAGTGCCCCATGGAGTTCTCGGCACCCGGCTCCTGGCGGAACATGTAGTTCACCGCCTCTTCGGTCTGCCAGTTGATCTCCTGGGGCATGACCTCACGACCGCTGCCGTCATAGATGTGGATGCGGTATTTGGTGAGATATTCGGGATCCTCATTCATGTATTTGATGAGGTCATTGCGGATGATCGACTTCGGCACGTGCCAATAGGGGTTGAAGTTGATCTGGTGGATCTTGCTTTCGAGAATGGGCGTGGCGCGATCGACGCGGCCGACCACGGCCGTGTGCCGCTGATGCACCATGCTGCCTTCCACCGCCTCGATGGTGGCGGCGGGAATGTTCACCACGACATAGCGATCGGAGATCGTGGGGGCCGTGTTGGTAACGCGCTGCAGGTTGAGGTAAAGCTGATTGAGGCGGGTCGAGGCCGGGACGGCCATGGCATAGAAGGTCGCCTCGTCCACTTGGCCGGTGAGCTGCAGGCCGTGACGGGCCTGGAAGGTGCGGATGGCGGCGTCAGTGCCTTCATCGACCAGGTCGTTGACGCGATCGGCCACGGGCATATCGCCCGAACTCATCAGGCGGCGCTTGAGCTGGATGACCGCCGGGCGGCTCTCGCCAAGACGCAGGCCATAGACTTCGCGCGGCACCTCTTCCCAGCCGCCGGCGGCCACGAAAGGCTCGTATTGCGAAATGGCGAGCTGTAGATTGTAGGCGGTGTCGTAGGAAAGGATCGGCTCGGTGGTTTCGATCAACGCCTGCGCGGCAGCCGAAGCACCAGTGGTGTCCGCCTCGCGCAGCACCCGATTGCGCGCGAACATATCCCAGATGGACTCTTGCGCCAGCGCTGGCGGCAGCATGGCGGAAGCCCCGGCAAGAGCCATCGACCGGAGCAGTGCACGTCTATTCAACCGCATGTATTCACCCGAATTCTTGAGCCTACTCAACAACGTCTCAACGGACGCTGCCTTCTACCATCCCGCCCCGCCTGCGTAGCACCTGATTCCGGGGCTTCACAACTAGTGCTCAACGGACTGTGAAAGTGCCACGAAGCAGGTTCCGATAATGCGTGAGAATGGTTTCCAAACCGCATACGAGGAGCTTCATACGCCGGTTTGCGGCACAAATAAGAACCGCGGCGCGGCGCGGCAGAATTGATCCGGCGAGTGTGTCGGGCAGGCCACAAGGTCGCTTGCAACGCAATCGGGCCTCCCGATGGGAAGCCCGATGAGCGTGGCAGCGCAGTACTTGCTGCTGATCAGAGCTTATAGAGGATCTGGTCGACCCAGAAGCGCTCGAGGCGTGCGAGGGACTTGTTGAGACCATCGAATTCCTGATCGCCAAGACCCCCGACCTTGTCGATCGATTTGAGGTGGCGGTCATAGAGCTCGTCGATGACCTCGGCCACTTCCTCGCCCTTGGGGGTGAGCTTGATGCGGACCGAGCGGCGGTCGGTGCGCGAACGCTCCTGGAAGATATAGCCGGTTTCGACCAGCTTCTTGAGGTTGTAGGAGACGTTCGAGCCCAGATAATAGCCGCGCGAACGCAGTTCGCCGGCAGTCAATTCAGCATCGCCGATGTTGAACATCAGGAGCGCCTGGACAGGGTTGATGTCGTCCCAGCCCATCCGGTCGAACTCGTCCTTGATCAGGTCGAGAAGGCGACGGTGCAGACGCTCGACGCGGGAGACGGCTTCGAGATAAAGCGGCTTCAGCCTCGGAGAGGTTTCGGGAGCCGTCACCTCGGCGGTGTTCGATTTGATTGCCATTTCTGCCTCACTGTAAATCTCTTGCGCGATTGATCGCGTCTCGTAGGGCCAAATTACGGTCTTCCAAATAAGGTTGCCTTAAGCGGCAGACTTAAAACTATCTTACTGAAAAAGTTCGCGAATTTGGCTTTACGATTAGTTACACGGGGTCAGACAATTGTAACCTAAACAGCCGGTAACCAGGGAGTTGGGCAAAGGGGCCGGTGTGGGCCGCAGATTTCTCAGTCCGCCTCGGCCCAGCGCAGGCGCAGGCCGAGCAGGAAGATGGCGACGATGCTGACGAGCAGAACCAGGCGCACGCCGAAGCCGATCGCGGTCATTTCTATATCGGGGCTTCCCATCAGATACATGCCGAGCTCGATGGCGGTGGCGCCAACGAGCAGCACGGCGCCCCAGCTCGCCTTGATCCAGAGACCAACGGCGGCAAAGAGCCGGGCGAGACCGAAGATGGCCAGATAGATGAAGCTGGTAAGCCCCATGGCGGAGATGGGACTGACATCGCCCAGATTGACGCCGAGCAGGCGCGCGGCGTCATTGAGGCCCAGCGCCAGGCTGATGAGTGCGACGACGCGAACATAGTAGCCGATATAAGGGGCGCTGAATTCCATTGGCCGGTTGTAGCGAGGTGGCGGGCGGGCGACAAGCGGGGTGGTGACGACCGGGGGTGGGTGCGGCCGGGGCACCTCTCTCCCAACCCTTTCAGCGAATACCCCCCTCCCAACCTCCCCCGCAAGGGGGGAGGTGCCGGGCCGGTGGATGGGGCAGCATGGTGCCACAGGCGCGATGCGACACCCTCCCTCTTGCGGCGAGGGTTGGGGAGGGGGTAACCGGAGGCTGTTCGAAACAAGGAGCGCACTCATGGCCGCGCAGTGGGCAAAGCACGATATGGATTTCCTCGCCGGTCGGCGGCTGCGGCGGCCGCGTGCGGCGGCATGGAGCCGGGCGATGATGCGCGAGACCTTGCTGACGCCAGCCGATCTCATCTGGCCGATGTTCATCATCGAAGGCGAGAACGAGCGCTCGCCGATAAAGACCATGCCGGGGGTCGAGCGGCTGAGCATCGACCTTGCGGTGAAAGCGGCGAGAGAAGCGCGGGACGCGGGCATTCCGGCGCTGGCGCTCTTTCCCAATACGCCGGATCACCTGCGCAGCGAGGATGGGACAGAGGCCTATAACCCGGACAATCTGATGTGCCGGGCGCTCTCGGCCATCAAGGATGCGGTGCCCGATATCGGACTGATCGCCGATACGGCGCTCGACGAATATTCGAGCGACGGGCAGGACGGACTGGTGCGCGACGGCGTCATCCTCAACGACGAAACGATCGACGTGATGGTGCGCGCGGCGCTGGTGCAGGCGCGGGCCGGTGCGGACATCATCGCCCCCAGCGACATGATGGATGGACGCGTTGGCGCCATCCGCGCGGTCCTCGACGCCGAAGGGTTCGAGGACCGGCAGATCATGAGCTACGCGGCCAAATATGCCTCTTGCTATTACGGGCCGTTCCGCGAAGCAGTGGGCTCGGGCGCGCGGCTGAGGGGCGACAAGCGCACCTACCAGATGGACTATGCCAATTCCGACGAGGCCTTGCGCGAGATCGCTCAGGACCTGAAGGAAGGTGCGGACTCCATCATGGTGAAGCCCGGCCTGCCCTATCTCGACATCGTGCGGCGGGCAAAGGATGCGTTCAACGTGCCGATCTACGCCTACCAGGTGAGCGGCGAGTTCGCGATGATCGAGTTTGCCGCGGCGGCCGGCGCGTTCAATCGCGAGGCCGCGATCGTCGAGAGCCTTTATGCGTTCAAGCGCGCCGGGTGCAGCGGGGTGTTGACCTATTTTGCGCTGGAGGTGGCGCGCGGGCTGGGAGAGTAACTGCCCCCAGCACAAAGCGTTGTGCCAGCGCCATAGATTGGGCGCCCCCTCATCCGGCGCTGCGCGCCACCTTCTCCCACGAGGGGAGAAGGGAGGGAGGCGCAAGGTCACAATTTTGTGCCCGGGAACACTTGCAATAGATGCTTGCTGATCCAATCTGCGGGATATGACAGAGGACACGACGGCCATGCGCGCTCAGCTTCCCGATCCCGCGACTGCTCCCGAGCTTTTCGAAGGCGTGCTTACGAGGCGGCTGATTGCTTATCTGATCGACGTCGTCTTCATGACCCTGCTGACGGTGGTTCTGGCAGTCGCAGCGTTCATCGCCGGTTTCCTGACCTTTGGTCTTGCCTGGCTGACGCTGTTCATCGTCGTGCCGGCGGCGGTGCTGCTTTATTATACGGTGACGCTGGGGTCGGCGAGCCGGGCAACGATCGGCATGAAGATGATGGACCTGGTGCTGACGCCGACGCGCGGCCAGCCGCTCAACGGACCGCTGGCGTTCCTGCATGCGCTGGTCTTTTACATCACGTTCTGGATTTCGTGGCCGATCTCGCTGGCATTCGCGCTGTTCACACCGCGCCGGCAGATGATCCACGATCTGATCACCGGCACGCTGATGCTGCGCCGCTCGCCGATGGAACGGCACTGGCGGATGCAGGCGGCAGCGGCGGCCTATTAGCGGCGGGGTTCGCGTTCGCGCGGGGAAACGCTTAGGCGTTGCAGCGCCTAGCGGTCGAGAGTAAGCTCGGAATCTGGTCAGCACAGGGCGCCAGATGACGCAACATTCTCCCGAGAATACGCAGCTGTTTCTGACTGCTGCGATGCCGTGCCCCTACCTGCCGGACAGGCAGGAACGCAAGCTCTTCACGCACCTGACTGGCAAGCGCGCCAGCGCGTTGCATCATCTGCTCTCGGACAACGGGTTCAGGCGCAGCCAGAACCTCATCTATCGGCCGGCCTGCGAGGGGTGCTCGGCGTGCCAGTCCGTGCGGATCGTGGCGCATGAGTTCCAACCTCCGGCGCGGTTCCGGCGGGTGCTGCGCGCCAATGACGACATCGCCGTCGAAGTGCGCCCGCCGCAAGCCACGAGCGAGCAATACGACCTGTTCAAGCGCTATCTCAATGCCCGCCATGCCGGCGGCGGCATGACGCAGATGAGCTTCGTCGACTATGAATACATGGTCGAGGACACGCCGGTGCAATCGGTGCTGGTGGAATATCGGCTGCGCGATCATCCCGAGCAGAAGCTGTTGGCGGTCGCGCTCACCGACGTGCTGCCGGACGGGCTCTCAATGGTCTACAGCTTCTTCGATCCCGCCGAGTCGCATCGTGGGCTGGGGAATTACGTCATCCTCGACCACATCGCACAGGTGCGGGCCTCCGGGTTGAGCTATGTCTATCTGGGCTATTGGGTGAAGGACTCGCCCAAGATGGCGTACAAGGCGCTGTATCAACCGCTGCAGGTGCAGAAGGGCCCATTGGGGTGGGTACGGTTGTAGGGGGCGAATGGCGAATAGCGAATAGTGGATAGCGAATAGTTTTGGCGGGTGTCGTTGAGGTAAGCCTCGCCCATACACCTTGCGGCTGGGACGGCATCTCGGGATGGGTTCCGGCCTTCGCCGGAATGACACCGAGGTGGGGCGGGTGCAGTGCCCTGCCCACCAACTTGGTATTGCCGTTGGTGCCGCTCACTTGAGGGCTGTTGATAGTGCTGCGGAGTTCTCATCATCCTGAGGTGCGCGCGATGCGGGCCTCGAAGGACGAGGCGCCGGGGTGGACCGGCTACCTCCACAGTGTCATCCCGGCGTAGGCCGGGATCCAGCCCTGGACGTGACCATTTACACTTGGGGCTCGATGGGCCTCGCCCATACACCTTGCGGCTGGGGCGGCATCTCGGGATGGGTTCCGGCCTTCGCCGGAATGACATCGAGGTGGGGCGGGTGCAGTGCCCTGCCCGCTAACTAGTGCTGCGGAGTTCTCAGTACCACCCCTACCCCACGAATTTGTTGTTGCGGGGGAAGCCGTTGGGGGGCTGGCGGCCGGCGGCGGCGCGGTCGCCGAGCCATTCGGTGAGTTCTTCCATTGGCTTGGTGAAGGTGCGGCCTGAGCTGTCGGTCCAGGTGAGGCCGTCGGCGGCGTAGAAGACCTTGGCGTCGGAGATGCCGCCATCCTTGTAGCGCTGCAGGCGCACGCCCTTGCCGCGGCCCATGACGGGGACCTGGCTGAGCGGGAACACCAGCATCTTGCGGTTCTGGCCGATGACGGCGACACGGTCGCCTTCGGCGGGGACGATGAGCCTGGCCTCGTCGCTGCCCGAGACGTTGAGCACCTGCTTGCCCTTGCGGGTGTTGGCAACGAGATCGTCTTCGGCAACGACGAAGCCGTTGCCGGCCGAGGAGGCGACGAGGCGCCTGGCACCGGACTTCAGAACGAAGAGATCGACAATGTCCTGGCCTTCCTCGATATCGACGATCAGACGGACGGGCTCGCCCTGCCCGCGCCCGCCGGGCAGTTTGTCGGCGGACAGCGTGAACACCTTGCCGCCGGTGGTGAGCAGCATGAGCTTGTCGGTGGTTTCGGCCTTGACGTAAAGCTTGAGGCGGTCGCCGGTCTTGAAGCCCTTCTCGTCGATATCGTCGCTGTGGCCCTTGAGGGCGCGTATCCAGCCTTTTTCGGAGAGGATGACCGTGATCGGCTCGCGCTCGATGAAGGCGGTTTCGACCGCGGCCATATCGGCGTCGGGGGCCTCGGCGAACTGGGTGCGGCGGGCGCCGAGGTCGGTGTCTTTGCCATAGGCCTTCTTGAGGTCGGCGATCTCGGTGGTGATGGCACCCCATTGACGCTTGTCGGAGGCGAGCAGCGCTTCGAGGTGGCCCTTTTCGGTGGTCAGGTTCGCATGTTCCTTGCGCAACTCCATTTCCTCGAGCTTGCGCAGCGAGCGCAGGCGCATGTTGAGGATGGCTTCGGCCTGCACATCGGTGAGCTCGAAGGTGGCGATGAGGGAAGCCTTGGCGTCGTCCTCCTCGCGGATGATGCGGATGACCTCATCGAGATTGAGATAGGCGATGATGTAGCCGGCCAGCACTTCCAGGCGATGCTCGATCTGCTCCAGCCGGTGCTGGGTGCGGCGCACCAGCACTTCCTTGCGATGCTCGAGCCAGGCCTTGAGCGCGCCGGCAAGGCTCATCACGCGCGGGACGGCGCCCTTGTCGAGCACGTTGAGATTGAGCGGGAAGCGGGTTTCGAGGTCGGAGACCTTGAAGAGCTGCTCCATCAGAATGACCGGATCGACGGTGCGGGCGCGCGGCTCCAGCACGAGGCGGATATCGTCGGCGCTCTCGTCGCGCACGTCCTTCAATAGCGGCAATTTGCGAGCCAGCAGCAGCTCGGCGATCTTCTCGACAAGGCGCGACTTCTGCACGGCATAGGGGATTTCGGTGACGACGATGATGTAGCCGCCCCTGCCCGTATCCTCGACGTTCCACTTGGCGCGCACGCGGAACGCGCCGCGGCCGGTGGCGTAGGCCGTTTCGATCTCGCCCCTGGTTGCGACCATGATGCCGCCGGTCGGGAAATCGGGACCGGGCACGAAGCGCATCAGGTCCTCGGCGCTCGCATCGGGATGCATGATGAGGTGCGTTGCGGCGTCGCAAAGCTCGGCCACATTGTGCGGCGGGATCGAGGTCGCCATGCCCACGGCAATGCCGGTCGAGCCGTTGGCGAGAAGATTGGGGAAGTTCGCGGGGAGGACGACGGGTTCCTCGTCCTCGCCGTCATAGGTCGGCCTGAAATCGACGGCGTTCTCGGCCATGCCTTCGAGCAGGCGCGTGGCGACGTCGGTCATGCGGCTTTCGGTGTAGCGCATGGCCGCCGGGCTATCGCCGTCGATATTGCCGAAATTGCCCTGGCCATCGACCAGCGGATAGCGCTGGGCGAAGTCCTGGGCCAGGCGCACCAGCGCATCATAGATCGACTGGTCGCCATGCGGGTGGAACTTGCCGATGACGTCGCCGACTATGCGCGCGGACTTCTTGTAGCCCTGGTTGGGATCGAGCCGCAGCAGGCGCATGGCATGAATGATGCGGCGATGGACAGGCTTGAGGCCATCCCGCGCATCGGGCAGCGCACGCTGGGTGATGGTCGAGAGGGCATAGGAAAGATACCGCTCCTCGAGCGCCGATTTCAGGTCGACAATGCGCTTGTCATCGCCATCGGGCGGGAGGGTATCGGTATCGGACATTGGGTACGCTTCCGGAAGGTATACGAATCAGGAACGGAGTATAGCGGCTGAGGGAGAGGGGCGCAGGGTTTGTGGGGAGGTTTGCTGGGGAAGAGTGAGTTGTGCCACGCCCTCCTTCGGCAGGCTCAGGACGGTTCGAGGCCGCTTCGCGGCACCTCACCATGAGGGCTACTGATGGTGCGGTGACTTGGACATCTGGCATCCCTCACCCGCGCGAAAGAATCTCGACCAGTGCATCCCTTGTTGGCGGGTGGTCCAGGCGTCTGGGGCTCCAGAAGTGCTCGTTGAGGAAGTAGCCGGTGAGGCGGAAGGCGGCGTGGAGGGCTTCGGGGCTGGCGTTGCCGCGGGCGGTGAGAAAGGTGGGCAGAGGCAGGAGCTTCTCCTTGTAGGGTTCGGCGGCGGTGCGCGAGACGGCGCGGCCGGATCTGGGCGAGACATAGGCGAGGTCGGTGGTGGCGCCGGTGGCGGCGCAACTCGTCAGATCAAGGCCGAAGCCGAGTTCGTCGAGGAGGGTGAGTTCGAAGCGGGCCAGGGCGGCGCCGTCCATGGGGCCGTCGAGGAGGTTGAGGGCCAGGGCGAGCATGCGGTCATGGGGATCGCGCTCGGGGAGAAGGCGCAGGTGATCGCAGAGCAGCTGGGAGAGGTAGAGCCTGGTGCGGTCGGCAATGAGGGCGGCGGCGCGGGCCTGCAGCAGCTCGACGGTGAAGGTGCCCAGGTGATCCTCGATGCGGGCGCGCCAGGTCAGCTGCACGGTGTTTCCGGGCTGGAGGGTGGCGGCGAGCTTTGTCGAGCGGCCGCCGCGCACGAGGCCGAGATAGCGCCCACGGCCGGCGACCATCGCTTCGGCGATGACGCTGGTTTCGCCGTGGCGGCGCACGCCAATCAGGAGGCCTTCACCGGTCCATTCCATTTTGTTGAGCGAATAGCGAATAGGGAGTAGCGAATAGGAGTGGTAGCGTGTTTGGGCGCGGCGACCAACTATTCGCTACTTCGCTATTCGCTCCTTCATTCCTTTCCGTGCGGGTATTCCAGGCCCATTTCGCGGTAGCGCTCGGGGTCGTCGCCCCAGCGCTGGCGGACCTTGACGAAGAGGAAGAGGTGCACGGGCACTTCGAAGATGTCCATCAGTTCCTTGCGCGCCTCCGCGCCGATCGCCTTGATGGTCTGGCCGCCGGCGCCGAGGACGATCTTCTTGTGGCTGTCGCGCGTGACGTAAACGACCTGGTTGATCTTGTAGGAGCCGTCCTTCTGGACGGTGAAACTCTCGGTTTCGACGGTAGCGTTATAGGGGATTTCCTCGTGGATGCGCAGGAAGAGCTTTTCGCGGGTGACCTCGGAGGCGGTGAGGGCGAGGGTGAGGTCGGTAAGCTGGTCTTCCGGGAACATCCAGGGTCCGGGCGGGATGTGCTTCATGCACCAGGCGAGGAAATCGCCGACGCCGCTGCCGGTCAGCGCCGAAATCATGAAGGTCGCCTCGAAGCGCTGATGCGCGTTTATCGCCTCGGAAAGCTGCAACAGGGTTTCGCGCTTGACGAGATCGACCTTGTTGAGGACGAGTACCTTGGGATGGCGCACATTGGTGAGGCCTTCAAGTAACGATTCAACTTCGCCGGTTATCCCCCTTTCGGCATCGACGATAAAGGCGACGAGGTCGGCGTCCCCTGCCCCGGTCCAGGCGGCATTGACCATGGCGCGGTCGAGGCGGCGCTTGGGAGCGAAGATGCCGGGGGTGTCGATGAAGATGACCTGGTCGCTGCCCTCGGAGACGACGCCGCGTATCTGGGCGCGGGTGGTCTGCGCCTTGTGGGTGACGATCGACACCTTGGTGCCGACGAGCGAATTCATCAGGGTGGACTTGCCGGCGTTCGGCGCGCCCACCAGGGCGACGAAGCCGCAGGCGGTGTCCTGGTCGGCAGGCGCTTGGGCGCTCATAGTTCTTTCCAGACGTTCTGGCGCACGAGGAAACGCTCGGCAGCCTTGTGCTCGGCAATCTTCTTGGAGGGGCCGGTGGCGGTCATCGGCTCGAAGTCGCCGGTGGAAACGGAAATGGTGAATTCGGGCGCGTGATCGGGGCCGGTGCGCTCGACTTCGGTATAGGTCGGGGGCTCCAGCCCCTGCGCCTGCGCCCATTCTTGCAGGGTCGTCTTGGCGTCGGCCCGCACGATTCCGGTTTCACCGATGTGGTCCGAGAACATGCGCTCGACGAATTCATAGGCCTTGCCGAGGCCGCCATCGCAATAGATGGCGCCGATGACGGCTTCGGCGACATCGGCAAGGATCGCTTCCTTGCCGGCACCGCCGGTGCGCGCTTCGCTTTCGCCAAGGTAAATCTCGGCGCCGAGATCGAGCTGGCGGGCAATGATGGCGCAGGTTTCCTTGCGCACAAGCGTGTTGAGCGAGCGCGACAGATCACCCTCGTTCGACTTGGGAAAGCGCCGGTAGAGCATATCGGCGACCACGAGCCCGAGCACGCGATCGCCCAGGAACTCGAGGCGCTGATAGGAGCGCTCGATACGCCGACCGGGAGATATGGCGCTCGAATGCGTCAGCGCACGCTCGAGCAGGTCCGGATCGGCGAAACGGTAGCCGATACGAGCCTCTAATTTTTCATGCGACCTGCGGCGATTGCCCATCAGTAGACGGATTCGAACATCCGATCCCAACGCACATTGGCCGGCCACTGCCAGATCTGCCAGGGCGGAATGTTGTCCTGAATGGAGAAGAAGCGGGCTTCGGCCTTGGCGATGAGATTGGTGAAGGGCACGTAGCCGACCGAGGAGAGCACGCGGCTGTCGGCGGAACGGTCCCGGTTGTCGCCCATCATGAAATAGTGACCGGCCGGGACAACGTATTCCTGAGTGTTGTCGAGCGGCGCGTTATCGGAAATTTCCTGAATGATGTGGGTCGTGCCTTCCGGGAAAGTCTCGCGGTAGACGATGACCTCGCGGGTGTCGCCTTCACTGTCGGTATCGAGGGCGGTGCCGATCTGCTCGCGCTCGACCATCTCGCCATTGATGTAGAGGCGGCCTTCGCGCATCTGGATGCGGTCACCGGGCAGGCCGACGACCCGCTTGATGTATTCGACGTCCTGGGGCACCGGGCGGAAAACGGCGATGTCGCCGCGGTTGGGCTCACGCCCGAAAATGCGCCCCGAGATCGGAAGTTCGAAATCGAGCAAGGAGAAGTCGCCATAGCGCCCGAGCGAGAAGGAATGCTTGCCGTAGCCCCAGACGAACTTGTTGGCGATGAAGTAGTCGCCGATCATGAGCGTCTGCTGCATGGACGCCGTGGGGATCGAAAAAGGCTGATAGAGGAACGAGCGTATGACGATCGCGATCAGCAGCGCCTCGACGATGACGACGACCGTCTCCCAGATTTCGCCGAGCACGGTTTTCGGCTTGGCTGCGGCTTTCTGATCCGACTGGCTCATGATTGGTCCTTCGCGCGATAGGTGCGATGTGGTTACGGCGTTGGCGCGGTCCGGTCAACCGGAAGCGCCTCGATGATGACGAAGGCTTGAGCCAAACCGGCATCGTCGGTGATCGTGAGATGAATGTGGGGCACATGCCCCTGCGGCACAAGACGCGCCAGCGCGCGTGCCGCACCATTGGTCAGGTTCATGGTCGGCTTGCCGGAGGGCAGGTTCACCACGCCCATATCGCGCCAATAAACGCCGAAACTAAGGCCGGTTCCGAGTGCCTTCGAGCAGGCCTCCTTGGCGGCAAAGCGCTTGGCGTAGGAGGCAGCGCGTTCGGCGCGGCGGTCGGATTTCGCGCGCTCGATCCCGGTAAAGCAACGATTGGTGAAACGCTCGCCATATCTGTCGAGGACCGTGGCGACGCGGTGGATTTCGATGAGGTCGGAGCCGAGGCCGATGATCATGAATGGGCTCCCGCCAGGTACGGTCTCTGCTGATGGAAAGGCCCCCTCACCGGGCGCTGCGCGCCGACCTCTCCCCCAAAGGGAGAGGTGAAGACGGTGCGCGCCGGTACCATCAAGCGAGCCCCCGACTGCCGGGCTTGACCGGGGGAATGGCGGCGAGTTCGGGCGGCAAATTGGCGGGGTCGTAGGCAGGAACCTCGAACTCGATGAGGGAAATCAGCGGCACGCCGAGGTCGGCCTTGCCGGCGGACCGATCAATGATGCAGGCGGCAGCGACGACATCGGCGCCGAGCCCCTTGATGCAGTCGATGCATTCGCGGATGGAAAGGCCGGTCGAGACGATATCCTCGACGACGATGACCTTTTCGCCCTGCCCCACCTCGAAATTGCGGCGCAGCTGGAACTTGCCATCGACGCGCTCAGTGTAAATGGCCGGCAGGCCGAGATGGCGAGCGGTTTCATAGCCGGGAATGATGCCGCCGACCGCGGGAGATATGACCTGCGTCACCTCGCCAAAACCAGCGGCCCGGATTTTCTCGGCAAGGGCCCTGCAGAGGATCTCGGTCTTGTCCGGGCGGCGGAAGACCAGAGTTTTCTGCAGGAAGACCGGGGAGCGCAGACCGGACGAGAGAATGAAATGGCCTTCAAGAATGGCGTTGCAGGATTTGAATACTGCGAGGACTTCGTCTTTGGTCACGCTGGGCTCCGGTGTTGCTTGCTTTCCGGCATACCCCCCTCCCAACCTCCCCCGCAAGGGGGGAGGTGTGGCGCCTGGTTCGAGGCGCCTGCGGCGCGCCTCACCATGCGAGCTACCGATAGTGCTGCGGCGTTCCCACCAGACTAGCCTCATCTTCCGCGGTGTCTCCCGGCGCAGGCCGGGATCCAGCCCTGGACGTGGCCATCTACACTTGGGCTCGGCGGCCTCGCACATACACCTTGCGGCTGGGGCGGCATCTCGGGATGGGTTCCGGCCTGCGCCGGAATGACATCGAGGTGGGGCATATGTGCAGTGCCCTGCCCCATGGGCCTTGCATTGGGCGGTGCGGTCCCTTGAGGGCTGTGCGATTTCCTGGTTCGAGGCGCCTGCAGCGCACCTCACCATGAGGGCTTAGTGCGCGGTGCCGTCCCACTCCAGCCGCGAAATCATGGCGGCTTCGGCGGGGCTGGCGCGCTGGACGGCGGAGACGCCGGGGCTGCGCTTGAGGGTGGCGAGCACGTCGGTGAGCTGGGCGAGGTCGCGCACCTCGATCTCGAAGATCATTTGGTGGAAATCGGGCGAGATCATCCGCATGACAAGATTGTTGATGTTGGCGTCGCAGGCGGCAATGGCGGACGATATCTGCGCCAGCGAACCGGGGCGGTTGACCGATTCCATGGTGATGACTGTCGGATGGAGCTTGTCGTCACGCCCGCCAATATCCCAGCGCACATCCACCCAGGCGACGTCGCTGTCATGCATGGCGATGAGCGCATCCGAATGGATGGGATAGACCTTCATGGGTTGATCCGGCTCGAGAATGCCAACGAGACGGTCTCCGGGAACCACCCCTTCCGGCGAGACGACGACCGGCAGGTGGAAATCGAGCTTGGCCAGGGCCGCCTTGGCGCGCGGGCCGGAGCGCTGGCCACCGGGCACGCGGAACTTGAACCAGTCGGTGGCGCGCAGGGCGAACCAGCCCTCGGCGGTGTCGGCAACGGGCAGATCGATCTTCTTGCGCCGCCGGCGCAGGCCCTTGACCTCGGCAAGTTCGGCGGCGAGCGGTTCCGAACCGATCTTGCCCTCGCCCACGGCAATCAGCAAGTCGCGCTTGGTGGCGTGGCCGAGACGTTCCGCCAGCTGCTTGCCTTCGGCATCGTCGAGCAGCACGCCTTCGCGATCGAGCATCATGGTCAGCACGTGCTCGCCGAGCGCATGGGCGCGCTGGGCAGCGGCGTGGCGCACGGCGCGGCGGATGGCGGCGCGAGCCTTGCCGGTGGCGGCGATGCCGATCCAGTTGGCGGGCGGCAGATGGTTCTGGTCGCGGATGATCTCGACCTCGTCGCCCGAGCGCAGCTGGGTCACGAGCGGCAGGATGGCGCCGTTGATCTTGGCGCCGACGCAGGTGTCGCCGATATCGGTATGGAGCGCGTAGGCGAAGTCGATGGGTGTCGCCCCGCGCGGCAGCGCGATGAGGCGGCCGCGCGGGGTGAAGCAGAACACCTGGTCCTGGAACAGCTCGAGCTTGGTGTATTCGAGAAAGTCCTCGGCCGAGGCACCGGTCGTCAGATGCCCGATGGTCGAGCGCAGCCACGCATAGGCCTGGCTCTCCTTTTCGAGCCGGCCCATATCGGCCGAAACACCGTCTTTATAGAGCGCATGCGCAGCGATGCCGAGTTCGGCAACCTGGTGCATCTCCTCGGTGCGGATCTGCAGCTCGACACGCTGGCGGCCGGGGCCGACGATGGTGGTGTGAAGCGAGCGATAATCGTTGTGTTTGGGAACCGAGATATAGTCCTTGAAACGCCCCGGCACGACCTTCCATTTGGTATGGACGATGCCGAGCGTCTGGTAGCACTGCTCGGGCGTGTCGACGATGACGCGAAAGCCGATCATGTCGGAGAGCTGTTCCAGGGCGATCTGCTTGCGCTCGATCTTGTTGAAGATCGAGAACGGCGATTTCACCCGCGCACTGACCTTGGCCTCGATGCCCTCGGCCTTGAGCTTTTCGGTGAGTTCGGCACTGATCGAGGCGATGGTTTCGCTGTATTCCGACTGCATCTCCGAGAGGCGGCGGGTGATCGCCTCATAGTGATCGGGCTGCAGGATGCGAAAGGAGATGTCCTCGAGCTCCGAGCGCATATCCTGCATACCCATGCGCCCGGCGAGCGGGGCATAGATGTCCATCGTCTCCTGGGCGATGCGGGCGCGCTTTTCGGGCGGCATGTATTGCAGGGTGCGCATGTTGTGCAGCCGGTCGGCGAGCTTAACGAGCAGCACCCGCACGTCCTGCGCGATGGCGAGCAGGAGCTTTCTGAGATTCTCGGCCTGGGCTTCCTCGCGCGAGACGAGGTTGAGGCGCTCGATCTTGGTCAGCCCATCGACGATGGCGCCGATCTCGGCACCGAAAAGCTGATCGATCTCGGAGCGCGTGGCATCGGTATCCTCGATAGTGTCGTGCAGCAGGCCGACGGCAATCGAGGCATCATCGAGGCGCAGATCGGTAAGGATCGCAGCCACTTCCAGCGGATGGTTAAAGTAGGGGTCGCCGGATGCGCGCTTTTGCGAGCCATGCTTTTGCATGGCGTAAACATAGGCCTTGTTCAAAAGCTGCTCGTCGACATTGGCGTTATAAGCCGCCACCCGCTCGACGAGTTCATACTGCCGCATCATGTGTGAGTGCGCGCCTCTTCTCGCGCGTTGCCGGGGCCTGCCGCCAATCTCATGAGACCACGCCCCGGCTGCTCGTGCCAGAACAACAGGACCATAAATGAAAGGCGCCCGGCCATGCCGGACGCCTCACTTTATATATGGCGCGCCAAGCAGCCGATCAATCGTCGCGGCGCTCGGGCGGAGCCAGACTTTCGATGGAGCGCAGAAGTTCTTCTTCGCTCATGGTGTCGAAGGAGACCGAGTCGTCGTCGCCGGCGCTCTCGATCAACGGAGCGGCGTGCTGCTCGGGCTCGTCGACCTCGACATATTTCTGCAGCGAATGGATCAGATCCTCGCGCAGGTCGTCCGGCGAAAGAGTGCCATCGCCGATCTCGCGCAAGGCAACGACAGGGTTCTTGTCGTTGTCGCGGGGAACGGTGATCTGTGCACCCGAGGAGATCATGCGCGCCCGGTGGGCGGCCATGAGGACGAGGTCGAAGCGGTTCTCGACCTTTTCAATGCAGTCTTCAACGGTGACGCGGGCCACTGACGTCTCCAAACTTGTGTGGGATCAAGCCGGCTCAATACACGAGTGCTGCCCGATACACAAGTTTTTGCCGCAGCATAACGCCTATGTGCGCTTGCGCGAGCGCACACAATCATGCGAATGGCGAACTTAATGTGCGCAAGCATCCAAATAGCGCATTTGTGCATGGTAATGCACAGTGAACACCACCACATTGGGAACTTCCGGCCCCGAGCCCTTGAGGAGACTACACCTTTGGCCATTGACCCGCGCGAGAAGATCGTCCTGTTCATCGACGGCGCGAACCTCTACGCGACCTCCAAGGCCATCGGCATGGATGTCGATTATCGTCGGCTGCTGACTGAGTTTCAGAGCAAGGCCTATCTGCTGCGGGCCTACTATTACACGGCGCTCGTGGAAGACCAGGAGTACTCATCCATCCGGCCGCTGATCGATTGGCTCGACTATAACGGCTATATGGTGATCACCAAACCGGCCAAGGAATTCACCGACGCGGCGGGCCGGCGCAAGATCAAAGGCAATATGGACATCGAGTTGACTGTCGATGCCCTGGAGATGGCCCCGCATTTCGACCATATGATCCTGTTCTCGGGCGACGGAGACTTTACGGCCCTCGTTGCCGCGCTGCAGCGCAAGGGCAAGCGCGTGACCGTGGTCTCGACGCTTTCGACGCAAACGCCGATGATCGCCGATGACCTGCGGCGCCAGGCGGACTTCTTCCTCGACCTCGCCGATCTGACAAAGACAGTCGGACGTCCGGCCGGCGAACGACGCGAGGCTGTAGTGGTCGAGGGCGACGACGATTGAGGGCGTGCACGTGGTGGTGAAAAGCGCGCATCTGCGATAAACGCGGAGTCGGATTTGCCCTTCTGCCGCGAGCTTGCGCTTGTTACCCGACGAACCGCCGCATGATTGTCCGCTCTGTCCGCGCCTGAAAGGATTTCGCGAGAAGAATCGGGAGCTTTACCCGGATTACTTCAACAATCCGGTGCCCGTCTGGAATGGCGTTGCACCGCGGCTGGTGGTCGTCGGGCTGGCGCCGGGGCTGAAGGGCGCCAACAGGACGGGGCGGCCTTTCACCGGCGACTATGCCGGCGACCTGCTCTATGCGACGCTAAAGAAATTCGGCCTTGCCGAGGGCGAGTACCGGCAGAGCCCGGATGACAGCTTGCGCCTTACCGGGGCTATGATCGTCAATGCGGTGCGGTGCGTACCGCCGCAGAACAAGCCGACGCCCGAAGAAATCCGCACCTGCCGCCAGTTCCTGATCGGCGCCATAGAGGCGCAGCCGGCCGCCAGGGTTTTCCTGGCGCTGGGGCGGATAGCCCATGAATCGCTGTTGCGGGCATTCGGCGTGCGCCTTGCCGCATATCCGTTCGCCCATGGGGCCGAGCACCAACTGCCGGGAGGCGAAGTGGTGTTCGATAGCTATCACTGCTCGCGATACAACACGAACACGGGTGTGCTGACGACTGCCATGTTCGAGGATGTGGTAGGAAGGGCGGCGCAGAAGGCGGCGTGAGCGCGTGGTTCGAGGCGCCTGCGGCGGCACCTCACCATGAGGGGTTGGTTCGAGGCGCTTGCGATGCGCCTCACCATGAGGGGGATCAGCCCTGCTTCAGAAGCCGTGATTTCTCGCGGTTCCAGTCGCGGCGCTTTTCGGTTTCGCGCTTATCGAAGGTCTTCTTGCCCTTGCCGACGCCGATCAGGAGCTTGGCCTTGCCGTGGTCGTTGAAATAGAGCTTCAAGGGCACGATGGTGTTGCCGGCGCGGGAAACTTCGGCATCGAGGCGGGCCAACTGCTTTTTGGAGACCAGGAGTTTGCGGGGGCGGCGCTCCTCGTGGTTGAAGCGGTTGGCTTCGAGATATTCGGGTATGTGGGCGTTGATAAGCCAGAGTTCGCCCCGCTCGGGCGATGCGTAGCTCTCGGTGATCTGCGCCTTGCCCAGGCGCAACGATTTGACCTCGGTGCCGGTCAGCACGATGCCGGCCTCGAGGGTATCGGTGATCTCGTAGTCGAAACGTGCGCGGCGATTTTCAGCCACGACTCCGTGACTGATATAGCCCTTGCGCTCCTTGCTGGCGGCCATAGTCCCTAGATCAAACCCGCGTGTTCCATGGCGGCGTCGATCGCCCGTTCGGTTTCCCTGGCAACCGGAACGAGCGGCAGTCGCACTTCGTTGCGGCAAAGGCCGAGGCGGGCGGCTGCATATTTGACGCCGGTGGGGTTGGGCTCGAGGAACAGGGTCTTGTGCAGGTGCACGAGCTTGTCCTGAACCGCGAGCGCTTGGATGTAATTGCCCTGCTGACAGGCGTTCTGCATCTGCGCGCAGAGGCGCGGCGCGATGTTGGAGGTAACGGAGATGCAGCCCCTGCCCCCATGGGCGTTGAACCCGAGCGCGGTCATGTCCTCGCCCGAGAGCAGGATGAAATCCTCGCCGAGCTTGGCGCGTTCGAGGCTGGCCCTGGTCAGGTCGGCGGTTGCGTCCTTGACGCCGATGATGTTGGCGTGGGCGTCGCGCAGGCGCGCGATCGTGTCGACGGAGAGATCAACGACGGTACGACCGGGCACCGAATACAGCACGATCGGAAGACCCACCGCCGAGGCAACGGCCGAGAAATGGTGGAAAAGGCCCTCCTGGTTCGGCCTGTTGTAGTAAGGCACAACGACGAGGACCGCATCGGCGCCGACCTTTTCGGCGAACCGGGCCAGCGAAATCGCCTCTTCGGTCGAGTTCGAGCCGGCGCCGGCAACGACCGGGACGCGCTTGTCGGCGACCTCGACACAGATCTCGACGACCCGCTGGTGTTCCTCATGGCTGACAGTGGGGCTTTCGCCGGTCGTACCGACGGGCACCAGACCTTGCGTGCCCTCGTTTATCTGCCAATCGACGAAGGCCGAGAAGGCTTTCTCATCGACCGCCCCATCGGCAAAGGGGGTCAAGAGTGCCGTAATCGAACCTCTCAGCATGGGACTTCGTCTTCCTTGTTTAATGCCACAGTTCAGCCGTGGGCGGGTGGCAATGTGCGCGCCGGTGTGGCAAGCGCCGCAGAGCCCGCGGCTGACCGGGCTCGAAGTGGCGCACCATACTTTGCGTCGCGACGGACGACAAGCACCGGCGCGGCAACCGAATGTTCACCCAAAACGGGTAACGTGCGGTTAAGTACAAGGGCGGGGGCACCCTTGTTGGACTGGGTAACGACCAACAGGAAAAGTGCCAATGAAGAGCGGGCTGATTGCGGGCCTTCTCGTTGTGAGCCTGGGGGCGGTGAGCTTGGCGACCACGGTGACCTCGCCCGCCAACGACGGTATCGACACGGCAAACATCACCGGCGCTATCAATCGGGCAGCTGAGCCGATCGAGGCTGAACCCGTCGTCAAGGGGTCGGCGGACTTCGTCGCGGCGCTCGCCCTGCTCGATAAGGGCGAAGGCGGGGCGGCCTATCAGCGGGCGCGCGGGCTCGAGGATGCGACCGAGCGGCGCGCCGTGCAATGGGCGGCGATCTATTATCACGGTGAAGACCTCGACCACGGCACCATTGCGCGGTTCATGGCCGATGCGCCGCAATTTGCCGATGAAGCGGTGTTTCGCCGGCGCATGGAGCAGGCGCTGCTGAAGGGCAAGCCGCAGCCTGCCGATGTTATCCACGTGCTCGGCGGGCAGGAGCCGGAAACGCTCGACGGACAGATCGCTTTGGCCAAGGCCCTGCTCGCGACCGGCGAGCAGGAGCGGGCAGTCTCGATGGCGCGGCGCATCTGGATCGAGAATTTTCTCAGCGAGAAGCAGGAGGCGGAGATGCGCGGCACCTTCGCGAGCCTGTTGAGCGACGAGGATCATTGGGACCGCGCCGTGCGGCTGATGATGCATGACCGAATCCGCGGGGCCGAGCGGCTGGAGGACCATTTCACGGCAGAGCAGAAGGACTTGCTGGCCGCACGCGCCGCCACGGCGCGGCGGCAGGATGACGGCAAGGCGCTGCTCGATGCGCTGGGCGAAGAGATGCAGACGCACCCGGTCTACATCTATACCCGTGTGCAGCGGGCGCGGCTGGCCGGGCTCTATGAACAGGCGGTCGAATGGCTGAAACAGGCACCAGCCGATGCGCCCGAGCCGGGCGAATGGTGGCGCGAGCGGCTGCGGATCAGCGAAACATTGCTGCGTGACGGGAAACCGCAGGCGGCTTTCGACGCGGTGGCCGGGTTCACGCAAGGTTCGGACGGGGCATTGGTCGAGGCGCGATTCCTGGGCGGCTGGATCGCGCTGGCATTCCTCGACGATGCCGAAACGGCCAAGGCGCAGTTCGAGGCCATGGCGAAAGTCTCCACCCTGCCCGACAGCATCAGCAAGGCGCATTACTGGCTGGCGCGCGCCGAGATAAGGCTGGGCGATTTCGCCGCGGCGGATGCGGCCTATGCGGTCGCGGCGCAGCACTACACCGTCTATTATGGGCAGTTGGCGCGCGGGCAGCTGGGGCTACGCGGAGCCGGGCTACGGCCCCTGCCCGACTGGCAGGATGCGCAACCGCTCTTCAACCAGAACGAGGTCGTTCGTGCAGTAAGATTGCTGGCGGCAGAGGGCGAGGCAAAGCTCGCCGTACCTTTGCTGCGGCACCTCGCCGATAGCCTGACGGACGCCGGGCAACTGGTACTCGCCGCGCAACTGGCCCAGGAGATTGGCGCCCATCACGCCGCAATCGCCATTGCCGACATCGCACGTCGCAAGGGCTTTGCCCTCGACCCGTTCAGTTTCCCCACCGAAGGCCTGCCCGAGAATGCACGCTATGCGGCCGACAAGGCGGCGGTCTATGCGGTGGCCCGCCAGGAGAGCCTGTTTCAGCTCGACGCGGTTTCCCATGTTGGCGCGCGCGGACTGATGCAGCTGATGCCGGGCACGGCCAAGGAAACCGCCACCAAGGTTGGCGTCGACTACTCGCGCGGGCGCCTGACCAGCGATCCGGCATATAATGTGCTGCTGGGCTCGACCTATCTCTCGGACCAGCTGAGGCGCTATGATGGCTCGCTGCTGCTGGCGGCGGCGGCCTACAATGCCGGACCCGGCAATGCCAACAAATGGATCCGCGCCTTCGGCGATCCGCGCGCGCCCAATGTCGATCCGATCCTGTGGGTCGAGCTGATCCCCTTCGAGGAAACGCGCAAATATGTGCAGCGGGTGCTCGGCAATTATCTCGTCTATCGCGAGCGGCTTGGCAATGAAGCGCTGGCCATGGCCGAAGCGCTGCGCAAAATTCCCTGAAACGATCTAACGCCGCTGGAAAAACTCGGCTAAGACTGCGTCATGCCCGCGCGTCGAAAAGTCCCTGCCGATCATGCTGCCTTTGACGGCCTGCCGGTCACCATGGTGACGCTGGGCAGAGCGCAAGCGCAAGCGGCGGTGTATGTGGCGGGAAGGCTTTCGCGCACTCGGGTGCCGCTGATCTGCGTTGCCGGCTACCACCGAAATATGAGCGATTTTGCTGATTTTCTACCGATTTTCGCCCATCTCAACGGCGCCGATTGGCCGGTGGTGCTCATCGACCTGCAGGGGCGCGGCCGTTCCAGCGATCGGCCGGTCAAACAGACCTATGGCTCGCCCAGCGATGCCCGCGACCTTTCCAGTGTCGCAACTGCGCTCGGCATCGAGAGCGCGGTGTTTCTGGGCCAGGGCTATGGTGGGCAGGTGGTGATGGCGCTTGCGGCGCAGCGGCCGGGACTGATTGCAGGTGCGGTGCTGATCGACGCAGGACCGGTGACCGATACCCGCGGGATCGTGCGGCTGCGCAATAATCTGGCTTATATAGAGAGCCTGCGTGGCGCTCGGCAGGTGCTGGCCGGATGCAAGCGCATGCTGGCGAGCGACCATCCGGGTGCCAGCGACGGACAACTCGAGCGGTTGGCGCTGCGCACGCATTATTTCGACCGGCGCGGGCGAGCGCGGCCGCTGTTCGATGCCTATCTCGTCAAGGCGTTGCAGGATTTCAGCCTCGACGATGTGCTGGTGGCGCAATGGCCGCTGTTCGACGCGCTGAAATTTGCGCCGCTTTTGTTGATGCGCACGCAACTGACCGATCAACTCAGGCGCGAGACCTTCGAGGAAATGGCACGGCGCCGGGCGGAAGCGCCGGCCGTGACCATCATGGGTCAGGGGTCTCCTGCACTGCTCGACGAGACCGACGAGGTTTCGATGATCGCGCAGTTCGTGCGCGAGGCGAGCCAGCGGCAGCTCGCGGCTTAGGCTCGGCTGCAGGCGGGGTGTTTTCGGGCACTTCCGGCTCGGCCTGCGGAGCATCGGCAATGGCGCTCTCCGCTTTGGGCAGCGGCTGTTGGCGCGAGGTCAGCCGGCGCAGCCAATAGCCGATCAAACAGCCGACGAGATAGGCGATGAGCAGCAGCAGGGCCGCTTCGATGATGTGCGGCGGACTGTTCACGGCCTATCGCTCCGCTGGTCGTAGCTGAGCCAGCCGGTGGCGAGGCCGATAACGAGGGCGGCGAGCAGGAATGGCCAATAGACGCCGACGACATTGACGAGCCAATCCAGGACCATCGGCTACTCCGCGCCATCCAGCGTGACGACAATGCGCCGGTTGAGGCGCTTGCCTTCCGCCGTGTCGTTGGAGGCAATCGGTGCGCTTTCACCATAGCCGACCGCATAGAGGCGCAGGGGCGAAACGCCCAATTCCACCAGCGCCTGGGCAACGGCTTCGGCGCGGGCCACGGAGAGCGCGAGATTGGCCGCCTCGCCGCCATCGGCGTCCGTGTGGCCTTCGATATAGATCGGGGCTTGCGCACACTCGGCGATGAAACCGGCGAGTTCGCGAAGCGCCGTTTGCGATTCCGGGGAAATCCGGGCGGAGCCGGACTGAAAGAGAATGGCGTTGCGGGCCGAAAAGTCGGCAAGGTGCTGCTCGCAAATGGCGGGCACATTCGGGCCGGGCGTCGTGGTTGGTTCGGCGGCTGGCGCCTGCGCAGGCGGTTCTGCGACTGCCGCGGTGGTGGCGGCGGGTTCGGGGGAACCGGGCTGATCGGCAAGGATTTCGGCCTCGACACGAGCGGCGATATCGCGACCCTCTGACGAGGCGGGCGGTGTTTCGGGGAGCCTTAGTTGCCACTGATCCTGCGGTGTCGCGGCGGGCTCCAGCGCGGCCAGAAGAGTCTCTTCGTCGGCATCGGGCGCCGGTGTGCCCTCGATGATCCACCGGGTACCGTCATAGGTGACGGAGCCTTGCGAAAGCAGCGCCAGGGCATCAACTGCTGCGCGCGCATCGCGATCGAAGCCTTCCGGCGCTCCGCTCGCCAGTTGGGTAGTGTCGGCGGCAGCTTCGCCGGCGCGCATCACGAGGTCCTGGCGAAGCGATTCGGCGGGCAGATTGCCGGCGAGGGTGATGCCGCCATCGGCGGTTTTTACCGCAGACCAGACATAGGGGTCCGCGAGCGGGTGCCCGGTAGCCGGGGTTGCTTCATCAAGGATGACAGAACCCGGCGGATTGGCGGCAGGCGGCGTTTCCTCGGCAGACATGGCCGTGCTTCCAAGGGCCAATATGAGCCCGAGGACAATCCATTTCGATTTGGCTTTAGACATACGCAACTTCGGTTTCGGCTTCCTGGTGCCACGCTAAAGATCGAATCAGGCGAGGGGAACAGGAGAATTTGAAGTATCGAGGGCATGACACGCGGGCCTTGGACATTCCGCCCGATGCCCGCTGAGCCGCCCGAACATAAAGAAAGGCCCGGCAGATGCCGGGCCTTTCCGTTCGCTGTTAAGCGACCCAAACCTTATTCGAAGGTCTTGGCGGCGTTGAAGGTGACCTTGTAGGCACCGTTCTGGTGAGCTTCGCCCTTGAGCGAGGAGGTGAAACCACCACCCGGAGCCCAAGCAGCTTCAGCCGCGCCGTAGAAGTCGGAGGTGTCGGCATCGATGTTGCCGTAGACACCAACTTCGCCGGTCAGCGTGATGGTTTCGGTGACGGCAGCAACGAGCTGAGCCGCAACCTGGTAGCCATCATCGCCACCGTTTTCGTTGTTGTAGTAACGGCCACCGAGGTTCAGTGCGACGCCGTCGGTCACGTTGGCACCGATAGAACCACCGAAGCCGTAGTTGGTGTCGAAGCCGGTACCGCCAGCAGCTTCACCCGACAGAGCGATGGTGAAGATGTCGAAGGTGGCTTCACCCGAAACGAGGGCGTTCCAAGCGGTGTCGTCGGTGACGGTGTCGGTGTTGGCAGCAACAGCGGCACGCAGACGGAACGCGTCGAGGGACGCAGTCACACCGGCGTGGACAGCGTAAGCGTCGATTTCGCCATCGAGGATGCCACCAGCCATACCGGTAACGTGAGCGGTGATGCCGTCGCCCGAGTAGCTAACGACGCCAACGAGGGTACCAGCCCAATCGATGTTGCCGTCATCGATGTTTTCGAGACCGGCGCCGACCGAGATACCGTTGCCGAGATCGGAAACGATCTGGATAACGTGACCGCCACGGTCGAAGTTGTCCATATCGACGCCGAAAGCATCGCCATCGAGGTCGATGTCATAGGCAACGCCGTCATCGACGGCTTCCGAACCGAACAGGCCGAGGAAGTTGAACGGCTCATCATCGCCGAGATTGGCGATCGAGCCCTTCTTACCAGCCATGATCACGGTCGAGTCACCAACCGAGACGTAGGCTTCGTCGATTTCCCAGAGGCCCTTCTGGTCGTTGATGTCGTCACCGGTTTCGTCAACGCCGGTATCGTCGTCGCTCGTCATTTCGACGCCGTTATGGACGCGGGTCTCGTGGGTCGATTCCAGACGAATAACAGCCTTGGCGGGACCGAAATCGGAATCGGCAGTGCCAACGAAGCGCAGCCAGGTGTCAACCTGCGATTCCCAATCGAGTTCTTCGCCGGTGGCGGCATCTTCATCGTCGTTGTCGACGTTGAAAGCCTCAACGAGGGACGCGCCCGCGTCGTGGGTGTCGGTAACGCCGAAGTCACCGCGGTAGTCACCCCAGTTGAATTCGTACTCGACGCCGCCCGAGATCTGCAGGCAGTTGGTGTCGGAGGAGATGGTCAGGCCCGACAGACCGAGTGCGTCGCACACGTCCAGCGAGGTGAGAACGCCCAGGTCGGCAGCGTAGCCAGCGGTCGAGAGACCAGCGGCTGCGACAGAACCGAGGATAAGGCTCTTGAGTTTCATTAGTTGACCTCCAAAGTCAGTCATTTTTGGTGCCGGTTACCCAGCGGTTTGTCGAAACGCGACCACACTTCGTTGTGGTGCAGTGTGTTGTCGTCGCGCTGCGACCGACAAACGATCCCATGCATGGATTCGCAAAACCCACTCTACGCACGGTGAAACGTGACGCAATTGCGCAAGCCGGCATTTCCCCTTGCCCCAATGTGGTTGCATTCGCCTTGTTGCAGATTCAGCACACTCCGTTAAACGCCCCGTTAACCCGGCTAAACAATGCGTAAATTTTCGCTGACTTGCGTGGGTGCTCCAAGCGAAACCGGGGCAATAAGATGGCGGAAGATGATTTGCGCTCGCCAGTATAGAGACGCATAAGGGGCGGCTTTTCGCGTCGGGCGCAGTTCGGGACTGGCAGGAGTTGAATGATGGCAACGGTTATATCGGTGAGCCGGGCGGATCGACATGTGTTCTCCAAACAGCCGCAGGAGAGCATCCGCCTGCTCGCCGAGCATGGTGTCGCGGGGGATTGCCACGCGGGAACGACGGTCAAGCATCGCTCGCGGGTGGCGCGCGACCCCAGCCAGCCGAACCTGCGCCAGGTGCATCTGATTCACGGTGAACTGTTCAGCGCGCTCGCTCTACTCGGCCACACGGTCGGGCCGGGTGATATGGGCGAGAACATCCTGACCCGCGGAATCGACCTGCTCGGACTGCCGACGGGCACGCAGCTGCTCATCGGCGACACAGCGCGCATACGCATTACGGGATTGCGCAACCCCTGTTCCCAGATCGAAAGGTTCCAGACGGGTCTCATGGCACAGATGGTGGAAAAGCAGGCCGACGGGACGCTGGTGCGCAAGGCGGGTGTGATGGGTGTCGTGCTGGCCGATGGAGATGTGCGGCCGGGTGATCCGATCGCCATTCGGCTGCCGGACGGGCCGCATCGACCGCTCGAACCGGTGTAGCGCCCCCTCCCCTGGCGTCAGACCAGTCGATCAACGCGCATAGCGCTTTTCGCCGGCGATCCATGTTGTCTCGACGGCGAGGGAATCGGACAAGTGCACGAAGCTGGCAGAGCGGCCCTGCTGCAAGGTGCCGTGAATGGCGGTAATGCCGAGGGCTTCGGCCGGATAGAGCGAGGCCATGCGCAGGGCCTCCTCGAGCGGCAGGCCGATCTTTTCATGCATGAACCTGATAGCATCGATCATATCGAGATCGGCGCCGGCGAGCGTGCCGTCGGGAAGGCGCAGGGCACCGTTGGCGCGGGTGATGGTGCGGCCGTTCAACGTCAGCGTCGTGATGTCGGTGCCGGTTTGCGACATGGCATCGGTGACGAGAAAGATGCGGCCGGGTCCCGGTTTGGCGCGCAAGGCGACACGAATGGAATCCGGGTGCACATGGATGCCGTCGGCGATAAGGCCGGCATGGACGTTGTCATGGACAAGGACGGCACCGACGACGCCCGGCTCGCGACTGCCGAGCTGGCTCATGGCGTTGAAGAGATGCGTGGCCATACCGGCGCCCGCGGCATATGCTGCGGCGACCGTCGCGGCGGTGGCATCGCAGTGACCGATGCTGACGACGATTCCGGCGTTCGCCATGGCCTCGATCTGTGGGGGCGTCACGGTTTCGGCAGCGACGGTGACGAGGAGATTGGGCAATGCCCGCCGGGCGGCGAGGATGCGGGCAAGATCGGCGTCTTCCATCGGACGGATCAACGCGCCGTCATGGGTGCCCTTGCGGGCGAGGGCCAGATGCGGGCCCTCGAGATGCAGGCCGATAAAGCCGGGGACCCGGGCCTCTGCGGCGGCTATGCCGGCGGCGATGGCGCGCTCGTTGACTTCGACCGTGTCGGTAATCAGCGTTGGCAGCAGCGCTGTCGTGCCGAACCGGGCGTGGGCGGCGCAGATGGTGCGGATGGCTTCCAGCGAGGGATCGTTGTTGAACAGCACCCCGCCGCCGCCATTGACCTGGAGGTCGATGAAGCCCGGGACCAGCATGCCGCCATCAAGTTCGATTCGGGCGGCATCGGCTGGTAGGTCCGCCAGGGGAGCAATGCCGGCAATGCGATCGTCTGCGGTAAGGAGCGCGGCATCGTCATGCCACTGCGCGCCGTCGAATATGCGCGCGCCGATATAGGCGGTGAGCGCCGTCATACGGTCTCCGTGACTTTCTTGAGCAGAGGCGGCTCATCCGGATTGAGGCCGCGATGGCGCGCCAGGGCTTCAACGAAACCGTAGAACGAAACGATGAGCGAAAGCGGATCGGTGATTGGATGGCCGGTCGCGGCATAGGGGAGCCGGTGAGCGGCGCCGGAGCGATCCGAAGTAACGAAGGCGGTGGCTCCCTTGCCGGCGAGATCGTGCGCCATGCTGGCGACCGAGGCCTCGGCGGCGTCGCGGGCGGCGAGCGCCAGCACCGGGTAACCGGGCGTGACGATCGACACGGGACCATGCATCACTTCGGCCGAGCTATAGGCTTCGCCCTGGATGCCGCAGGTTTCCTTGAACTTCAGTGCCGCCTCATTGGCGATGGCGAAGCCGGGGCCGCGCCCGAGCACGAACAGCGAATCGTGCCCGTCCAGCGCCGTCACCAATTGCGACCAGTCGCAGGCAATAGCCTTTTCAAAGATCGACGGCAGGGCTTCCACGGCACCGATCAGCGCTTCATCTTCAGCCCAGTGGGCAAGGAGCGCGAGACCGGCAACCACCGAAGTGACGAATGTCTTGGTGGCAGCGACACTCTTTTCGACGCCGGCGGCAAGATCAATGGTGAAATCGACGCTCTGCGTCAGCGGCGAGCCGGCAGTGTTGGTGATGCCGATAGTGGCCGCTCCGCTACGCTGGGCGCTGGCGGCCATGGCGACGATATCCGGGCTCTTGCCGGACTGCGAAATGGCAATGGCGGCGGCACGGTCTAGCTTCAGCCGGGCGTCATAGATGGAGGCGATCGAGGGCCCCACGGAAGCCACGGGCACGCCCAACGTCAGCTCGATGGCGTATTTGAGATAGGACGCGGCGTGATCGGACGAGCCGCGGGCAATGGTGGTCACGACAACCGGCTGCTTGTCGCGAAGAGCCGCGGCTGCCTGCGGAACGACGTCGGCGCTCGCGACTAGAAAATTGGCGACAACGCTCGGAATCTCGTCGATCTCACGGCGCATATGGGTCGTTTGGATCGTCAAGGCTGTAGCTCCTAGGATGCGGATGTGCCGATGCGCAATTCGGCAACGAAGTCATAGGCGTCCCCCCGGTAAACCGAGCGGGTGAACTCGACGACGCGTCCGGTCGGCAGATAGGAGATGCGCTCGATATAGAGGCCGGCAGCCCCTTGCGGCACGGCAAGCAGATGCGCGTCGGGTGCGTCGAGATTGGCGGCACGGATACGCTGGATGGCGCGCACGGGCCGATTGCCGGACTTTTCCAGAAGCGCATAGAGCGAATCCGTAACGGCGGTTGGGTCCGGCAGAACGCGGGTCGAGAGCGCGGCACGTTCGATGGCGAGCGGCGTGGTATCGGTCAGGCGCAGCCGGGCAATGCGCGAGACCTGCTCGCCAGCCGAAAGGCCGAGCACGATGGTTTCTTCGGGCGAAGGCACGTAGATGCCACGATCCAGCCACTCGGCGCGCACCGACATGCCGCGCCGGGCCATGTCCTCGGTGAAGGAGGTGAGCTGGGAGAGCGACTGTTCGACCCGTGGCGCCTGCGGAGCAACGAACGTGCCCGAACCATGGCGCTGAACCAGTACGCCATCCTTGACCAATTGCTGCACGGCCTTGCGCACAGTCACGCGCGAGACGTCTACGCGGGTCGCCAGGTCGCGCTCGGAGGGGAGCGCATCGCCCGGCCTGATGGCGCCACGGGCAATCGCATCCTCGATCCAGCGCTTGAGCTGCAGGTAAAGAGGTCCCCCGCTCGGTAGGGTGATCGGGCCCGTTCCGAAGACACTATCAAGAATCTCTGCCACGGTGTCCCCTCACCAGATCCTGCCTGCCGTCGATGCCACGGCTACCGCGCAAAGCGCCAGCAAGCGCTACGCTCGTCAAACAACAGAATACCAATTAAATACCATTTGCCAAGGCAAATCTGGAGCGCCGCCATAGACCGGCTGATCGCGTCGGATCGCCTTCTCAGCAGGGCTGACTAAAACCTATGTGGCATTGTTCGCGCGGGGACGACAAGTGGTATTTTTTTGGCATTGTCGAGGGAGGAAATCCGCTATTCGCGGCGTTCTGCCTGCCCGCCCTTGCGGGGATCGGTGTGTCGGCCGGCATAGGCGGCGTCGAGGTCGTTGATGATCTTCTCGCCGTTTTTGGCATCGACGCGTTTGAGGATTTCGTCGACCTTGGCTTCAAGGCGATCGGTGCCCTCCTTCGACTGCGGAGAGCCCACGAACAGGAAGAAGGCGAGCCCACCGACCTGCCAGAGGAGTTGCAGGAACTCGGATTGCCAGTTTTCGAAGGTATCGCGGCTCATCTGTACCAGATACGGGCCGACCTCTGCGGCTTCTCCGTGCGAGGCCTGTTCCTGAACAAAGGCGAACCAGCCGAATATCCAGTGACCGGCGAAGGAAAAGACAAAGAACGCCAACGTAATCCAGGCGTAGCTGTACTTCTTCCAGATCGACGCGTTGCGCATCTCTGGCTCCCGTTGCATTTGCTTTGTTTCTAGAACGTCGAGGAACTCTGCTGAGTTGCCGCAGCCGGCGCTATTCCTTATCCGCCTTATGACCGATCGTATCGGCCATATAGGCACCGCGTTCACCCAGGGGCAGTTCGGGACCGGTGGTCGAATCGCGGGCGGTCTGGTGCTCGACCTCGGAGTTGATCTCCGCGCCGATGATGACGATGGTCGCCGAAATCCACATCCAGGTGAGCAGACCGATAAGTGCGCCCAACGAGCCATAGGTGGCGCTGTAATTGCCGAAATTGGCGACATACCAGGAGAATATCGCCGACACCACCAGCGTCACGACGATGGCGAAGATCGCACCGGGCGAAATCCAGCGCCATTTGGCCAATTCGCGGCTCGGCCCCCAGCGGTAGAGGACACCAAGAGCGAGCAACATGACGATGCCCATCAGCAGATAGCTGGCAATGCGTATCGTCCATTCGAGTGCGGGACCGAAAGGGAAAAAGGCTAGGATTGCCGGGAGAATGACGACGGAAGCGACGACGAGCGCTCCCGCAATAGCGAAAGCGAGGGTAAAGCCCAGGGCGATCAGGTTGAGTTTGATGAAACCGCGCTTTTCCTGCTCGTTATAGGCGACGTTCATTGCCTCGAACATTGCCTTGACGCCGGCGCTGGAGCTCCAGAGTGCGATAACGAGCGAAATCAGGAGCGTCCAGCTCAGGGTGGTATTGCCCTCCCCGGCAATACGCTCGAGCTGTTCGCGAATGATACCGAGCCCTTCGGCGGGCACGATGCCATTGAGCATGGCGACATGGTCGAGGATCGTCGATTGATCGGCGAACAATCCGTAGATCGACACGATTGCCGAGAGCGTGGGCACCAGCGCGAGCAACAGGTAATAGGTAGCCGCAGCGGCGGTGAACATGACGCGGTCCGTGCCGAGGCTTTCATAGACGCGCCACAATACATCCTTCCAGCCGCGCGGGGGTATCGCGCGCGGGGATGACGCTTGACGGCCGCGCCCGGATTCGGACGCGGCCGTCAGATCTTCCTGGCTTGCCGAGGCCATGTCAGTGGTGCCGGGTGCCCGATCTCATGTCATCGGCCGCCGAGCCGGCAGCACCCTTGGAGGCGTCATAGACCCGCTCGGCGGCATGACCGGCCTCGTCATAGAGGTGCTCGGCTTCCTGCTTGCCGCGTTCATAAAGGTCCTCGGCCTGCTGCGTTGCGTTCTCTTTGACGACGTCGGAGGCTTCGCCCATCAGTTCGTCTTCCTCGCGAGTGCGCGGCAGAGCGGCGGCGATCGCCGCACCGATGGCAAAGGCCAGGGCCCCGCCGATCAATGGCTGCTGGTGGAGGAAGCTGTTCAGCGAACCTGCCACCTGGCTGGCGCCGTGCTGCATCGAACCGCCGGCGTCCTGCGCGCGATGGCGCAGCGAATCGCCGGCATGGAGAGCACGTCCGCGCAAATCGCCCGCGCCGGACCTGATGCGGTCACGTGCGCCATGCATGCCATGGCTGGCATCGCGCCAGGTGTGAGAGGTCCAGCCGCTCGCTTCGTCAAGCAGATTGCCTGCCTCGTCACGGAACTCGGTGAGCCGGTTGCCAGCCTCGTCAATGAAACCACGGAAGGTCTTTCCGGCTTCATCGATGAAGTGGCCGGCGCGATTGCCGTGCTGGTCCGAGGGTGCACGATACTTGCGACCGGCATCGTCGACGAATTCGCTCTGATACATGCCGGCCTCGTCGCTGGTGAGCCCGACCCTCTGCATGGAGCGCCCTTTGATGGTGGCGAGCGGGTAGATTTCGTATTCGTCGAACAGCTCGTCGTCATGGGAGTCGTGCGGGCGACTTTCATAACCGGGCTTGGCCATCAGCCATGCCAGCCCGACGCTCATCAGCGCCACGGGCAGCGGATTGTGCACGACGCTGCGGCGCAAATTGCCCGCGAATTCAGCGCCCGGCCCTTCCCGCGTGAACTTCAGCGCCTCATCGACCAACTGACCCGGGGAAAGCCGCGATTGGATGGCATCGAGCCGCGACTCGATACGGTTACGCTGACGCTCGACGTCGCGTTGCAGGTCCGCCGATGTCATATGTCCATTTGCGGCCATTACAGTCTCTCCTTGACTATCGCGGCGTCGCTACTCAGCGAGGACACCGTGCGGTTCATGTTCAGGCTGGTCTGCCGGACACGGCGAAGGCCGCTGGAAATCAGCGCCCAGGCGATCAATCCGACTACAACCGCGACGATCAGCGCCGAGAGGCTATTGGCCAGCAACGGGTCCATGCCCATCGCGGTGAACCAGGCGCCGAGCACGGTTACGATCGCCGCAAGCAGCACGCCAAGCGCGCCGAGCGCCAGGATTGCGCCGGCAACGATCAACTCGCCGCCATTGACCGCTTGGGAAACCTTCTCGGACGCCTCGACCTTGGCGAGCTCGACCTCCTTGCGGAACAGCGTCGTGATGTCGCCAACAAGGCCCGTGACCAGCTCGGGCAAGCCCTCGCTGCGTGGTGCTCTTTCTGCCCTATCCATGGAGTGTCTCCCCATATCGGTTCTGGGTTGATTGCGTGCCGTTGGCTGCCGAACCGGAGGACCGGGACGCATAACGGTCACCGTTAAAAGCCGAGCGGTCTTCGGAGCTGCGATGTGAGCTGGCGCCGATGAACCGGCTTGCCGCGAAGCCGAGAAGCACCGCGGCACCGAGGAACGCGGCCGGCTGGCGGCGTCCGAAGGATTCGGCGGCCTTCACCATGTCGCCGACACTGCTGCTGCGCGCCTGATCGGAAAGGTGTTCAAGCCCATCGGCGATGTCGACGGCATAGCGACTGACAGCCGCCTGATCGCCCGAGAGCTCGTCAGCTACCTTGCGGACAGCCGTGGCAACGCCCGCCAACTGGGACGCGGCGTAGTCCTTCTGCTCATTGGCGAAGCCCTCGGCGCGCATACGAGCCGAATCGACATCGGTACGTGCGCGCTCGCGAATGCGATCGAACTGCCGATTGGCTTCGGCCTTGACGGAATCGATATCGCTGTTCTGGCCATCGCCAGTATTCGTCATAGAGGATGACGGCGGCATTGCGCCGCTCATCGATTGGGACGTATCGTCTCTTTGTGCCATTGCATGGCCTCCCCTTCTATACTCGGGAGGTGCAATGACGGGCCGACCGCCGGTGTTGCGCGGACTTAGCAATGTTAATTTCACGCCAGTCGCGGACGGCGACGCGGATCAATCTGTTTGCAACGCGAGCCGCGGGCAAAAATGACTTGTGTTGCCCGCACCAAAACCTGTATGCCCGCCAGCGGAGAGGTGGCCGAGTGGTCGAAGGCGCGCCCCTGCTAAGGGCGTAGGCGCGGAAGCGTCTCGAGGGTTCGAATCCCTTCCTCTCCGCCAGTTCCCCCAAACTCAAGATTTTCAAAGACTTAGGCTCCCGGAGAATCTTCGGGACTTGTGCACATGCATGATGCACGTGTCATTCCGACGCCTCCGGCTTCGTGTAGCTCGGGTCGGAGGAAATCATGGCGGCCAAGTGCGCCTATGTCGAAAAGGTCGGTGGCGTCTATTATGTGCGCAAACGAATCCCCCGCGCCTGGAAGGGCGGTGCAGAGGGAGAGGTTTTGCGTCTGTCGCTGCGGACCAAGGACCGGGCGCAGGCGCTGAATTGGAGTTTGGAGGCGCTAGTCCAGCATAAGTCACTGCGGTATTACTGCGCTGTTGCTGTTCAAGGTTACGCCGAGGTAGGGGAATGAGCGCGACCCGGTGTTTGACATAGACTTTATTATATTGCCCCACGCCGTCAGGGCTTACGCCGGACTAGCTATTTGTCGATAGTGCGCATCTCTAAGGAAATCAAAATCATATGATTCCGTCGGCAGAACACCTGCCTCAGTGAGGAGGTCTCCCCACAATTCACGGCCGGCTGGCGTTGGATATTCCGGAAAGCACTAGACACTTGCTCGATAAATCCACCCCGGCGAAGCACTAAAAACGTATGATACGTTCACCTGCAGCAAAACCAGTTGGACGCCAACCGATATCAATATTCCATTTTGTGCCCCGGAGAGTTTCTATACCTTGCCAATTAGATTATGGACGAGATCGACGGGCATGCCAAGAAATTACTATAAATGGGTCGATATTATATATTCGATTTTGCTCGCCGTCACTCTCCTTGTGTTTTTTTATGCGCTGACCTACGGATCGGCACTCCGAGGGCTTATAATCCTCCCATATATTGTATATATGGGTTTACTTGTTTCTCCGGTTGTTATGTGGTTAACGCCAGCTTATTCTCTCTTGTTTATACTAACCGCTTCGATCCTTGCGGCTGCAATTGGGATTTGCATGTTCTTGCGCCGTCGTAGCGTGCGTATCTTTTTCTTGGTTTCCCTTATTATGTTCTATTATTTTGCGTCTATATTCCTGTTCCGCTTCATATCTACTATTGACTAGCATGACAGTACTAGGGCTGCCGCTAGGGCGCCACACCGCCATCGCTAGGCTGCACAAGCGACATTGTTTGAAGCGCTGGCTGCACCCCACCGTGCGCAGGGCACCGAGAAAAAAGGAAGGCAATGATGAGGAAATCTGAAATCGCGGCGGGGGTTATGCTGGCCTGCTTTGTGGCAACTCCTGCGGTCGCTCAGGACGCGGCAATTACCATTGGAGAGAATGTCTTTCCGGAAAGCATCGCATCGACGTCGGAGGGCGATCTTCTGATCGGCAGCTTCACGCAAGGGACCGTGTTTCGTGTCGCCTCGGGTACCGAAACGGCCGAGCCCTGGATTACGGGCATCGGCCCGGTGATTACTGGCGTATTTGCGCATGAAGACACCGCCTATGTCTGCTCGAACGGCGAGTTCGGCTCGAACCGCGCCACGTTGAAGACCTATGACCTTGCTACGGCCGAGGAGACCGGATCCTACGATTTCCCGGACGGGGGCTTTTGTTCGGATATCGCGGTTACGCCGGACGGCACTGTCTACGTGACGCATCTGAACTTCGCGGAAGGCGGGGATGGCCGTGTGTTGCGCCTTACCGATTCAGGCCTCGAGGTGGTGCTGGCCGACCCCGCTATCCGGAGCATCGATGGTATCGCGTTCCTCGGGGACTCGCTCATCGCCAACGACCTGATGACGGGCGACCTTTACCGCATCGAGCTTGGTGAAGAGCCCGTGACCTACACCACTTTGACACTGTCCGAGCCGCTTGACGGGCCCGATGGCATGCGCACCACGGAGGACGGTTCGGCGCTTCTCGTCGTGGAGCAGTACGCAAACCGGCTGGTTTCGGTGACCATCGATGGCGATGATGCCGAGGTGACCGAGATTGCCACAGGGTTCGAGGGGCCTGCCGGCGTCGCCCAGATCGGCGACACGGCCTATGTCGTCGAGGCCCGTTTCGACCAAATGCGCAGTGAGGAGGAGCTGGAGCCCTTTGTCGTCCGCTCCGTGGCATTGCCATAGGCTTTGGCCTGAGCGCGATATGCGAAACCCCTGGCTCGCGGGAGCCAGGGGTTTTTTCATAGTCCGCCGCTGTCGGGTATTCACACCTCGGTCTTAGCCGGAACCTCGTGGGGGGTATCATCGGGTGCCTTTGGCATGAAGCGGCGGGTGAAGCGGCTGAAGGCGTCGACATAGGTCAGCAACACCGGAACGACGAACAGCGTCAACAATGTCGAGCTGATCAACCCGCCGATAACGGCGTGCGCCATCGGCGCGTTCTGGCCGCTGCCCTCATGCAGGCTCAGCGCCAATGGCAACATACCGAAAATCATGGCCAGCGTGGTCATGACGATCGGGCGGAAACGCGTGGCACCGGCTTCAACGAGAGCGTCAAAGAGGTTCCAGCCCTCTTTGACATGCTGGTTGGCATTATCGACGAGCAGAATGGCGTTCTTGACCACCAGCCCCATAAGCATGATGAAGCCAATGGCGGAGAACATGTTCAGCGTCGAGCCGCCGATGAGCAAGCCAACCATCACGCCGATCAACGAAAGCGGCAAGGAGCCCATGATCGCTATCGGCTGTAGGAAGCTGCCGAACTGGCTGGCGAGCACCAGATAGATGAAGATCACCGCCAGCAGCAGTGCCGAGCCGACAGCTCCCATGGTGTCGGCGATCTGCTCGACTTCGCCGCCCAGAGAACTGCGATATCCTGGGGGGAAATCGAGGGAATCGACGGCCGCCTGGAGCTGGCCGGTAACGGCACCGAGCTCGACGCCATCAAGATAGGCCTCGACGGTCACGCCGCGCTGCAGGTCCTGCCGGTTGATCGTCGCAGGCCCGGTGCTTTCCACCACTTCTGCAACCTGATTGAGCGTGATCATTTCAGACGAACCGGTGGCGCCCGACTGGGCTATCGGCAGGTTGCCGATAGCATCGATGTCGTTACGCAGACTCTCGGGCAGCCGCACCACGACCGAGTACACCTGCCCGTTGGGGGCGGTCCAGTCGGTGACCTCCTCGCCGCTGATCAGCGGCTGGAGGGTCGTCGCGACCTGATTCATCGACACGCCCAGGGTATTGGCGAGGTCGCGATCCACGCTGATGCCGACAACCGGCTGAGCTTCATCAAGGCTCGAGGTGACGTTGATGAGGCCCTCGATCTCGCCGAGTTCGGCCATCAGCTGATCGGCAAGCCCCTCGAGAACGGCGAAGCTGTCGCCATAGAGCGTGATCGAAACGGGAGCCGTGGCCTGCCCAAGACCGGAGACGGCAGAGACCTGGAACTCGGCGCCGGGAACGGCGGTCAGGGCATTGCGCACTATCGGCATCATGTCCTGAGGCGTCAGATCCCGTTCGTCCTTGTCGACGAGGGTCACGGTCATGTTGCCCGAATTCGAGCCGCCCGATACGGCGCCTGCCACTGTCGAATAGGTGGTTTCCACCTCCGGCAACTCCCGGATGATGGCTTCGGCCTGCCGCAGCTTTTCGGCCGTATACTCCTTGCTCGAGCCGGAGGGCGTTTCCACCGAAACGGTGAAGTTGCCGTTATCGGTCACCGGCACGAACTCCACACCCACGCGTGGGAAGAGAAGGAACGATCCGACGAACGAGAGCAGCGCCACGAAAAGCACGGTCTTGCGGTATTTCAGCGCCAAGCGGATGAGGTGACGATAACCGCGCGTGATCCAATCGAAGAAGCGATCGAATTGATGAACGGCCCGCCCGATTGGCCCGCGCCTGACATTGGGATTGGCAGCCGGATCATACCAGACGCTCGACATCATCGGGTCGAGGGTGAAGGCGACGAACAGCGATATCAGCACGGCGACCGAAACGGTTACGCCAAATTGCAGGAAGAAGCGCCCGAGAATGCCTTCCATGAAGGCGACGGGCAGGAACACGGCCACTATCGAGAGCGTCGTCGCCATCACGGCGAGGCCGATCTCGTTCGTACCGTCAAAAGCCGCCTGGCGGTGCGATTTGCCCATATGGAGATGGCGCGTGATGTTCTCGCGAACCACGATGGCGTCGTCGATCAGGATGCCGACCGCCAGCGACAGGGCCAGCAGCGTCATCAGATTGAGGCTGAAGCCCAACACGTTGAGGGCGATCATGGTGCCGATGATCGAGATCGGCAGGGTCATGCCGGTGATGACCGTCGAGCGCCAGGAATTGAGGAAGATAAAGACGATGACGACCGCGAGGATCGCGCCCTCGATCAGCATGTTCTGGACCGCATGGAACGAATCGCGCACCGGCTTGGCATTGTCGACGACGACCTGGATGTTGACCGCGCCGTCCGGCAACTCGCGCTCCTGCAGGCGATCGATGGTGTCGCGAATCGCATCGGCAACGCCAACGGTATTGGCGCCCTGGGTCTTGAGAATGTCGATTGCGAGCGCGCGTTCGCCATTGAGGATGGCGAGGCTCGAGGCTTCGCCCGTACCGTCCTCGATGGTTGCCACATCGCGCAGATAGATCGGCTGGCCGCCCTGGCTGCCCACGATGATGTCGTAGAAATCCTCCTGGTCTTCGAGGCGCCCCAGCACCTGAATCGACTGCACCAGGCTGTCCTGGGTGATCGAGCCGGCCGCAAGGTCCCTATTGGCCGCCTGCAGCGCGGAGATCACCGCGCTGGCGCTGACATTGAACGCAGTCAGGCGATCGGGGTCGATCTGGATATTCAACTGGCGCGGAACGCCACCCACCACGGTAGCACTACCCACGCCGCTGATGTTCGAGATGCGCGTTGCGATCACATCCTCGGTCAGCGCCGTCAGGTCGCGATCGGAGAGCGTATCCGAGCTCACCGCGAGCGAGAGAATAGGCAGGGCATCGGGATCGAAGCGCAGCACCTGCGGGTCGCCGGCTCCCTCCGGCAGGGTTGCCGCGATCGGATCGATCTTGTCGCGGACGTCCTGGGCCTTTTGCTGGGATTCGACGTCGAGGTCGAAGATCATCAACACCATCGCCTGGCCGGACTGCGCCACGGACTGAATCTGGTCGAGCCCGGCGATGGTGTTGACCGCCTCTTCGATCGGCTCGACAACGTCCGCCTCCACCGCTTCCGGCGATGCGCCGGGATAGCTCACCACCACCGCGACCACGGGAAAGTCGATGTCCGGCATCTGCTCGATGGGCAGGCGCTGATAGGAGTAGACGCCAAAGACCATGATCGCCACCATGATCATGGTGGCAAAGACCGGGTGATTGACGCTGATGCGGGTAAGGAACATGGCCTAGCCCTCGATCAGAGTGACAGTCTCGCCGGCAGCGAGCTGACTCAGCGGTGCGGTGATCACGCGATCACCGGTTTCAAGGCCAGTGACTTCGATGATGCGACCGCGGTCCCACTCGTCGCCAAGTTCAACCGCCTGGCGCACCAGTTGATCGCCTTCAAGCTTGAGCACGTAGAAGCCTTCGGCATCCTCTCGCACCCCTACGGCGGGAATGGCGATGGCGTCCGCCTTTTCGGCGACCACGATCTCGCCGGTAGCGAACATGCCGCCGCGCAGGACCTGATCGGGATTCTCGATGAGGATATAGACCGGTACGGTACGAGTGCCGCTTGCCGCGACCGGATTGACGCGAGTGACCCGGCCTTCAAACGTCCTGCTGTCGAGACCGGTCGCGGTGACGCTCACCGGCTGGTCCGGTGCGATGAGAACACTCGAGGCGACCGAGGCTGAGGCCTGGAATTCCACTTGCTCGAGATTGACTATGGTCAACAAGGATGCGCCCGCCGAAACAGTCTGGCCGGGTTCGACGGACCGCTCGGAGACGATTCCAGCGATCGGGGCCGTCACGCTGGCATTGCGCAGTGCGAGTTCGGCGGACCGAACGGCGTTTTCGAGCGCGGCGAGGTTGGCGCGCAGAGCTTCGGTGGACGAACGCGCCTGCTCCAGCGCCGATGGCGAGGTCAAGCCGCCGCGGGCCAGTTCTTCGGTACGTTCGAGTTGCTGCTCTGACGAGACCAGTTGCGCCCTGGTTGCATCTGCTGTCGCGCGCTGCTGACTGAGCTGAATTTCGAGGCTTTCGGTATCCAGTTGCACCAGTTGATCACCCTGCCTGACCGCGTCACCAGGGCGCACGGAAACGCTGAGCACCCGCCCTGCCGTCTGCGAGGCAATCTCGGACCGCTGCCAAGGCACCAGAGTGCCGGTGACCCTGACCTTCTGCTGAAGGACCTGGGGCGCGATTTCGGTGATCTCAGATGTCCGCACCTGCTTGACCACGGGGGCCGCTTCGACCTCGTTGGGAGCTTCTGGCGGTGCGGATGGGCGCAGCACGAAAAACGCCACGACCCCGACGACTATCAGCGCCAGAAGCACCCATGGCCAGATGCGCCGCTTCGGCTTCAGCCCCTGCGCGATGCGCTGGGCATTTTCCTTTTCACGCTTGCTCTGCGCCCATTCCGGCTTGGTGACTACAACGTTCATTTGTGCTCGTCCGCTTTCCCGGATACGCCCGTCTGGGCACCGTCTTCATTGCGCAGGAAGGCTGCCCAGCCTTCCAGGAACTCGGCCGAACGCGAATAGAAGTCCGCAAGGCCGCGGATACGTTGGCCGGCCCGAGGTGCCTCGCGCTCGACTTCTTCTGCGCAGGCGCCGATCTTTGCCGCGTTTGTGCGCATCATTACCGACAGGTCGTCAAGTAGATGATGCTCGGGCGAGGACGTAAGCTGGTAATAATCCTGCCTGTCCCCGGGCTTTGCAATGAGCCGTAGCAGCCCCCGCCGCGCGAGCAATCGCGCATTCGTGCTGGCGCTCCCCCGGCTGATTTCCAAGCGGTCGCTGATCTGCTGCAGGCTCAAGGCCTCATCTTCGACGATGAGAAGACCCAGGATCCTGCCGGCAATGCGCGGACCGCCATTCTCCTGCGAGATCAGGCCCATTTCTTCGATGAACCGCTCGAGGGGGCCTAAAGGATGTTGCTCACTCATGCGCGCTCGCTTACGGCGTTCAGATCGTTCAGTCAACATTGAATGACGAATTTGCGGCGCGACGTCTTGTCCCGTCCCCTGCCCTGTCATGCGGTGAGGGTCGTGGGGTGGCGGTTCATCCAAGCGTCACAGTCGAGACGGTATCTTTGCGGCAGCGAGGTGCCATGTCGACCAACGCGACCCACGAAAAGCTGCGAAATGCCTGCGAGGACCTGCTCAAGAGTGCCGCGCACCCTGAGGAAGTCACCGTGCGCAGTATCGTGGCGCGAGCGGGAACGAGCGTCGGCGCGGTGAACTACCATTTCGGCTGCCTGGAGCGGCTCATCCTGAATGTCGGGCAACGTATCTATCTGCGGCTCAATGCCGAGCGGTTGGCGTTGCTGCAAGCGGCGGTCGAGCGGACGCGACCCGAGCCGGCGCGCGTCGAGGACCTGATCACTGCGCTGATCGGGCCGTCCATCCGCTGGAGCCTCGATCCGGATTCCAGCTACCGTATCCTCAAGCATATGACCTCGATCGCCCAGAACAGCCATCAGCCGGAGATCTTCCGGCCGATGATCGAGGACATCGAACACCACCAGCTGTTCGTTCCGCATTTCCGCAAGGTCGCGCCGTGGCTGAGCGACGTGGAGATCGGTTTCCGCATCAGCTGCCTGCTTGGCGTGCGCTCGCAGCTGACGCGCAATCGCAGCCGCACGGAGGAGCTGACCGGCCATGCACTCGATCTCGGGGATGCCGAAACGGTGATCGCCCATACGGTTGCCGCCACCGCGCCAATGTTCACCGCGCGGCCTTCCACCGACTCGAACAGCGTTCGAAACCGGTCACGTCACTGAGACCAATGGCGGCTATGCCCTGCTCCAGACAAGGAGCGCGTCATGGCCGAGACCAGTTTCATTCACATCACCGATCTCCATGTCGGCAATCCCGACATACCCGACGATCATCTCTTCAGCGACACCTCGGCGACGCTACGCCAGGTGCTCTCGCTGATTGGCACCATCGCCCCCGCGCCGAGCTTCATTATCGCGAGTGGCGATCTTACCAATCGCGGTGATGCCGGAAGCTATCGGCACCTGGCGCAGATCATGGAAGCAACCAGCCTTCCGGTGTTCTACGCGCTGGGCAATCACGACGAGCGGGCCGGCTTCTATGAGGGAATGCTGGGACGCGGCCATGACCTCGATGCGCCCTATGATCACGACGCGGTGGTCGATGGCGTGCATGTCATCGTGCTCGATACCAGTACACCCGGCCAGATCGGCGGGACCATCGAGCCGGAACAGTTCGCCTGGCTGGAAGACCGGCTCAACGACCATCCGGATCGTCCCAAGCTCCTGGTGGCGCATCATGCTCCTGCGCTCGGCGATGCGCCGGATTGGGCGCATTGGCGAACGATCGAATTCAACCAGTCGCAGCGTCTGGCCGAACTCCTCAAGGGGCGCAATGTCCTCGGGATCCTCAGCGGCCATATCCACCACGACCGCTTCTCTGTGTGGCACGGCATCCCGGTGATCGTCGGCATGGGCCAGCATGCCGCCACCGACATTCTCGCCGGCGACGTGCTGCGCATGGTCGAGGGTGCCTCTTTCGGCGTCGGAACGGTGCGCCGTTCGGGGCTCACCGTGGCTCTGGTGCCACTGCCCCAGAGCCGCGCCGAACTCAACCGCTACGATCTCGCCGCACTCCGGCAGCGCCAGGAAGCTGCACTCGCTGTCGCCAGCTGATCAACAACCCAGAACCAAGGACGTCCACCACATGCGCAAGCGCACTTTTCTCAAGGCCATGGCCGCTGCCAGCCTGAGCTTTACCGCCTTTACGGGCATCGCCCTCGCCCAGATGGCAGAGAGCGTCACCGAGCCGGTGACCATCACCTTCTATAACTATAACCTCGCCTCCGCGAGCGCCGGGGCCGATGCTACGCGCGAGCTGATCGCCGCTTTCGAGGCAGAGCACCCCAATGTCACCGTCGAGACCATCGCGGTGCCGTCCAACGAGATCGTCACGCGCCTGCAGGCCGACATGGCTGCCGGTCAGCAGCCGGACGTCGCGCAGCTGGTGTTCCGCGATCTCATCTATATCGCCAGCGATCTGGGGGCCAACGCTCTCGAGGACATGGCCGGCGAAGAGGAATACGCGCAGCTCGTCGACGGCATGATCCCGCGCGGCGTGGAATTGGGAAAGATCGACGGCAAGACCTACGGGCTGGCCTACACCTTTTCAACGCCGGTGCTTTTCTACAATGCCGACCTGTTCCGCGCAGCCGGGCTCGACCCGGATAGCCCGCCCAAGACCTGGGACGAGGTGAAGGCGGCCGGCGAAGCCATTGCCGAAAACACCGACGCGGAAGGCTTCTTCCCCGGTGCCTATGGTCCCTCCGACGGCACCTTCGTCTACCAGGCGATCCTGATGTCCAATGGCGGCCAGGTTCGCGACGGCAACACGCTTACCTTCGCCAATGAAGAAGGCATCGAGGCTGTACAGATGTTGCGCGACATGGTCGAGAGCGGTGCCCATGCGCGGCTCGATCCGTCCAATCCGAGCGAAGCCATGGCCAGCGGCCGGCTGGGCATGTTCCTCTATACCAGCGCGCTGCAGAATTCGCTTTCAACGGCCGCGGAAGGCAACTGGGATCTGCGGGTCGCCGCCATGCCTTCGTTCGGTGACAAGCCTACGGCGCCGACCAATTCGGGAAGCGCTCTCTTCACCTTCTCGAAGGACCCGGTGAAGCAGCGCGCCTCCTATGAACTCATGAAGTTCCTGACCTCGAAATACGGCTACACGATCATCACCAGCAAGATCGGCTACCTGCCATTGCGCCTCGATATCGTGGATGACCCGGAATATCTGGGCCCCTGGACCGCAGAGCACCCGCTGATCCGCCCCAATCTCGAACAGCTGGAACGCCTGACGCCGAACGTCGCCTTCCCCGGCCCCAACTACCGCCAGGCCGAGAGCATGATGAAGGAGGCCGTGGTCGAAGCAGTACTCGGCTCAGGTGATGTCGCCGGAGTGCTGACGACGGCGCAGCAAAACGCCCAGAGCCTGATGCCCTGATCATCATCTGCAGGGGCGCGGTAACTAGCCCGCGCCCTCTTTTCTAGAGGCCGTCATGCGACACTGGAAACTTCCCGATACGCACAATGTTCGTGATCTTGGCGGTTATCGGCGCCTTACCGGTGGCACTACGCAATGGCGGCGTATCCTTCGCGCCGACAATCTGCATCATCTGGACGCGGCAAGCTGCCATGCGCTGGCCGAAGCTGGACTTCGGCTGGTCGTGGACCTGCGTAACGAGCGCGAAACCGGGGCCGAGCCCAACCCCTTCCGCGACAATAACGCCATTGCCTATCTCAATGTCTCGCTGTTCGAGGCGCTTGCACCGATCGCCCTGTTGACCACTCCGTTCGACATGTCGCAGCGTTATCGCGACGCGCTGGACCACTGCGGCGAACCGCTGGCCGAAGTGCTGAGCTTCATGGCGGCTGCCCCCGATGGCGTAGTAGTGTTCCACTGCACTGCCGGAAAGGACCGCACCGGCATTGTTGCAGCCCTGATATTATCTCTTGCCGGCGTTTGCGACGCGGACATCGCGGCAGACTATGCCCTGACCGCTAAAGCCGCTCCCCTCCTCCAGCGCCTGCGTGGGCGCTCGCTCGCGGCCGGGGCCGATCCGGCCCACGTGGAGCGTGTCCTTGCCAGTGACGCAGAGACAATGGCCGCGATGCTCGTGCACCTGCGCGAAGCCCATGGCGGCGCTGCGACCTATCTCAGACGCCACGGCCTTTCAGCCCATGCCGAGCAACTGCTGGTCGACAGGTTATGCCGATGAAAGGCGTCCTAGGCAGCGATCGCGTTCCAGCACATGCTGGCGATGAGGGCACGCTCCTCTCCAGTCAACGGATCTTCGACAATGCGCCTTCGCTTGAGTGTGTTGCGGATTGCACCGCGCATGAAACTGGCGAGCAGCGTGGCCGAGCCTTGCCGCAGTATCCCTGCCTCCTGCGCTTTCGCGATCATTTCGATCGCGTGGTCGACGAAGGGGCCGAAGATTGCCGCTGCGTCCTCAAGGGTGATCAGGGGGTTGTTGTCGAGATAGTCGAACAGGCGCGCGCGCAGCGAGTCTTCCCAGATGAAGTCGATATAGCGCGCGATATAGCCGCGAACCCGCTCTTCATGCGACTGGGCCGGATCGGGCGGCACCGCCAATCGCTCGTTCATCTCCTCGGCGACCCGCCCGTAAACGCCGCGCACCAGGGCTTCCTTGGAGTCGAAGTAGTTGTAGAGCGATCCGGTAGCTACGCCCGCCTCTTCCGCGATGGCCGACATCGAGCACTGCAGGCCATTGCGAACGATAAGACGGGAGGCTGCGGCCAGGATGCGCTCGCGCTTGTCGGGTATCGAATCCATAAACTGAATGAACCTTCATTCACTTGTCACGATGGGAAGCTACCGATGCTGTCATTCCGGCGCAAGGGCAAATCGTGCTGACGCCGGCAGGAACTCAGATACGGCCGCGCGTGCACCGGCCGTTGCCACAGGAGGGCGCCTTGTCCGACCACGTCACCTTCATTCACCTGACCGATCTGCATGTAGGCAATCCCGCCGTGCCGGACGACCATCTCTATTCCGACACTTCGGCCACGCTTGCCGCCATCCTGGCCGACGTCAAGAAGCTTGTGCCTCAGCCAAGCTTCATTGTCGCCAGCGGCGACCTCACCAATCGAGGCGATGAAGCCAGCTACGAAGAACTCAAGCGCATCATCGCCGAAGCCGAACTGGGCATGCCTGTGCTCTTCGCCCTCGGCAATCACGACCGCCGCGATGGCTTCTACCCCGCCATGCTGGGCCGCACGGATGATGTCTCGGCTCCCTATGACCATGCTCAAGCGATCGACGGCATCCACGTCATCGTTCTCGACACCAGCGTTCCCAACAAGATTGGCGGCGCGTTCGAGCCGGGCCAACTCGACTGGCTTACGGCCGAACTCGAAAACCATCCTGAGTTGCCAAAGCTGCTGGTGATGCATCACGCGCCGGCCCTTGATGCAAATCCGGAAATGGAATGGGAGTCGCTCTCAATTGCCGATACCGAGGCGCTGCGCCAGGCGGTCGAGGGCAAGGAGGTCATCGGCATCCTTTCGGGCCACATCCATTTCGACCGTGTCGCCAACTGGTACGGCATCCCGGTCGTGGTCGGTATCGGTCAGCACGCCGCCACCGACGTGCTCTGGCTGCATGAGGGGCTGCGCATGCTTGAAGGCGCGTCCTTTGCCATCGGGACGGTCCGTGCTTCCGGGCTTTCGATCACCTTCGCCCCTCAGCCTGCCACCCGCCGCGAGCTCCACAGCTTCACGTTCAAGGGCATGGCCGAGGCGCTCAAGAAATACGAAGCCGGCGCCGTGGCTGCCGAATGACGGGAGGAAATATCCAGATGAACCGCAAGACTTTCCTTCTCGGCGCACTGGCGCTCACCATCTCGACGCCGGTGCTGGCCCAGACCATGGCGCCGAGCATCGACCAACCGGTCACCATCACCTTCTACAACTACAATCTCGCCTCTGCCGGCCTTGGCGGCGAGGCCACGCAGAACCTCATCGACGAGTTCATGGCAGCCAATCCGAATGTCACGGTAGTCGGCGTGCCCTATGGCAGCGCCGATGGCAGCCGCATCCAGGCGGATCTGGCTGCAGGCCAGCCGGTCGACCTCGTTCAGACCGTTTTTAGCGACCTCGACTTCTCGGTCACCAATTTCGGTGCCCAGGCGCTCGAAGACATTGCCCCGGCCGAGGAGATCGCGGCCCATCTCGAGGGCATGCATCCCAACGGCGTCAATCTCGGCGTGCTCAACGGCAAAACCTATGGCCTCGCCTATACATTCTCCACGCCCGTCCTCTTCTACAATGCCGACCTTTTCCGCGAAGCCGGGCTCGATCCGGACAATCCGCCCCAGACCTGGGCGGACGTGAAGGAGGCGGCACTGGCCATCGAGGAGGCGACCGACGCCGAGGGCTTCACGGCCGGCATCACCGGCCCGGGCGCGGTGGACTGGCTGTTCCAGGGTGTCGTGCGCTCGAACAATGGCGAAGTGATCTCACGCGACCGTACGACGCTGAAGTTCGCCGAGCCGGAGGCTGTGGAAGCCGTCAAGATGTTGCGCGACCTCTATGACGCGGGCGCCTACGAGAATTACGACTATAACGGCGCCATCGAAGGCATGGCAGCCGGCAATCTGGGGATGTACCTGCAGACCAGCGCACTGCAGTCGTCGCTAGTAGCCGGTGCCGAGGGCAATTACGAGTTGCGGGCAACCAGTATGCCGCGCTTTGGGGACAAGCCGACCCGCCCCAACAATTCCGGTTCCGCGCTCACCATCCACACCACGGACCCGGTCAAGCAGCGCGCCGCCTGGGAACTGATGAAGTTCCTGACCTCTGAGCACGGCTACACCATCATCACTTCGCAGATCGGCTACCTGCCGCTTCGCCCCGCCATTGTCGATGATCCGCAATATCTGGCTGGCTGGATCGCCGAGCATCCGCTGGTGCAGCCCAATCTCGAACAACTCGACCGGCTTGAGCCCTGGGACCCGATGCCCGGCCCCAACTACCGTCAGATCGTCAAGACGATGATGGATGCCGTGGAGATGTCGATCTTTGGTGGCGCCGATGTGGAGGCCACGCTGGCCGACGCTCAGGCCAATGCCCAGGCACTCATGCCCTGACCTGAAATGGGGGCTCGTCGCGGAGGCGAGCCCTTCCCTTCCCACGGAGGAACGTCCATGGCCGATCTTGCCTTGCCGCCCCGCGGTCTTGCAGCGCCCCGCAAACGCTCCGGCGTATGGCGCATTTCGCCGTGGTTCTACCTGGTGCCCGCTATTCTCACCCTCGTGGTGTGGATCTATTGGCCGCTGGTCGATGCCTTCCGCCTCAGCTTCTATCAATGGAATATGCTGCCCACCTCGCCGCAGATTTTCGTGGGCTGGGAAAATTACCAGCGCATCTTTGCACTGCCCAAATTCTGGCAGGCGCTGCGTAACACGGGCGTCTATGTGCTCGGCCTGCTGCCGCTGGCAGTGCTGGTCCCGCTGGCACTCGCAATCTATACCCACGACCTGCCGGCGCGCTCGCGCAACATCTACCGCGCCATCATCTTCGTGCCGATGATCATTGCGCCCGTCGTTGCCGCAGCCGTCTGGCGCTGGCTGCTGGACCCGGGCTACGGCATGGTCAACCAACTGATTGGCTGGTTCGGCGCTGAGCCGGTGAGGTTTCTGAGCGATCCCAATATCGCCATCTGGACGATCATCGCGATTACCGGCTGGAAGCTCATCGGCTTTTCCACGCTGATCCTTTCGGCCGCCAACGCGAACATCAATCCGGCTCTCATCGAAGCCGCCCGAATGGACGGCGCCAGCAAGTGGGAGATCATTCGCGACATACGCCTGCCGCTTCTGAGCTCTTCGGTGCTGTTCCTCGTGATGATGACCATCCTGCTCGGCGCCCAGTGGAGCTTTTCCTACATCAACGTGCTCACCGGCGGCGGTCCGCTCGGCGCCACGACCAATATCTACTACCTGCTTTGGGATTTCGGCTTCTCGACCATGTCGGTCGGCTGGGGCTCTGCCTCGGCAGTTATCCTGTTCCTGGGCTTCGGCGCCCTTGCTTTCGTCCTCTTCCGACTGATCGACCGGTACTCCTTCCATGACAACTGATGCTTTGAAATCCCCGCTCGCAGCGGCACCCCGGCTTCGCCGCAAAGCCGCAGAAGGCACGGCGCTCAACAGCGCCGCCGGGCATCTCGTCATGGTGTTGCTCTCGATCGTCTGCCTGTTTCCGGTCTACTGGATGGTGGCAACCTCGCTGCGCCCGCCCAATACGCTGTTTGAAACGAGCCTCTGGCCCAGCCAGATGTCGCTCGACAACTATCGGTATGCGCTCGAGAGCATTCCGATCGTGCGGATGCTCATCAACACGCTCATCGTTTCGGTGGTAACGACGGCGATCCAGCTCTTCACCGGGCTTCTGGCCGCTTACGCCTTTGCCCGCTGGCGCTTTCCCTTCGACAAGCTGGTCTATACCGGCGTCGCGCTTACCTGGCTGGTGCCCTTTCAGGTGGTGATGATACCCAACTACCTGCTCATCGCGCAGATGGGGCTGCTCGACAACATCACGGCGCTGATCCTGCCCAACTTCGCCTCGGCGCTTGCGATCCTGCTTCTGGCACAGGCGATGCGCAGCTTCCCCAAGGAAGTCATCGAGGCAGCTCGCATGGACGGCGCCCGCAGCTGGCGTGTCCTGTGGGAAGTGATGACGCCTAATCTGCGTGGCACCATCGCCTCGCTCGCCATCCTTATCTTCATTTCTACCTGGAACGAGTATTTCTGGCCTCTCCTGCTCTCGCGCACCGCCGAGAACAGCGTGATCCAGATCGGTATTCAGATGTTCATGACCGCCGAGGGTAACCAGTGGGGGCCGCTGATGGCCGCCTCGACGCTGGCGAGCCTGCCGGTGCTGGTCATCTATGTCGTGCTCCAGCGCCAGGTCATCCAGTCCTTCATGAAATCGGGAATCCGTTGATGAACGTCGTCCAATACACCCGCCGCCTGCCGATCAAGGGTACGTTCAACGTGCGCGACCTGGGCGGTTATGCTACGGCTGCCGGCCAAACGCGCTGGCGCCGCATCCTGCGGGCCGACGGTCTGCATAGGATTGACGCAGACGGCATGGCGACCCTGGTCGCCGCCGGCGTGGCCACCGTGATCGATCTGCGCCATCCCGGCGAACTCCAGACCCAGCCGAATCCGTTCAGTGGCAACGCCTCGGTGCACTACCACAACGTCTCGCTGTTCGAGTCCCTCGCGCCAGAACCCAGGCCGGGAGAGGATGTGCTTCTCGCCCTTTATCGTCTGGCGCTCGACACGCGGCAGACGGCAATCGCACAGGTGCTTACCATCATTGCCGATGCACCCAAAGGGGCGGTGCTTTTCCACTGCACTGCCGGCAAGGACCGCACGGGCATTGTTTCGGCGCTCCTGCTGGCCGTTGCCGGCGTGGAGTCGGCGTTGATCGTCGAAGACTATGCCCTGACGGGCGAGATGATAGCACCGATGATCGAGGAGATCGTTGCCGATGCAGTGGCGCGAGGCGTCGATGTCGAGGCGTTCCGCCCCATGTTGGCGGCTGATCCGGCCACCATGGCAGCCACCATCGCCCATATCGAAACCACGTATGGCTCAGCCTCCAGCTATCTCGAGAAGATCGGCCTTTCGGCCGACACCATCGAACGCCTACGCCACCGCCTCACGGGAGACTTCTGATGGCCGATCTCGTTCTTTCCCAGCTCAAGAAGACCTATGATGCCAAGCAGGTCCTGCACGGTATCGACGTCACCATTCCCGACGGCTGTTTCGTGGTGATCGTTGGGCCTTCCGGGTGCGGTAAATCTACGCTTTTGCGGATGATCGCGGGTCTCGAGGATATCTCGGAAGGCACGCTTTCCATCGGCGGCGTCACCATGAACGACATCGACCCGGCGGATCGCGGCTGTGCCATGGTGTTCCAGAATTACGCGCTTTATCCGCACATGACGGTGCGCCAGAACATCGGCTATCCGCTCAAGATCGCCAAGGTGCCGGCGGCCGAGCGCGAGCGCCGGGTGGCTGAAGCCGCCGCCATCCTCAACCTCACCGAATATCTCGATCGCCGGCCGGCGCAACTGTCGGGCGGCCAGCGCCAGCGCGTTGCAATGGGCCGCGCAATCGTGCGCGAGCCCGAGGTTTTCCTGTTCGACGAGCCGCTTTCCAATCTCGACGCGCTGTTGCGCGTGCAGATGCGCATCGAGATCAAGCGCCTCCACAAACGCCTCAACGCCACCTCGATTTTCGTGACGCACGATCAGGTGGAGGCGATGACGCTCGCCGACATGCTGATCGTGATGAACGCCGGACGGGTCGAACAGGTGGGCTCGCCCGCCGACGTCTACCGCAAGCCAGCCTCGGTGTTCGTGGCGGGCTTCATGGGCTCACCGGCCATGAACCTGCTCGACGCCACTATCGACGATCGTGGCTCCATCTTTCCCGACATCGCACCCACACTTTCGGTGGCACGGTTCGAAGGCATGAAGAACGACACGCCGGTTACCATGGGCATCCGCCCTGAGGCCATTACCCTCTCGAAGGGTGGCAGGAAGGGCGGCATTCCAGCCGTGGTCGAATTGGTGGAGGAACTGGGCGGTTCGCGCATCGCCTATTGTGCTGCCGGGGAAAAGGAAGTCGCGGTGGTGCTGCCGCCTGGGGATGAGTCCTTCGAGGGCTGCGAGGTCACGCTCCACTTCGATCCGCGCGATCTGCACCTCTTCGACCGCATCACCGGCGGCCGCATTGAAGGGACAGCAACGCCGCACGCTCCGGTAGTGGCACGCTTCGCGCCCGCCTCATAGTAGTTGCCGGTGGGCGCGGTCTGTACCGCTCCATAATAGCGGCTCCTCAGCAGATGCGTCGGCCTTCGCGCCACACACCGATCACCACAGGAACCCCTTCGACCAGCCGCACGCGGCTGAAGTCGGCACGCTTGCCCGGCTCGATAACGCCGCGGTCGTTGAGGCCGACCATGGCGGCTGGGTTGGCTGAAACCATCGAAACCGCCTTTGGCAAGCCAATGCCCTTGCGTTCGGCAAGAACGAAGACGGCGTGCATGAGGCTCGAGGGAACGTAGTCGGACGAGAGGCCGTCGAGGAACCCGCGATCGGCAAGCTCCAGCGCGGAAACGTTCCCCGAATGTGAGCCGCCGCGCACGACATTGGGCGCGCCCATGATGACTTTCATGCCGCGCTTGTGAGCGTGGCCGGCGGCTCCGAGCGAGGTCGGAAACTCGGAAATGGCAATGCCTTCCGCGACCGCCTCTTCGATGTGCTCGCGGGTCGTGTCATCGTGGCTTGCGAGGACGGTGCCGTAGTAGCGGGCCAACGCGATAACCGAGCGCCGATGAATCTCGACATGCTTTGCCTGATCGGCCTTGCGGGTCTCAACCATGGTTTCGAACTCGAGATCGGTCCAACTCTTGTCGCGGTTGAACTGGCGCCATTTGGCAAGGTCCGTCCATTGGCGCTGGCCGGGCGTGTGGTCCATCAACGAAACCAGCCTGACATAAGGATTTCCGGCAATGGGCTGGTAGATGTCCATGACCGCCGGATCGGCGAGTTCGCAGCGAAGATGCAGCAAATGCTCGGCGCGCAGGACATTGCGGATTTGCGGGTTGCCGATGGCCTCCACCGTCGAGGCGATCATCTGCCGGCGATTGCTTGCGGACGAATACTCGCCGACCGAGACCGCGTCGAAAACCGTGGTAATGCCGGCGCCGGCGATCTGGACGTCATGAGCCAAGACGGCCGCAGCGGGTACCGGCCACAGCACGCCGGGGCGCGGCTGCAGATGCTTTTCCAGGTTATCGGTATGCAGTTCGACAAAGCCGGGCAGGAGGAAATCGCCCTCAAAGTCCAGTGCATCACCCGTGGTGCTGCCACCTTCGCCGCGATCGGTGATGACCCCGTCGCGCACCTCCATGGCGCCGGAGATCACACATTCGCGCGTGACGATGTTGGCGTTTGTGACCAGAAGGCTCTGCATCTAAATCTCTATATGCGTTGACGATTCGTCCGTGCCCCAACCTAACTGGCACGAGAAAATAGTCCGCAAGATGAAGGTTCGGTGACAGTCCCCTTGCTAAAGGGCGCCATCGCTTCCTGGCAGCGCAAATCTGTGGTGCTGTGATGCGGCTGCATCAGTGCTCGGAGCAAGTCACGCCTCAATTTGTTTTTAGGCGTATCTTGGCACCGCGGGCGTCATACTTATGTCCGATGGAAGCTCTCGTATCGAAGCATTCGCGGCTGGGAGGTCGGATAATGGTGCGCAATACCGCAGCCCGGGGTCTTGCAACAGTATTGCTGGGCTTTCTCGTCCCAGCGGCCGCCGCTCTGCCCGCCTATGGACAGGCCGTTATCGAGGGCACCTGGCTGACCCAGTTGGAGTCGGAGATCACCATCGCACCATGCGAACTCGGCTATTGCGGCCGGATCAGCAAGGTGGTCGTTCCCGACCGCTATCTGCAGGGCGATGCGGGCACGCAGATCCAGTCGATGCGCCCCGAGGATTTCTTCGATTACAACAACAAGGATCCGCAGCTGCGCAATCGGCCGATCCTTGGCCTGCACATCCTCACGCTTCAGCCTTCGGACAGGCCGACCATCTATAACGGGGAAATCTACAACCCCGAGGACGGCAATACCTATTCCGGCTATATGGAAGTGCTCGGCCCCGACAGGGTGCGGCTCAACGGTTGCGTGCTGTTCAACGTCATCTGCCGGGGCGAGGAGTGGGTGCGGGTGTCCCAGGACTAACCCGGGACTAACCCGGGACCACACCTGATCAGCGCTGCCCGAAAAGCACCTTCTGGGCGTCCTTGTCCTCGCTCAGGTCGAGGCGCTGACCGCTTTCTACCGTCAGTTCCAGACCCTTTTTGGTTCCGGGACGGTTGCTCACACGCTCGATCCAGGCTTCCACATTGGGGAATTCCTTGATGTCCATGCCCTGACGCTCCCAGCCGCGTGCCCAGCCAATCGTGGCGAGGTCAGCAATGGAGAACTCGCCGGTGATGTATTCCTTGCCCTCGAGCTGCTTGTTGAGCACGCCATAGAGACGGTGGGTTTCATCCTGGTAGCGCTTGATGGCGTAGGGAATTTTCTCGGGCGCATAGATGGCGAAATGGTGATTCTGGCCGAGCATGGGGCCGAAGCCGGCCATCTGCCAGAACAGCCATTCATCGACCTGGACCTGCTTGCGCGGATCGGTGGGATAGAATTTGCCGAACTTGGTGGCGAGATATTTGAGGATGGCGCCGGACTCGAAGATCGAAATCGGCTCGCCACCAGGACCCTCCGGATCGACGATGGCAGGAATCTTGTTGTTGGGCGAAATCGCCAGGAATTCCGGATTGAACTGATCGCCCTTGCCGATATGGATGATATGGACGTTGTAGGGAACGCCAAGCTCTTCAAGCATGGCGGAAACCTTGAAGCCGTTGGGCGTGGGGAAAAAGTAAAGCTCGATAGGCTTGGTCTGCGTCGTCATGGCCGATCCTGGTGATGTGAGGCGGCGATAGCCGTCAGGTGAGTCCCGTTACTTTATCGGCAAATTACGATGAAGAAAAGGTCGAGGTCCGGCAGTTGCCGGACCTCTCACCTATTGACGCGCAACGCGCATGTGTGGCTGCCCGTCGCTCGTGGTTGCAGGTGAAACGCCGTAGACGTCCACGATCGCGGTAACACGCTGCCGGAAAGCAGAGAAAAGCTGCGATTTCACCACATCCACGGGCTGGTCGAACTTCATCGTCACGGAATAGTGCCGCATGTCGCTCATCAGGGATACCCCGATGACGAGACCCTTGAAAGACTTGCCGAGATAGGTGCCTTTGACGCGCTCACCAACCTGGACGGGCGCACCGATACGATCCGGCAACATGGCGGACGCCGTGTTCCAGTCACGATAGCCGTGTGCGCGCGCTACTTCTTCGAGCGCCGCGCCGTGGCTGATGGTCGTACCGGCTTTTGCGCGCTCCTGGCGCAAAGCTCGCGCCTCGGCCTTGAGGCTGGTGGCGCTGGGGGTGTCGAGGGAAAAGGCCATGACACGATCCTCTCACAATGGGAGGCATTTGACTTCATGGGGGTCCGCCTTGCCATGAACCGCCTCGCAGAGAAGGAACGATCATGAAAAATTCGCGTCATGCGCGGCTGGACTTCACTCTCGGGCATGTGCCCGGCGGACGGCTGGTGCCAGCAAACCGGTAGCCGGTATGGGCTGACCCGGTGGAGAAGTCAACGGCATGGGTGCCATTGCCTGATCACCGGTGCTGATCAGCGGCATCACGCAATTGCATTAGGCAGCGGTGGCGCTTGCCTATAGGGTCCGGCCCAAACTGGATTCGGTGCAATGACGGAACTTCTGCTACTCGTTGCCGGCCTCGTGGGCGGCATGGTGAACTCGCTTGCGGGTGGAGGTTCGTTCATCGTCTTTCCGGCGCTGTTGTTCGCCGGCGTGCCGCCCGTGCTGGCCAATGCGTCGAACACCTATGCCGCCCTGCCTGGCTATCTCAGTGGAGCCGTTGGATTTCGCAAGGACATTGCGCCCCACCGCAAGCTCCTCCTCGCCTATTCCATCATCGCCCTGATCTTCGGGTATCTGGGCGCCGAACTGCTGCTGGTCGTTTCGGACGAACAGTTCTCGCTGGTGGTGCCATGGCTGATGCTCTTCGCTATCCTGCTCTTTGCCTTCGGTGCGCAACTCAATGCATTCATGCGTGCCCGAGCCGGCGAACGGCGCGGCATGCAGGCGGCAGGTGCAGTGCTGATCCTGGCGTTTCTTGCGGCTGTGTGCCTCTATGGCGGGTTCTTCAATGCTGGACTCGGCATCCTGCTGCTGGCGTTCCTCGCGACGGCGGGGCTGACCAATATCCACGCGATGAACGGGCTCAAGCTCTGGATCTCGTCGCTCGTGGCAATAGTCGCCGTTTTACGCTTCGCGCTAAGCGGGTCGATCGACTGGTATTACGGATCGATCGCGCTGATTGGCGTGACCGTTGGCGGCTACCTGGCGGCGCGATTTGCCTATCTCATACCCACTGCGGTCCTGCGTGCGGCGGTGCTGATCTATGGGATCGGGATGACGGGGTACTTTTTCTGGGCGGCGTACGCTTGAGGTGTGCCCGCCTCGTGGTTCGAGGGTCGCTGCGCTCCCGCCTCACCATGAGGCTCATGGACTACCGAGTTAGTTTGAATGGTGAGGTGCCGCGAAGCGGCCTCGAATCAGGAGGCGGCTCTTACCCCCGGCGCACCCACACGGCGGTATCGTGGAACGGCGCGCCGCCGAATGGTGGCGCCGGTTCAGCGCTGGTCAGCATGTTGATCCCCTGTTCGCCGCGATGGGCCTTGTTGGGGTGCAGGCCTTCAGCGATCAGCACGCCGCGGCGAATGCCGTCGAAGAGGCGCAGAGTAAGCTGAACGTCACCGCGCCTATTGCCGACCACCACCGCGTCACCTTCGGCCAATCCCAGTTCGGCTGCATCGCGCGGGTGCATCATTACCGAAGGCGCGCCCTCGCGACGTCGGCTACCCGGCGTCTGATTGAAGCTGGAATTGAGGAAGGCGCGCGCCGGACTGGTGGCGAGCTTGAATGCGTGGTCGGCGTCGGTCTGTTCGTTGATGTCCCAATGGTCGGCAAAGCGCGGCAGGTCGGCCGGGTCGCAGACCCATTGATAACCTTTCTTCTCGGCGGCACCCTGCCAGTTCGGTGCAAAGCGGAAGCGTTTGTCAGGCCAGCCGAACCCGTTGGCAAAACGCTGATCGGCTTCCGGGCGCGCGCGATCGACGAAGCCGGTTATCGCGATCTCCTCGAGTTCACCATAGCCGGAGCGAGCGAAGGTATCGGCGACGATCTCGCGATCGGTCGAGCGGAAGCAGTCGTCCGTCGCCCCCAGTCGCAGGGCGATCTCGTTGATGACGTCGTGATTGGAGCGCGCCTCGCCGGGAGCTTCGATCAGCTTGGGGCCGTAGAGCACGCGGATATGACCGCCGCGGGTGTAATAGTCATTGTGCTCGAGGAACATGGTGGCGGGCAGCACGATATCGGCATATTCGGCCGTCTCGGTCATGAACTGCTCGTGCACGACAAGAAACAGGTCCTCGCGCAGGAAACCCCGCCGCGTCAGCGCCTGATGCGGGGCAACGCAGGCTGGATTGGTGTTCTGCACGATCATCGCCTTGACCGGCGGGCCGCCCTTGAGCGCCTTGGCGTCGCCGGTGAGGATCGGGCCGATCTCCGACATGTCGAGCATGCGCACCTCGCGCTGCTTCAGCCCCTGTCCCGTCAGGCGCGACTTATCCAAACCCCAGGTGCCGGAATTGGAGTGGAAGGCCCCGCCGCCACGGTGCTGCCACGCCCCGGTCATCGCCGGAATGCAGAGGGCGGCATGCATATTTGTCGAGCCGTTGCGCTGACGGGTGAAGCCGAAGCCCAAGCGAAAGAAGGTGCGCGGCGCGGCAATTGTGCGCGCGAAGGTTTCGATTTCTTCGACGGAGAGTCCGGTGATCGGCGCTGCCCATTCGGGCGTGCGGCTCATCACATGGGCTTCGAACTCGGGCGAGAAATCGGTGTAGCTTGCCATATAGTCGCGGTCGGCAAGACCTTCGCGCAACAGCACGTTCATGGTGGCGAGGGCCAGTGCACCGTCGCTGCCGGGCCGAAGCAGCACGGGCATGTCTGCCTGGTCCATGGTGGCGTTGCGGTAGATATCGACGACGACGATCTTCGCACCACGCTCCTTGCGCGCTCGCATGGCGTGGGTCATGACATTGACCTGGGTGTGCACCGCATTGGTGCCCCAGATGACGACGACGTCGCTTTCGGCCATCTGCTCGGGATTGACGCCGCCGAGCAGGCCAGTGCCGGCAATGTAGCCGGGCCAGGCAAGGCCAGTGCAGATGGTGTCGTATTGTTCGGAATAGCCGCGCAGGTTCCGCAAACGGTTGATGCCGTCGCGGTGCACATGACCCATGGTGCCGGCATAATAATACGGCCAGACGGCTTCCGGCCCGAACTCGCCCTCGACTGCCTTGAACCGGGCAGCGATCTCGTCCAGCGCTTCGTCCCAGGAGATTCGCTGCCACTTGCCCTCCCCCTTGGCGCCGGCGCGGCGCAGCGGGTGGAGGAGGCGATCGGGATGGTGTACCCGCTCGGCATAACGCGCGACCTTTTCGCAGATCACGCCAGCGGTATAGGGATCGTCCTTTGCTCCGCGCACGCGCCCTATGGTGCGATCGTCCAGCACATCGACGTCGAGCGCGCACACTGACGGGCAGTCATGCGGGCAGACGGAACGGGCAACTCGGGCGACGGCGGGCTTGTTCATCAAAAGACTCTGGACTGGCTGGATGCGGAGGATAGTTTCCGCATCCGCCATTGGCCAGTGCCTAGAGCGAAGCGAACGCCTTGCTCGCGGTTTCCGTGTTGCGGCGGGCGCGATTGGTGGCGTGCCGCGCAAGTTCGGCGGCGCCGGTGTGGAACTGGCTGAATGTGACCTTGCGTCCATCATGGGTACCGATGGAGACGCCGCGCCAGCTCGGCTCACAGCTGCGCACGTCCGACCAGGCGATCGTCATGACCTTGCCGAAGGGGTTGCGGTATTCGAGCACCTTGTTGTTCCAGCGCACACTGACGAAAAGTCCGAAAAAGGCGATCAGGGCCGCACCTGCTGCAAGGGCGAGGGACGCGATGAAAGCCGCGATCATCTCGGTCGGATCGACCAGTTTCCAGCCGGCGAGTATAACAGCGCACATCAGAGCCGCCGCGAGCGCGGCAGCCCCATAGGCTGCGAAATACTCGACCATGGATGGGCGCAGATGTGCCCATCCGTCGTCGTGATGGGCTTCCTCACCCTGCAGCAGACGCAGTGCGAGGAACGCCGCGTAGCCGAAAGCCACCACGCCCGCAGCGCGGGCCAATGGTAGGTGATCGGTAGCGGGAACGTGCTTCAGAAACACGAGAAAAGCGATCAGAACGAGTGGCAATGCCACTTCCTGCCAACGCAAGGGCACTATTGCTCTCCAGTACTATAAAGAGCCGGTGACGCGAATTCGGCTACTGGTCGACTGCGCCCGGCTCCCCCGAAGCGCAACACGGGGCGAGTCTAGCGATGCAGACCTCTATGGCCATTAACAATCTTGCGACCAGCACCAGTCGCCGGGAACCCTGGCGTTTTTGTCACACTGCCTATGCAGGTCACGAGACGCTCGTTGCGATCGGATGTGTGAAGGCGCGGGGGTCGTCCCCCCGCGCCAGGTTACCCCCTCAGTCTCCCACGGCCGCAGCGGTTGCTGCCTCTTCGGCGTCGATTTCGGCTTCCGGTTCCTTACGGAACGTCGAAGCCAACGGCACTTCCTTGAGGAAAAGCGTGAACACGAAGGCCAGTGCAGCGGCTCCGGCTCCGGCGTAGAATATCGGATGCAGGGCGCTCACGAAGGCTTCCAGCGCCAGCGCGCGCGTGTTTTCCGGTAGCGCGGCAAGGGTCTGCGCATTGATGGAATGAGCCCCTTCCAGAGCATCGCCCAATCCGACAAGGTGCGAGGCGAGGCCTGCCGAGAAAAGCGCACCGAAGACCGACACACCAACGGAACCGCCGATCTGGCGGAACATGGTGACGGAGGCCGTTCCGACCCCGACCATGCTGCGCGGAATGGCGTTTTGAACCGCGGTTATGGAAACGCTGTTGATCGGCCCGATGCCGAAGCCGACGAGGAACATATAGCAGCCGATGAGCCAGACGGGGGTATCGACGCCGATGGTCGTCAGCAGCACCATGCCGACAAAGAGGATCGCGGTCGCGCCGATCGGCAGGATCTTGTAGCGACCGGTCTTGCTCATGACGAAGCCCGACAGCATCGACGCGCCGATAAGGCCCATCATCATCGGCAGGAGGGCGAGAGCCGACGTCGTCGGCGAGACACCCTGCACCGTCTGCAGATAGAGCGGCAGGAAGGTGATCGAGCCGAACATCGCCAGACCCACAATCGCACCCACCACGTTGGAGATGGTGAAGACATTGTTCGAAAACAGCGACATGGGCAGCACCGGCTCGTCGGCGCGCCGTTCCACCCAGAGGAACAGCGCCAGACCGACAACCGCTATTGCAATCAGCGCAATGCTCGGAGCCGAGTCCCAGGCGATCGTATTGCCGCCAAGGCTGGTGAAGAGCACGAAGGACGAAAGTGCAGCCGTCAGCAACACGGCACCGAGATAGTCGATCCTATGCGACGTGCGCAGCGTTTGCGAGGGAAGCGCCATCGCGATCACCGCCAGCGCGAAAAGGCCGAGCGGCAGGTTGATGAAGAATATCCAATGCCACGAAAAGTGCTCCACGAAAAAGCCGCCGAGCAGCGGGCCTGCGATGGTCGAAACCCCGAAAACCGCGCCGAAAATGCCCTGAACCTTGCCACGGCGGCGGGGCGGAATAACGTCGGCGACGACGGACATCGCAACGACCATGAGACCGCCACCGCCGAGCCCCTGTATGGTGCGCCCGATGATGAGGGTGAGCATGTTGGTGGCGAGGCCGGAGACTATCGCCCCGCCAAGAAAGATGAAGATGGCGGCCTGCAGCACGCGCTTGCGACCATAGAGGTCGCCGAGCTTTCCGTAGATTGGAGCGACGACGGTCGAGGCGAGCAGATAGGCCGTGACAACCCAGGTCAGGTGGTCGAGACCGCCGAGTTCACCAACGATGACCGGCAGCGCAGGCGAGACGATAGTCTGGCCGAGCGAGGCCAGCAACAGGGTGACGGCAACGGCGCCAATGATCAGACGAACGGTGATCTGCTCGCTTTCGGCCGGTTCTGGAACGGCATCGGGAGGGCTTTGTTGCATTGTAAAATTCCTTGCTCCCGCCGAGCGGGTAATTTGGCTCCCGCCGAGCGGGTAATCTGGTTGACTTGCAATATCGATAGGAAGGTATATCTGTTTGGAGCAGATGCATGTCAATAGCATGCATTTGATGGATGCATGCATTTTAGGCGAACGAGCCATGACCGAGAAGCAAACGAGTGGGATTGAACACCTGCTGCAGCAGGCGGGAGTGGAGCCCGGCGTGATCGATGCTGTTATGCGCGTCGATGCGCTGCTACAGAGCTGGCGACGACGGGGCATCAAGCGCGAGCTCTCCAATGTAGCGCTGCGCGATCTCGACCTGCCGCTCGACCTTGCGCAACTCGATGTGCTCGCGGCGATCGAGGCACCGGTTCACGAGTTCGGCGACGCTGAGGGAGAAACGATGGTTTCGACCGTCGCCGCCCGGATCGGCATCGATCCTTCGCGCGCAAGCCGCCTCATCGCGGAGCTTGTCGATGAGGGTTATGCCGAACGCGCGGTCAGCCAGTCAGATTCGCGCCGCACGATTATTCGGCTGACCGAAAAGGGCAGCATCGCAACAGGAGCGGTGCGCGCCTATCGCTTCCTTTTGATGGGCAATTTCCTGGGAGAGTGGAAACCGTCGGACGTCGACACGTTCCTGCCGCTCCTTGAGCAGTTCAGCCACTGGTCAGAGGATATCGAGGCGCGGCGCGCAAAGCTGTTGCCGCAGATCGAAGCGCTGCGAGCCTATGTCGCTGAGCGGGCCGACCGGGAGCCCGTGGCCTGAAACGAAAAGGCCGCCCGGTCGGGCGGCCTCGATACTGACAAGCAGCTCGATCAGCCGACGATTTCGTCGTCGGTGAAGAAATACTTGATCTCCTCAGCAGCGGTTTCCGGGGCGTCGGAACCGTGCACGGAATTTTCGCCGACCGAGAGCGCGAATTCCTTGCGGATGGTGCCTTCGGCAGCGTTTTCGGGATTGGTCGCGCCCATGACTTCGCGGTTCTTGGCGATGGCGTTCTCGCCTTCGAGAACCTGCACCACGACCGGACCCGAGATCATGAAGTCGACCAACTCACCAAAGAACGGGCGATCCTTGTGGACCGCGTAGAAGCCTTCGGCCTGCTCGCGGGTCATGCGGATGCGCTTGGAGGCGACGACGCGCAGGCCTGCCTCCTCGAACTTGGTAATGATCTTGCCGGTGATGTTGCGCTGGGTGGCATCGGGCTTGATGATCGAGAAGGTGCGTTCGAGAGCCATGGTCGGTCCTTGTCTGATGTCGATATGCAGGGGACGCGGCTGACGTCCCCTGCCCGGCAGGCAGCCGGGAAGGAGGTCGCGCCTTGTAGCGTCAAGGCGTGACGTAGGCAAGACGACCTGGAAACACGTGGTTCGAGGAATAGCTGGCGGCCGGGGCCATCAGCATCAGCGCCGGGATTGCAAGGGTGGTTTTCTGGTTCGGCATTGGACTTCTCCTCTCGCGCACGATATTGGGCTGAACATTCATGTAAATTGCCAAACAAGCATCCGCCCGGGTCCGATGCACCAATGATTGTGCCATGCTGACGATTTCCAACCTCACCTACCGCATTCAGGGCCGCGAGCTCTTCGAAGACGCCTCGCTGGTTCTGCCGACCGGCTCGAAGGCGGGTTTCGTCGGCAAGAACGGCACGGGCAAGACGACGCTTTTCCACCTGATCCAGGGTCATATCGCGGCTGATGCCGGTTCCATCGAGTTGCACAAGCGCGCCCGCATCGGCGCTGTGGCGCAGGAGGCGCCTGCCGGTAATGAAAGCGTGCTCGAGGTCGTGCTGTCGGCGGACAAGGAGCGCACGGCGCTGCTCGCCGAAGCCGAGACTGCAACCGATCCGCACCGTATCGCCGAGATTCACATGCGACTGGCCGATATCGACGCGCACAGCGCCGAGGCGCGCGCCAGCGCCATCCTCAAAGGCCTCGGCTTCGAGCAGGAGCGGCAGGCCGCGCCGACGCGCGAGCTTTCCGGCGGCTGGCGCATGCGCGTGGCGCTTGCCGGCGTTCTCTTCAGCCAGCCCGACCTGCTGCTGCTCGACGAGCCGACCAACTATCTCGACCTCGAAGGCACGCTGTGGCTGGAGAAGTATCTGGCGACCTATCCCTATACGGTCTTCCTCATCAGCCACGACCGCGACCTGCTGAACAAGGCGGTCTCCTCCATCGTCCATCTCGAGCACCGCAAGCTCACCTTCTACAAGGGCAATTACGACACCTTCGAAGCCACGCGCCGCATGCAGATGGAGCTCAACAACAAGAGCCGCGAGAAGGCACTCGACCAGATCGCGCACATGCAGAAGTTCGTCGACCGCTTCCGCGCCAAGGCCACGAAGGCCAAGCAGGCGCAGGCGCGCATGAAGATGATCGAGAAGATGCGCCCGCCTGCGGCGATGTTCGACGAGTATGCGGCCCCGTTCGAGTTCCAGCAGCCCAAGGAAACCATGGCCATGCCGATGATCAACCTCGAGGGGGTTGCGACCGGCTATGGCGACAAGGTGATCCTCAAGAACATCACCCAGCGCATCGATCCGCAGGACCGCATCGCGCTGCTCGGCGTCAACGGCAACGGCAAGTCGACATTCGCCAAGCTTCTCGCCGGTGAGCTGCCGGTGATGGGCGGCACCCTGCAGAAGGGCAAGAAGCTCGAGATCGCGCATTTCGCCCAGCACCAGATGGACAAGCTCAAGCCCGAGCAGACGCCGCTCGAGCACGTCATCGCGCTGATGCCCTATGACAGCGAGGCCAAGCGCCGCTCGCGGCTGGCCCAGATGGGCCTGACCAAGTCGCGCATGGACACCAAGGCCAAGAACCTCTCGGGCGGCGAGCGGGCGCGGCTGCTGCTGGGGCTCATCACCTTCAACGGTCCGGGGATGATGATACTCGACGAGCCGACCAACCATCTCGACATCGATAGCCGTGACGCGCTCGTGGCTGCGCTCAACGATTATGAGGGCGCCGTGCTGATCATCAGCCACGACCGGCATCTGGTCGAGGCGACCTGCGACAAGCTGTGGATCGCGGCCGACGGCACCATCAAGGAACTCGACGAGGACCTGGACAGCTATCAGCGCTCGGTCGTCGGCACGAAAGAGAGCAAGTCCGCATCCGGTGGAGGCGCCCAGTCGCGTGAAGAGCGTAAGGCCGCCAAGCAGGAGGCCGCCGCCCGCCGCGCCGAAATCGCGCCGCTGCGCAAAGCGATCAAGGATTCAGAGAACAAGATGGCGCGGCTGCGCACCGAGATCGAGAAGATCGACGCGCTGCTCGAAGACCCGAAGATCTATGACGGCGCACCCGAGCGTATTATCGTCCTCGGCAAGGACAAAGCACGGTTTGCGGCCGAACTGGAAACGCTCGAAGAGCGGTGGCTGGAGATGAGCGCAGAGCTCGAAAGCGTGGAGCAGGCATAGGCGTGGCCGCTGTGTACGATGCAAAAACTGCGCTATGTTGCGTGTGAATGATGTTGTCAGCGGCAACGGTCATCGCCACGCTCGCTATGCAACGGCATCCCGAAGGCGGGTGGTACACCGAGACCTTCGCCGATGTGCCGGGGCCGGATGGACGCGCGCATTCAACCGCCATCTATTATCTGCTCGAAGCGGGCGACGTTTCACACTGGCACCGGGTCGATGCTGCCGAAGTCTGGCACTGGTATGCCGGCGCGCCGCTGGAATTGCGGATCGCACAGGGCTCGAACGTCGAAACCAGGATATTGGGTGGCAATCTGATGGGAAAAGAGCGTCCGCAGGTCGTGGTGCCGACCAAGGCATGGCAATCGGCGCGATCCCTCGGCGATTGGACCCTGGTCGGCTGTACGGTCGCACCGGGCTTTCGCTTTTCCGGTTTCGAGATGGCGCCGCCGGGTTGGGAGCCTTAACCCATTCGGCACGCGCTTGGTTGACAGCACCAGCGCAGTCGCCTTTGCTTTGGGGCAGTAGAACAAGCGAGGGCGGCATGGCGACGGGATGGGTGCGGATTTTCGTCGTGCTGACAGCCATGCTCGCGATGGTCGTCTCGGGCGTCGGCGCGGAGCCGATGGGCAAGAAGACCCGGGCGGCTGCTCAGCGCTTCGCCGCCAATTACAGTCTCTTCGTGCTCTATCATGAAGTCGCGCATCTGCTGATCGATCAACTCGATTTCCCTGTGCTCGGGCGCGAGGAGGATGCGGCCGATAACATGGCAACCTGGACCATGCTGAATGCCGGCACGCCTGAATCACACGAGGCGCTGGCCGATGCGGCTTATGGCTGGCTGCTCTCCGGCATCGCCTATGGCAGCGGGATCATCAACGGCGACTATGGCGCCCACACCCCCGATCAGCAGCGGTCCTACCAGATCGTCTGCCTGATGGTGGGAAGCGATGATCGCGCCTTCCGGAACCTCGCCAACGAGTATGCGCTCGAGCGGGAACGGCAGGATTCCTGCTTCTGGGACTACAAGCTGATCGACCGCTCGATGCGCACCATCATAGACAGCCATGTCGACAAGAAAGTGCAAAGCGGCGGCGTCGAAGTGACCTATCACGACGTATCGGGCCGACTGCGCACTGCAGCCGATGCGTTCCGCAAGAGCGGGGTATTCGATCGCGTGGCCGCCGAGGTCGAGCGGCAGTATCCCCTGCGCCGACGGGTGGCCTTCAATGCCAAACGGTGCGGCGAGCCCAACGCCTTCTACGATCCGATGACGGTCGAGATCATCTTCTGCTACGAGTTGATGGACGAGTTGATTGCGCTCGCGGCAAAGGACATGAAACTCAAGGGTGGACTGCATCCGGGCCCGGACCTCGGCTTCAGCCGCAGGAACCAGTAGGTCCCCGGCTCACGCCATCTTTTTCCAGCGACCGGATGTGTCCTGCTGCCAATAGGTCACCTCGTTGCCCTCGCGCAGCGCCCGCCAGGCCTGTCGCGCTTCGGCGACCGCATCCGGGTCGTGGCCGGAAAAGAGATAGACGATCCGCTGGTAGCCAAGCGTGTCGGCCGGTACGGCGCGATCCACGAAGAAGCGCACCGTGGCCTGGTTCGGATTGTCGCTACCCGTCGTCAGCAGGATAGGCTGGTGCGGGTCGAGGTCGCTGCCGGCAAGGCCATGCGGCAGGAAACTATCGTCGCGATAGACCCACAGATGACTGTCCAGTGCCTCGGCGCGTTCGGTGCTGCCGACTTCCACAACCGCCCGCCAGCCGCGTTCCAACGTCTTTTCGAGAAGTTGCGGAAGGACGGCATCCAGCGAGCGGGTTTCGAGATGGTAGAAAAGAACTTCAGTCATCAGCCACGCCTCGACCCAAGTCCCTACCCTTCGTAGTGGTCCTTGACCAAGCGGTCGAGCAGCGCAACGCCGAAGCCGGCGGCCCAGCCTGCGTTAGTTTCGGTCGAACTGCCACCGAAGGCCGTCGAGGCAATATCGAGATGGGCCCAGGGGACGTTGTTGACGAAACGGGCCAGGAACTGCGCCGCGGTGATCGAACCGGCAGGACGGCCACCCGAGTTCTTGATATCGGCAAAGCGCGACTCGATCAGCTTGTCATAGGCGGGACCCATCGGGAGGCGCCAGACCTTTTCGTTCACCGCAAGGCCGGCGGACGCGAGACGGTTGGCCAACTCGTCGCTGTTGGAGAAGAGCCCGGCATGCTCATGGCCAAGAGCGACGATGATGGCGCCGGTAAGGGTGGCAAGATTGATCATGAACTGGGGCTTGAACCGGTCCTGCGTGTACCAGAGCGCATCGGCAAGGACGAGCCGACCTTCCGCGTCGGTATTGACGATCTCGATGGTGGTCCCGCTCATGGCCTGCACGATATCGCCCGGACGGATGGCGTTGCCATCGGGCATGTTCTCGACGATGCCGATGACGCCGACGGCATTCACCCGGGCCTTGCGACGAGCCAGTGCGTGCATGAGCCCGGTGACAGCGGCAGCGCCACCCATGTCGCCCTTCATCTCCTCCATTGAGCCCGCTGGCTTGATCGAGAGACCGCCCGAATCGAACACGACACCCTTGCCAACAAAGGCAACCGGCTGCGCTTCGGGCGCGCCGCCGGTCCAGCGCATGATGACGAGGCGAGCCGGCCTTGCCGAGCCGCGCGCTACGGCGAGCAGCGAGTGCATGCCAAGCTGCTCCATCTCATCGGGACCGAGCACCTCGATCTCGACGCCAAGATCGGCGAGTTCACCGGCGCGATCGGCAAATTCCACGGTGCCCAAAACGTTGGGCGGTTCGTTGACGAGATCGCGGGCGAGCAGCGTACCTTCGACGACGGCGGCGCGTTCCTCGAGAGCAGAACCGGCGGCGGCCGGGTCGGCGACATGGAGTGTGATGGACAGCGCGGGCGCCCGCTCATCGCCATTGGATGACTTGTACTTGTCGAACTTGTAGTGGCGAAGGCGCAGGCCCGCTGCGAGTTCGGCGACCGCCTGGGAGGTGACCTCCGGTCCATCGAGGACCACCGCAATGGCGGCTGCCGTCTTGATGCCAACGAGCTTGCCCATCAGCGAGCCGCCGCGATCGGTCCAGGCGGTATGGCCGACGGAAGCTGCCTCGCCATTGCCCGCGCCGAGGATGAGCATGCGCTTGGCCGGGACGTTCGGTGGCGCCACCAGGTCGAGCACCTGACCCTGCTTGCCGTTGAAGCCGGCGCTCGCCGAAACCGATTCCCAGTCGAGGCCGGTCGCGGACCAGAACTCGCCACCCCTGCCCTGCGGCTCCTTGTCCTGGGCAGCATAGATCACGAGCACGTCGGGTTCGCCGATGGACAGATCGGCAGTCTGGACGGTGATAGTCTGAGGCATTGCGGGTGCTTTGTTCTTTGGAGTTGAAACACCGCGGTTTCGCGGTCTGGAAGGATGAGAGAGCATCGTGAGGATTGCCCGGCGCGTCAATCCCGCAACAGAAGACATGAAGCCTCGTTCCCACCGGTAAAGCTTTGCTTGCTTCGGGACGCCGAGTGCCGCAATTTGCCCGAAATTTTATCGACCGGCAGGCCGCGTCTGCCACAGTGACGGGATCGCATGCGCCGGCTGACGTTCTATCTTTCGCGCCTGTTTGCCATCGACGCGCTGATACTGTTCAGCGTCGTCTGTTTCCTGCTGTGGATGGTGCAGTGTCTGCGCGTCTTCGATGTGGTTTCGGTCAAGGGCCAGAGCATCTTCACGCTGGGGCTGCAGGGCCTGCTGACCATGCCGCCACTGGTGCTGACCTTCGCGTTTGTATGCGTCGGCATAGGTCTGGCGCGGGCATTGGTTGCGCTGCAGCTCAATCATGAGCTGCACATCATTCACACCAGTCATGGGCTGGGCAGCCTGTTTCGCGCAACCGGTGTTATCGCGGTAGCCGGAGCTCTGGCGGTGATGGCCATCTCCAACTTCGTCGAGCCCTTTGCCAACCGGCAGCTCAACGCGCTCAATGCCAGCATCACCGCCGATCTCGTCAGCACCACGCTCAAGCCCGGTCGCTTCACGCAGGCAACACCCGGCGTCGTGCTGCTGATCGGCGGGCGCGCGGGTAACGGCGAGATTACGGAATTCTTCGCCGACGACCGTCGTGATCCGCAGGTCCGGCGGACCTATATCGCGCAATCGGCGACGGTGGCGCGGACGCCTGACGGCTACATTCTGCAGTTGAAGGATGGTTCGCTGCAGTCGCGCGAGCCGGGCGGGCGGTTCTCTGAAGTGAAATTCGGCGAATACAACGTCAATGTCGAACGGTTCACCCAGGCGGCGACCGCGCCCAACCCGCTCTCGATCACCGACACCGCAACCCTGGTCGCCGAGGCCATTCAGGCCGGCGAACTGCGCGAAGACGTCGCCAAGCGCCTGATCCGGCGATTGGGTGAAGGGCTCCGCGTTATCGGTATCTGCCTGATGGTGCTGGCGATCAGCGGGTTTCCCAGCGGACGGCGGTCGCGCATGGGCTTGCCGATGGAAGTCGTGGTGCTGGTCATCGCCTTCATCGATCTCGCCGTTTCCTCCTATAATCTGTTCGGGCCATGGCTCGGTCCCATCGGCGGATCGATCCTGATGATCGCAACGGGCAGCATCCTGCTGCTCGTGAGGGCAAGGCGGCGCCGGGTCGGGCCCGCCGCACTGGTGCCGGCATGAAGCGGCTCGACTGGTTCATTCTGGGGCGTGTCGGCAGCCGCATGGCGGTGACCGTGCTGGTGTACTATGGGCTCATCGTGCTGGCCGAGGCGCTTGATACCTGGCGCTTCAACCATGTCGCCGATACTTTCGGCCTGCCCTGGGCAATCGTGATGGTGATGGCGAGCGGCGCGCGCTGGACCATCAAGACCCTGCCCGTCACGGTGCTGCTCGGCGCCATCATTGGCTTCATCGACCTGAAGACGCGTCACGAGCTAACGGTCATCAAGTCCTCGGGCCTATCCATCTGGCGCATCATCCGGGCGCCGACCATCGCGCTCTTTCTGGTCAGCCTCGTCATTTCGCTCGTCGCGGAGACGCAGGTGACCGGACTGATCCGCGATCTCGCGCCCATGCCGCCCGGCGAAGCGACCCTGCTGACGCCCCCGGGCGAGGTGTGGCTGGAACAGCGCGACGGCGACACGCGATACGTCATGGTGGCCGAAGCCATGGAGGCAGGCGGGCAGCGGCTCGACCAGGTCGTGGTCTTTCCCTTGGGAACGGACGAGACCGAGCGTATCGAAGCGGCCGCTGCAGAACTGCGCAACGGCGAATGGGTCATGCCGCAGGCGGTCGTGCGCACCATCGACGGGCCGCCGCAAACGGTCGATGAGTTCATGCTGCCCACGAGCTCGACCGCCGCCGAAATCAGCCTGAAGCTCACCTCGATCGAGGATGTGACATTCTTTGAGCTCGCGGGGCTCATCGAGGCCGGCATCGCCGACCCGGCGGTGCGTGCCGCGGCGATGACGCGCTTCATCAAGCTACTCAGCATGCCGCTTGTGCTCACCGGCTCTCTATTCATTGCCTTCGCGTTTACTGCGGGTTATCGAAGGTCGGACAAATATGGGCCGGCGGTCCTTTACGGCATCGTTCTTGGGTTTGTGATTTTTGTGATTACCGAGATGTCCGAACGCGCCGGCGCCGGAGGCGTTCTCGAACCCGCGTTCGCTGCTTTGGGGCCCGCATTCGTTGCGATCGTGATCGGCGTAACGGTGCTGCTCTACAAGGAAGACGGGCGGGTGTAATGCGTCGCTGCCGAGGCAAGATGTTGGAGTGGTCCCTGCGCCTAGCGACGGCCGGCGCGGCCGCTTTGATGGCCGCAAGCATGCCCGCGAGCGCGCAAGGGCTGCTGCCCGCCGATTTTTTCAATGCACCCACGACGCCCGGCGCGGAGACCGCTATCGAGGCGGTGACGCTCATCATCGAATCCGAGAGCGGCCTCGTCATCGCCGAGGGCGACGTGGTGGTGAACTATCAGGGCTATACGGCGACCGGCGAGCGCCTGATCTACAATCGCAACACCGGCGATGTACGCTTCGAGGGACCTTCGAGCATCCGCGATCCGTCCGGCAATCTCATCGAAGGCAACAATCTCGATGTTACCGGCGACATGCGGCGCGCCTTCATCGATGCGCTGACCATCACCACCTATGACGGCGCCCAGATCCGTGCGGACGACGCCGCCTATGACGAGGCGGCGCGTACGATCCTGACCAACGCCTCCTATGCGCCCTGCGGCGATTGCATCGACGACAAGGGGCGTCGCATCGGCTGGTCGATCCGCGCTTCGCGGTTCGTCCAGAACAATGATGACAACTCGATCGAGCTCGAGCATCCCACGATCGAAATCCTGGGCATTCCCGTTGCCTGGCTGCCCTATCTCTGGTTTCCGGACGCCCGCTCGGCGCTCGAGCATGTCGAGATGCCAACCTACGGCTATACCGAGGAACTGGGTGCTTACGCGCGCGTGCCCTATACCGCCTATTCGAGCCGCTATACCGACATCATTCTGAGCCCCATGCTGATGAGCCGCCAGGGCTTCCTGCTGGAAGCCGAGTGGGTGCAGCGGTTCGACAGGGGCTCGTTCAACATCAAGGCTTCCGGCGTCTATCAGTTCGATCCAAAAGCCTTCACCTTTTCTGAAGCTCAGACGCAGTGGCGTGGCGCACTGCAGAGCAGCGGCTCATTTCGTCCGATAAAGGAATGGCTGGTGGGCTGGTCCTATACCGGCTTCACCGACGCGGCCTATCTCGGCGATTATGAACTCAGCACGGCTGAAGCTTCGGTCAATCAGGTCTACGCCACGCATCTTTCACGAGACACGCATTTCGACATTCGGCTGCAGCAGTTCAATCGGCTGGGCAAGGTCCTGCTTGAAGATCAGGACCTGCAAGCGCGCGCCATTCCCAACGTGCGCTTCGACAATGTCACTCGACTGGCAAATGGTTGGGGACAATTGGAGCTGACCGGGCGCCTGCTCGGCGTTCAACGCGGCCAGGACCACATATCGGCACCCAACGGCGTAACGCACGTCCTTGGCTTTGAAGGCCAGAAGGTGCATGCCATGGCCCAGGTCGGCTGGCAGAACCAGTGGATTGCGCCGATGGGAGTCGAAGTGACGCCCTATGCGGGTGTTCGGCTCGATGCTGCGTCTTATGATGGTGGCAGCGCAAATGCTTTTGCACCTGATGCAACCTCCCTCTTCACCGCCACGCCCATCGCCGCACTGGACGTGCGCTGGCCATGGGCCGGCTCCGACGGTTCGACCGTTCATCTGGTCGAGCCCATCGCACAAATCGTTTATCGCGGCAGTTCGCAGTCGATGCCCGGTATCACCAATGACGAGGCCCAGAGCTTCGTTTTCGACGACACCAATCTCTTCAGCTACAACCGCTTTTCGGGTGCGGATCGGCAGGAAACGGGGCTGCGCGCCAATATCGGCGGGCGCTACCTCGCCGACTTCGCCAATGGCAGCTATCTCGAACTGATCGGCGGGCAGTCCTTCCACCTGGGCGGGGTCAATGCCTTCGCTGTGGATGATCCGGCGCAGCCGGGCGCAACGCGGGCCCTTGCAGCCAACCCGTCCTATGCCGTGCTCGGCGCCTATGCCGGCATCACACCTTATCTCAAGGTTGGGGGCAAGCTGGAGGTCGATCCCGAAACAATCGATGTGACCCGGGCGGGCCTGGGTGCATCGTTCTCGGCCGAAGGCTACACGGCCAGTCTCGATTATTTCTATCTTGCCGCCAATGACGAGGCCGGCATAATCGACGATCAACATGAAATCGGCGCTACCCTTGGCATTCCGCTGATGGATTACTGGCGGGTCACGGCCGGCGCTTACTGGGACCTGGCGTCCAACACATGGTTGCAGGCCAGCGGCGGCTTGCAGTATGACGACGGTTATCTGCAGGTCGGCCTCAACGCAGTCGCGACCGGACCGACGCACCGGTCCACGGATAGCGGGTCAGAAGGCGACCTGCGCGTTACGGCGAACATTCTGCTGAAGGCTCCGGCAGGGTTCAACGTCGGGTACAGGGGTCCGGTGCTGAGCAGGACGATTGGCGAGTAGATACCGGATTTTGGCCGTATTCTTGACGGAAGCACACGATTTCGGCGCCCTGGTGGCTCCGATACAGCGAAACGGATGACTACAATGGCAAACGGATTTTGGAAGCGCGCTGCCGCTGCCCTGGCAACCGGCCTGATGCTGACGGCCTTTGCCGCAGCCCCGACGGTGGCGCAAGCGGTACGCGTGACGGTCAATGGTGATCCGATCACCGACAATGACGTTGCCCAGCGCGTGCGCCTGTTCAGCATCGAGGGCAACAAATCGGGCACGAGCGGTGCGATCGATCAGTTGATCGACGAGGCGCTGATGATCCAGGAAGCGGAACGGCTGGGCGTTACCGTTTCTCCCGCACAGATCGACGGCGCCTATCTGCAGGTCGCGCGCAATATCCGGGTTTCCAAGGAACGTCTCGACCAGATCCTGCAGCAGGCCGGCGTCAGTACGCAGACCCTGCGCGATCGCCTGGAAGCTTCGATCGCATGGAACGCCGTGGTCGAGAATGCGGTCGTCCCCAATGTGCGGATTTCCGACCTGGAGTTGGACCAGCGCGCGGCTGCCGAACTCGATCCCAATATGAGCTTCGATTATATCCTCAAGGAAATCATCTTCGTGGCACCGGGTGGTCAGGGAGCTTCCGGGCGCACGGCACAGGCCAACCGCTACCGGCAGAGCTTTAGCGGTTGCGACAGCGCCGTCGAACTATCGCTCGCCTATACAGACGCAGCCGTCGTCGATGTGGGCCGCCGCCACGCTACGCAATTGCCCGAGGCGATCGCTCAGGAATTGGCGGGGCTCAATGTCGGCGGCATCACCCGCCCGCGCGTGACCGAGCAGGGCGTGTCGATGCTGGCCGTTTGCGAGAAGGCTCAGGCCAACGACCTTACCTTCCTCAAGAACGAGATACGTCAGGAGGCCGGTCGCAGCGCCATGGAAGCTCAGGCAGATGAATATCTGGCTAGCCTCCGCCAGCGCGCCAGCATCATCCGCAACTGACCGACTCCACTCTTGAAATGAGAGCCATCACGGCGCAGGTGGGAGCCTGCGCCGTTTTCGTTTAGCGAGTCGAGGCAGATGCACAAGCCATTGGCGATCAGCATGGGCGAACCCGCCGGGATCGGCCCCGACCTGATCCTCACCCTCTATGCCGCGCGCGAGGAGCATGCGCTTGACCCCTTTTGCGTTTTCGGGGACGCGGACTTTCTGAAGGCTCGCGCCGAGCGGCTAGGCCTCGCCATCGCCATCGAAACGACGGATCCCGGCGGGGCGCTCGATGTTTTCGGGCAGGCGCTACCGGTCGTCGAGACCAGTGCAGGTGTTCCCGACAATCCCGGTCGGTTGACCAAAGGCACCGGCAGCGCCGTGATCGCCGCGGTCGAGGGCGCGGTCGGGGCAGTTCGCAGCGGCGCGTGCCGCGCCCTTGTCACAGCGCCCATCCACAAGGCGGCGCTCTATGAGGCGGGGTTTCAGCATCCCGGCCATACCGAGTTTCTCGCAGCGCTTTGCGCCGAAAACGGTACCGAGCCGCACCCGGTAATGATGCTGGCGCACAACGAACTGCGCACCGTGCCGCTGACAATTCATGTGCCGCTCGAGGAGGTGCCGGCGCTCATCACCCGCGATGCGATCGTTAGGACCGTGCGCATCCTCGATCGCGACCTTCGAGATCGGTTCGGCATCGTTCGGCCGCGCATTGCGGTTGCCGGGCTCAATCCGCATGCGGGGGAAGGCGGCACGATAGGCCGGCAGGACAAGGACGTGATCGCGCCGGCCCTGCGCATGCTTGCCGACGAAATCAGGCTCGAGGGCCCCCTGCCCGCCGATACGCTCTTCTATCCGCCGCATTGGCGCCAATACGATGCGGTGATCGCCATGTATCACGATCAGGCATTGATCCCGATCAAGACGGTAGCGTTCGAGGAGGCCGTCAATGTCACGCTCGGCCTGCCGATCGTGCGCACCTCGCCCGACCACGGCACGGCGCTCGATCTCGCCGGTACCGGCAGGGCTTCACCGCGGAGCTTTCTTGCCGCCATTCGCCTCGCCGGCGAAATGACTCGCCCGGGTGCACCATGAGCCAGATCGACGACCTGCCGCCGCTGCGCGAGGTGATCGCCACCCATGGGCTGCGCGCCAGGAAGGAGCTGGGGCAGAACTTCCTGCTCGATCTCAACCTCACCTCCCGTATCGCCCGGGCTTCGGGGCCGCTCGCGGGCGTGCGGGTTATCGAGGTCGGCCCGGGCCCCGGCGGTCTTACCCGGGCGCTGCTCGCCGAGGGCGCACGCGAGGTGATCGCAATCGAGCGCGACGCGCGCGCCCTGCCCGCCCTTTCCGAAATATCGGCTGCCTATCCTGGGCGGCTGACGGTGATCGCCGGTGATGCGCTGGAGATCGATTATCGCGGGCTCGCTGACGGACCGACGCGGATCGTCGCCAACCTGCCCTATAACATCGCCACGCCGCTGCTCACCGGCTGGCTCTCGCTCGATCCGTGGCCGCCATTCTATGAGAGCCTGACACTGATGTTCCAGCGCGAAGTCGCCGAGAGGATCTGCGCACAGCCGGGCGGCAAGGACTACGGGCGCCTTGGCGTGCTGGCAGGCTGGCGCACGGACGCGCGCATCGCCTTCAATGTCGGCAAGCAGGCGTTCACGCCGCCGCCGAACGTCACATCAGCGGTCGTGCACCTGAAGCCAAAGCCGGTTTCCGACGACGTTGCCGTGCGCAATCTCGAGGCGATCACCCGTGCGGCGTTCGGCCAACGCCGCAAGATGGTGCGCCAAAGCCTCAAGGCTACCGGTGTGCCGGTGGAAGGTTTGCTGGAGGCGGCGGAGCTCGAGGGCAATGAACGCGCCGAGGAGTTGCCGGTCTCGGCGTTCCTCGCGATGGCGCGGGCGCTACCGCTGCTGCGGCGAGGGTGAACTACACACCCGCGGGCGGCGCCTGCGGCTTCTCGGGCAACGGAATCGGGCGCAGGAAGATCAGCCTTATGGCAACGGCCATGGCGGCGACCACCGCACCGCCCGTAACCAGCATGACGCCATTCCAGCCCCAGGCGACCCAGGCATAGCCGCCGAGCGTGCCAAGCAGGCTCGAGCCGAAATAATACATAAAAAGGTAGATCGCCGACGCCTGCGCCCTGCCGACCAGCGCGCGCCGGGCGACCCAGGCGCTGGCAATGCCGTGGGCGGCAAAGAAGCCGATCGTTGCGATGGCGATGCCGGCTATGATCAGCGGGGTGGAGGGCACGAGCGTCAGGAAAATGCCGGCCATCATGATCGCCACCATCCACCAGTAGACGTGGCGCCGGCCTAGTCGCGTCGAGAGCGATCCGGCCCAGGTGGAGCTTATGCTGCCCAGCAGGTAGACCACGAAGATTAAGGAGATCGCCGAATGGCTGAGGCTGAAGGGCGGTTCGGCGAGGCGGAAGCCGGCATAGTTGTAGAGCGTGACGAAACCGCCCATCAGCAGGAAGGCGCTGAGGAACAGCCAGGGCAGGCCCTTGTCGGTGAACTGAGTGACGATATTGGCGGCAAACCCTCGAAAGCTCAGGCGATTGCGTGCGGAATTGACCGGCCTTGGCAGCAGCAGCGTGAAGACGACGGCGACCGCTAGAATGAGCGCGCCGAGAATGCCGAGCGATGCGCGCCAGCCGAGAAAGTCGGCGAGGATGCCCGAGACCAGGCGCCCGGCCATGCCGCCCATGGCGGTACCGCCGATATAGAGGCCCATGGAGAAACCGAGGCCCTCGGGCTCCATTTCTTCGGCGAGATAGACCATGGCCACGGCCGGCAGGCCGCTCAGGGTCACGCCCATCAGCGTGCGGATGACGAGAAGGCTCGTCCAGTCGGGTACGAAGGCGAGCGTCAGGCCGAGCAGTGCTGTCAGCATCATCGCCCAGACCATCAGCGTCTTGCGCCCGATTCGATCCGCCACCCAACTCGCCAGCAGCAGCGCCACGGCCAGCGTGCCGGTAGTCAGCGAGAGCGCCAGCGAGGCGGTACCGGCATCACGGCCGAAATCGGCCGCCAGGATCGGCAGCAATGGCTGGACCGAATAGAGCGAGGCAAAGGTCGCAAAGGAGGCCAGCACCATGGCGATGTTGGCGCGCCAGAAGGCAGGAGTGCCGCGGGCGATACCCAGTTGCTCGGACCCGCTCACGCTCGTCCCTCACCTGTTGGGCGAAGCCCCTCTCAAAGAGAGTCGATCTGGCTCTGCAAACCCTTGACGAAACTATCCAAATTCACCTGCCGTTCCCGCGCGAGCCGTGCGGCTGCCAGGATGGAGCGGACGCGCTGGGTCGAAACTTCCAGGTCCTCATTGACGAGAACGTAGTCGTATTCACTAAAGTGCTCCATTTCGATGCGGGCATTGCGCAGGCGCTTTTCGATGCTGCCGACGCTGTCCTGCGCACGCCGCTCCAGGCGAGCGCGCAGTTCCTTGATCGAAGGGGGCAGGATGAACACAGTCACCATGTCCCGCCGGCACTTGTCGTATAGCTGGAGCGTGCCCTGATAGTCGATGTCGAAGAGGATATCGTTGCCGGCAGCCAGCTCCTCCTCCACATGCGCGCGCGGTGTGCCGTAGAAATTGCCGTGCACCTCGGCCGATTCGAGCAGTTCGCCGTCGGCGCGCATACGCTCGAAGGCCGGCACGTCGATGAAGAAGTAGTGCTTACCCTCGACCTCGTCCGTGCGGCGCGCACGGGTCGTCACCGAAACCGAGAGCTTGATGTTGGGATCGGCGCCGAAGAGCGCCCGCGAGATCGAGGACTTGCCGGCTCCCGATGGCGAGGCGATCACCAGCATGACCCCGCGGCGCTGAAACTCCATGATCCCCGGCCTACTCGATGTTCTGAACCTGCTCGCGTAGTTGATCGATAGTCGCTTTGAGGTCAAGGCCGATCGCGGTCAGTTCCACCGCATTGGATTTCGAGCAGAGCGTATTGGCTTCGCGGTTGAACTCCTGCGCAAGGAAATCGAGCTTGCGCCCGACAGGGCCACCGCCTTCTATCAGTGCGCGCGCGGCAGCGACGTGGGCGGTCAGTCGATCCAGTTCCTCGCGGATATCGGCCTTGGTCGCGAGAATCAGCGCCTCCTGGGCCAGGCGTTCTTCGCCGATCTCGCCGGCCATGCCCATCAAGTCCTCGACCTGCTGACGCAAACGGGCAAGAATCGCCTCGCGACTGCGGGCGGGGTGGGTCTCGGCCTGTGCGACGAGGGCCGCGATCTCGTCGAGCCGTTCCTTGAGCACGGCGGCGATCCGCTCGCCCTCCTGGCAGCGTGTCGCAACCAGGTCTTCAAGGCCACGCCGAGCGGCGCCGAGAACGGCGGCGAACAGAGCCTCATCCTGATCGAGCGTAATAGAAGTATCGCGCTGAACCAGCACGCCGTTCAGCCCCAGAATGCCGTCGATACTGGGGCGCTTCGCGTCGATCTTGTGCTCCAGGTCCTCGATCGCAGCGAGTACCGTTGCCAGGGCCTGCGGATTGACGAACACTTCGCCGCCGGCGCTGTCCCGTTCGATCGAGAGTGAAAAGGTCACCGAACCACGCGAGAGCACCTCGCCGGCCAGTTGGCGCAGCTCCGATTCCAGCTTGTCGAACCCGGAGGGCAGGCGCGTGCGGATATCGAGACCGCGTCCATTGACCGAGCGGATTTCCCAGGCAAAGCGCGCGCCCGCTAGCGCACCGGTGGCACGGGCGTAACCGGTCATGCTGGCAAGGGCTTTGTTGCGGCTCATTGTTCTTCGACGGCCGCCTCGCCCTCGGCTTCGGCAGCTTCAGCCGCCTCGATCGCGTCCTTTGCGGCCTGCGCCTCCGCCTCGGCGGCTGCAGCCGCTTCCGCCTCTATCTGGCGCCAGCGTGCAACGTTTTGCTGGTGCTCGTCATAGGATTCGGCAAAGACGTGCCCATCCGAGGGCACCGGACCCGCAGCCACGAAATACAGATAATCGTGCTCGTCCGGATTGGCGACAGCACGCAGCGACTCGGTGCCCGGATTGGCGATCGGGGTCGGCGGCAGCCCATCGACCTGATAGGTGTTGTAGGGGGTGGCTTGTTCGATCTCGCTCCGGGTCAGCCCGCGCCCGAGCGTCGATTGCCCCTTGGTGATGCCATATATGATGGTCGGGTCCGATTGCAGGCGCATCGGCACCTTGAGCCGATTGACGAAGACGGCGGCGACCTGTGGCCGCTCACTGGCAAGGCCGGTTTCCTTCTCCACGATCGAGGCAAGAATCACCATCTCCTCGGGCGTTTCGAGCGGCAGGTCGGGGGCGCGGTTCGCCCAGATCTCGGCAACGGCAGCATTCATGGCCGCCTGCATCTCGTCGAGGACCGACTGACGGGAATCGCCGGGCACATAGTCATAGCTGCCAGGCAGGATCGAGCCTTCTGGCGGCAGGGCTGTGATCTCGCCCGTCAGATCACCTACGGAATTAAGGCGCTGCACCACCTCCCAGGAGGTCCAGCCTTCGGGGATCGTCACGGCGTAGCGGATTGGGTCGCCTTCGGTAAGCTCGGTCAGGATGTCCGACATGCTCGATCGTGCCGCGATGCGGAAATCGCCGGCCTTGATATTGCCTTGCCTGTCGAGCGCGCGCCCGCCGAGCTGGAAAATATAGCGGTTCGAGATCAGCCCCTGCTCCTCGAGGCGCGCCGCTATGGTGGCAAGGCCGCTGCCTGCCTCTACGCGAAAAGTGGTCTCCTCCCCCGCCGGGCCTTCTCCGTAGAACTGGGAGGCACCAAAGAGCAGAAGCCCGCCGGCCAGAAGCATACCGATGACCACCAATGTCAGCAGGCCATTGAGGATATCGAGGAACCCGTTGCTGCGGCGCTTGCGGCGGGGGGGCTTGCGATCGATCATCGGTAGAACTTCACCCTGGGCGGCTGAACTGGCGGCTGTTTTGAAGACTGAGTCGGGCGAATACAAGACTGAGCCGTAAACCATATCCGCGATTTGAACGACTTTGTTGCGCCGACGGCGGCTTGCAGGGCGCCCCGCAATCCGCCACCGCCGCTCGGCACGATTTAATCGAAATCAGGCGAGCTTGCGCATGATCAGCGTGGCATTGGTGCCGCCGAACCCGAACGAGTTCGAGAGCGCCACATTGATCTCTTTCTTCAGCGCCGTCTTGGGTACGAGATTGATCTCGGTCTCGACTGAAGGATTGTCAAGGTTCAGCGTGGGCGGAGCGACGTTGTCGCGCATGGCGAGGGCGCAGAAGATCGCTTCGGCCGCACCCGCCGCACCAAGCAGGTGCCCGATGGCCGACTTGGTCGAGCTCATCGCTACCTTGCTCGCCGCATCCCCGAGCACGCGCGAAACGGCGCCCAGCTCTATCTCGTCGCCAAGCGGCGTCGACGTGCCGTGGGCATTTATGTAGTCGATTTCCGAAGCTTCGATGCCGGCGCGCTTGATTGCGGCTTTCATCGCCCGGTACCCGCCATCACCATCGGGAGCCGGCGCGGTAATATGATAGGCATCCCCGGAAAGACCATAGCCGATGATCTCGCCATAGATCTTGGCGCCACGGGCCTTGGCGCGCTCATAGTCCTCGAGCACGACAATGCCCGCCCCTTCGCCCATGACGAAGCCGTCGCGGTCCCTGTCGTATGGACGCGAAGCAGCGGTGGGATTGTCGTTGAAACCGGTCGAGAGCGCTCGGGCCGCCGAGAAGCCGGCAAGCGAGAGGCGGTTGACGCAGCTCTCCGTACCGCCCGCAACCATGACATCGGCATCGCCGAGGGAGATCAGCCGGGCAGCATCGCCGATGGCGTGCGCCCCGGTCGAGCAGGCGGTGACGACCGAGTGGTTCGGCCCCTTGAGGCCGAAGCGGATGGAGACGTGGCCTGAGGCCAGGTTGATGAGCCGGCCCGGGATGAAGAACGGGCTGATCCGGCGCGGGCCCTTTTCGTGCAGGGTCACCGAGGCATCGTAGATGCCGCCGACGCCGCCGATGCCAGAACCGATCAGAACGCCCGTGCGTTCCTGTTCTTCCTGGGTCTTGGGCTCAACGCCGGCATCCTCGATGGCCTGCGTGGCCGCTGCCATGGCATAGACGATGAAGGGATCAACCTTACGCTGCTCCTTCACCTCCATCCATTCGTCAGGATTATACTTGCCATCCGCATAGTCGCCGAGCGGCAAGCGGTGGGCAATCTGGCAGGCGATGTCATCGACCTGGAAGTCGTCGATACGTTTCGCGCCGCTCTTGCCAGCCAGAATATTGGCCCAGGTAGCTTCGATACCGCAGCCCAAAGGGCTGACAATACCCATGCCTGTTATGACTACGCGACGCAATTCCATATCGACGAACTCTCCGTCGCTGACAGTTAGCCGACGGCCTTTTGAAGGAAGCTCACGGCATCACCAAAAGTCTGGATCTGCTCGGCAGCGTCGTCGGGAATCTCGACCGAGAATTCTTCTTCGAATGCCATGACCAGTTCGACCTGGTCGAGTGAATCCGCGCCCAGATCATCGATGAAGCTGGCCTTCTCGGTGACCTTCTCCGCATCCACATTGAGGTGTTCCACAACGATTTTGCGGACCCGATCAGCGATATCGCTCATGTTTTGACTTCCTTTTTGAAATCGATGTTTCGTACGCTTCTTTATTGACCACGTGCCATGTATTCAAGCGCATGTTGCGTAACTGGACGGCTTATTGCGCCGACTTTAGGCGCGCGCAGGGACACTCGCAAGACAACGGCAGTTCGCAACAGGGGCGCGCAGTATCATACTCCAACTGGCAACGCCATAAGCCAGAACAGCGTTCTCACGGCTAATTCACGCGCCTTGCGGCTAAATCATGGCCATGCCGCCATTGACGTTGAGCGTATGCCCCGTGACATAGCCCGCCGCGTCGCTGGCAAGAAAAACGGCACAGGCCGCGACCTCCTGGGCCGTGCCGAGCCGCCCGGCCGGAATCGTTCCCAGGATGGAGTCGCGCTGCTTGTCGTTGAGCTCGTCGGTCATGGCGGAGGCGATGAAGCCAGGAGCGATCGCGTTGACCGTGATGTTGCGCGAGGCAACCTCGTGGGCGAGCGCCTTGCCCATGCCGATGATGCCGGCCTTGGACGCGGCATAGTTGCCCTGCCCCGGATTGCCGAGCACGCCCACCACCGACGAGATGTTGATAATGCGCCCGAAGCGCTGCTTCATCATGCCCCGCAATACTGCCCGCGACAGGTGGAATGCGGCGGTCAGGTTGACCGCGATAACCTCGTCCCACTCTTCGTCCTTCATGCGCATGAAGATATTGTCGCGGGTCATGCCGGCATTGTTGACGAGGATATCGAGACCGCCCAATGCGGCTTCAGCGGCCGGCACCAGCTTTTCGACCTCTTCGAGTCTGGAGAGGTTGCAGGGTAGAATCGGACAATCCTTGCCGATCTCCTTTGCCGTGTCCTCGAGCGCGCCCTGGCGCGTCCCCGAGAGCGCCACCGTCGCCCCCGCGGCTGCCAGAGCCTTGGCGATCTCGCGACCGATACCGCCGCTGGCGCCAGTGACGAGGGCTCGTTTTCCTGTGAGATCAAACATTTAGGCGTCCCTCTCTACCAATATGAGTCAACACGTTGATACGCTGATTCAAGCCGTTGATGTGCAGATTCAAGCCGTGATCTGAGTGACGAACGCTTCGATATCGGCGGGAGTACCCACCGCAACCGCACTCGCATCGGGATTGATGCGCTTGGCGAGCCCTGTCAGCACCTTGCCGGTGCCGATTTCGGCTAGATGCGTCACCCCGCCCTCGCCGGTCATCCAGGCAACGCTTTCAGTCCAGCGCACGACACCAGTCACCTGCTCGACCAGGCGCTGGCGGATTTCGGCTGGATCGGTAATCGGCCCGGCAAGTACATTGGCGACGACCGGCACGATGGGTTCGCGCATCTCGACTTCGGAGAGGGCCGCGGCCATAGCATCGGCGGCCGGCTGCATCAGGGAGCAATGGAAAGGAGCGCTGACCGGCAGCATCAGCGCCCGCCTGGCACCCTTTTCCTTGGCGAGATCGAGCGCGCGCTGCACGGCGTTAATGGCCCCCGAAACGACTACCTGGCCCGGCGCATTATCGTTGGCGACCTGGCAGACTTCACCCTCGCCGGCCGCGTCGGCCACCTCCTGTGCGGTCTGAAGATCGAGCCCGAGAAGCGCGGCCATGGCGCCATGCCCGACCGGCACTGCCTTTTGCATCGCCTGGCCGCGAGTCCTGAGCAGCCGCGCGGTATCGGCCAGCGAGAATGTGCCCGCCGCGCAGAGCGCCGAATATTCGCCGAGCGAGTGCCCGGCGACATAGGCAGCGTGATCGCCAATGCGCACACCCATGCTTTCAAGCACACGGCCGACGGCGACGCTGACCGCCATCAGGGCCGGCTGGGCGTTCTCGGTCAGCCGCAGGGTTTCTTCGGGACCCTCGAACATGATTGCGGAGAGCTTCTGGCCGAGTGCATCATCCACTTCCTCGAAGACGTCGCGCGCCTGCGCAAAGGCGTCGGCGAGATCCTTGCCCATGCCGACGACCTGACTGCCCTGGCCGGGAAAGGTGAACGCGTATCGAGCCATATCGGTCTCTCCTGTTGCATCGACTGCCGCCAACCGCGGCAACGCTACGCAGCCCGCAGGGCCCGCGCAAGCGTGCCGCCGCATGCCCCCTCCTTTACCGAACTGTCAAGTCTGCCGGTTAGATGCCCATGCCGTATCCGTGACTAAAAGCTCGTCCTGCCTGAACGAATGACCTATGAACTCGTTGTGCGAACACTCAGCTATCAGGGAGTTTTTTTCATGAGATCCATTGCGCTCGCCTTCGCTTTGCTCACTTCCGTTGCCTTCATGGGAACCGCAATTGCGCAGCAAGGCCCTGAAGCGGTCGTGCCGGCGGACGAGGGCACTGAAACACCGGCCGATCCGTCCACTCCCCAGGACGCGACCGGGGAGGCGACCCAAGATGGTGCTGCTCCTGTTGAAGGCGAAGAGGCGGCCGACGAGACCGACGGCGATGAGGCGACTGCCGGCGATGCGCCGCAGTTTACCGCCGAGCAGGTCGAGCGCGGCACCACTGCCTACAACTCGAACTGTGCGGCCTGCCACGGCAACTCCCTGTCCAACGGCGCCTTCGGACCGCCGCTCGCAGGCGACAATTTCCTCGAAAAGTGGGGTGGCCAGTCCGTCGCCGATCTCTACAACTACGCCCACACCAGGATGCCGCCGACTGCTCCCGGCTCTCTGCCCGAACAGACCTATGCAGATATCGTGAGCTACATCCTGCAGACCAACGGCATGGAACCCATGGGCGAGGAACTGCCGGCCGACACCGATGTGATGGACGAGATGGTCATCCAATAGCCAGCCAGCAGGCTTGACTATCCAAAGAAGGCCGCCATGCGTTGGCGGCCTTTTGCCGTCGGGTGCCGAATCAGGCAGTTCCGGAGGGCTCGGCCCTTGCTTTTGCCGCACATTGCCTCTATAGCCGCGCATCATCTGTTTGGCCGGGGGCTGAACGGAGGGTCGGCGTCTTGCCGATAGGGTGTCCGAAAGGGCACGTCCGGCCTCCCGTGTTCCCGCTCTTTAGAAGACTGCTTTGAACGCCCTTTCCGGCTTCAAGGAGGCTCCGCGCCAGACCGATGTCGTCGTCAACCGATAGAAAGGCGCGTTATGGCCCTCTATGAACACATCTACTTGGCTCGCCAGGACGTCAGCCAGCAGCAGGTCGAAGACCTGACCAACTCGCTGAGCGAGATCCTCGCGACCAATGGCGGCAAGATCGCCAAGACCGAATATTGGGGCCTCAAGGGCCTCTCCTACCGCATCCGCAAGAATCGCAAGGCGCACTACACGCTGCTCAACATCGAGGCTCCTCCGGCCGCTGTTGCGGAGATGGAGCGCCAGATGCGCATCAATGAAGACATTCTGCGCTTCATGACCGTGCGTGTCGACGAGCTCGAGGAAGGCCCTTCGGCCATGATGCAGAAGCGCGATGACCGGCCCGAGCGCGGTGATCGCGCCGGCGGTGATCGCCGTCCGCGCCGTTTCTAAGAAGAAGGATTAGACAGAGCCATGGCTATCAAGGATCTGACCACGACCCAGGCCCGCCGTCCTTTCCAGCGTCGGCGCAAGACCTGCCCGTTCTCGGGCGAGAACGCTCCCAAGATCGACTACAAGGACGTGCGCCTGCTTTCGCGCTACGTCTCTGAGCGCGGCAAGATCGTGCCGAGCCGCATCACGGCCGTCTCGGCCAAGAAGCAGCGCGAACTGGCCCGGGCAATCAAGCGGGCCCGCTTCATCGGCCTGATGCCGTATGCCATCCAGTAAGTTCGCTGGGCTGGCGATCCAGCCCAACGACTTCCTGTTCGGCTACCCGTGCCCCCAAGGGGGCACATCGTTGGGGTTCCGGATGGTCCGGAGCTCCTAACCGTCAAATGACGGGACAGCCAAAGGAACACGACAAATGAAAGTCATTCTGCTCGAGCGCGTCGGCCGCACCGGTTCGATCGGCGACGAGGTCAACGTCAAGGACGGTTTCGCTCGCAACTACCTGCTCCCGCAGGGCAAGGCGCTGCGCTCGACCGAAGCCAACCGCGCCCGCTTCGAGGCCGAGCGTGCCGCGATCGAAAAGCGCAACGAAGAGCGTCGCCTGCAGGCCGCCGGCATTGCCGAGGGGCTCGACGGCAAGTCGGTCACCATCATCCGCCAGGCTGGTGAAACCGGTCAGCTTTACGGTTCGGTCGCCACGCGCGACATCGTCGAGGCGCTCGCCGCCGACGGCTACACCGTGCAGCGCTCGCAGGTCGATCTCACCGACCCGATCAAGACGGTTGGCGTGCACACCGTTGCCCTGCTGCTTCACCCGGAAGTCGCCGTTTCGATCACCGTCAACGTCGCGCGTTCCGAAGACGAAGCCCAGCGTCAGGCTGCGGGTGAAGACCTTACCGTTACCACCTATGACGAGGATAGCGAGGGCGACTTCACGGCCGGCCAGGCGGATGCCGCCTCCGAGCGCGAGTTCAGCGGCGAAGACGAGACCGCGGCTTAAGCGTACTTTTCAAGCAAAGCATTAAAAGGCCGGGCCAAGTGCCCGGCTTTTTTATAACTCAGCTTCCCTTTGCGGCGACCGCAGCTCGCCTGCAGGCGAGAAGAACAGGTTCGTATTGTTGGACGAGACGAATCCTGCCAACAGCAGCAGGGTCAGGGAAGCTATCGCCGAATTATTGGGGATCGCAGGTGGCTTTGGCTCGGGCACCAACATGCACCCGGCATTCGCTATAGCAAGTGGGGCGACTCACGCCCTGCCCCGGCCATCCTGGTTTGCAACGCTGCGAATCAGCGTTCCCCGATTTGCCCGGTGTTCACAGGTGGTTATCCATCTGGCAGACCAGCATGCATACGGGCGTGACTCTTGCCGGTCGCGCGTGGTTAAGAAGCATTAACGTTTTGAGGGTGAGGGATGGCGGAAGTTCAGCGGCTGCATCCGGCGGAGGAGAAGACCCTGCGCCTTGCGCCCCACAATGTGGAGGCCGAGCAGGCGCTTCTGGGCGCAATACTCGTCAATAACGAGGCGTTCTATCGCGTCTCGGATTTCCTCGAGCCCGAACACTTCTACGAGCCGATCCACCGCGAGATCTATGAGGTCGCGGCCAAGTTCATCCGCGCCGGCAAGGCGGCGGACCCGATCACCATCAAGACGCATCTGCCCGAAAGCCTGATGCCCGACATGACCATGCCGCAATATCTGGCGCGGCTGGCCTCGGAAGCGACCACGGTGATCAATGCGGCGGACTACGGCAAGGCGATCCACGACCTGGCACTACGCCGGGCCCTGATCCTCATCGGCGAGGAGATGGTGACGACGGCCTATGACGCCGAGGTGGACCAGCCGCCTGAAAAGCAGATCGAAGAGGTCGAGGGCGCCCTCTTCCAGCTGGCGGAAAAGGGCCGCTACGATGGGGGCTTCCAGCCCTTCAACGCCGCATTAACAGAATCCATCCGCATGGCCGCCGAGGCCTATCAGCGCGATGGCGGGCTTTCAGGCATTGCGACCGGCTTTGCCGATCTCGACCGGCAAATGGGTGGATTGCAGCGCTCTGACCTTATCGTCCTTGCCGGACGCCCGGCCATGGGCAAGACCTCGCTTGCCACCAACATCGCCTTCCATGTCGCCAAGTCCTGGCGCAGCGAAGTGCAGGCCGACGGGCACCAGAAGACCGTCGATGGCGGCATTGTCGGCTTCTTCAGCCTCGAAATGAGTTCCGAGCAGTTGGCTACACGCGTGCTTGCCGAGCAGGCGGAGATCTCGTCGTCCGACATCAGGCGCGGGCGCATTCACGACAGTCAATACAACAAGCTCGTCGATACCTCCAACCTCATGGCGCGCGTGCCGCTTTATATCGATGATACCGGCGGCATATCCGTCGCTCAGTTGGCCGCACGCGCCCGGCGCCTCAAGCGCCAGAAGGGGCTCGACCTTCTGGTCGTCGACTATTTGCAACTGCTGACCGGGTCCTCACGCTCGTCGAGCCAGGGACGCGTGCAGGAGTTGACCGAGATCACCACGACGCTCAAGGCCCTCGCCAAGGAACTTGAAGTACCGATCATTGCGCTCTCGCAGCTCTCGCGCCAGGTGGAAGCGCGCGACGACAAGCGCCCGCAGCTTGCGGACCTGCGCGAATCGGGCTCCATCGAGCAGGACGCCGACGTGGTGATCTTCGTCTATCGTGAGGAATACTACCTCAAGAACAAGGAACCCAAGGAAGGCACGCCAGAGCATTTGACCTGGCAGGGCGAAATGGAGAAGGTGCACGGCAAAGCCGAAGTCATCATCGGCAAGCAACGTCACGGCCCCACGGGCACCGTTCAGCTTGCCTTCGAGGCGCAATTCACGCGCTTCGGCGATCTCGCCCGGGCCGAATATCTGCCCGAACGCATGGAATAAGGCAGGAATGGCCGAAATTTCGACTGGCCTTGGGGGGCAACTCACGATCGACCTGGGGGCCCTTGCCCGTAATTGGCGTGCACTGGACACAGTCTCGGCCGGTGCGCTGACCTCTGCCGTGGTCAAGGCGGACGCCTACGGCACCGGCATCGTCGCGGCGAGCAAGGCGCTTGCGGCCGCCGGCGCGCAATTCTTCTTCACCGCCACCGTCGATGAAGCGCTGGCGGTGCGCGCTGCCGTCCCCAAGTCGCATATCTTCGTTCTGAACGGCCTCTATCCGGGCGCGGCCAATCTCTATGTCCGGCAGAACCTGATGCCGGTCATTTCCTCCATGGCGATGCTGGAGGAGTGGCTGGCCAAATGCGTCGAACGCAACGAGGCCTTCCCGGCCGTTCTGCATTTCGACACCGGCATGAACCGGCTCGGTTTCCGGCTCAACGAGGCTGCGCTGGTGCGCCAACGGATCGATCAACTCGGCTATGCGCCGCAGATGATCATGAGCCATCTCGCCTGCGCCGATCAGCCCAACCACGAGAAGAACCGCACCCAGCTTGCGCTTTTCCAGTCGGTGCTGACGCACTTCCCGAAAATTCCGGCCTCGCTCGCCAACTCGGCGGGCCTGATGACCGGCCGCGACTACCACTTCCAGATGGTGCGCCCCGGCATCGCCCTGTTCGGCGGGCGCGCCGTTGTCGGGCGCCGCAATCCCATGGCGCATGTAGCCACGCTCGAAGTGCCGATACTGCAGGTCAAGGACGCTCGAACCGGCGAAACGGTCGGCTATGGCGCCAACCAGACGCTGGTGCGTGACAGCAAGCTGGCGATCATCGCACTCGGCTATGCCGATGGTTTTTTCCGTCATCTTTCAAGCAGCAATACCCGCCCCGGGGGCAAGGTGTGGCTGCGCGGCAAGCTCTGCCCAGTGGTCGGCCGCGTCTCCATGGATCTCACCATCATCGATATCACCGAACTCGGCCCCGACAATTTGCCCCTACCCGGCGAAGGCGTCGAGGTTTTCGGACCGCATATCAGTGTCGATGACCAGGCTGATGCGGCGGGAACGATCGGCTATGAGGTACTGACGGCGATGAAGGCCGGGCGCTATGTGCGGCGCTATGTGGGTGACGAGTCAACCGCAGTATAGTTCTCGATTTGTTCTTTTCCTGCCGCGACTGACGTGGTAGGGCTTCAGAACTCGCCTGCCCGTTCGCCTTTCGTGTTCTTCGCCGAGACCGTACCTTTGCCCAAATCCCGCTCCTCATTCATCTGCCAGGCCTGCGGCGCCGTCGCATCCCGCTGGACCGGGCGCTGTGATTCCTGCGGCGAGTGGAACACCATTGTCGAAGAGCTCGTCGATAGCGGCGTCGGCGCGGGTCCCAAGGCCGCCAAGGCCAATGGCAAGCCAGCGCAACTGGTGCCGCTTTCCGGCGAGACAGAAAGCGCCGCGCGCGTCGTCACCGGCATTGCCGAACTCGATCGTGTGACCGGCGGCGGCTTCGTCAAGGGATCGGCGCTGCTGGTCGGCGGTGATCCCGGTATCGGCAAGTCCACGCTGCTGTTGCAGTCCGCCGCGGCGCTCGCGCGCGCAGGCAAGCGCGTCATCTATGTCTCGGGCGAGGAGGCGGTTGCCCAGGTGCGCCTGCGGGCCCAGCGGCTTGGGCTTGGCGAAGCCGAGGTGCTGCTTGCGGCCGAAACCAATGTCGAGATCATTCTGGCCACTCTCGAAAATGGTCCCGCGCCCGACCTCGTCATCATCGACTCGATCCAGACGCTCTGGACCGATCGCGTCGACAGCGCCCCGGGTACGGTGACGCAGGTGCGAACCTCGGCGCAGGCGCTCACCCGCTTTGCCAAGAAGTCCGGGGCAGCTGTCGTGCTCGTTGGGCATGTCACCAAGGATGGGCAGATCGCCGGCCCGCGCGTCGTCGAGCACATGGTCGATGCCGTCCTCTATTTCGAAGGCGATTCCAGCCACACTTTCCGCATCCTGCGCGGCGTCAAAAACCGTTATGGCGCGACCGACGAAATCGGTGTTTTCGAGATGACCGCGCTCGGCCTTTCCGAGGTCGCCAACCCCTCTGCCCTGTTCCTGGACCAGCGCGATGAGGGCGCCGCCGGCTCGGCCGTTTTCGCCGGAATGGAGGGCACGCGCCCCATCCTCATCGAGATTCAGGCGCTGGTCGCTCCCTCCCCGCTCGGGACGCCCCGCCGGGCCGTTGTCGGCTGGGATTCCTCGCGCCTCTCGATGGTCGTCGCGGTCCTCGAGACCCGCTGCGGCGTGCGCATCGGCGCCAATGACATCTATCTCAATGTCGCGGGCGGTTTGAAGATCAACGAGCCCGCTGCCGACCTTGCCGTCGCCGCCGCGCTCATCTCTTCTCTCACCAATGCGCCGCTGCCGCCGGATTCGGTCTATTTCGGCGAAATTTCGCTCGCTGGCGGCATTCGTCCAGTTGTGCACGCATCCTTGCGCCTACGCGAAGCGCAAAAACTGGGCTTCCGCTCGGTCTCGACCGGCCGCCTGAGCCAGGCCGACCGGGCCAGTGGGCTCGAAGTCAACGAGTACTCCGAACTCGCCGAAATCGTCGGGCGCATCGCTGCGGGTGGCGTGGAAACGGGAGTACCGGCATGAGAAGCCTTCACCAAGCGCCCGCTTGGCTTTCCGGGGCAAAGTCGTTAAACGTCGCCGCAGTAAGACCTTGGTAACGGACGGGCAGGCGTAACATATGCTGACGGCTTTCGATGTGGGCGTTGGGGTGCTGGTGCTGATTTCGGCGATCCTCGCCACCGCGCGCGGCCTGACCCGGGAAATCCTATCGCTGGCGACATGGGCAGGCTCCGCCGCCATCGCCATCTATATGTGGCAGTTCCACCCCGAGATCGCCCGCCAGTATATCGCCGAGCCGGTAGTGGCCGATATCGCGACCGTCGTCGTCACCTTCATCGTCGCGCTGATCGTGCTTCATCTCATCACCATGCGCATTGCCGACTTCGTGGTCGACAGCCGGATCGGGCCGATCGACCGCACACTCGGATTTGTGTTCGGCGTTCTTCGCGGTCTTTTGATCGCCATTGTCGTCGTGATCTTCGGGCTTTGGCTGCTTCCCAACAATCTTCCGCCCTGGGCGGCACAAAGTCAGTCGCTCCCGCACTTGCGTTCCATGGGCGATACCCTCATATCCATGCTGCCGAACAATCTCGAGGAGCAGGTGACCAATATCCTGCGAGGCGGCACCGGGATTACCGATGGCGAGGAGGAAGTACCTCCTCCCGAGGACGGCACGAACGCCACAGAAGATGCAACGCCTCCGCCTCCAGCGGACGTGCAAACCTGATTGTCACACCAGATCTGCCGCGGCGGCAGGGCGAATGGAGAGTTCGGTGAACCATCACCCGAGCGACATGGATGATTTCGACGGCGACACCCTGCATGAAGAATGCGGGGTGTTCGGCATTTTAGGCCATCCGGAGGCGGCCACCCTCACGGCTCTGGGCCTGCACGCCCTGCAGCACCGCGGACAGGAGGCGGCAGGCATCGTTTCCTTCGACGGACGCCAGTTTCATTCCGAGCGCCAGCTTGGGCTGGTTGGCGACCACTTCACAGATCCTGGCACCCTCAAGCGCATCCCCGGCAACATGGCCATGGGCCATGTGCGTTATTCGACCACCGGCGAGACCATCCTGCGCAACGTGCAGCCGCTCTTTGCCGAACTGGAAGTCGGCGGCATTGCGATTGCCCATAACGGCAATCTGACCAACGGGCTCACCCTGCGTCGCCGCCTCATCGCGCAGGGCGCCATTTGCCAGTCGACGTCGGACACCGAGGTCGTGCTGCACCTCATTGCGCGTTCGCAGCGCACCGGATCGGCAGATCGCTTCATCGATGCGCTCGGCGCCATCGAAGGTGCCTATGCGATGATCGCGATGACGCGCACCAAGCTCATCGGCGCGCGCGACCCGAACGGCATCCGTCCGCTGGTGCTTGGCGAGCTCGAAGGCAAACCGATCTTTGCGTCGGAAAGCTGCGCCCTGGACATCATCGGCGCCAAGTTCGTGCGCGACGTCGAGAATGGCGAAGTGGTCGTTTGCGAAATCCAGCCGGACGGCTCGATCACCATCGATTCTTTCAAGCCGTTTCCGCCCAAGCGCGAGCGGGTGTGCCTGTTCGAATATGTCTATTTCGCCCGCCCGGACTCAGTCGTTGCCGGGCGTAATGTCTATTCGGCGCGCAAGCGCATGGGCATCAATCTGGCCAAAGAATCGCCGGTCGAGGCAGATGTCGTGGTGCCGGTGCCCGATGGCGGTACGCCCGCGGCGATCGGCTACGCCCAGCAGAGCGGCATTCCGTTCGAGCTCGGCATCATCCGCAACCATTATGTGGGCCGCACCTTTATCGAACCGACGCAGTCCATCCGCGCTTTCGGCGTCAAGCTGAAACACTCGGCCAACCGCGCCGAGATCGAAGGCAAGCGCGTGGTATTGGTCGACGACTCCATCGTTCGCGGCACGACTTCGCTCAAGATCGTGCAGATGATCCGCGAGGCGGGCGCAAGCGAGGTGCATGTGCGTGTCGCCAGTCCGATGATCCATCACTCGGACTATTACGGCATCGACACTCCCGATCCCGAGAAACTCCTGGCCAATCAGTACACCTCGATCGAGGAGATGTGCCGCCATATTGGCGCCGACTCACTGCAGTTCCTCTCGATTGACGGGCTTTACGAGGCCGTTGGCGGCGAGAAGCGCAATCCCCGCGCGCCGCAATTCACAGACCATTATTTCACTGGCGACTACCCGACGCAGTTGACGGATTTGAACGGGCGCAGCAAGAACGAGCCCAAACAAATCTCGCTGTTGAAAGAGGCCGGCTGATGGCTGACACGAAGGATCTTCAGGGCAAGGTCGTCCTGGTTACAGGCGCTTCCCGGGGGATCGGTTATGCGGCGGCCGTGGAAGCTGCACGGCGCGGGGCACATGTCATTGCCGTCGCGCGCACGGTCGGCGGGCTCGAAGAACTCGACGACGAAATCCAGGACCTTGGCTCTTCGGCTACCCTCGTGCCGCTCGATCTTCAGGACGGCGACGCCATCGACCGCCTCGGCGCGGCGATCTTCGAACGCTGGGGCCTGCTCGACGGTCTCATTGCCAATGCCGGCATGCTGGGCGTGCTTTCGCCGCTGCCGCATGTCTCGCCCGAGGATTTCGAGAAGGTGATGGCGGTCAACGTCACCGCCAATTTCCGCCTGATCCGCTCGACCGATCTGCTGCTGCGCCAGTCGGAGGGCGGCCGGGCCGTTTTCGTTTCCTCGGGCGCCGCGCGATCGGCCCGCCCCTATTGGGGACTTTACGCCGCCAGCAAGGCTGCACTCGATGCCATGGTCAAGTCCTGGGCCGGCGAGATCGTGCAGACCAAGGTCAAGGCAAACGTCTTCTATCCCGGGGTCGTGCGCACCGCCATGCGGGCCAAGGCAATGCCCGGCGAGAACCCGGATACCCTGCCAACCCCGGCCGAAATCGCTCCCAGGCTCGTCGATCTGCTGGCACCCGATCTCGCCGAAACCGGCAAGCTCTACGACATCGACAAGGGTTTCCGCGACCTCTGACCCCGGCGCGCCCTCAGCCGATCTTGCTCAGCAACACCTTGTCGATGCGGCGGCCATCGAGATCGACCACTTCGATCCGCCAGTCGCCGGCCTCGACCGTCTCGCCGACACGAGGCAAGTGGTTGATGAGGGACAGCACATAGCCGGCCACGGTCTCGAACTTGGCATCGCGCGGAATCGCGATGCCGAGCCGATCGCTGAACTCGTCGACCGGCATCCAGCCGGCAACGAGATAGGAGCCGTCCTCGCGCTTGGTCACCGCCGGCTCTTCGTCGCCCTCCTCGCGGAAGACGCCGGTAATGGCTTCCAGAATGTCGCCGGCCGTGACGATGCCCTCGAAGTGCCCGTATTCGTCGAACACCAGCGCCATGTGCACCGTTGAGGTGCGCAGCGCCTTGATGACGTCGAGCGCATCGGTGTGATCCATCACCACCGGCGCCGGCTCGACGAATTTGCGGATATCGAGCGGCGCGCCGGCGGCAAAGACCTCCAGCAGGTCCTTGATGATGACGACGCCGACAATACTGTCGGCATCCCCGTCCTGCACCGGCAGGCGCGAGCGAGGCGTATTCAGGATAGCCTTGCGAATCTCGTCCGGACTGTCCGACAGATCGATGAGGTCGACGTCGAGACGCGGCGTCATCAGCCCGCGCGCCGAGCGGTCGGCAAGGCGCATGACACCGGTGATCATCGACTGCTCTTCGCGCTCGAGGACGCCCGCGGTCGTTGCATCGGCAATCAGGCTGCGCACCTCCTCCTCGGTCACCGATTCCTCCTGCTCACCGCGCTGACCGAGCAAGGTCAGCACCGCCGTGCCGGAAATATCGAGAAACCACACCAGCGGCGCGGTAACCTTGGCAAGCATGTCCATCAGCGGAGCCACGCGGGCGGCAAGGCGCTCGGGATTGCGCAACGCGATCTGCTTGGGCACCAACTCGCCGAAGATCAGCGATATATAGGTGATGACGACGACAACGAGTCCGACGCCGAGCGCGTGGGCAAACTCTGCACTGAGCCCCACCTGCGCAAGCCAGTCTGCAAGGCGCTGACCCAATGTTGCGCCCGAGAATGCACCCGACAGCACACCGACCAGCGTGATACCGACCTGCACTGAAGAGAGAAATTTCCCCGGATCATCGGCAAGGCGCTGGGCCGTCTTCGCACCCTTGTTGCCCTGCTCGGCCAAGACCCGCAGCCGTGCCGGGCGCGAGGAAACGACCGCCAGTTCGGACATGGCCAACAGCCCGTTGACCAGTGTCAGGACGACGACGATAGCGATTTCGAGAAACAATTGCGTTGATCGTGTGTTGCAGTCCCGCACTCAGCATCGGGATCGCTTGGACCTTGGAATAGTTAGGGCAATCGCAAGCCAAACACCACCGGGTCGGGCCGAAACTTTTTTGCCCGTGGCGATGCCTCAGTGCTTGCCCGCGTCATCATAGGGATTCGCCTTGCTGCTCGCGCGCACCCACAGGCGGATCGGCGTGCCCATGATGCCGAAGGCTTCGCGCAATCCATTGATCAGATAGCGCTGATAGGACGCTGGCAGTGCGTCGGGGCGCGAGGCGAACACAATGAAGCTGGGCGGCCGTGTCTTGGCCTGGGTCATGTAGCGCAGCTTCAGCCGCCGGCCGGAGACCGCCGGGGGCGGATGGCCTTCGACCATGCCGGCGAGCCAACGGTTCAAACGTGCGGTCGAGACATGCGCATTCCATGCCTTCTCGACCTCGAAGATCGCGTCCATCAAACGATCGAGGTTGCGGCCTGTCTGCCCTGAGATCGTCACCAGCGGAATGCCGCGCAACTGCGGCAGCAGCCGGTCGCAGGCTTCCCTGAGAGCCGCCAGCGTTGCCGGCTTGTCCTCGATCAGGTCCCATTTGTTGACGGCAATCACCATCGCCCTGCCCTCGCGTTCGACAAGGTCGGCGAGTTGCAGATCCTGCTTCTCGAATGGGATCGTGGCATCGAGCATCAGTACGACGACTTCGGCGTATTGGATCGAGCGCAGCGCATCGCCGACGGCGAGCTTTTCGAGCTTCTGCGTTACTCGGGCGCGGCGGCGGATTCCGGCGGTGTCCACCAGATTGATGGTGCGCCCCTGCCATTCCCACGGCACGAGAATGCTGTCGCGCGTGATCCCTGCCTCTGGGCCGACCAGCACGCGGTCCTCCCCGACCAGACGATTGACGAGCGTCGATTTACCGGCGTTCGGACGCCCGACTATGGCGACGTTGAGATAGCGCCTGGGGTTCCAGCGCAGGGTCGCTTCCTCACCCTCGCCTTCGAGCTGGCTCTCGTCGATGTCCACATCGACCTGAGGCATCTCGACCTCGGACGTCTCAGCCTCGTGCTTGGCTGCCGCACGATCGATGGCCTGCGAGACGATGGAGTGCAGGTCCGCCATGCCGAGCCCGTGTTCGGCCGAAAGCGGAATTGGCTCACCGAATCCGAGACGATAGGCCTCCACCAGTCCAGCTTCGGCCTCCCGGCCCTCGGCCTTATTGGCGATAAGGTGCACATCGCGGCCCGATTTGCGCAGGACCTGGGCAAAGCGCTCGTCCAGCGGCACGACACCGGCGCGCACATCGATCATGAAGAGAATGACGTCGGCTTCGCGGATGGCCGTTTCCGTCTGCTGGCGCATCCGGTCTTCAAGGCTGCCGTCACGAACATCCTCGTAGCCGGCCGTGTCGAGCACCTTGAAACGTAGTTCGGCGATGCGCCCCTCGGCCTCGCGACGGTCGCGCGTCACCCCCGGCGTGTCGTCGACCAGCGCGATTTTGCGGCCGACCAGCCGGTTGAACAGCGTCGATTTGCCCACATTGGGTCGGCCAACGATGGCGACTGTAACGGTCATGGCCTCGGTCCCAGGGGCGGCAGCGCCTATTGCGCCGCCGGCGCCTCTTGCGCAGGCACCTGCGTTTGCGGCTCGTCGGTCGCGGGCTCCTCGGCCGGTGCAGCAGCCGCGTCCGGCGCGGCGTCTGGCCCAGTTGGAGCGGCTTCGGCAGGCGCCGCATCGTCGGCCGGAACCGCAGCAGCCGCATCCGGAACATCTTCGGCGATGTCAGCCGCCGCGGCGTCTTCCTCCTCCGGAGCAATGACGCCTTCGGCGAGAAGCTGCGCGAGATAGAAGGCAACCCGATTGCGCTGGGTTCCCTGCACTAGCGGATCGTTCAGTGTGGTTTCGAAATGCATCTGCGCTGTCGCGAAGTCGCCGGCGCGATAATAGGCGAGCCCCAGCGCCTCACGGGCAGCATTACGCAGCGAATTGCCTTCGACGGCGATGGCGCCGACGCGCGCCTCGACATCGGCCGGCGTGCCGGTATCGACCAGCAGGTTGGCGGCGAGTACCAGCGCCAGCTCGCGCAGCTGCGGATTCGACTGCTCAGTGGCAATGGTGTCGTAGAGGGCTACCGCTTCCTGCTTCTGCCCCTCTGAGGCGAGCAGCCCTGCCTTGCGGAAACGCGCCAGCGCCGGATAGTTGCCGGATCCGCTGGCAATCACTTCGTCAAGTGCAGCCTGTGCAGCAGCAACATCGCCGCCTTCTGCGAGATCGAACGACTCATAGAGCTGCTCGGCAGAGGTCGCAGCCTGGGACCGCTGCCACCAGCTCCAGCCTTCATTGACCGCCACGAGTATGACAATCGCCACCGCGGCACCGATGATATAGGGCCCCGTCTGCCGCCAGAGCTTGCGCATCCTCTCGGAGCGCAGTTCCTCATCGACTTCGCGGAAAATGTTCTCGTTCGACATAGACGCCTTTGACAGTGGAACTCTTGAAAAGTCGCGGCACAATAGTGGTGCGCCCCAGCGAATGCAAACGGCGCGAACGCACAAAAGCGGGAAATCTCCACGCGGGAGGTGGAATGGGCGAGTGGCAGGAAACGGGTAACTCCTGATACCGTGCCGGGCTCATTTGGTTTGCCGTATTGCAGCTGGAAAGGACAAGTCATGTCGAGCCCAATTTACGACCTGTTCGCCCAAGCGATGCAGGAGCGCACACAGGTCCACTGTATCTATCGGGGACGCCCCCGCGCGGTATGCCCCATCATTCTCGGGCACACCAATGGGCAGGAAGTGGCACTCGTGTTCCAGGTCGGCGGGGAAAGCAGTCAACCGCTGTCGCGAGAAGGTGCCTGGAGGTGCTTGCGCCTGGCCGAGGTCAGCAGCGCGCAGCTTCACGAGGGCCCCTGGCGTTCCGGTTTGAGCCACCGGCAGTCACAGCCCTGCGTGAAAGACGTCGACCTCGACGTCAATCCCAACAGCCCGTATTCGCCGCGGCGGCGAATCGAGGGCAATTGACGAATATCGCTAGTCCCGCGCGTGCGGCTCGCTCTGATGTGAGGACCGCTCCGATACTTGAGAGTGCTGCGCCGAGCCGGTTACCGTGAGGCGGTCGGCGGGCAGATGCAGGACGCAATGCAGACCCTCGGGCTTCCAGTCGAAATCCATTTCGCCACCGAGCTGGCGTACGGTCATTTCGATGAGGCGAGAACCGAAACCGCGGCGAGCGCCGGGGGGCGGAGGTGTCACGGGCGGGCCGCCGGTCTCGCGCCAACTTAGCCGCAAATCGCCGTCGCCTGCCTGATCGTAGGTCCAGATGACCTCCAGCCGACCGCTGGGCATCGAGAGCGCCCCATGTTTGGCCGCATTGGTGGCCAGTTCGTGCAACAGCATAGAGATGGACTGCGCCACGTCGGCAGGAAGCCGAAGCGGCGGCCCCTGGAGCAGCACGTCATCCGAATCCGGCGAGGTGTAAGCGGCCAACTCCTCTTTTGCCAGCGTGCTCAAATCCACGCCGGCCCAGCGTTCTGCCGATAAGAGCCCATGAGCCCGGGCCATGGCCGCGACGCGATGGCCCACAGTGGTGGCGAAGCGCTTGGCTTCCTCGCCTTGCGCGGGCGTCAGCCGCAGCAGCGACTGCACGACGGTCAGTGCGTTCTTGGCGCGATGGTCCACCTCGCGCGCCAGCAATTGGCGTAACTCATCGGCCTGACGCTGTTCGGTAACGTCAGTGTTGGTGCCGAACCAGAGGATGATGCGGCCTTCGGCGTCGTGAATCGGCAGGGCGCGGGAGAGAAACCAGCGGTATTCCCCGTCCTTGCTGCGCAGCGGGAAGGTGTCCTCCCAGGGCTCGCCCGTATCCCAGCTATGCTGGATGCGCTCGACTACGCCGTCGACATAATCGGGATGATGCACCGAGGCCCAGCCCCAGCCCTGCATCTGCTCGAGCGTCGTGCCGGTGTAGTCGAACCAGCGCTGATTGTACCAGAAGATGAAGCCACCCGGCCGCGCCATCCAGGCAAGCTGGGGAATATTATCGGCCATGGCGCGGAACCGCTTCTCGCTCTCGCGCAGGTCCTCCTCGGCGCTCTTGCGCGCCGCGATCTCGCGTTGTGCGGCCTGATAGAGACGGGCGTTATCGATGGCGATTGCCGCCTGCGCCGCGAGGCCGGCGATGATCTGCTCGGCATGTTCGCTGAAAACGCCAGCTCTCGGGTGCCCGAAAAAGAGACCGCCAACAACTTCGCCGGACCGCGAGATGACCGGCACCGCGAGATAGCTGCGCACGGGAAGGTGCCCTTCGGGCATGCCGTAATGGGGTGCGCTTTTGCCGTAGCGCGGGTCCTTCGTAATGTCGTGGGACCGTACGATCCCTTCGCCGGCAAAGGTCGTTGCGAACACCGCGGTGTTGCGCGGCATGGGAAAGCGGGAAAACGCCTCGCGCGCCACGCCGGATATGGAATAAAGCGTATAGGATTCACCGCCTTCGTCGGTGACGTTGTAAAAGAACGCGCCGAAGGCGGCACCGGAGAGTTCGGTGCCCGCGTCGGTAACCATCTGCACGACGCGGTCGAGGTCGAGTTCGGCGGCCAGCGCGGACCCGGTGCGGCTCAGCACCTCGAGTGTATGCTTTTCCTGGTGCAGCGCCGCCTCGGCCGCCTTCTGCTCGGTGATGTCGCGGGTAAAGCACCTCGAATGGATGAACTCCCCGTCCCGCTGCCGGGCGTTGGAGGTGATCAGAACATCCCGGATAGTGCCGTCCTTGCGGCGCAGGCGCGCGGGATATTCGTTGAGTTCCTCTCCGCTCAACAGGCGCTGGAGGATGTCGTCGATAACAGGCGCATCGGCGTGGAACTCGGCTATATGGCGTCCGATATACTCCTCGGCCGTATAGCCGAGCAGCTCCAGTTCGGCACGGTTGGCGCGTTGAATCGTCCCGTCCGGACCGACCCAATGCATTGGTATGACTGCATTTTCGAAGAAATCGTTGAGGTCCGCTTCGCTCTCGGCGACCTTCTGGGCGGCCATGCGCTCCTCGGTCACGTCGCGAAAGAAGATCGTGATCCCGCCATCCTCGCGCGGATGGCTCTCGGCCCGAAAGCGCCGGCCGAGCGCAGGATAGTAGTCCTCGGCCGTCTCTGGTACGCGCTCCTCCATCGTGCGCTGATAGGCCTGCCAGAACGGCCCGCCCATTGCCTCGCGAAACACCTCCCACACTTCCTCGCCACTCAGATCGCGCCCGCCTGCTACCTGATCCATGGCTCGGCGGTTCATGAAAGTGACGCGCCAATCGCGGTCTAGCGCCATAACACTGTCGCTTGTCGTCTCCAAAACCGCAGCGAGTTCGCGCTCTCTTCGCTGTGCGATCTTGCGGTCCTCGATGTCGAACGCATAACCGACCCAGCGCACGAGCCGCCCCGCCTCGTCGCGCTCGGGCTCAGCGCTGCAGATGAATGAGCGCCAGACGCCGT
>Ga0180216_1000106_pt1 | contig 103352 bp, 100 predicted proteins | sample eDN3rd37CBELigMG_FD_128879 | JGI IMG/M metagenome (GOLD analysis project Ga0180216, IMG submission 128879) | Enriched Miracle-Growth compost microbial communities from Emeryville, California, USA - eDNA 3rd pass 37_C BE-Lig MG (version 2)... ... | reverse complement strand
GACCTGGGCGGCAACGTGATGATGTACGTGAACCTGATCTGGATCTGGGGCCACCCCGAGGTCTACATCCTGATCCTGCCCTGCTTCGGCGCGTTCTCGGAAATCATCGCCACCTTCTCGCGCAAGCCGCTGTTCGGGTACAAGTCCATGGTGTACGCCACGGCCGCCATCGGCGTGCTGTCGTTCCTGGTCTGGCTGCACCACTTCTTCACCATGGGCTCGGGGGCGAACGTCAACGCCTTCTTCGGCATCGCGACGATGATCATCTCGGTACCCACGGGCGTGAAGATCTTCAACTGGCTCTTCACGATGTACCGCGGACGGGTGCAGATCACCACGCCGGTGCTGTGGACGCTGGGCTTCATGGTCACCTTCGTGATCGGCGGCATGACCGGCGTGCTGATGGCGATTCCCGCTGTCTCGTTCGTGCTGCACAACAGCCTGTTCCTGATCGCCCACTTCCATAACACCATCATCGGCGGCGTCGTGTTCGGGTGTATCGCGGCCATGGTGTACTGGTTCCCCAAGGCCTTCGGCTTCAAGCTCAACGAGCGCCTGGGCAAGTACTCGTTCTGGTGCTGGTTCGTCGGGTTCTTCATGGCCTTCATGCCGCTGTACATCCTCGGCTTCATGGGCATGACGCGCCGCCTGAACCACCACAACAACCCCGCGTGGGAACCGTACCTGATCGTCGCCTGGGTAGGCGCCGTCATCATCGCGCTGGGTATCTTCTTCCTGCTGCTGCAGATCTTCGTCAGCATCCGCGACCGCAAGAAGAATGTCGACTTCGACGGCGACCCCTGGGGTGGCCGTACGCTGGAGTGGTCCATTCCCTCTCCTCCGCCGTTCTACAACTTCGCAAAGGTGCCCCAAGTGACCCAGCTCGATCAGTTCTGGCATGACAAGGAAACCGGCGTCGCCTACAAGCGTCCCGACCACTACGAAGACATCCACATGCCGCGCAACACCGGCGCCGGCGTGTACATCGGCATCGCCGGCACCATTCTCGGCTTCGCGCTGGTCTGGCACATCTGGTGGCTGGCCGTGGCGGGTCTGGTCGGCATGATCGGCGGTTTCATCGCCCGCGCCTACGACCGCGACGTGGACTACTACGTCAAGGCTGACGAGGTTGCGCGCATCGAGAACGCGCACTACGAGTCGCTGAAGCAGGCGGCGTAGAGGTCCCCCCTACGCGCTTGCGCGCGCCCCCCAGGGGGCGATGCGAGTGGACCGGCAAAGCCGGATCCACCGCATCCTGGGTCGTGTAGCAGTGTTTTGGTGCGGAGCGCCGATTTTTTAAAGATCAATATGAGTAGCGCAGCAATTCTTCATACGCATCGTCACGATGGTGGCGATCATCATGCCCATGGGGGGCATGAGCATCACGATGACGGGTCCAAGACCGTATTGGGGTTCTGGATCTATCTGATGAGCGACTTGCTCATCTTTTCGGTGCTGTTCGCGACGTTTGCCGTGCTGTCGGGAGCGACCGCGGGCGGGCCTCATGGCAGCGAGCTGTTCGACCTGTCGTTCGTGCTGACCGAGACCATGCTGCTGCTGATCAGCAGCGTGACCTTCGGCATGGCCATGCTGGCCATGCACGCCGGCCAGCGCAACAAGGTGTTGGGCTGGATGGCCGTCACGTTCCTGTTCGGCGCCGGCTTCATCGCGATGGAAATCTATGAGTTTCATCACCTGATCGCCGAGGGCGCCGGCCCGCAGCGCAGCGCCTACCTGTCGGCCTTCTTCACCTTGGTCGGGACCCACGGCCTGCACGTGACCTCGGGCCTGATCTGGATGGTCGTGATGATGGACATGATCCGGCGCTACGGCCTGGATCCGGTGGTTCGCCGCCGCATGGCCTGCCTGAGCCTGTTCTGGCACTTCCTGGACCTGGTCTGGATCTGCGTGTTCACCTTCGTCTACCTGATGGGAGCCCTGTAATGGCGCAACACTCCTCCACGGCCGCCGGCGATCACGGCGCCCACGCCAGCAGCCACGGCTCGGTCAAGTCGTACATCGTCGGATTCGTCCTCTGCATCGTGCTGACGGCCTTGTCGTTCGGCGTGGCGATGACGGGAATCCTGACCGGCTTCGCCGCCGTCGCTTCCCTCGTCGTCCTGTGCGTGCTGCAGCTGCTGGTCCAGCTGGTGTTCTTCCTGCACATGGGCACCTCGCCCGAGCAGCGCGAGAACCTCTCGTCCTTCGTCTTCACGGTGCTCATCATCGCGATCATCGTCGGCGGCTCCGCCTGGGTGCTGCACAACATGAATGCGAACATGATGCCTATGTAAGTCCGAGAGATCTTCCCGCAGGAATGGCCGCTTACGCGGCCATTTTTTTGCCTTGGGACGGCCCGAAGGGCCTAGCGTGGGGCATTTTTTCCACCCGGCGGCTATTCCCCTTTGATCCCGAACTCGGCCACGACCCGTCCGTAGAACGCGTACTCATCCCTCACGGCATGCACGGCTTCATCCACACTGCCGCCCGAGGTCTCCACGCCGGCACCGCGCATCTTCTCCTTGACGTCGGGAGCGCGCATGACCTGGCTGATCTCGCGGTTCAGGCGCTCTACCGCGGCCCGCGGCGTGCCGGCGGGAGCAAAAACCGGAAAGAATACGTTCAGTTCCACGCCCGGGATACCGCTCTCGCTCAATGTCGGCACCCTGGGCAACAGGCCGGATCGCTGCCGCTCGGCCACGGCAACGGCAATCAATTGCCCGCCGTCTATGTACTGCCCCACGCCGCCCAGCGCTCCGACCGCCAGCTTGATCTGGCCGCTGATCGTGTCGACTACCGCCGGCATCACGCCCTTGTAGGGAACATGCGTCATCTGCGTGCCCGTGGCCTTCATGAAGAGTTGCCCGGCGATATGCTGCGGCGAGCCATTGCCGGAGGACGCATATGGCAGGCCCGGATGCTTTTTCAGATAGGCCACCAGCTCTTGTGGCGTCTTCACCCCCAACTGGGGATTCGCGAGAAGGATCACCGGCGACGAGGCGGTTCGGACGACAGGCATCAAGTCCCGCACCACGTCCACCCCGCCGCCGGCTCCTTTCGGCAGCACGTGCGGGGCTCCCAGCAAGGTACTGGGGCTCAGCAACAGCGTATGGCCGTCGGCCTCGGCACGGGCTACCGAGGCGGCGCCGATCAGGCCACTGGCGCCCGGGCGGTTGGTGACGACCACGGGCTGCCCGAGCGTGGCTGGCAGGCGCTCGGCCAGTATCCTGGCCAGCATGTCAGTGCTCGACCCCGGCGGCACCGTCACCACGATGGTCACGGGTTTGGTCGGCGCCCAGGATTGCGCGGCAGCGGGCGTCAACTGGGTGAATGCTGCCAGGGCCATGCATACGGTGGCTATCCGTTGTCTCATATCCTTATCCTTGTGTGCCGGCCGCGCCGGACTGAATCAGTAAGTGATGTTGATGTTCTTGCCCTGCGTGTAGGAGAGCAGCTCTTCGATGGACTCGTCGCGCCCGATGCCGGACTGCTTGTAGCCGCCGTAGCTGGTGCCCAGGAAATGTGGCCCGGCGTTGTTCACCCAGATGAAGCCCGCCTGGATACGGCTGGCGGCGCGGTGTGCGTTCGCCAGGTCGCGTGTAAAGACAGCGCCGGTCAAGCCGTATTCCACCGCGTTGACCTGGGCCAGCATCGTTTCCTCGTCGCTCCATTTGATGACGGACAGGACGGGGCCGAAGATCTCCTCGTTGGCGAGGCGCATTTTGGCGGTCACATCGGTGAACACCGTGGGTTCGATGAAAAAGCCCTTGCTCAGCGCCGGGTCGTCCGGGCGTTTGCCGCCATATGCCAGCGTCGCGCCTTCGCTCAGCCCCAAGTCGATGTACTTCATGATCTTGTCGAACTGGGCGCGCGAAACGATGGCGCCCATGGTGGTGGCGGGATCAGTGGGCAATCCGGGGCGATAGTGGCGTATCTTGTCCAGCACTCGCGCCACCACCTCGTCATGAACCGACTCATGGACGAACAGGCGGGAAGTCGATCCGCACGATTGCCCGCTCCAGGTGAAGTTCATGCCATGGACGGCGCCATGACTCGCGCGCTCGAGATCGGCATCGGGATAGATGATGCAGGCGTTTTTGCCGCCGAGCTCCAGTGTGATGCGCTTGAGGCGGTCCGCGCCGGCCCTGGCCACCGCACGGCCGGTCGACACGCTCCCGATCAGCGACACGAAGGGGACGTCCGGGTGGGCCGACAAGGCCGCCCCGCACTCCGTTCCGCCGCTCACCACGTTCAGCACGCCGGGAGGCAGGATCCCGTCGATCAACTCCATCCAGCGATAAGCCGACAGCGGCGCCTGAACCGGGGGTTTCATCACGACGGTATTGCCGGCCGCCAGCGGCGCGGCGCTCTTGGCCGCCGTAAACATCAGCGGATGGTTGTAGGCCACGATGCGGCCGACGACCCCATAAGGTTCGCGTACCGACAGGTTCACGACTCCCTCCCCCATGGGAATGGTATCGCCCTTGATCTCAGTGACCAGTCCAGCGAAGAAATCGAATTGGGCGGCCGCCGCGAGCGCGTCCCGCGTCATCTCCGCCACGGGATTGCCGCAGTTGGCTGCATCGAGCAGCGCCAGCTCGGTCGCATGCTCCCGCAGTACCGTGGCCACCTTGCGCATCAGCGCCGCGCGCTCCGCGGGCCTGGTTCGGCTCCATTCCGCGAAAGCGGCTTGCGCTGCTTGCACGGCGGCATCCACGTCCGCCGCATCGGCGTCCGCGCAGGGGCCCAGGCATTCGCCGGTAGCGGGATTCCAGGTGTCCACGTAGCCGCCCTCGGGGGCGTGCCATTGGCCGCCGTAGTAGAGGTCCCGGTGTTCAGGCAGTCGAATGTTTTGCGGTCCAGACATATTCAGGCTTTCCTTGGTTGACGAAGCGGCACGCGCTGGCCGGACCGTTGCCGCGAAACGGCTGACGGAATGCGGTCCATGGATTCGCGTCCTGGGCGGCGCGGCCACAGCCAAGCATCTTAGGAATGCATGGGCGCCAGCGTCCAATGGATAGTCCGAATACCGGAAATGGACGATACGGATATTTCGGGAAAGCCCGGGGGGCGGGTTGTCCCCAAGGACGACCCGGCATCGTCTCTTATTGGCGGCTATCGCAATAGTTCGCGGCAAAACGCTGGCGGAACCACCGGTTGCCGGGATCGTGGTGCATGCGGTCGTGCCACTGCATGTTGAGATCGATAGTGGGCAACTGGAACGGCAGGGGCACGATCCGCAGCGGCTGGCTGTGAATCATCGAGCGGGCTGGGCCATAAGGCGCGGTCAGCACCAGATCCGACAGCGCCAAAGTCGCCGCCAGACCGCTGGAGTACGAGACACTCAGCGCGACCCGCCGCCTGACGCCCTGGCCGGCGAACTGGGTCTCGAGCAGTTGGTCGAGCGAAGCATGAATGGACGCAGCCGGCCGATAACTCACGTGCGCGGCGGAGAGATATTGCTCCGGCGTCATCGCTTCTCCGATCGTCGGATGTTCGCGGCTGATCACGCAGACCCAGTGCTCGACGAAAAGCGACTGCCGATGGAAATCGGCGCCCAGATCGGGCAGGAACCCCACGGCCAGGTCGAGCTCCCCCGAAGCCATCGCCTCCTTGGCTTCTCGCACGGGCAGCGAAACCCCTGCCAGATCCACATGAGGAGCCTCCCTTCGCAGCAAGGCGACGAATGTCGGCAGATGGGCCTGCTGCGCGATATCGCTCAAGAGAATGCGAAAAGTCCGGCGTGCCTGCGCGGGATCGAAAACCCGGCTGCGCTCGATCGCCTGGCGGAGGCGATCGAGTGCCTCGCCTACCTCGTCGGCGATCTCCAATGCCAGCCCGGTCGGCTGCATGCCTGTCGGCGTGCGCACGAACAGCTTGTCGCCGAAGGCCTCGCGCAGGCGCTGCAGAGAGTTGCTGGTGGCCGATTGGGACAACCCCACGCGCTCCCCCGCCAAGGTCACGCTGCGCGTACGCATCAAGGCGTCGAAGATCAGGAGCAGATTGAGATCGAGTTTGTTCAACTGCATGAGGTCCCCCGTGGCACCGTACGGCCCCGGAGGAAGCGCCGGCCTGGGCCGGCGCAGCCGGTCAGCGGCTCGGCATGTCCTTTTCGGTATAGACGAGCTCGCTGTTTGCCTCTGACGGGATGGGGCCGAAAATGGCATTCCAGCGATCATACCGTGCACGCATCCCAGCCAGCTTCTCGGGATGGCGGCGCGCCAGATTGGCGCGTTCGCGCTCGTCCACCGACAAGTCGAACAAATACTCGTTGTCCTCGATCGCCAGGTATTTCCAGTTGCCGTCTCGCATGGCCCGCTGGTTGCGGTATTTCATCCGCCAGTACATCTCTCGTGGAAAGGTCAGGGCCGGATCGCGCAGCACCGGCAGCATCGACACCCCGTCCAGCGGAAAGTCCGTATGGGCAGGCACACCCGCCGCATCGAGCATCGTCGCTGTCCAATCCATGGTCATGCAATGCTGCGCTGAAACGGCTCCCGGGGCGATCTTGCTGCCCCATTGCACGATGTAAGGCACGCGGATCCCGCCTTCGGTCAGGTCCATTTTCCCGCCCACGAGCGGCCACGAATCGGAGAACCGTTCGCCGCCATTGTCACTGGTGAAGATGACCATGGTGTCGTCGGCCAGCCCGAGCTCGTCCAAGCGCTGCAGGACCCGTCCGCAACCTTCGTCCAGGGCCTTGATCATTTCGGCGTAGACGTGGATGGAGCCGCCGTCCAGGTGCCGGATATCCTTGTCGGTCTCGGGGCTGGAGCGGCCCTGCTCGCGCGTCTCCCACGGCCAGTGCGGCGCGGTGTAGTGCAGGCTGAGAAGAAAGGGCTGGCGGTCTTCGGCGCGTGTCCGCAGGTAGGCCTCGGCCTCGTCGGTCAGCAGGTCGGTCAGATAGTGGCCGTCGTAGTTGACCGGCTCGCCGTTGCGCACGAGATCGTGCTTGCCCATGCGGTCCACGTGGCTGAAATAGCTGACGCCGCCCGACAAAGGACCGATGTGATACTCGTACCCGCTCTTCTGCGGGCCGAAGTGCGGCGGGTAGCCCAGGTGCCACTTGCCGATCAGCGCGGTGCGGTAGCCATGGTCGCGCAGCAGCGAGGGCAAGGTAGGATGCGCCGGCGGCAGGCCGATTTCCGTGCTGCCGCGAAACTTGCCGGTCATGGGCTCTTCGGCGGCGCCGCGCAGGCGGTATTGGTAGCGGCCGGTAATCAGGCCGAACCGGGTGGGCGAACACACGGGCGAGTTGGAATAGCCCTGGGTGAAGCGGATGCCGCGCGCGGCCATGCGGTCCAGATGGGGCGATACCGGCTGGCGCCCGCCATAGCACCCCAGGTCGGCATAGCCGAGGTCGTCGGCCAGGATGAAGATGAAATTGGTCATACGAACTGGTCTTTTTCCCACGTGATCAGTCGACGGTCATGCCGGCCGACTTGATGATTTTCGCGTAGCGCGCCCGCACTTCGGCCAGCTCCTTGGCTGCCGCCTCGCCGTCCCGCGTCTCCAGCGTAAAGTCCATGGCGCGCAGCCGCTGCTGCACGTCGGGCTGCGCCAGGACCTGCTGGATGGCCTTGCGCAGCGCCTGCACGACGGCATCCGGCGTCTGCGACGGTACCATCGCAAGATACAACACATCCTGCTTGACGTCGGGGTATCCCAGTTCCGCGGTGGTCGGCACGGAAGGCAGCAGCGGCGAGCGCTGGCTGCCGGTCACCGCCAGCGCCTTGAGCGTGCCCGCGTTCACGTGCTGCAACAGCCCCGGCGTGGCCAGCGCCGCCGCCTGCACCTCGCCCGACACGAGCGCGAGGACGGCGGGCGCATTGCCGCGGTACGGGATGTGGTTGATCTTCATGCCGGTCGCCTGCGACAACATGCTCAGGCTCAGGTGGCCGGGCGAGCCGTTGCCGGCGGAACTGAAGGTGATCGGGTCCTTGTGGCCGCGTTCGACCAGGCCCTTGAGCGTGTCGGCCTTGGCCGAGGGGTGGGCGGCGATCAGCATGCCCGAGGAAGCCAGCCGCATCACCGGTTTCAATTGATCGAGCCCGAACCCCAGCGACGAATAGAGGCTGGGATTGACGGTAAAGGTCGAGTCCAGCCCGATCAGGACGGTGTAGCCGTCCGGCGCCGCGTTGGCCACGGCGGCGGCGCCGATGTTGCCGCCGCTGCCCGTCTTGTTCTCGACCACGAAAGGCTGCTTGAAAATGGCGTTCAGGCGCTCGGCCATCATGCGCGCCATGATGTCGAGCGGGCCGCCGGCCGTGAAATTGACGACGAAACGCACCGGCTTGTCCGGATAAGCCGCCTGGGCCGTGGCCGCGCCGGACGCCACGGACAATGCAAACGCCACGCCGAGTGCGCGGACCATGGTTTTCAGCATGTCGAAACTCCTCCTGGGTGTGGGAATGCCGCCCTGCCGGGGACATCCTCTCTGGCCCCATCATAGAAGCGCAGGCGGTAATATTGGTTGATCTTTTCGCAAATTAATTGAGAAAAAGGAAATCATGCTGCGCGTCCTTGACCCTCGCCTGCGCCTGCGGCACCTGCAGTGTCTGGTTGCCCTGGCCAGCCATCGCAGCGTGCTGAAGGCCGCCGACGCCCTGGCCCAGACGCCGTCCGCCGTCTCCAAGAGCCTCGCCGAACTGGAGGCCATTACCGGCGAAACCCTGGCGTTGCGGCACCGCAAGGGGCTGGAGCTCACTCCGGCGGGCCATATCCTGCTGCGCCACGCGGCCCAGGCCATCGGCGCGCTGCGCGACGGCTTCGAGCTGCTGGGCGCGGGCGAGAAGGCGCCCGAGCACATCCGCATCGGCATTCTTCCCACCGCCGCGGCGACGCTGGTCCCCAACGCGATCCGGCAGATGCAGGCGCGCTATTCCCATCTGGTCGTGACCGCCCACGGCGGCACCAACGCCGACCTGCTGGTGCGCCTGAAATTGCGGGAGCTGGATCTGGTGATCGGGCGGATCAGCCACCCTTCCGAAATGGTGGGCATCTCGTTCGAGCACCTGTACATGGAACCACTGGTCATGGCGGTGCGCCCGGATCATCCCTTGCTGGCCTCCGCCACGCTCGAACCGGCTGACGTGCGGGCCTACCCCCTGGTGCTGCCGATGAAGGGCACCTACATCCGGCCGGCCGCGGAGACCTTCCTGCAATCAAGCGGCATCGGCATCCCGCAGCAACTGGTGGAAACGCTCTCCTCCACCATGGCGCGGACACTGATGCGCACCGGCGACGCCATATGGTTCGTTCCCTACGGCGTGATCGAGATCGACCTTGACCAGGGAGAGGCGCAAGCGCTGCCGGTGGACACCAGCCCCACCTCGGCGGCCGTCGGGCTGACGACGCTGGGCACGGAAGAACTGCCGGAGAGCGTGCGGCTGTTCATCGACGTCTTGCGCGAGGTGGCCGGCGAGATGCGCAACCGCAACCGGCGCTCGTTGTTCGAACGCCGGTGAGGCCGCGCGATTAATCGCCCCTGAATCCGGTTGCCGCAACGATCTTCTTCCAGCGTTCGGCCTCGGCCGCGATCATGCGCCGCGCATCCTCGGCACTGGTGCCCGAAATGCTGAAGCCCGCTTCCTCCAGCCGCTTGCGCGCCTCCGGCGATTGCACCGCGGCAACCGCCTTCGCATTGAGCCCGGCAACGACGGACTCGGGCGTTCCCGCCGGCACGAACAGCGCGAACCAGGCCGAGAAGTCGGCCTTGGGATAGCCCGCCTCGGCAAAGGTGGGCACCTCCGGCAACAGCGGCGAACGTTGCGGCGCGGTCGTCGCCAGCGCGCGCATCTTGCCGCCCTTGACCTGGGCCGTGGCCAGGGCCGTGGACATGAACACCGCATTGACGTCGCCGCTGACCACCGCCGACACCGCATCGCCCGTGGCCCGGTAGTGAACGGGCTCGATCCGGAATCCGCCCTGCTCGGCGAACATCTCGGCCCCGAAATGGCCCGGCGTGCCCGCCCCGAACGTGCCGAAGTTGACCTTGTCCCGCGACCGGGCCGCCTTGACGAACTCCGCCACGGACCGTGCCGGCGACTGGTTCGGCACGACAAGAATGAAATCCGTCTTGACCACCTCCGACACGGGGACGAGTTCGCGCGCCGGGTCGTAGCCCAGCTTGGAAAACGCCGCCGGGGCAATGCTGATGGCGCTCACGTCGGCGACCAGCACGGTGTAGCCGTCGGGCGGGCTCTTGGCGACGAACTGAGCGGCGATCTGTCCTCCCGCTCCCGCGCGGTTCTCCACGACCATGGGCTGGCCCAACAGGTCGCCGAGCTTCTGCCCCAGGGTGCGCGCCAGGATGTCGGGCCCCGTGCCCGGCGCGAATCCCACGGCAAGGCGGATGGGGCGCGCGGGATAGGTCTCGGCCGCCGCGGCATGGCCGGGCAGCCAGGCGCCCGCCATGGCGGCCATCCAGCCGGCAAACAGGCGGCGCGATAACGATGCGGTATCCATGAATGTCGTCTCCTCTCGTAGTCGATAGCGGTGTTGCGGACGCTTCAAGGCATGGGCGGCAGGCCCACGCTCTCCGGATGGCTCCCGACGGTTGCCGGCCAGGCTTGCGCGATGGCTTCCGCGCTCCATCCGCCATCGCGGAACGCGCAACGGATCTCTTGCGGATGGGACCAGAGGCTGAGTCTGTCGCCGCCGAGGCCGATGCACTGGCCGGTGATGTGGGCGGCCAGGTCCGATGCCAGGAACACCACCAGCGGCGCCACGTCCTCGGGCGATCCCATGCCTGCTCCCTTGCGCAGCGAATCGGGCAGCGGTTCGCCCCTGGCAAGCGCCTCGGCGTAGGGCGCGAACGCGGGCATGGTCGCTACCATGCGGGTCAGCGCGACCGGAACGATGGCGTTGACCGTGATGCCCGATCTGGCGCACTCCATCGACCAGGTCCGCGCGAACGATGCGATGCCCGCCTTGGCCGCCGCATAGGCGGTCTGTCCAGGGTTGCCCCGCTGCCCGGCCGGCGAGGCGACCAGCACCAGCCGCCCCGGGCTTTCCTGGGCCCGCATCTGCCGAACCGCGGCCCGTGCGCAGGTGAAGGTCCCTCGCAGGTGCGTCGCCACGACACTGTCGAAATCATCGTCGGCAAGTTTCCAAAGGACTCGGTCGCGCAAATTTCCCGCGTTGGCGCAGAGTATGTCGAGACGGCCGAAGCTGCGCACGGCGGTGGCCACCAGCCGCTCCGCGGCCTCTGTCTCGCCAACCGGCACGGCCTCGGCCACGGCCTTGCCGCCTTGCGCGCATATCGCCGCCGCGGCTTCGTCCGCGGCTCGGGCGTCGACGTCGTTCACCACCACCGCGGCTCCCGCGGCAGCCAGCGAACGGGCGAATGCCAGCCCCAGTCCCCTGCCGCTGCCGGTGACGATCGCCACCTTCCCGTCCAGCCTGACAGCTCGTTCAAGCCCCATCTCACCTCCCCGCATAGACCGGGCTGCGCTTTTCCATGAACGCGCGCGGCCCCTCGCGCGCATCCTCGCTGGCCAGGACCGCTTCGCGCGCGTGATCCTCCAGCCGGTACGCAAGGTCCAGCGGCACGCCGCTGGCCTCGAGCGCCGCCCGCTTGGCGGCCCTGACCGCGAGCGGTCCGTTGCGTGCAATGCGCCCCGCGAGGTCCATCGCCGCCGCCTGCAGATCGGAGGCGGCCACGACCTGGTTGACCAGCCCCCATTGCAGCGCCTGGGCAGCGGAAATCGCCTGGCCCGTGAGCAGCATGTGCATCGCGATCGCGTGCGGCACCTGGCGCGGCAGCCTCGCCATGGAGCCAGCGAATGGGAGGAGCCCGCGCTGGACCTCCGGCAGCCCGAACGTGGCATGCCCGGCCGCCACGCGGATGTCGGTCCCCAGGACCAGCTCCATGCCGGCGGCCAGGCATGCGCCGTTGATGGCGGCGATCACGGGCTTGTGCAACGGAAAATCGCGCAGCGATGATGCCGCCATCACCAGCGGGTCGTCCAGTACGCGCCGGTCGAACGCGTCGGCCGGAGGCCGGGCTCCGGTCAGGAGCGGCAAGGTGGTCCCCAGATCGCCGCCTGCGCAGAACGCCGCATCGCCCACGGCGGTGAGCACCGCCACACGGAGCGCATCGTCGCGGCTGAAGTCGATGAATGCGTCGGCCAGCGCGCAAAGCATGCCGGGCGTCAGCGCGTTGCGCGCGGCCGGCCGCTCCAGGCGGATAACGGCCATGTGCCCCTGCTTCTCATACGCCACGTGTCCGCTCATGCCGCGCCTCCGCAGGCCCGCGCCGGGTGGCTCTCTATGCGATAGTCCAGGGCGAATGGCGCCATCAGCTCCCGGATGCGCATCTCGATTCCTTCGCCTTCCGCGATGGCGAACAGCGCGGTGCACCCCTTGGCCCCGGCGCTCACATCGACCTTCACCGCCCCGGCCAGGCCGCGATCCGCGACGCGTTCCTCCAGCGCCCATCGCGCGGCCCTGGCGCGCAGCTCGGGCTTGTACAGCTTGCCGATGGCCGTCATGGGCAATGCGTCGAGAACGAAGATCGCCTTGGGAATCGCCGGGCGCTCCGGGATGTGCCGGCGCGCGAACGCGGCCAGTTCCTCCACCGCCAGCCGGCTGCCCGGCCGCAACGCGACATAGGCGACCGGGACCTCCCCCGCATACTCGTCCGGCGCCCCCACCGCGGCCGCCATCAGCACGTCCGGATGCTTGAGCAGCGCATCCTCGATCACGACCGGATCGATGTTGTGGCTGCTGCGTATGATCAGGTCTTTCGCCCGGCCGGTGACGAAGACCCGTCCGGTCTCGTCGATGTGCCCGACGTCTCCGGTGACCAGCCAGCCGTCGCCGTCGAATGCGCCCGCATCGTTGCGGGGATCGGTGTAGCCCGGGCTGACGTTCGGCCCCTTGACGCGCAAGATGCCCTCGCCATCGATGCCGCTGGACGGATCGACTTCGACGACGGTGAACGGCAGCCGCAGCCCGACGGACCCGGCGGTCCTCGGCAGGCAGACCGGCTCGATGGCGATGACGCCCCCACACTCGGTCATGCCCAGGATGTTGCGCACGCCTATTCCCAGCCGCTGCTCGAAGGCATCGGCCAGCTCCGCAGGCAGGGGCGATCCTCCCGTAAGCAGGCAGCGGACGCGGGACAGGTCCTCGTCCTGCCGCGGCACCCCGAGCAGGCTGGCCATGACCGTGGGAACGGCCGCCAGCAGCGTCACGCCATGGCGTTCGACGAACTCCCAGTAGCGCTGCACAAAGCCGCGGTTGCGCATGCCTAGCACGGTGGGCAGGACGACCTCGCCGCCTACCAGCAGCGTGGACAAGCCGTAGACGAACGATCCGGCAACATGAAACAACGGGAAACCGTTCAACATCACGTCCGTTTCGCTGGCCCCGTACATGCATGCGGCGCCCCATGCCGCATGGAGCTGGTTGCGGTGGGCATGGCGTGCGAGCTTGGGACGACCAGTGGTGCCGCCGGTATGGAAAAGCGCCGCGATGTCGTCGGGCCGGCGCCGGTAGCCGGGTCCCAGGGGCGCGTCGCTCGCGCCGGCCAGCAACGTCTCGAAATCCGGCGCATCGTCCGCCCCGCCCACGGCGACGACGCGGCGTAGCCCGGCGCAGCGCCGCATCAGGCCAGGCACTTTCGACCAGATGTCCAGGTCGGTGTGCGGGCCGAGCGCCACCAGCACGTTCACGCCCGCGTTGTCGATGAGATCTGCGATGTGCTCCTCGCCAAGCAGGTAGTTGATGGGGCACGCGATGCCCGCCGCTTCCGCTCCCCACAGCGTGACGTACGCGGCGGGAATAGCGGGGAGCAGGAAGCCGACGCGCGGCGGCGCCCCGTCCGCCAGGAGGCTGAAGACCCTGGCGGCTTGCCGTATCCTGCCGATCAGGTCGGCATAGGTCCAGCTGCGTGCGGGCACGGCGGAGTCGGCCGATTCGATGAAGGTCAGCGCCCGCCGCGCGGGGTGCGCGCGCGCGACGTGTTCGAGCGCCTCGTGAACGCTTTCATGCGGCATGAACGTGGCGTAGGGCTGCAACTCGATGGCCCGGATGTCGTCCAGGCATCGGATGGCAGGTGTCTTCACGCGGTCTCCTTCGTGTCATGGAACGCCTCCATGCCTGGGAGGCGTCTGACCGAAGCCTAGAGAGAATGCGCCCGCAAGGCTGTCCCCTGCGTTGGGGACCGGGTCAACCCCAGGACGGTGCGACGAAAGCCGGCGTCAGTGTCCGGCAGCCGGCAGGCCGGGCGGCGCGATGCCGTTCAGCGCGAGCGCGAACAATTCGTTGCGATGATGAATGCCCAGCCTTTCGAAGGCACGATCGCGATAGGTCTTGACGGTACCCGCGGAAATTCCCAGATCCGCCGCAATGCCTTCGTGGGTCCAGCCTCGCAGCAGGCGTTCGCACACCTCGCGCTCGCGGCGCGGCAACGCGTCGAACACCGATGGCAAGGCGCCCGCGCGTCCCGGCCCCTGCGGCCTGCTTCGCAGGTGGGTTTCGATGCAGGCGATGAGCGGCGGCGCCAGGCCGCAGATCAGGTCCAGCTCGGCATCGCTGAATGCCGGCTGCTCGTTGCGCCGGTAGAGATTGACCGCGATGAGGTCCTCGCTTTCCCAGGTCCGCACCAGCGACACGCGCTCGCGCAGGTCATGCCGCGTATAGATGCCATCGCGATGCGCGGTCGGCAATTCCGCCGCGTGCCAGTGCGTGACCACCGCCCCGCCGCCCAGGACCCGTTCGCGCGCCGCCTCGAACGTCCGGTCGTACCGGTAGAGGCCTTCCCGGTAGAAGCGGAAGGCTTCGCGGGTGCGGTCGGGCACGCGGAAGCTGCCGGTGGCGTGCAGTTCGGGCGGCCGGGACTGATGCAGGCTGTAAGTGGACCACCAGCACAAGGGGATCGCCTCGTTGAGCTGCCGCAGCGCCGCCGTCCCGAAATCTTCGTGTCCGAGACAGCCGATGACCCCCGCCATGGCGAAGGACGCCCGCTGGGAGGTGCGGCGCCATACCGCCTCCCCTTGCTCACCCTGGAGATGAACCAGTTGCATGGCTTCGTCCGCTCTCTTCTCGTTCTTGCCGATAGCGTACCGTAAAAGTCGAAGCGCGCAGGAACGGCGCGGCGCCCCGTGGCCGCGTCCGGCCTGGCCGGCATGCGGGCGCACGTGGAGATAAATGGAAACAAAAACACGCAGAATGAACCATCCGCCGAGCCATGCCGTTACCTAACATTCACTATCATGAATGTTGTCAAAACGATACGTAGAGTACGCATCAACAGGCGATGACCGGATCGGAAGAAAATACACATCCGTTTTCCCCCACCAGAGACCTGCTTGCCTGCACGCTGGGACGCGGCCCGGTCTCCGGTCCCGCCCGCGCTCCCGACCTGGCACGCTGTGCCTTCTTTTTCGATCTGGACGGCACGCTCGCTCCGATCGCGCCGACGCCCGAGTCCGCGGCGGTCCCCGCGTCCACCATCGCCCTGCTGCAACGTCTGCAGCGCGCCGCGGCCGGCGCGCTGGCCGTGGTTTCCGGTCGTGCGCTCGACACCATCGACCGCATGCTGCAGCCGCTGCGACTGCCCGCGGGCGGCCTGCACGGCGCCCAATGGCGCGGACCCGACGGACGGTTGTGGGAAGCGTCCGTGGACCCGGTCGAGTCCGCGCGTCTGCTGGACGCCTTGACCGCCGTGGCCGCGCGGCATCCGGGCGTGCGCCTGGAAAACAAGGGGCTTTCGTTCGCGGTTCATTACCGCCACGCCCCCGGCCTGGAGGACCGGATCAGGGAGGAAGTGCGGGCGGCAGCCGAGCCCTTCGACCAGCGCTACGCGCTGCAGTACGGAAAGATGGTCGCCGAGGTCAAGCCGCGCGGCGCGGACAAGGCCCGGGCCATCGAGCGGTTCATGGCGGTCGAGCCATTCTCGGCCCGCACGCCGGTGATGGCGGGAGACGACCTGACCGACGAACCGGCGTTCCAAGCGGTCAATCGCCTGGGCGGCGTCTCGATCAAGATAGGCGGCGGCGACACGTCGGCATCATGGCGGCTGGCGGATCCGGCCGCCCTCGCGCTCTGGCTGAACGGCCTCCTGGCGCTGGCTTCGCATGCGTCCGGGGCCACGAATAGAGGATCATGACATGGGCAAACTCGTCATCGTCTCCAATCGCGTGGCTTCCGCCGCCGAGGGAAAGAGCACCGCCGGCGGCCTGGCGGTGGGCGTGCTCGATGCGCTCAAGCGGCAGGACGGACTCTGGTTCGGGTGGAACGGCAAGATCGAGGATCCCGCCCAGGCGGGCCTTTCTTCATACCGCATCGGCCGCATCGATTGCGCCACCACCAGCCTCTCCCGCGGCGAATACGACACCTATTACCGCGGCTTCGCCAATGGCACGCTCTGGCCCGCGTTTCACTACCGGGTCGACCTGAGCCGCTACGACCCCAAGGAATACGCTGGCTACCTTGCCGTCAACGAACGGCTCGCGGGCATGCTCACGGAGCTGGTCGACGAGGACGACCGGCTCTGGGTGCACGACTACCATCTCATTCCCTTTGCCCGGGCCTGCCGGCGCATGGGCATGCGCAACCGCATCGGCTTTTTTCTGCATACGCCCTTTCCCGCGGAGGGCGTCCTGCGCACCATTCCGCCCCATCGGGACCTCGTCGAAGCCCTGTGCGAATATGACCTGGTCGGTTTTCAGACCCGCGGCGACGCCCAGGCATTCATCGATTACGCCAGCAGGCGGCTCGGCTTGCCGCTGGAGACCGGGGGCATGCTGCGCACACGCTCCGGGCTGGTCCGGGTAGGCCACTATCCCATAGGCATCCTGCCCGACGACATCCAGAACAAGTCCAAGGCGCGCAGCCGCTCCAAGCTCGTAGCCACCCTCAAGCAGGGACTGCAGGAACGCAAGCTCATCGTCAGCGTCGATCGGCTCGACTACAGCAAGGGGCTGGTGGAACGCTTCAACGCCTTCGAACGCCTGCTCGAGTCGTATCCGGCGCATTGCGGCCAGGTCAGTTTCCTGCAGATCGCCCCGCCTTCGCGTTCCGACGTCGAGGGCTACCGGCACATCCGCCGCCAGCTCGAAAGCACGGCGGGCCACATCAATGGCCGATGGACCGAACTGTCGTGGACGCCCATCCGCTACATGAACCGCGCCTACGAGCGGTCCGCGCTGCTGTCGTTCTTCCGCGCCTCGCAGGTGGGTTTCGTGACGCCGCTGCGCGATGGCATGAACCTGGTGGCCAAAGAGTACGTAGCCGCCCAGGCGCCCGACGACCCCGGCGTCCTGGTGCTGTCCGAATTCGCCGGCGCGGCCGACGAACTGGCCAACGGCGCCATCATCGTGAATCCCTACGACATCGAGGCAATGGCCCGCGCGCTGGACCAGGCCCTGAACATGCCGCTCGAGGAACGGCTCGAACGCCACGGCCACATGATGCAATTGCTCAAAGACAACAGCATCCGGCAGTGGCGCGATCATTTCCTCGCCGACCTCGAGCCGGAGGCGATCGCGGCCTGACCGCCGCCTGCGCCGGCACTCAGCGGTTGCGCGCCTCTTCCAGCAGCCGTTCGGCGATTTCTATGGCGATATCGACCATGCGGTGCATGTGCTGGCGCGCGAAGTGCTCGGCCGCGACCGGGTCGCCGTGCAGGACGGCGCGCGCGATGTCGACATGGTCCGAGAGGTTGCGCAGCCAGTTGGCATGGCTCAAGTCCCGGAAGTAGATGGTGTGCAGGATCGGATAGTTGTACTGGTCCAGGAGCTCGCCCACGTCCGGAATGCCTGACATGTTGTTAATGGCCCGGTGGAACCTGCCGTTTTCCGCGCGGTGGTTGCGGGGATCGTCCGCCTTGCGGACATCCCCATTTCCGTCCCGTCGGTCGAAGACCATGCAGTCAGGATCAGCGGCCGCCGGCTCAAGGCGCTCGGCATCGCCTTGCCGGACTCGATCAAGAACTGCAACTGCGTCGTCGATTGAGCCGCGCCGGAGTCCCCGCATGATCGAGCTCGAAGCCATCGATGTCGTGTTCTATCCAGGCACGCCGGACGAACGCATCGCGCTGGACCGCCTGGATCTTTCCCTCGACGATGGCAGTTTCTGCGTGGTCGTGGGCACCAACGGCGCCGGCAAAAGCACCTTGCTTAACGTGCTTGCGGGCGCCATCCGACCTCGCCAGGGCCGCACGGTGATCGACGGCACGGACGTGTCGTCCTGGCCGGTGCACCGGCGCGCGCAATGGGTATCGCGCGTGTTCCAGGACCCCATGGTGGGCACCGCGCCGGCTTTGTCCATCGAGGAGAACCTCGCCTTCGCCGCCATGCGGGGCCGCAGGCGTGGACTGCGCATGGCGCTGAACCACCAGAAACGGACGCGCTTTCGCGACGAGCTGGCGCGCTTCGGACTAGGCCTGGAAAACCGCCTGGGTGCAGCCGCGGGCCTGTTGTCGGGCGGGCAACGCCAGGTGCTGGCGCTCCTGATGGCCGCCCTGAACCGTCCGCGCGTCCTGCTGCTGGACGAACATACGGCGGCACTGGATCCGCGCACCGCGCAGCTGGTCATGGAGGCGACCCGGCGCATCGTGGCCGAGCATCGCCTCACCACGCTCATGATCACTCACAACATGGCCCATGCCCTGGAATACGGAGATCGCCTGCTGATGATGGAATGCGGCCGCGTCAAGCTCGACATCGCGCGTGAAGAGAAACGCCGGCTTAGCGTGGCCGACCTGGTGCAGCGCTTCGGCGGCGCCAGCGACCAGATACTGCTGCAGGCCAACGCATGAACGCATCCCGCCCCACGTCATTCGACCTTGCGCGGGCCGCCGCCCGCCGGAGCAGCCCGTGGAAGTCCTGAACACCTTCTACCATCTCATTCCCATCACGGCGGTACAGGGATTGCTGTACGCCTTCGTGGCCATGGGAGTCATGATTCCGTTCCGCTTGCTGAACGTCCCCGACCTGACGGCCGAAGGGGCCTTTCCGCTGGGCGGCTGCCTGATCGCGGCGCTCATCACCGCAGGACTGCATCCTTTCCTCGGCACCCTGCTCGCGGCCGCCGCAGGATTCCTGGCCGGCGCCGTGACCGCGCTCATCCATCTGAAATTCCGCGTGCATTCGCTGCTGGCCGGCATTCTCACCATCACGATGCTGTGGAGCGTCAACCTGCGGCTGATGGGCAAGCCCAACACGCCGCTGTTCGGCCTGCCCAATCTTTACGATTGGATAGATCCGGCCATCATGCAAAGCCTCGCCCTGCAGGGCGGCTTGCTGGCCGCGGCCCTGGCGGTACTGGTGCTGGCATTGTGGTGGGGGCTGCACACCGACGTCGGCCTGGCGCTGCGCGGCGTAGGCGCCAATAGCCAGCTGGCGCCGGCCCTGGCGGTGAACTCGACCCGCTACATCGTCATCGGCCTGGGACTGGCCAACGCCATCACCGCCGCCGCCGGCGCCCTGCTGGCGCAAAGCCAGGGCTACGGCGACGTCAACATGGGCTTCGGCATGCTGATCAACGGCCTGGCGGCGCTCATCATCGGTGAGGCCGTCATCGGCCGCCGCACCTTGCTGAGGCAATTGTGCGCGCCCGTGGTCGGCTCGCTGCTGTACTACCAGCTCAGCTCGCTGGTGCTTTCGTTCGGCCTGGTGCCGTCCGACCTCAAGCTGGTCACCGGCCTGTTCGTCCTCATAACCATAGGTTGGCCCATCCTCAAAGGCCGCGCCCGCGCCGGCTCGATCGCAGGGTGAGCCTCACACCGCCACACAGGAGCCACACATGACGGAAATGCTGCAACAGCCCTATACCGGCCCGAGCGCCTGGACCCGCGCGCAGATGGAGGCCGACAAGAGCTGGATCTACACCTTGTCGCCGGCCGAGGTCGCCGAAATCAGGGCTGCCGTGGCGGTTGCCCGCGGCACGGGCAAGCCGCTCGAGGCCATCACGCGCGAGGATTTCCCGCTGGCCACGCTGCCCCGGCGCCTGGACGCTCTGGGCGAGGAACTGGAGAATGGCCGCGGCTTCGAGATGTGGCGAGGCCTGCCGGTCGACGAATGGAGCATCGAAGAGCGTAGCGTGGCCTATTGGGGCCTGGGCCTGTACCTCGGCACCGCGGTCGTCCAGAACGCGCGCGGCGAACTGTTCGGCCACGTGCGCGACACGACGGCCGGCGCCGATCCGCAAACCAACGCCAATACCCGCTTCTACCATACCAACCGGGCCGCCCCTTTCCATGTCGACGGCGCCGATATCGTCGGCCTGATGTGCGTGCGCACCGCCAAGGCCGGCGGCGCGAGCCTGGTGGTCAGTTCAACCAGCATCTATAACGCGCTCCTGCGCGATCATCCCGACGTGATCCCGCTGCTGTACCAGCCTCTTTGGTTCGACCATCGTGGCGAACGCAATGCGGTCACCGGCAAGCCCTACTGGGTCACGTCCATCTGCGGCTGGACCCACGGCAAGCTGTCGATGATGTACCTGCGCAACTTCATCGAGTCGGCCCAGCGCTACGAAGGTGCGCCGCCCCTCACGGAAGGCCACAGGCGCCTGCTGGACCTGATCGACCACTACGCCGAATCGCCCGAGCTGTGCCTGTCCATGGCCTTCCTGCCTGGCGACATCCAATGGCTGAACAATCACGTGACGCTGCATTCGCGCACGGAGTTCACGGACTGGGAAGAGGAGGACAAGAAGCGATGGCTGATGCGGCTGTGGCTGAACCGGCATGAACGCAACCGCTTCACCGAAACCTACGGCTACTACGGGATCGCGCCCGACGCCAGGTAGCTTTTCGGCGGCGCGCCGCTAGCGGGCGCCGCGCTGCGCCCCCTCCCCCAGCGCCGCGCCGCAGTGCTTGCAGTAGTTGGCGTCGTGGTCCAGCCCGGGCGTCAGGCAAGCCGGGCACGTGCGGACCTTGCCCTGGCGGCGCGCGCTTTCCGCCAGCGTCATTTCCATCGTGAAGATGCCCGTGGGCACGGCGAGTATTCCCCAGCCCAGCAGCATCATGATGGAGGCGATGAAGCGGCCCAGCGGCGTATGCGGAGTGATGTCGCCGAACCCCACCGTCGCGATGGTGGAGATGGCCCAGTAGACTCCGGTCGGGATGCTGGTGAAGCCGTTGGCCGGCCCCTCCACCACGTACATGATCGTTCCCATGACCAGCACGATCAGCAACACGACCGAAAGAAAGACCATGACCTTGCGGGCGGACGCACGCAGCGCCCGGCCCAGCAGCACGTATTCCTCGGCGAACAGGCGCAGCTTGAAGACGCGGAATATCCGCAGCAGGCGCAGCACGCGGATGCCGATCAGGAAGGCCAGATTGGGCAGCAAGAGAGCCGCGTACGAAGGCAGGAACGCCAGCAGGTCGACCACGCCGTAGAAGCTCGACGCATAGCGCCAGGGATGCCGCACGCACAGCAGCCTCAGCACGTACTCCACCGTGAAGAGGACGGTAAAGGCCCATTCGAGGGCGCCGAACAGCGTGCCGAAGCGAACCGCCAGGTACTCCACGCTGTCGGCCATGACCACCGCCAGGCTGACGAGGATGATGAGGAAAAGAAGCTGGTCGAACCGACGCCCGGCTTCGGTGTCGGTCTCGAACATGATGGTGTACAGCCGCAGCCGCCACCCCTCGTCCGGCTTGCCGAACGCATCGGCCGAGGGATAGTTGCGCCTGGCCTTTCGGTGTTCCTGCGCCACGCTCGCTCCCGCGCCGGCCGCGGCCGGGTCGGCCTCTTCATCCGGCACCCCGAATCATAGGGGAACGCCGGGCCGCTCGCCAAGGCGCGGGGGAACAGTCCGCCCGGCTCCTTACCCCGCCATGCGTTCGCAAGCGTCCGCGCAGCTGCGGCAGTCCGCCGCACACTGGTCCATCCCGTCGAGCCCATCGCAGCTATCGGCGCACTGCCGGCAGATCGAGGCGCAGTCGGCGCACAGATGGCGGTGCTGGGGCACGCTGGACAACATGAAATGAGCGGCCGTGCGGCAGATCTCGGCGCAGGCGAGCATCAGCCGGAAATGCGGCGGTGCCACGTGCGCCCCGCCCCGCTCCAGGCAATGGTTCATGGCGGCGCCCATGCAAGATTGATAACAGCGCAGGCACGCGTCGACGCAAAGCTGCATTTCTTTCGATAGCGCGTTCATCGTCCACCTCCAGGAATCGAATGCGCGGGCCTTGCGCGACCAGCAGGTTTCGTTCCTGTCGGCGGCCTCAGCCGGCCCCGTCCGACCGCGTCTCGATCAGCTTGACCAGGCTCGCGAGCGTGCGGTTCACCGGCGTCGGCACCCCCAGCTCGCGGCCTTTGCGGACGATGTAGCCGTTCAAGTGGTCGATCTCGCTGCGCTTGCCGCGCGCCAGGTCCTGCGCCGTCGAAGACAATTGAGTGGGCATGGTCTCGCTGATGCGCAGCACCGCCTCCCATGCATTCCCGGGCACGGCCACGCCGAGCCTGCCGGCCACGGCCAGGCATTCGTCGACCACGTCGCGCATGACGTCCAGGACGTCCGCGCCCTGGGCCAGGCGCCCATACGGCGTCTGCACGATGGCCGACAGCGCGTTGTAGGCGCAGTTGAGAATAAGCTTGGCCCACAGCTCGCCGATGGCGTTCTCCGACACCTCGGCGGGGATGCCGGCGGCACGCAGCGCCACGGCGACTTCCTCGCTGCGCGCCGAAGGCCCCAGCACCAGTTCGCCGCGGCCGTGATGCCGCACGTGTCCCGCTCCGGCCATTTCCACCGCCACGTAGACCACGGTCGGGATGACCGGCTGTGCCAGCAGCGCTTGCAGCCGCTCGGCATTGTCCACGCCGTTCTGCAGGCTCAGCACGATCGCATCTGGCCGCAGGTGCGGGCGGATCAGCCGCCCCGCCTCTTCCGTATCGGTGGATTTCACGCAGAACAGGACGAGTTCCGCGTCGGCCACGCTCTCGGGACGCTCGCTGGCCGTCATCGGCAGGTGCCCCCGAAATGACTGCATGTCGAGCAGCAGCCCGTGCTGCCGTACGGCATCCATGTGCGCCGGCCGGCCGACCAGGATCACCGGATGCCCGGCCCGCGCCAGCATGCCGCCGTAGTAGCTGCCGACCGCGCCGGCCCCCATTACTGCAATGTTCATGTCTTCCCCTGAAACTGGAATGCAATGGTTCCGCGTGCAAGGCTACGCTTGCGCAGGGCAAGTGTATTCCCGGGACCACACCTGGGGGCCCTCGCCGTTGCTTGCAATCCTGCCGCTTGATAGACTGTATATTAGGTTTTTCCCTTCCCCACCCTCGCCACTTCAAGGAGACGTCAAATGTTGATCGCGCACATCGTCGTCTCCGGCATGATTCCGCGGCACCTCTAGTTCGCCGCTTCCGCAGGTCCCCCAACGCCTGCGCACTCCCGGACGGTTCTTTTCCCCGCATGCCAAGGGGCGCGCGGCGGCTGTCTGTTCCTTTTTTCCGGACTCTGGAGACCCGGCTCCGCCGCGAGCACGGGCTGTCGCAAATGGCTTTCAAAAAACTCGATTTTCGCGGGCAATCCTTCAAGGACGTCCTCGGCTTCACCTTCCGCCACTGGGCCGCGCAGCCCTGGCGCATCCTCGCCATCGTTCTCGCGGTCCTGCTGTCCACCCTGGCCGACGTGCTGACGCCGCTGTATGCGGGCAAGCTCGTCGACGCGGTGGCCTCGGGCGCGGCCAGCGACGAGGTGGCCTGGCGCGCCGCCATCGCGGCGTTCTGGCTGCTCGTGGCGCTGGGGGTGGGCAGCACCCTGCTACGCCAGGTCGCGTTCCGGAACATCATCGTGCTGACGCTCAAGATGATGGGTACGATCGCCGGCCATGCGTTCCACCGCGTGCAGCGCTTTTCCACCGACTGGCATGCCAACAGCTTCGCCGGATCCACGGTGCGCAAAATCACGCGCGGCATGTGGGCGCTCGACCTGCTCAACGACACCCTGCTGGTCTCGCTGCTCCCCTCGGTCGTCATGCTGGTGGGCGCGACCTTGCTGCTGGGCGTGAACTGGCCGCTCATGGGCGCGATCATCGGCCTGAGCTCGCTGCTGTATGTGGCGGTCACCGTCGCGCTCTCGCTGGGATACGTCGCGCCTGCGGCGCGCCTGGCCAACGCCTGGGACACCCGGCTCGGCGGCGCCCTGGCCGACGCCATCACCTGCAATGCCGTGGTCAAGGCCTTCGGCGCCGAAGAACGCGAGGAAACGCGCCTGTCGCGCGTGGTGTCGAAGTGGCGGCTGCGCACCCGCCGTACCTGGTTGCGCGGCACGCTCAATGGCGGCATCCAGGGCGGCATGCTGGTCCTGATGCAGGCCGCCATCGTGGGCGCGGCCCTGCTGTTGTGGGCGCGCGGCCAGGCCAGCGTGGGCGACATCACTTTCGCGCTGACGACCTTCTTCATGCTGCAAGGCTATCTGCGCGACGTGGGCATGGACATCCGCAACCTGCAGCGCTCGGTCAACGACATGGAAGAGCTTGTCGCGCTGGAACGCCAGCCGCTGGGCATCGAGGACAAGCCCCATGCGCCGCCCATCGTCATCAACAAGGGCGAGATCCGTTTCGAGCACGTGGACTTCCGCTATGGCGCGCACGACAGGCCGCTCTACGAGGACTTCTCGATACGCATCGCCCCGGGCGAACGAGTCGGCCTGGTCGGCCATTCCGGGTCGGGCAAGACTACCTTCATCAAGCTGATCCAGCGCCTCTATGACGTAACCGGCGGCCGGATCACGATCGACGGGCAGGACATCTCCGGCGTCCGGCGGGATTCGCTGCGCCAGCAGATCGCCATCGTGCAGCAGGAACCCATCCTGTTCCACCGCTCGCTGGCCGAGAACATTGCCTACGCCAGGCCGCAGGCCTCGCGTGCGGAAATCGAACGGGCCGCCCGCCTGGCGAGCGCCCACGACTTCATCTCGGCCTTGCCGCACGGCTACGAGACGCTGGTGGGCGAGCGCGGCGTCAAGCTCTCCGGCGGCGAACGCCAGCGCGTGGCCCTGGCCCGTGCCTTCCTGGCCGATGCGCCCATCCTGATCCTGGACGAGGCCACCTCGAGCCTGGACAGCGAGAGCGAGGTGCTGATCCAGCAGGCCATGGAACGCCTGATGGAAGGCCGCACCACGCTGGTCGTCGCGCACCGCCTGTCCACCGTGCGGGCGCTCGACCGGCTGCTCGTCATGGACAAGGGCCGGGTCGTGGAGGAAGGCGACCACGAGTCGCTGATCCGCATCCGCAACGGCCTCTACCGCCGGCTGTTCGAGCGGCAGGCGCTGGAACTGACCAAGGGCCTGCTGCTCGACGGCAATGCCCGGCGCGAAGGCGAAGAAGGCGATTGGCTCGCCCATCCGGATTCGCTGCTGGAGGACACGGCGGCACACGACTGACGCCATGCTTCCTGACCAGGCCGCGCCGCGCGGCCTGGCCCCCCCGCTTCGAAATCTCATCGGCGCTTGAGAAATTCTCGCTGGTCCGCGGCGTCGCGGCGGACCAGAATAACGAGTCGGCGCGCGCCCGAGGCGCGCCTCTCTAGAAGAACACGATGGAGAACAGCCTGTTCCTGGCCCTCACGGCCTACGTCTGCGTCATGTCGATCACGCCCGGACCCAACAACGTCATGCTGATGTCGTCCGGACTCATGTTCGGCTTCCGGCGGACCTGCCCCCACATGCTTGGCATTCCCCTGGGCGTCATCCTGCAGCTCTGGCTGACCGGTGCCGGCCTCGGTGCGCTGCTCGCGCTGGAACCCAGGCTGCAGATGGCCATGAAAGTCGCGGGCAGCCTCTATCTGCTGTGGCTGGCCGCCAGGCTCTGGCAGGCGGCGGAGCTGAAAGAAACCCGTGCCCGACGCCCCATCACCTTTCTGCAGGCCATGGCGTTTCAGTTCGTGAACCCCAAGGCCTGGCTGACCGCGGCCACCGCCGTGGCGGTATTCGCCCCGCCGGGCGACCGCTATCTCGGCCACCTGGCGCTGATCTGCGCCGTGTTCGCCGCCGTCGGACTGCCCTGCATCGCGGTGTGGGCAGGCTTCGGCGCCGCGTTGCGGCCATGGCTTCGGCGTCCCGGCACGGCATTGTGGATCAACCGCGCCATGGCGGCCCTCACCGCCCTGACCATCGTCCTGTTCTGGATATGAGCATGCCCACCTTGTCCCACGCCCAGCTCCGAGCCCATGCCGAGGCCTGGATCGGCGCCTGGAACCGCGCCGACGTGGAAGCGGTACTGGCGGTCTTTTCCGACGACGCCGAGTTCGTCAGCACCTTGGCGCAACCCTACACCGGCAGCAGTCTCGTGCGGGGCAAGCCGGCGCTGCGCCGCTATTGGCAAGCCGCGCTGGCCGACCGTCCCGGCCTGCGGTTCGAGCTCATCGCCGCCATCTGCGACGAGCCGGGCCAGACCGTCGTCGTCCATTACGTCGCCATCCAGGGCGGCCGGCGGACCCGTGCCTGTGAAATCATGCGTTTCACCGATGGCGTCCAGGTCCGGGGCGAGGCGCTGTACGGCGCGCCGGACGGCATGGCCTGATCATCCCGCCGCGTCGCAGGCAATCCGTCCGTCTTCCTCGCCCTCGCGCATCGCGGCCGCTTGCCGGTGCAGCCAGCGGCTCAAGTTCAGCAGGCGCCTGTCCTCGCGCAGCGCGGGAGGATAAACCAGGTAGAACCCCACGCCCGTCGCCATGCGGTGCCCGAACACCGATTCCAGCCGCCCGGCCTGCACGCCGGCGTCGGCCAGTTCCGCCACGGCGATGGACACGCCGGCGCCGTCGGCCGCCGCCTGCAGCGTCAGTCCGCCCGAATCAACCTGGGTAGTGCGGGCCGGCTCGAATCGCCCCGCCGGCAGGCTCTCCATCCAGTCGCGCCAGCCCGGGCAATGGCGCGAGACGAAAAGATTGGCCTTGCGCAGCGCGGCCAGCCGTTCGTCCGCCGAACCTCGCACGTAGCCGGGTCGGGCATACAAGTCGACCGACGCCTCGAATAGCCGGTCGGCCACGAGTCCCTGCCACAGCCCGTTTCCGAGCCAGATGCCGGCGTCGGCCTCGCTGGCGGCAAGATCCACCCCTTCCTGCGTGGTCGATATCTCCAGCGAAAAGCCATGGCGCTCGAAAGGATAGCGTGCCAGTCGCGGCGACAGCCATTGCGTGGCAAACGAAGGGAGCATGTTCAAACGCAGCGGCCCGTCCAGCCGCTCCTGGCGCAGGTTTCCGACGGCCTGGGCAATGTGTTCGAATCCCCGATTCAAGCCGGGCGCCAGCCGGCGCCCGGCTTCGGTCAACTCGAGCCGGGTGCCGATGCGCCGCAGCAGCTCCACGCCCAGCGCCTCTTCCAGCGTGCGCAATTGGTGGCTGACGGCCGACGGAGTCACGCCGAGTTCCAATGCGGCATCCTTGGCGGACAAGTGGCGGGCCGCGGCTTCGAAGGCGCGCAGCGCGTTGAGCGGGACGGGGATTCTCATGGGTGGCCCTCCTCGAGCATGCGGACAACCTGCTCGGCCATGCGATTACTTTACTGTAACGTGCCGGCGGCGAGCGGCCACCGGCCCACGACCTCGTGGCGGGTCAATCCGCGATGACTGAGCACCAGCACCAGGTCCCGCGCCGTCCAGGCAACCGGTTCGACGTCGTGCCGGGGGACGGCTTGCGAGTCGTACAGCAGCGTCATGTGCGGCGTGAGAGCCGACCCGGCCGGCAGGCCGCGGCTGCGGGCGTGCCTGGCCAAGGTCCGGTGCAACAGCCGCAGCCCCTCCGCGCCAGCTTCCCCGGCCAGGACATAGGGAGGCATGCGTCGGCGCCCGAAGCTCATGGCCTGGTCGAACGCCACCGGGACGGCGGGCGCGTGCGCGGCAGCGGCCTTCCCTGCCTCGCAGGCCGCCCGCAGCAAAGGGGGCGCAAGCCATTCGTCGCCGCCCAACGGCTGCAAGGTCACATGGAGCCGCTCGGGCGCCAGCACCCGGCCCGTGAGCCCCCTGCTGCGCCGCAGCCGCGACGCGGCCGCATGAAGCCGTGCGGCCGCCTCGGCGTCGGGAAAGACGGCGAAGAACAACATGCGAGTGACCGTCGGCCTCGCTCCGCCTCCCGGTCGCGCGGGGGCGGGGTCGACGCCCGGCAGGTCCATTTGCTCGGGCATGGCGGCTCCATGGGAATGGCGCGCTGGCCTGGAGCCAGTTGCGCCCGGACAACAGTGCCGTCCAGGCGCTCGGCCCGGCGTCCGGAAACCCGGGCGCCACCGCGCGGACTCGATAGGCAGCATCAGTGTTTCCGGATATCTTAAACCGCGTGTTGAAACCGAGGCTTGCCGACATGCCACCCGACTCCGCCCACCACCCGCTGCTGCGCCATCGCGACGGACACCATGCCCGCGTCACCTTCGAAGAACTGTTCTTCGACCTGATCTACGTCTTCGCCGTCACCCAACTCAGCCACCAGTTGCTGCACCATCTCACCCCGGGCGGCGTGATGCAATCGCTGATCCTGTGGCTGGCCGTCTGGCTGGGCTGGCAGTACACCTGCTGGGTCACCAACTGGTTCGACCCAGAGACCCCGCGCATCCGCGGCCTGCTCTTTGCCACCATGGTGCTGGCCCTGTGCATGGCGGCCAGCATTCCCGAAGCCTTCGGTGAGCGGGGACTGCTTTTCGCCGGGGCCTACGCGGCGATGCAGGTCGGCCGCACGGCCTTCATCGTCTGGCAGCTTCCCGCGGATCATCCGCTTGCCCCCAACTATCGGCGCATGCTGGGCTGGCTGGTCATCGCCGCCGTATTCTGGGTGGCCGGAGGCATCGCGGCGCAGCAGGAAACGCGCGCCGCGCTGTGGCTGATCGCGGTACTGTGCGAATACGTCTCGCCCATGTTCGGCTTCGCCCTCCCCGGCCTGGGCCGCTCGCGCACCAGCGACTGGACGATCGAGGGCGGCCATCTGGCCGAACGCTGTCAGTTGTTCGTCATCGTCGCCCTGGGCGAGACCCTCCTCGCCACCGGCGCCACGCTGGCCGATACCCCGGCCTGGACGCCGCCGATCCTGTCCGGCCTGCTGGCGACCTTCCTCGGCACCCTCGCCATGTGGTGGTTGTATTTCGGCACTTCCAGCAAGGACGCCACCGCGGCCATCACCCATTCCAGCGACCCGGGCCGCATCGGCGCGTATTTCCACTACATCCACGCCATACTGGTGGCCGGCATCATCGCCACCGCCGTCGGCAACGACCTGGTCCTGGAACATCCGGACGCGCGGCTGGACACCGCGCAGGTCATCGCGCTCGTCGCGGGGCCGGCCATCTACCTGCTGGGTAGCGCCATCTACAAAAAGGTCGTCTATGCGGCCATCCCGCGGTCCCACATCGCGGGCGCACTGGTCCTCGTCGTGCTGATTCCCGTCGGCTACGCGGTCAGCCTGCTCGCCATGGGTTGGCTGACCACCGCCGTGTTGATGGCTGTCGGCCTATGGGAAGGCCGGCAGCTGAAACGGCGGCGCACCGGACCCGCCGCGGCGCCTGCCCATCATTGAATCTCCGCCTGGGCGACAGCGTTCAGGACGCCCGTCCTGCCTCGTCGCTGTAGTACTCCGCCCGTGCATAGCGATAGTTGCCATACTTGGGCCGGAAGCCGTAGCGCTTGGGAAGGAGCTTGAGGCCATTGAAGACCAGGCCATCCACCGGCGCACCGGCTTCCATCAGGCGCTTGGCGGTTTCCCGGATCTCGCCGACCGTATTCATGCCCGCCCTCACCACGATGACGACCGCCGCCGCATGGACGCCCACGGCGGCGGCATCGGATGAGGAAAGCACCGGCGCCGTATCGACGATGACCAGGTCATAATCCTGGGCCAAGGCATTGAGCGTGGGAGCGAATGCCGGAGAAGCCAGGAGCTCGGAGGGATCGAAGGTCACGACGCCGGTGGAAATGAAATCCACCCCTTCGGCCACGCTGTGCTTGCTGACCTTCTCGACGGGGGTGGTTCCCGCCAGCACCTCGAACAGCCCCGAGTCCTTGGGCAGGTTGAAATAACGATTCAACTGGCCCTTGCGGAAATCCGCGTCGATCAGCAGTACCCGCTTGCCCACCGCACCCTGGATAAAGGCGTAATTCGCCGACAGGAACGATTTGCCGACGCCGGGTACCGGACCGGTGAATACCAGCACGTTGCTGACCGAATGCTGCAGCGACTTCTGCATGACGGTGCGGAACGCCCGCAAGCTCTCGATGGATGGATCCTTGCCGCGCTTCTGCGCCAGCAGTGGCTGGACGCCTGCGTTGCGTTTCAGGCTGTGGCGCCAGAGCCGCTCGTGCGCCTCGCTGTAGGGAATGGTGCCGAGCACCCGCAAGCCCGTGAAACGCTGCGCCTCGTCCGGATCGGACAGGCCGCCGAACAAGGCGTTGCGCATCAGTGCCAGCAAGGTGCCCGCGATCAGCCCCGCCGCGGCGGCCACCGCCAGGACGATGGCCGGCTTGGGCTGCACCGGCTCTTCCGGCACCACGGCGGTATCGAGCAGACGCACGTTTCCGACCTTGCCGGCGCGTATCAGCTTCAACTGCTGGGTGTTGTTCAGGAGCGCGGTATAGAGCTCGGTATTCACCTTCACGTCGCGCACCAGCCGCACGACGTCCTGCTCAAGGTCGGGCAACTGGCGAATGCGGCCGCCGAGCCGGTTGATGTCCGCGTTCAGCGAAGCGATCTGCTGGTCGATGGCCACGATGCTGGGGTGCGATCGCGAGAAGCGGGTGTCGAGCTCGCTGCGCCGCGCCCGCAGCTCGACGACGCGTGTCTGGGCTTCCGTGGACTGCGTGAGTATCAGCTTGGCTTCTTCGCTCAGGTCGATGGTGCCGCGCGCGTTGCGCAAGGCGTTGTACCTCGTCTCGGCCTCGTCCAGAGCCTTCTTCATGGCGGGCAGCTGGCTGTCCAGGAACGCCAGCGATTTCTCCGCCTGCTCGGCGCGGCGATTGACGTTCTGCCGCACATACTCACGCCCGATCTCGTTCAGTATTTCCGCGGTCAGCACGGGATCCGTGCCTTCGAAGGTAACGCCGATCACGCCCGATTGCCGGCCTCGCTCGAAGACCCCCAGCCGCGCCTGCACCGACTCCTCGGCCATCAGGTGCGACCGCCTGCGCACCGTGTAGTCCGTGCCGGGAGCGCCCTCCAGCGCATCGACCTGGATGTCGATCGACCCATCCGGCACCGCGAATCGCTCCAGTTGGCCTACCCGCCCCTCGAAGGAAAGATCGTTCTTCCGGTCGACGAGGCGATAGCGGCCATCGCCGAGCGCCGTGATCTGCAGCTTCTTGGCCAGCAACGAACGCGGCACGTCCAGCTTGCCGATGGCGATCTTCTCGTCGGTCCACGCATAACCGTTCGCCGGCAGCCATTGCGCGACGGTCTGGCCGTAGTCCTGCTTGGCCAGCCAACGGCCGACCACCGGAAAGTAGTCGGGCGATGCGTCGATGTACAGCAGATACCGGTCCACGGCCGCGCGGACCACGGTGCGCGAACGCAGTATCTCCATTTCCCCGGAGGTGGCCGGCTTCAGGTCGAACATGGCGGAGACGTCGCCCAGCAAGGTGCGCGCCGGCGAAGTGGGCTGCTCTTCTTCGACCTGCACCAGAATGTCGGCGCGATAGACCGGCCGCGCCAGCAGCAGATAAACCACCGCCACCGCGATCGTCGCCAGCACCGCTGCCAGGATCGACCACCGCCGCGCCACCAGCGCGTCCATGTACGACGATACGGGGGTCTCCGGGCGCCTGGCAGGCATCGAAGGCTCGAACGATTCAATGGGCAAGGTCATCGTCAGCTCGCTTGTAAAGAAGTTTCATGCTCGGATCGGTCCTGGCCGCCATGCCTCAACGTCCGACGGCAGCGGCGGTATATACGGTCTGCGTGCTCGGGAACAGCAGACTGATGAAGCGGTTCCACCGGCCCAGGTTGCCGGTATCCACGAACACAACGTCCTTGGGCTTGAGCTCGAACTGCTCGGCCACGGCCAAGGCGGATGCCGAGCTGCTGTCCAGGTGATAGACCTCGGGCAAGGCCTCCGGCGTGGTCCGCACGACGAAGATCTGCGACGGATCCACCGTGTTCTGGTTGACCCCTCCGGCATTGCCCAGGGCTTCGGTCAAGCTCATGTGGCCATCGCGCAAGACCATGGCCTGCGGCGCATTCACCTCGCCCATCACGAATATCTTGCTTTCCTCGCGCGGCGACACGCGCACGATATCGCCCGGCTTGAGCATGACCTTGGTCAGGTCCATGCCCCGTGCGATCAGGCGAGGAAGGTCCACGCGCGTCGCCATCCCCCCGCGAAGCACGTACACCCGGCTGCGATCCGCGGACGGCAACAGGCCGCCCGCCCGATTGATGGCCTCCATGAGATTCAGCGGTAGATCGTTCATGGCAACGGTGCCGGGATTCTTCAGCTCGCCTTCCAGGTACACCCGCTTGCTGCGGTAGCCGAGCACGCGTACGGTGATCTGCGGGTTCCGGATATAGTCGCCCGCGTTCTTGATGATCAGATTACGGACCTCGATGTCCGTCAAGCCGGCCACCTTCAGTAGCCCCAGATAGGGAAACTGGATGTAGCCATCGGACGAGACCGGATAGCCCGGAATGTTCGACGCCGTATCGCCTAGGGTTAGTTCGGTGGCGCCTGTCCCGATGGCGTAGGTTTGCGTCGGAAGAACGAGTTCGGGGTGGTCCCAGACCACGATCGAAAGGATGTCGCCGGGCCCGATCACATAGGGCATGCCGTTGCCCGCCAGAGCCTGGTAGGCTGTATCTGCCTGGGCTTCGCGAACGCGCTTTTCCTCCAGCACCAGCGAAGGCGTGATCTGCGTCATGCGCGGAACGGATTTCGGATCATTGGGATCGACCGGCCAGTCGGGATCGAAGCGCATGCCTGGTGCGAACGCGCACGCGCCGAGCGACGCTATCGCCAGCGCGATGATGAAAGTCCGGAAGGTGGTCTCGATGAAAGTTTTCATGGCAGCTCACGGTGGGTGACTACGTTGCCTGTCGGATACCCCGGTTCAGTCGGGTTGCGCCATTCCACCTTTTTTTGCCATCCCCGCCCATTGGACGGACGGTTTAGGTCCTACTTCATCCTTCTATTCATCCATCCGGCTGTTTCGCCGCCAGCAGGCGCTCAATAAGCTTTGCATCGTGGCGGCACGCTGTGGCCGCAAACACATAGCATCAGTCTGCGTACTTTCCCCATACAACCCAGGAGTGCGTGATGGAGTCGGCTGCCTTTCCGGAATCCGAGCGCTTGAGCGGCGCCCATGTTCTCTATCGGCTGTTCGACGCAAGCCTCGTCGTCGGCTGCGGGCTTGCCGCGGCGGAATGGCGCTTGCCTTCCGGCACGAACCTGTCGGCTCCGCCCATCCATCTCTTCCTGATCGCCTTCTGCTCGCTGGCCGCCCTGCTGGTCTTCCCGGCCTTCCGGCTATACGGCTCGTGGCGCGGGCGCCAGCTGAGCGAACTGCTGCTCTGCATCCTCGCGGCATGGTGCACGGTCTACGGATTGGGCATCCTGCTGAGCTTCCTCATGCACCAGAGCGGCATCATTTCATTCCCCTGGGCATCCGCCTGGTTCATCCTGACGGCACTGTCGCTGGTGGGATTGCGCCTGGGCATCTATGCCGCGCTGGGCGCCGCGCGCGACCGCGGGCTGAACCAGAAGCGTGTGCTGATCGTCGGGTTCGGCACCCTGGGCCGCGAGCTCTGGCGCCGGGTGGAGCACTTCCGCGCGACCGGCTACGAGGTCGCCGGCATCTATACCGGCACCGACGAAAGATTGCCCAGCAGCGTACGTCGCCTGACTTCCCTCGAAGGGCTGTCGAACTTCATCCGCGAGGCGAGCGTGCGGGAAGTGTGGATCGTGCTGCCCATGGAGCAAGGCCAGAAAGTGCACGAGGTGCTGTTCCAGCTGCGCAACGATCTGGTGGATATCCGCTGGATTCCCGACATGATGTCGATCAGGCTGCTCGGGCACCGGATCGACAACTTCATGGGGTTGCCCGCGATCCAGTTGAACAGCCTGCCGGCCATCGGCATCCGGGGCTGGGCCAAGGAAATGTTCGACCGCGTCTTTTCCCTGGGCGCGATCATCGCCTTCTCTCCGGCGATGCTGGTCATCGCCGTGCTGGTCAAGCTCACTTCGCGAGGGCCGGTGCTGTTCAAGCAGCCGCGGCTGGGCGTGGACGGCAAGGTCTTCAACGTCTACAAATTCCGGACCATGACCGTGCACGAGGAGAACGGCACCGTTACGCAGGCAACCCGCAACGATGCCCGGGTCACCCGCCTGGGCGCCTTCCTGCGCGCCACCAGCCTGGACGAGCTGCCCCAGTTCTTCAATGTGCTCAAGGGCGACATGTCGGTCGTGGGCCCGCGGCCGCACGCCCTGGCGCACAACGAGCTCTACAAGGACGTTGTCGACCGCTACATGATGCGCCATCGCGTCAAGCCGGGCATCACCGGATGGGCCCAGGTGAACGGCTATCGCGGCCAGACCGAAACCGTGCACAAAATGCGTGCCCGCATCGAGTTCGACCTGTATTACATACAGCATTGGTCGTTCCTCATGGACTTGCGCATCATTGCCAGGACCGCGCTCTCTGGCTGGACCGGCCGCAATGCGTACTGACGATCCGGCGCTTCCGGTCCCGGGTTTTCTGAGCGCCGAGGATTTCCGCAAAGCCGTGGACATGCTGCCGCTGGTCGCCATCGACTTGCTGCTGCGCAACAGCGCCGGGGCATACCTGCTGGGGCTGCGCAGCAATCCCCCGGCCAAGGACACCTGGTTCGTGCCGGGCGGACGCATCCGCAAGAACGAATCGCTGGCCCAGGCGCGCGCGCGCATCGCGAGCGAGGAGTTGTCGCTCATTCTTCCGACGTCCGCGTGGACCGCGCGCGGCGTGTACGAGCACTTCTATCACACCAACTTCGCCGAGGAACCCGGCAAGGCAACGCACTATATCGTCCTGGCTTTCGAAGCGCCGCTGGCGACGGCCTCGCATGCCTTTCCCTATGAACAGCATCGCCGCTATCGCTGGATGTCCCCCGCCATCGCAGGCTCGCACCCGAGCGTCCACCCATACACCCAAGCCTACTTCAAGGAGCGCGTCTCATGACCGACCTCCTCGCCCATTTCCGCGCCGTCATCCTGTGCGGCGGATCCGGTTCACGCCTGTGGCCGCTTTCGCGCGAGACCTTGCCCAAGCAATTCATCTGCCTGAACGGCTCCCGCAGTCTGTTGCAGAACACGCTGCTGCGCCTGCCTTCCGCCAATGCGGAGTACCGCCCGATACTGGTGTGCAACGACGTGCACCGTTATGTCGCGGTGGAGCAGGCGCAGGACGTCGGCGCGACGTCCCTGGAGATGATCCTGGAGCCATGCGCGCGCAACACCGCGCCCGCCATAGCCGCCGCGGCGCTGCGCGCCATGGAGGACGATCCCGACGCGGTCCTGCTGGTCATGCCGTCCGACCATGTGCTGGAAGACGGCGAGTCTCTGCGTGCGGCCTTTGCCTCGGCCCATGCCCACGCGGCGCGCGGCGCGATGGTGACCTTCGGCATCGCCCCCGACGCCCCGCAAACCGGCTATGGCTACATCCAGGCCGGCGACCCCTTGAGCGGCCCCGGCGGCGCCCGCCGGATCAGCCGTTTCGTCGAGAAACCCTCGCCCGAGCTGGCCCAGCGCTTTCTGGCCGAGGGAGGGTACTACTGGAACAGCGGCATGTTCGCCTTTCGTGCCGCGGTCTACCTGGCCGAGCTGGACCGGCGCGCGCCGGCCATGCTGGCGGCGGTGCGCGAAGCCGTGGCCGCCGGCAAGGGCGACCATGCCCTGTACCAGCTGGACCCCGCGAGCTACGCGGCCTGCCCCGCCGACTCCATCGACTACGCCGTCATGGAGCACACCGAAGACGCCGTCGTCATTCCGCTCGATTGCGCCTGGAGCGACGTCGGCACCTGGGACAGCGTCTGGGGCATCGCGGAGAAGTGCCCCGACGGCAACGCCATACAAGGCGACGTGCTGATGGAGGATTCCCGCAATTGCCTGGTGCATGCCACCCACCGGATGGTCGCCTCCATCGGTCTCGACGACATCGTCGTCATCGAGACCGCCGACGCCATACTGGTCATGCACAAGAGCAAGTCCCAGGACATCAAGGGCCTGGTGGAACGCTTCAAGGTGCTGCACCGGACGGAAATCACCCACCACCGGCAGGTCCAGCGCCCCTGGGGCTGGTACGACTCGGTGGATCAGGGCGAGCGCTACCAGATCAAGCGGATCACGGTGAAACCGGGCGGCCGCCTCTCCTTCCAGATGCACCACCACCGGGCCGAGCACTGGGTGGTGGTCTCCGGCACCGCCCGCATCTACAACGGCGACAAGCAGTACCTGCTGACCGAGAACCAATCCACCTTCATCCCTTTGGGTGAAGTACACAGTCTCGAGAACCCCGGCAAGATCCCGCTGGACATCATCGAAATCCAATCGGGCGCCTATCTGGGCGAGGACGACATCGTCCGTTTCCAGGACGTGTACGGCCGGGTCTGACCTATCGAGGCAATGCCTTAGACCCTTTGATCGATATCCGTCGCAGCAACCGCGACGGTAATCTTCTCTCCGCCGGCCGACCCTTTTCGGCCGAGAGTCCGCAAGCTAAGCCATAAGGACACCACCATGTCGAAGCGAGCTCTGATTACCGGCGTCACCGGGCAGGACGGCGCCTATCTGGCCGAACTGTTGCTGAACAAAGGCTACGAAGTCCATGGGATCAAGCGCCGCGCGTCGCTTTTCAATACCTCCCGGATCGACCACCTCTACCAGGATCCGCACGAGCGCTCCCGCAACTTCGTCCTGCACCATGGAGACATGACCGACTCCTGCAGTCTCATCCGGATCGTGCAGGCCGTGCAACCCCACGAGATCTACAACCTGGCCGCCCAGAGCCACGTCGGGGTGTCGTTCGAAGAGCCAGAGTACACCGCCAATACCGACGGATTGGGCACGCTGCGCCTGCTGGAAGCCATCCGCATGCTCAAGCTCACGGACCGCACCCGCTTCTACCAGGCGTCGACCTCGGAACTCTACGGCATGGTCCAGGAGATTCCGCAGCGGGAAACCACGCCGTTCTACCCGCGCAGCCCGTACGCCGCCGCCAAGCTGTACGCCTACTGGATCTGCGTCAACTACCGGGAAGCCTATGGCATGTACGCATGCAACGGGATCCTCTTCAATCACGAATCCCCGCGCCGCGGCGAGACCTTCGTCACCCGCAAGATCACTCGCGGCCTGGCCCGCATCGCAATGGGCCTGCAGGATTGCCTGTACCTGGGCAACCTCTCGTCCCGGCGCGACTGGGGGCATGCGCGGGATTACGTCGAGATGCAGTGGCTGATGCTGCAGCAGGACAAGCCGGACGATTTCGTCATCGCCACCGGCATGCAATACAGCGTGCGGGAATTCATCGACATGGCCGCGCGCGAACTGGGTCTGCTGCTCTCCTGGGAGGGTGAAGGCGTTCGGGAGACGGCCACCGTCCTCTTCAGCGCGGTGCACGAGAAAGTCCGGCCCGGCCAGGTGATCGTCCGGGTCGACCCCCGCTATTTCCGTCCGACCGAGGTCGACACGCTGCTGGGGGATCCCAGCAAGGCCAGGGAAAAGCTCGGGTGGACGCCTCGTACATCTTTCGCCGACCTGGTGCGGGAGATGGTCGAAAGCGACCTGAAGGACGCGCGGCGCGATGCGCTCATGGAAGAAAACGGCTACGAAGTGTTCGCCTACAAGGAGTAATCATGAAGACCGGCTCAGCGCGGATTTTCGTGGCAGGCCATCGCGGCATGGTGGGATCGGCCATCCGCCGGGAACTGGAGCGCAAGGGCTACGCCCACCTGCTTACTCCCTCCCGGCACGAGCTCAATCTCGAGAACCAGGCCGCGGTGCAACAGTTCTTCGATCGCGAACGCCCGGACGTGGTGTACCTGGCGGCGGCCAAGGTCGGCGGCATTCTCGACAACGAACGGCACCCGGTGGCGTACCTGGCGCGCAACCTCCTGATCCAGACCAACGTCATCCGAGCGGCATACGAATCGGGTGTCGCCAAGCTGCTGTTCCTCGGCTCCTCGTGCATCTACCCGCGCCTGGCGCCTCAGCCCATGCGGGAGGAACACCTGCTGACCGGCCCGCTCGAGAGCACCAACGAGGCCTACGCCATCGCCAAGATCGCCGGCGTGAAGCTCTGCGAGGCCTATCGCCGGGAGTTCGGCTCGTGCTTCGTCAGCGCCATGCCGACCAATCTCTACGGCCGCGGCGACAACTACGATCTCGAGCGCAGCCACGTGCTGCCTGCGCTGATACGAAAGTTCCACGAAGGCAAACTTGCCGATTCGCCGTCGGTCACGATCTGGGGCACCGGCCAGCCGCTGCGCGAGTTCCTGCACGTCGACGACCTGGCGCGCGCCTGCGTGCACCTCATGGAAGGCGATCCCGACCAGTCCATCTACAACATAGGCTCGGGCGAGGAAATCAGCATTGCCGATCTCGCCCGGCTGGTGGCCCGGATCGTGGGTTACGAAGGCAGGCTCAAGTTCGACCTGAGCCGCCCAGACGGCACGCCGCGCAAGCTGCTCGACTCCTCCCGGATGCGGGCCCTGGGCTGGAAGCCCGAGATCCCGCTGGCGGAGGGCATCGCGGTGACGTACCGCCAGTTTCTGCGGGAATCCGGGGCTCTCCAACGGTTGACCGGCGCGTTGGGCTGACCCATGGCACTCATGCGTCTGATACGCCGCCACGTCGTCGGCAACGCCTCGTTCTGGGGGTTGATCGAGTACGGCAGCGGGCCGCTCGTGGCGCTTGCCGCCCTGCCTGTGCTGCTGCGCCAGCTCGATACCACGGGTTTCGGCCAGTACGCCATGATCCTGGCGGTGGCCGGATTCGGAAACCTGGCCAACCTCGGCGCGGCGGTGACGGCGACCAAGCTGGTTGCGGAGAAGGCGCACGAGCTCGGGGGCGCCTATCGTGGCGCCGGCGTGGCCTCGGCGCTGATCTTCTGCGCGCTGGGCGCCGTCGCGCTGGTCACCCTGGTCGTCACCGCGATGCTGGCGGGCATCTGGCCCGATGCGCATTTCGGCAATGCCCCGCTGTATACCCTGCTGCCCGCGGCGCTGGCCGTCTACCTCGCCCAGCAAACCGACCAGTTGTACGCCGGTGCGCTGAAGGGCCGCGAACGCTTCCCGGCCATCGCGCTGTCCGAGTGCGGGGGCCGCCTCGGCGCCATGGCCCTGGCCTGCCTGGCGGCCTGGCTCACGCACAGCGCCCTGTGGACTGCGGCGGCGCAAGGCACGGGACTGCTGCTGTCGGCCGGCGTCAAGATGCTGGTCTTTGCCCGCGGAGAACGCCACTACTGGGTCAAGCCGATTCCCGATCGCGCGGCCATGGCGGCCGCCTTCCAGTTCTCCCGCTGGTCATGGCTGCACGGCGTCAGCACGCTTGCCTTCGGTTCCCTCGACCGCGTCGTCGTCGGCAGCCTGATGGGGCCCACCGCCCTGGCGCTCTACGCCGTCGGCGTCCAGGTCGGACAGATCACCCATACGGCCTCGGTAGCCGTATTCCAGAAGGCCATGCCGCGCATCAATCGCCTGCGCGTGTCGCCGCCCTACCCGGGCGCCGCGGGAGAAGAAATACGGCGGTTGACGCGCTGGAACCTGGTACTGTCCGCGGGCGCGACCCTGTTGCTGCTGGCTCTCAGCCAGCCTCTGCTGGCCTTGATGCTGGGGGCGGCCGATGCGGCGGGGCACCAGCTGACCTTCGACCTGCTGATACTGGCATCGGGCGTATTGTCGATGAACGCCGCCGCCCATTTTTCCCTGCTCGGCCTGGGCAATGGCCGCGCGGTAGCGCTGCTCAACGGGCTGGGAGGGGTCGCCATGCTCGTGCTGATGGTCGTTCTGGCCGGACCGGCCGGCCAGAACGCCGCGGCCATCGGCCGCATGGCGTATGCCGCGGTGACGCTCGCGGCCATAGGCCTGGCGCTGCGCGAATCCCGCGAGCCGCTTCCCCCCACCGCCTCGATAGCGACCCGGTAGTCCGTCACATGCTCAGGGAATATATGCGCAAACATCATGAACAGAAGACGCGGGAACTGATCAATTTCGTCAGTTGCCTGAAGCCGCCGCGCCCGGTGGCGACAGCGCTGCTGCCCCGGATCACGATCGTGACGCCTTCCTACAACCAGGGGAAGTTCCTGGAACGCACCATACTCTCGGTGCTGAACCAGGGATACCCGGATCTCGAATACATCATCATCGACGGCGGCTCGACCGACGGCAGTGTCGACATCATCCGGAAGTACGAGAAATACCTGGCCTATTGGACCAGCCGGCCGGACCGGGGCCAGTCGCACGCCATCAACGAGGGGTTCATACGAGCCACAGGCGACTACGTGGGATGGCAGAACTCCGACGACCTGTTCTTTCCCGGCGCTCTGCTGCGCCTGGGCAAGGCCGCGGCACTGGGCCGTCCCACCATCGTGAGCGGCAACCTGTACCTGGCGGACGCCGGCAATCGCATATTCCGCGAAATCCAGTACACCCCCGTGGATCGAGGCATGCTCACGGTGGTCAAGGCGTCCATCCCCAACCAGGCCGCCATTTTCCGGCGCGATCTGCTCGAGAAGTACGGCATGCTGGACGAGGACAAGCGCTACTGCATGGACCTGGACCTGTGGAGCCGCCTCCTGTACGCGGGCGCCAACCGCATCGTGCCCGACGCCTACGGCGTCTACACCATGCACGGGGAAACCAAGACCGCCTTGCTGCAGGACGTGCTGCTGGAAGAACGCAGCGCAATCGTCCACCGGATACGCCAAACGGAGCCTGGTATCGGGCCTCTCTACGGTCTGTCCTGCCGCTTGGCCAAGATGGCAGCCCATGCCAAGCAGGGCGACCTCCCCTACCTGTTCGAGAAATTCACCAGCAAGCTCATCGGTCGCGACGACTGGAGCGAACACTGAGGCGCCGCCACCATGACGCGTTCACTCACCCAATCGACGCTGCCCTGGCTATGCCTGTTTTTCTTCTCGGCAACGGCGCTGAACTTCGATGAACTCACCATAGGCGCCGGCAATTTCAAGCTGTCGCCGTTCGATCTCCTGTTCCTGGTCATCGTGGCGATCAAGTTCTCGCGGCTCGGCCAGCCCGGCGCCTACGCGCTCCCGTCGAGCTCGGTGATCATCCCGATGGCGCTGCAATGCCTGGCGCTGACCTACCTGGCGGCCACCAGTTTTCCGAAGCCCGGCATTGCCGGCCCGGACGTCGCGCGCGACCTGCGCATCGTGCTGTACTTCATGAGCATTCCCTTCCTCTGCTACAAGGACATCGACTCGGCATCCGCCTACGCCACGTTGCAGCGGACCATCGTTATCTCCGGCGTGGCCGTGGCCGGGTTTCTGCTGGCTGAACAGCTCACCGGCTTCAGCGTCACCGAACCGCTGCGCAACGTGCGCCTGGCCGTCTGGCTGCTTCCTTTCGCCATCCTGTCCATCATCTACTTTCCCGGGACGCTCCGGCTGGGCCCCCTCAGCGCCTACCTGCTGACGCTGTTCCTGTTCGTAGCGCTGGCCATGTCGCTCAACCGTAGCCAGTACCTGCAGCTGGCCGTAACGGTCGCACTCGCGGCGCTTCTCGGCAGCCAGGCCAGAGCCCTGCACAAGACCATCCTGCTGTTCGTACCCGCCATCGTCGCCGGTCTGGCGGTGTTCTACCTGATCGGGTACATGGACGTCCTCATCGACCGCATCTTCACGGTCCAGGAATTGGAGTACGACTCCAGCTATGGCGCCCGCATCCAGGAGATGGAAGGCCAGATGGATCTGTTCCACCAGGCTCCCATCTTTGGACACGGCGCCGGCTTGCGCAGCTGGGTCATGGGCGAGGAAGGCTTCGAGCTCAGCACGTTCGCCCACAACTCCTGGGCTTTTTACCTGATGAAGTTCGGCATCGTTGGCACCGGGCTCATCATGCTGACGCCACTGGCGATCATGCTCGTCTCGCTGATCCGTCCATATGCCCATCCCGGCCTGGAACTGCACCGGCGCTACATGCTTTGCTGCCTGCCTATCTACATAACCGTCGATTCGATGTCGGGAGGGCTGGCCTACGCCCCCAAGACCGCGTTCCTCGGGTTCATGCTTTGCTACAGCCTGTCGCTGGCTGCCAACGCGGCGGCGACCGAGCCGGTCGTCCAGCGCATCAGGACCGGCCTGGGCGCCGGCCGGACGGCCCACCATGGCTGATGTCCTCTTTGTCGCGCCCGACCTGGCTCCCGGCGGCGTGGGCCGGTGCGTCACGTTCATCGTCGACGCCTTGCCCCAGGAGGGGCTGGAGACGGGTCTCTTCCTGCTTCGGCGCTTCAACGGGGAATACAAGATCAGGAACGCGCCGGTCACGCATGCCCTGCCGGCCATGCCCGCCGCCTGGCGTTTCCGGTCGGCGCTGCCGCTGGCGTTCTGGCGGCTGCTGATCCACCTGCGCAACGAGCCTCCCGCCCTGGTGTGCTCCCATGGCTTGCTCTGCAACACCCTCGTCGCGGTGGCATCGATGCTATCCATGCGAAAGTACGCGACGGTCGCGGTCGAACACAACAGTCCGTGGGCGCACTACAGCGGCTCCCCGCTGCAGCGGCTGAAGCGCTGGTTGGCCCACTTCAGCTATTCCCGCCACGACGTGGTCGTGGGTGTGTCCAAAGGCGTGGTCCGCGACCTGTCCACCATGTTCCCGTCCCTGGCCGGCAAGTTCCGCCACGTCTACAACGGCATTCCGGTCGACGAAGTGCGCCGTCTGGCCAGTTGCGCGCCAAGCACGCCGCTCCAGCCCGGCGTTCTGCAGTTCGTTTCCATCGGCCGCCTGGATGCGCTCAAGGATTTCAAGACGTTGATCGACGCGGCGGAAATCCTGGACGATCCACGCATCGCGTTTACCATTTTCGGCGACGGCCCCGAGCGAAAGACCTTGCAGCAGCGGATCGCCGCCTCGTCCTCCCGCTCGAAGGTGACGCTGGCCGGACACGTCTCCAATCCCTTTCCGGCGCTGGCGCGCGCCTATGCGTTCATCTCGACCTCGCGCCGGGAGAGCTTCGGCAACGCCATGGTGGAGGCCCTCAGCCTGGGAGTGCCGGTCATTGCGGCCGACTGTCCCCACGGCCCGGCCGAAATCCTGGCGAACGGCCGGTATGGCGTGCTTTTTCCCGTCGGGGACGCCACGGCGCTGGCCGCGGCGATCCGCCGGCTGATCGACCACAGGCAGGAACATGACCGGCTGGCGCTGGTGGCGCCCGGCCGCGCAGCTGCTTTTTCTCTCGAGCAGCATCGCCGAAATGTCGCGGCGCTGTTCAACCCGCTGCTTTAGGCGCGGCACTCATCCCACACGGAGAAGATCTTGGAACGCATTCCGGTATCCGTGGTCGTCATGACCAAGAACGAAGCGCGCAATATCGTCAAATGCCTGGCCAGCCTCCAAGACTTCTCCGAGGTATTCGTCGTCGACTCGGACAGCACGGACGAGACGCAAGAGCTGGCAATGACGTACGGCGCCCACGTGGTGCCGTTCAAGTGGAACGGCAAATATCCCAAGAAGAAGCAATGGTGCCTGGAGAACCTGCCATTCACGAACCGCATCGTGCTGTATGTGGACGCCGACGAGGAAATGACCCCCGCCCTGGCCGATGAAATCCGCCGCTGCCTGCCCCGCTTCCACAACGGCTACGCCGGCGCATTCACCGCCTTCGATTACGTGTTCTGCGGCAAGACGCTGCGGCACGGCCACCGTGTCTACAAGCTCGTGCTGCTGGACCGGCATCGCGCCCGTTTCCTGGACTATGACGACCTCGACGTCGCCCACATGTGGGAAGTCGAAGGCCACTACCAGCCTCATGTCGACGGCCCCACTTTCGTGCTGTCGAATCCCATGATCCATGCCGACCACGATTCGCTTTATCACTACTTCGACAAGCACAACCGCTATTCGGACTGGGAAGCCAATCTGCGCCTCAAGGGACTGCTCAATGATCCGCGCGAAGCGAATGTCGGCGGCCGGGCCCTCACCAAGAAACTGTTCCAGAGCGTGCCCTTCAAGGGCGTCGCCGCGTTCCTGCACAGCTACGTCCTGAGACGCGGCTTCCTGGACGGCAAGGCCGGCTTCGACTATGCCGTCGCTCGCGGCGTCTACTACTGGCAGATCGGCATCAAGACCGCCGAACTGAAAGCGGCCGCCGCACGTGCCCGCCCCAGCGCGAAAGAAGGGCTGGCGGCCGATCTCGGCCGGAGACCGATGTGAAGGAAGAGTACCAGCGCCTGGATCTGTTTTCCGTTTCGCCGGGCTTGCGCGGCCGCTCGCCGCTGGCCGTCCAGATGTGGTGGCTGGCGCAGGCAACGCTGTTCCGCGGATCGCCTCAGATCGCCTACGGATTTCGACGCTGGCTGCTGCGCCGGTTCGGCGCCCGGGTCGGCAAGAAGGTGCTCATTCGCCCCAGCGCCACGATCACTTATCCATGGAAAGTCAGCATAGGCGATTACTCCTGGATAGGCGATGACGTCGTGCTGTACAGCCTGTCGTCGATCGACATCGGCGACCATGTAGTGGTCTCGCAGCGCAGCTACGTATGCGCCGCCGACCATGATCCCGCCTTGCGCGACTTCCCGATACGCGAGCGTCCCGTACGCATCGAAAGCGGCGCCTGGATCGCCACCGACGTGTTCGTCGGCCCGGGCGTGACCGTCGGCACGGGCGCCGTCGTCGGCGCCCGCAGCTCGGTATTCAAGTCCATCCCCGCCGCAACGGTCTGCCACGGCAATCCCTGCCGTCCCGTACGCATGCGTTCAATGGTGGATCGATGAAACTGCTGATCTACGGGTTGAACTTCGCACCGGAGCTGACCGGCATCGGGAAATACACGGGCGAGCTGGCCGCCTGGCTCGCCCTCCAGGGCCACACGGTCTCTGTCATCGCCGGCCCCCCTTATTACCCGGCCTGGCGGATCGAGGACGGCTATTCCGCCTGGCGCTATCGCAAGGAGAGCTGGCAAGGCGTCTCCATCACCCGTTCGCCGCTCTGGATACCGGCCCGTCCCGGCGGCCTCAAACGCATCCTGCATCTGGCCAGTTTCGCCGCAGCCAGCCTGCCCGCGCTCGCCGCACACGCCTTCAAGCGGCCGGACGTCATTTTCGTGGTGGCGCCCGCGCTATTCTGCGCACCCGGGGCATGGATTGCGGCGCGGCTTTGCGGCGCACGGGTCTGGTTGCACATCCAGGACTATGAGGTAGATGCGGCGTTCGAACTCGGCCTGCTCAAGGGCCGGCGGCTGCGGCGTCTCGTCCTGGCGCTGGAGCGCTGGCTGCTTCGGCGCTTCGACCGGGTCTCGACCATCTCGGGGCGCATGCTCGATCTCGCGCGGCGCAAGGGAGTGGACTCCCACCGGCTCGCGTCCCTGCCCAACTGGGTGGACGTCGACTCGGTCGCCGGCGCCGACGGCTCACGACGCTACCGCTCCGAGCTCGGCATTCCGCAGGATGCCGTCATCGCGCTTTACGCCGGCAATATGGGGGTCAAGCAAGGCCTCGAGGTACTCGCCCATGCGGCAAGAGCGCTTGCGGATCACCCCAGCCTCTGGTTCGTCTTTTGTGGCGAAGGGCCTCAACGCGATACCCTGCGCACGCTATGCGCGGGATTGCCGCATGTTCGCTTCATCGGACTGCAGCCTGCCGAGCGCCTGGGTGAACTGCTATGCACCGCGGACATGCATCTCCTGCCGCAGCGAGCCAACGCGGCCGACCTGGTCATGCCCTCCAAGCTGGGCGGCATGCTGGCAAGCGGCCGTCCTGTCGTCTGTACCGCATCGCCCGATACCGAGCTGGCTTCGGTGGTTGCCGGCAGGGGAATCGTGGTGCCGCCGGAAGATACCGAAGCCCTGGCGCGGGCACTGAACGAGCTGGCCAGCAACCCTCGCCGGCGCACAGAACTCGGCGTGGCGGCGCGGGACTATGCCCGGCGCCATCTCCATATCGATGCCGTTCTTTCGCGGGCCGAGCAGGACCTGCAAGCCTGCGCGCACCGCCGGCGCACTGCCTGACCGAACGTGCCCTCGGCGGCCTCTCTCATTATTCATCGCCATCGCTGTCGGACTTGATCAGTCCCCTGCGGCGGGCCACGAACGCGGCCTCGGCCTGATTGCGCACGTTCAACTTCCAATAGAGCGTGCGCGCATGGCTCTTCACGGTTGCCGCGGATATGCCGATGCGTTCGGCGATCTCGCGCATGCTGTGGCCCTGCACCAGGAGGTGAAGGATTTCCTCCTGCCTTTTCGTCAGCCCTCTCATGGCGGTTTTCGCAGCCACCGGCATATCGGGTAGCGCCTCACGGCGCGGATAGCACTCGCCGCCGGCCAGCACCAGGCTTACCGCGGCGGCCAGCGCCGACGGATTGGAGGACCGGGATATGTATCCCTGCACTCCGCGGCGAGCAAAGGCGGCGCTGACCGCCGGATCTTCCGTGCCATACAGCGTCAATACGACGCGAGGAGAAAACAACGCCAGCGCGCGCTCGAGCGTGTCGACGGCCTGCACCGGGTCCGGATGCACGTCCAGCACCAGCAGCTCCACTTCCTTGTTCCAGGAAGCGGCCAGCTCGCTCAGCTGGCGAGCCGACAGGACGATGATCTCGCCTACCCCCTGTACACGCATCAATATATGTTCCAACGCGAGCCGCAACAGCGCGTAATCTTCAATCAGAACAGTCGCCATTCCCGCGGCCTTTTGAACGCGCCCGGACGTCCCGCGTGGCCAGCCCATGGTCCGTAATATGGGCCTGCGTGAAGAGAGAAAATCTTGAACTACTCCTGATAGACATTACTGCAGCGGCCCGCTGACGGCGGGCCGCTTGCGTGCGATCTTTCAACTCGCTGGTATGCTATCAGCGGCCACGTGCGCCGCCTCTCGTTCATGCGATTGAAACAGTTCGGCTTAAAGCTATTTATGCGCGTAGGACGAGACCCGCTTGTTCTCGCGTTCGCCCTCATGCCCATGCCACTCGAGCGTCGCGCCGCGCTTCAAGGCCGCATAAACCGCTTCGCCCTTGTTGCGCACATGCAAACGCTGATAGAGAGTGCATGCATGGGTTTTGGTGGTGGCCACCGAAATATTGAGCATCCGGCTGATCGTCTTGATCGGGTGGCCACGCGCGAGGAGTACGAGCACTTCGTACTGGCGAGGGGTGAGGTGGAGCAGTTGAGCGCCTTCGGTAATGCTGATTTCGCCCGACTTCCCGCCATGAGCCGCCGCGTTCACGGTATCCAGCGTCGCCGCGCCGATGTGGGCGTCCGGCACGCTGCGCAGGTACGGCTCGGCCGCCTGCAGCTGCTTGCCCGGGAAACACTGGCCGCCGGCCATGACCAGCCGGATGGCTGCTTCCAGGATTTCTACCGACACCGTTTTCATGACGCACCCGGAAACCGGCACTCCCGCCAGGTTGTGCAAACCGCCCGGCAGCGGCAGCACATCGGTCAACAGCAGGATCCGCTTGGGCCGCAAGGTCTTGTGTATCTCCATGAGGAGATGCCAGTCGGAGTCCATCGCCGACGACACGCCATAAATCAGAAGATCGACCCCGATGGCAGCGGGATCCGCCTTGGAAATATCGTCGTAATCTAACTCGACGATCTCCCAGAGTTCTCCCAGCTTGTTCACTATCTGCCATAAACCGAGACGTAGTAACGGATGAGATTCCATCAGGACTATTTTTCCCATCACTTCCTCTGTTTCTAAATGGGCGCCTGCCCGCATCAACATCGGTACCCACTAAAAGACCAGCGCCGCATCCAATTATTTTTTGTTACAACTGTCTCAAAATCGCGGAATTGCGTCACTATCCGGTGGCGGACAGTGATTGGATTCTTTACAGTGGAATAAAATGAGGTAACCCCGAAGAAAAGGCGTTCCTACGAATCCGGAAACTTCAAGAATGAGTCATTCCGCTTGAAGTGGCCTTTTTCGTTAGTTGTAGCACAACACCGATACGATATGCGCATTTCCGCGCGAGTATGTGTCGACCTCCCCTCGCGTCTTGGTTACGAAGATATATCATCTTGTGCGATATACGCATGATTAGACCCATTACTTAGTTCATCGGGATGAAACCGAACGGCGGAGGAAAACCGGCCGGACTATTCCATATATGCAAAGTCGAAAACGGTATGCCCGCCATGGCTGTGCCAATGATGCATGGCTGAGTTGTTTTTACCGACGAATTGCGCGTAATGAACAGTTCCGTCGCTTTCCCGATATTCCAGCGGGGTTAGTTTCTCGATACGGTTAAGGGATATCCCTTTGCCATATTGGCAAAAACCCTGATATTGCGCGCAGCGGATAATATCGCCTGACGGCGACACCACCAGGCCGGCATTCCGGGCTTTCGCCGGACTGCGCACCACCGGGTTTGCCGCATGCGGCCGCCAGTCCGTCGCCGTGGGCGAAGATGCGTAGAACGCAAACAACTCGTCGCAATGGCTCAGCCCATCGGTCCTGTCGATATTGGTCAGCAGCCACCAATACTCCCCGTGCTGGAACACGATGGTGTCCACCGCCGATATATCCCGCATCAAGGTGCATTCGAGTTTCCATTTCATCGGAAACTCCTCGCATTTCCATAGTTCGATACTGCGGTTGCCGCAAGTTTCGGGGACCATGTAAGTGGCACCCTGGTATTCGAACACGAAGGGAAACGAGAGGTGGTACGGTAGATTCAGGACGTCGCCGAGCAGTTCGAAGCGGCCGTCGCGGTAGGTGGCTACGGCGATTCGTCCCTTGCGCTCATTGAAGTCGTAGTCCTCGAAGAAAATGTAGGGGCGGTTGTCGCGCATGTGCACGAAGGGATCGGCAAAGAAACGGCCTTTCGGCGGCGTGAGGACGAGCGCGTCCGACGCCATGGCCTGCGCCCCCATCGAGGGGAACATGCCTATCCGCCATCGCATGTTCCGGTTCATCAGACGGCGCATCGTCAGCACGGCGGCCAGCCAGACCTGCCTTGCGAGATAGCTGGCCCCATCCCACTCCGTGGGGTGGCCTGTGGGCAGGGCCGTGTCGATGCGCGGGACCGGATCCGTGTACCGCTGCGGCGCCGCCACCGCGAGGCAGCAAAGGGCATCGCAAATGATCAGCTTGCCCAGGTCGAAGGCGCGGGCCTGGTTCTTCAGCCAGAATGCCTCGGTATTGAAGCTGCGCTTTTCTATCGGCTCGTCGTCCTCGGGACGTTCGGCCAGCCACCACAGGGTCTCCACCGTATGGTCGGCCCGGCGCAGGACTTCCCAGAAGCCGGCGTACCTGCCCGACCCCGCGTCGGTCGCGCAATACGAGAGGCACCAGGTTCCGATCCGCGCCGCCCCCTGCAACTGGTCGCGCGCAACGGGCAGGCCGTCGGGCGCGATGATCAGGTCGAGCTCCAGTCCGCGCAGCGCCTCCGCCGCATTCGACTTGGGCCATAGGCCTATAGGCTTACTCTCGACGCTCGGCAGCAGGCGTATGTCCTGGCTCTTGAGCAATGCACGCTGCCTCTCGGTCAGCACGCGCTGCTCCATCTGGATCAGGGCTTTCATCAACGGGCCGTTCCTGCGCGTCCAGCCGGCACGTATCGGACGATGGGGCGCCACAAGGATCGCAGCCAGCTCGAAGTCTCGACGCTGCACGATCCATTCAATGAGATCACACACCCATCCGGGCTGCTCGTAGGCATCAACCAACAGCGCAATCCTCGCTATGCTCATTGCCGCACCCGCGCTCTGGAGTCAAGTCACACTGTGGATACTGCTTGCTTTCCCATGTGCTTTCCAGCCTGCGCACGTCCTAGGGCGAATGCCCGGGACAACAGAGGAAATGCTCCCCATGCAATACGACACGCGCTTGAAGAAGCCGTATAAACACCTCCTACACACGTCCTAGTTCGCGGGATTACCCTAGCGCGCATGCCGTCACGCCGCTGTCACGCGTAGCACGTCTGCATTAGCTCTCCATACGCCAACCCCTCCGCCGTCTCGGCGCTCTGATTTAGGGCCGATGCGCGATGGTTAGGCAACCGTTCGAGGCGATACGTTAGGCCCCATGTCAAACCTTGCCAAAAGGCTACGAGCCGAAAGGCATTCATGGGGGGAATCATGGAAGAGACGAGCGTGATATCGGACGCGCAGGCCGCGCTGTACCAGAGACAGGGATTCCTCACGCTGGAGGGCATATGTCCGCCCGAAGAGATCGAATTGATCCGCACCACCTTGCTGGATCTGTTCAAGAACCGGACCGGATACGACGAAGGCGCGCAGTACGACTTCGTCAGCCGCGACGATCCTTCCAAGCCGGCGAAATTCCCCAGCATGCACGATCCGCGGCACTATGCGCCCGCGCTGCTCAAGACCCGCTACCACCAGCATGCCCTGGCGCTGGCCCGGCAGTTGCTGGGAGAGGACGCCGCCTTGTACGGCGAACATGCCCTGCTCAAGCCCGGCCTGACGGGTCCGGAGACCCCCTGGCATCAGGACGAGGCCTTCCGCTCCCCCGACTTCGAGTACAAGGAACTGAGCATCTGGCTCGCGCTGCAGCCGGTCACCGAGGAAAACGGCTGCATGCAGTTCATTCCCGGCTCGAACAAGTACGAAGTCCTGGAGCATCGCTCGCCGGGGGGCGACAAGAGCCTGCACCCGCTGGAGTGCTGCGCGGACTTTCCGCGCGAACTCGCGGTACCCGCGCCCCTGCAGGCGGGCGATGCGACCGTTCATCACATGCGCACCCTGCACTACACCGCGCCCAATACTTCGCCGGCGCCCCGCCTCGCCTACATCCTGATCTTCAACACGCCTCCCGTCTACAAGCCCGGCAGGCGCGAGTTCCCCTGGCTCGAAGGCCGGTGGACGGACAGCCAGACACGGCGCAAGCAGTGGCACAAGCGCGGCGGACTGGCCATCGAAGTCATGCGGCGGCTTCCTTCGGCCCGCCTGACCAGCCCGAGATGGATGGCCTGGGCGACGATACGGGCCGTCAACAAGGTCCTGCGGGGCAAGCGGCAGCCCGCCTCCGGCGGCGAGGCACCGCCCAAGGAAGTCGCCTGAACCTGGTCTTCTCCGGCCCCCCCTCCGGCCGGAACCCGCACGGTGCTGCGGCCTCCCGTCTCCCCCTACAATGGGGCCCCGAGGCTGCGGCGCCCCTTCCCGGCGCGGATGGCCTCGGGCAACGCGAGGCTACACGTGTCTTCAGACCCCTTGACCGGCAGGCTCGATCGCCCTGTCGACGACGCCAACGACCATGTACTCGGCCCGCCCGGCGCCGAGATCACCCTCGTCGAATACGGCAGCTATGCCTGCCCGTATTGCCGCGCGGCCAACGAGCGCATCGCCGAGATCCGCCACCAGCTCGGCGACCGCCTGCGGTACGTCTTCAGGCACTATCCGCTGCCCGGCAGCGACATTGCCCGCAGGGCGGCCGAACTGGTCGAACACGCCCAGGATCCCAGGCGCTTCTGGGATGCCCACGTCGCGCTGATGACGCACTCCAAGACCTTGACCGAGGACGATCTCGAACTGGTCGCCGGCGAGCTGGGCGTAACCGGCGCGGCGCCAGCCGAAGCGGCCCAGGCCGATGCGCGCGCCCGGGCCCGCGTCGAGGCGGACGTCCAGAGTGCCCGGGCCAGCCGCGTGATGGTGACGCCCACCTTCTTCATCAACGGCCGCCGCTACGATGGCCCCTGGGACGACAGCTCCTTCACCGACGCCATGTTGCGGACGCCCGGCCACCGCATCCGCAGCGTGGCGCAGGATTTCGCCGGCTGGGCGCCGTCCGCCGGCGTGCTGCTCCTGCTGGCTGCCGCCCTGGCCGTCCTGCTCACCAACTCAGGACTGGGCACGACCTTCGCGGCCTTCTGGGAACGCCCGCTGGCGGTTTCATTCGGGCAGGACGGATTCGGCATGTCGCTGCTGCACTGGATCAACGACGGCCTGCTGACGATCTTTTTCCTGGTCGTGGGACTCGAGATCAAGCGCGAATTCACCGTGGGCCACCTGGCCAACCTGCGCGCCGCCGCGCTGCCGGTGGCGGCGGCGCTGGGCGGCATGTTCGTGCCGGCCCTGCTCTACTGGCTGTTCACTCCCAGCGGGCCATGGTCGCACGGCTGGGGCGTGCCCATGGCCACGGATACCGCTTTCGCGGTGGCGCTCATCGCCATGATGGGCAACCGCGTCCCGGCCGCGCTGCGGGTCTTCCTGACGGCGGCGGCCATCGTCGACGACATCGGCTCCATCGTCGTGGTGGCCCTGTTCTATTCGGGTTCGCTAAGCCTCGGCTACCTGGCCGCGGCCGCCGCCCTGGTGGCAGTCCTGGCACTGCTCAACCGGTCACACATCTACCGCGTAGCGCCCTATGCCCTGGTCGGCATCCTGCTCTGGGCCTGCGTGCACGCGAGCGGCCTGCACGCGACGATGGCGGGCGTCCTGCTGGCGCTGTTCATCCCTACCCGGCCTCCTCCCAACCTCGCGAGCCTGGTGGCCCAGGCCGACGCGATCCTGACGGCCGAAGCCCGCCGCAGCGGCGAAGTCCTGCGGCATGGGCCGTCGCTGCCCGCGCTGGCAGCCTTCGACGCGATCCACGACCGGCTGGAGTCGCCGGCAGACCGGCTGCTGCGGACCGCGGGCGCGCGCTCCAGCTACGTCGTGCTGCCCTTGTTCGCCCTCGCCAATGCCGGCGTGGCGATCGCCCCGGACATCCTTTCCGGCCATGAGCCCCTGGCCATGGCCATCATCGCCGGACTGGTGATCGGCAAGCCGCTCGGCCTGTTCTCCGCGTCGGTACTGGCCGTCCGGCTGGGCATCGCACGCAAGCCGGCCGACTACTCCTGGCGCCAGCTGCTGGGGGCCGGCGCACTGGCGGGGATAGGCTTCACGATGTCGCTGTTCATCGCCGGCCAGGCCTTCCCGGAGAATACGGATTTCGCCGCGGCGAAGGTCGCCGTGTTCATCGGCTCCATCCTGTCCTCCCTCGCCGGCGTGGCCATCCTGTGGAACGCCGGCCGGACGGGGCCGGCCGACGCGGATTAGCCGCTCGCTCCGGCGCTCATTTCAGCGCCGGCAAGTGCCTGGGCCGGATATCCGACGGCGGCGTATAGGCCGCGGCTCGGACCGACTGGAGCGGTCTTGCCGCGGATGCGCCGCGAATGCCCCCGAGGTCGTTCGCGTAACGCAGCGTGGCCGCGGCGACCGCGTCCGAATTCAGATCGAGCACCGCCAGGTCCAGGTTCGCCAGGCCATCGCAGGCAGCGTGATAGCACGGGTCAAACGCGATGCCCGCCGTTCCGCCCCATCGCGCCGCATCGTCTGCCGTCTTGATGTCCTCGCCACCAGAGAAGATGCCGCCCGCCGGAATGCCCTGCCGGATGAAGGGACCGTAATCGGAGCGTCCATCGAAGTCCGTACCCTTGAAGGCCTTGCCGCGGGCCGCATAGAAAGCCTCGAAGAACTTTTCGATGGCCCCGGCCCCCTCCGGCCCGGGCCCCTCCCCGATGCCGTCCGAATCGTCGCCGTCATAAATGAAGTAGCCCGCATTGGGCGACGCGATCATGTCGAAATTCAGGTACAGCGCAATCTTCGCCAATGCATCCGGCTCGAGCCGTTCGACGTAATCCGTCGCGCCTAGTATGCCTATCTCCTCCGCCCCCCAGAGCGCAAAACGTACCTTGTGCCGGGGCGTCACCCTGGCCATCTGCACGGCCGTCTCCAGGATCGCGGCCGAGCCGCTGCCGTTGTCGTTGATGCCGGGCCCGTCGAGGACAGAATCCAGATGCGCGCCCGCCATCACTACGTGGTCCGGATCGCCGGCCCGGCTCTCGGCCAGGACATTGAAGGTCGTTCCCCGTTCGCGCCGCGTCGTCGCGGCCATACGCAGCGCCAGGCCCGGCGTGCCGGCCAGTTGTCTTCCCACGGCCTGCGAGACCTCCAAGACCGGCAGGTCGGCGGTGAAGCCCTCGCCCAGCGAACCGTGCACCGGCCCTTCCGCATTGTTGTAGACCACCACGCCGGCGGCGCCTGCGGCAAGGGCCAGCGACGCCTTCTGGCTGAAATCGCAGCCGCCGCGCTCGATGAGCACGATGTTGCCCGCGGGAAAACCGGCAAAATCCGCGGCGGCGCACCCTGGTCCAGCCAGCGCGGTCACGCTCGCCGTCACGTCGCCGGAGCCGGAATACGGCATGACCTCATGCGCGAAATCGGCGCCGGGCAGCGGCGCCATCTGCCGCAGCACGCTGCCGCCGAGATCGTCGAAACGGACGAAGCCGAACTCTGAACGCGTGACGACATATCCGGCATCGCGCAGCACCTTCTCGGCATACGCGCCCGACACCTCGTACCCCGCCGATCCCGCCGCGCGGTGGCCGCCGTTGGCCTTGGCGATGCGGTCGAACTCGCGCAAGTGCGCCAGCACGCCGTCCAGCGTGACGCAGGCCAGGAGCTTGTCCTCGGTATCGTTCACCTGCTGCGCACAAGCCTGTGCCGGTGCCACGGCTCCGTCGCCGCCGCAGGCCGCTAGCACTAGTGCCGAGCCGGCCACGGCCGCCAGGCGGCCGGCGCGCCGGCCAGGAAGATGCCAATTCAATGGAATATCCTTGAAGAATCGGGAAAAGAGAGCCAAGGGCGGACCTCGCCGCGCCCTACCTCCGCTGGGCGCGGATTGTAACGGAAAGTTTCAACAGAAACCTTGCCCTGTCCCGCCATCCCGGCGCCGGATCCGCGCGCCCGCAGCCGGCGTGCGGATCTGATGGACGCCGCCGAGCGCCTGTTCCTCAAGAAAGGCGTTGCGGCCACCAGCATCGACGACATCACTGCCGGCGCCCTCACTGGTGTACCCTCCTGTCGCTGCGCGACATCCCCCCCGAGGGAGGGAGCGCGCCCTTCGGACGGCCGGGCGGGCGCGCTCAGGCCCTCTTGATGCCAGCGGCCTTCCCTACCCGCCCAGGCCGAACATCAGCGAGCGGTGGGTTGCCGCGCCAGCCATCGCGCCATCGCCCACCGCCAGCGGCACCGAGCCGGCGGCCCGTGCCAGGTCGCCACATGCGAACACGCCGGGCACCGTCGTCGCCTTCATGGGATCGGTCTTGACGACCGCGCCCAACGGTCCTTCCTCGAGCGCGCAGCCCAGTTGCGCCGCCAGTCCGGAAGGCCGCACGCGCGTCGCCACGAACAGGCCGTCCAGCGCAATTGCCCTGCCGTCCGCCATGATCACCTCCAGGCCGTCGCCATCCAGCCGCGACACGGCCCCGCTCTCGACCCGCACGCCTCGCGACTGCAACTGCGATCGCTGCTGCGCGTCCGGCTCGAAGACCTCGTTCAGGAAGAAGGTCGTCGTCCCCCAGTCGGGCAGCATCAAGGCCTGGTGCATCGACATTTCGGAAGTGGCGAGCACGCCGATGCGGCCCTGCTGCAGCTCATAGCCGTGGCAATAGGGGCAATGGAAGACGTGCTTGCCCCAGCGCTCGGCCAGTCCGGGAACCGGAGGCAACTCGTCCTCGACGCCGGCGGCCAGGATGAGGCGGTGCGCCGCTTGTACGGCTCGCCCGTCCACCGACACCAGGAAGCCCTCGGCATCCCGCCGCACGCTATCGACGCGGCCATCCATCCAGGCGACGGTTTCGTACTTCATGAGCTGGGCCCGGCCTTGCGCGGCGATCTGGTCGGGTTCGACGCCGTCCTGCGTCAGGAAACCGTGGGAGCGGGCCGCGAACCGGTTGCGCCGCTTGCCCGCGTCGACCACGAGTACCTTGCGCCGTGCGCGTGCGAGCGGCAGCGCTGCCGACAAGCCCGCGTAGCTGCCGCCGATGATGATTACGTCGTAGTCCATGTCCACGCTCCCTGAGCAATCATGATACTTTTAATGATACATGATTGACCGGCCGGCGTGGCGAGCGGATTGCAATGCCCGGCATGCGCCGGGCCGCTCAGGCGTGGGAATGCGCGTGTGCAGCCGCCGGATGCGTGGAGCAAAGCTGGTCGAATTCGGCCGCAAGGTCGGCCAGGGTCACGGCACCGAGCCGCCTTGTCAGCAACTCCTCCGCCTGTCGCAAGGCATCGGCAAGGGCGGCGTTGACGACCCGTTCCACCGCACAGTCGGGATTGTCCCGGTCGGCGCCAATCGCGAAGAGCCTCGGGCCACCCACGGCATGGTGGATGTCCAGCAGCGTGACGCGGCGCAGATCGCAGGCCAGGCGCCAGCCGCCGTGGTGTCCCTTCTCCGACTGCACGTAGCCGGCCTTGCGCATACCCGCCATGGTCCTGCGCACGACGGCGGCATTCGTTCCCAGCATGGCGGCGATCTGTTCGGACGTCATCGGCCGATCGTTCCGTGCCATGTGCAGCAGGACGTGCAACATCCGGGAAAGGCGGCTATCTGTTCTCACGCGTCGGTCTTGCGGTATCGGGAAGCGGATGGATCGAGTCTCCCAACGATACCGCATCTGCCCTGTCCCCGTCGGCTGCGCAACGCGCCGGCTTTCAGCCTGCGGGCCTGCCGATGCCGTCCAGCTCGGACAGCGCGTCGGCCGGCAGCGCCAACGACGCCGCTGTCAGGTTCTCGCGCAGATGGGCCAACGAAGACGTGCCGGGGATGAGCAGGATGTTGGGCGAACGCGCCAGCAGCCACGCCAGCGCCACCTGCATCGGCGTGGCTTCCAGCCGTGCCGCGACCTTGGACAGGATTCCGGACTGGAGCGGCGTGAAGCCGCCGAGCGGGAAGAACGGAACATAGGCGATCCCCTGTCTGGCAAGATCGTCGATGAACACATCGTCCGCACGATGCGCGAGGTTGTAGTGATTCTGCACGCACACCACTTTCGCGATACCTTGGGCCTGCGCCACTTGCGCGGGCGTGGCGTTGCTCAGGCCCAGATGCCGGATGAACCCTTGTCGCTGCAGCTCCGCCAAGGCGGTGAAGGGCGCTTCGATCGAACCTTCGGACGGCGCATGGACGTCACCCATGAGGCGCAGGTTCACCACGTCCAGCACGTCGAGACCGAGATTGCGCAGGTTGTCGTGCACGGCACGGGCGAGCTCGGCCGGGCTTTGCGCGGGATTCCACGACGCATCGGCCCCGCGTACGGCACCGACCTTGGTCACGATGACGAGGTCCCGGGGATACGGATGCAGCGCTTCCCGGATCAATTGGTTCGTAATATGCGGGCCGTAGAAATCGCTCGTATCGATGTGATCCACGCCCGCTTCCACCGCAGCGCGCAGCACGGCCAGCGCCGCGCCGCGGTCCTTCGGCGGTCCGAATACGCCGGGACCCGCCAACTGCATGGCGCCATAGCCCATGCGGGTCACGCTGCGGTCGGCCAGCGGGAAACGGCCTGCTTGCTTCAAGTCGGTCATGCGGTTTCTCCAGAAGGTAGCGAAGAATCCCCGCCACTATAGGCATTGACCTGCCGATCGATAATCCTATGTAATCGATACAGGTTGTGCGGAATTTCGAACAATGTCCTCTCCTCCCCTGCAAGACCTGTTTGCGTTCCTGGCCGTGGTGCGGGCCAAGGGTTTCCGCGAAGGAGCCCGCGCCACCGGCACCTCGGCCTCGAGTCTGAGCGAAGCCATCCGGCGCTTGGAATCCCGGCTGGGCGTGCGGCTGCTCCATCGCACCACGCGCAGCGTCGCCCCCACCGAAGCCGGCGCACGCCTCGTCGAACGGTTGGTGCCCGCCTTGGGCGAGGTGGAAGCCGCGCTCGACGTCGTCAACAATTTTCGCGACCGTCCGGCGGGAACGCTCCGCCTGAACGTACCGGCCAGCGCTTCCCGCCTCGTCCTGGCGCCCTTGGTCACGCCGTTCTTGCGGGCCTACCCCGACATCAAGCTGGAAGTCATCGTCGAAGACGGATTCGTGGACCTGCTGGCCGCCGGCTGCGACGCCGGCATCCGCTACGACGAACGGCTGGAGCAGGACATGATCGCCGTGCCCATCGGCCCCCGCCGCCAGCGATTCGCCACCGCCGCGGCGCCCGCCTACCTCGAAGCCCGGGGGCGGCCGCGACACCCGCGCGACCTGCTCCGCCATGCCTGCCTGCGCGGCCGGTTCGCCAGCGGCGCCATGCCGGCCTGGGAATACGAGCGCAAGGGGCAGGTCGTACGGGTGGACCCCAGCGGCCCGCTGCTCGTGAACGTGAGCGGCGGAGTAGACCTGGCCGTGGACGCCGCGCTGGACGGCCTGGGCATCATCTATCTGTTCGAAGGCTGGCTGCAGCCCCATCTGGACAGCGGCGCGCTGGAACCCGTGCTCGAACCATGGTGGCAGAGCTTCACCGGACCGTTCCTGTACTATCCGGGCCGCCGCCACCTCCCCTCGCCGCTGCGCGCGTTCATCGATTTCATCAAGGACCGCGGGACGTGGGAACCGCCGGGCAAGACCGGCCGCAAATAGGCGAGGCAGGCGGTCCTTCACTGCGGCGGAAGTCCCATATCGTTATGGCGGACGATCTTGCCACACTACTATTCAATATTTGTTGTATTATTGAATTATGCAAGAACCCCAAGTCATTTCCGCTCTCGCCGCCCTCGCTCACCCGCAACGCCTGCGAATATTTCGCGCCCTGGTCGTTGCCGGCCCGGAGGGGCTCACGCCCAGTACGCTTGCCGAGCAGCTCGACGTCGCCCGCAACACCCTCTCTTTCCACCTGAAGGAGCTGGCCCATGCCGGCCTCGTCACCATCGAGCAGCAGGGCCGCAACCTGATCTACCGCGCCGAATACGCCCGGATGAACGAGCTCATCGGCTACCTGACCGAGCACTGCTGCCAGGGCGGCGTCTGCGAGGTCTCCTCGACCGCGGCATGCTGCTGAGGGACCACCATGACCGGACATTTCATGCCGGCGCCGCAAGCGGCCGCCTCCTCGATGAATCTCTTCGAGCGTTACCTGACCGTCTGGGTCCTGTTGTGCATCGTCGCCGGCATCGCGCTGGGGCAGATGGCGCCCGACGCGTTCCAGGCCATCGGGCGCATGGAAGTGGCTCAGGTCAACCTGCCCGTGGGATTGCTGATCTGGATCATGATCGTTCCCATGCTGCTCAGGGTGGATTTCGGAGCGCTCGGCCAAGTGCGACGGCACTGGCGCGGCATAGGAGTGACGCTGCTGATCAACTGGGCCGTCAAGCCCTTCTCGATGGCGCTGCTGGCCTGGCTGTTCATCCGCCATGTTTTCGCCGCCTGGCTCCCGGCCGACCAGCTCGACAGCTACATCGCCGGCCTGATCCTGCTGGCCGCCGCGCCTTGCACGGCCATGGTGTTCGTCTGGAGCCGACTGACTGGCGGCGACCCCGTCTTTACGCTGTCCCAGGTCGCCTTGAACGATGCCATCATGGTGTTCGCCTTCGCGCCCATCGTGGGCCTGCTCCTCGGACTCTCGTCCATCATCGTGCCATGGAATACGCTGCTGATCTCGGTAGCACTCTATATCGTGATCCCGGTCGCCATCGCCCAGGCATGGCGCCGTGCGCTGCTGCGCCGCGGCCAATCCGCCTTCGAGCGCGCGCTGGCACGCATCGGCCCGCTGTCCATCGCCGCGCTGCTGCTGACGCTGGTGCTGCTGTTCGCCTTCCAGGGCCAGGCGATCCTGCAACAGCCGCTGGTCATCGCCATGCTCGCGGTCCCCATTCTCATCCAGGTGTTGTTCAACTCGGGGCTGGCCTACTGGCTCAACCGCAAGGTGGGCGAAAGGCACGACATAGCGTGCCCTTCGGCGCTGATCGGCGCCAGCAACTTCTTCGAACTCGCCGTGGCCGCCGCCATCGGCCTGTTCGGGTTCCATTCCGGTGCGGCGCTGGCGACCGTGGTCGGCGTACTGATCGAAGTGCCGGTCATGCTGCTGGTGGTACGCGTGGTCAATCGCTCGCGCGGCTGGTATGAACGCGGTATGCCCCAAACTGATTCCTGCGAGACAGCCTCATGAACGACATCACGATCTACCATAATCCCGCCTGCGGCACGTCGCGCAACGCGCTGGGCCTGATCCGCAACAGCGGCGCCGAACCGATAGTCATCGAGTACCTGAAATCGCCTCCCACCCGGGAAACCCTGAAAGCCCTGATTGCGGCGATGCAAGTGCCGGTGCGCGAGGTACTGCGCGTCAAGGGCACGCCGTATGAGGAACTCGGCCTGGGCGATCCCAAGTGGACCGACGAACAACTGATCGACTTCATGCTGGAACACCCCATCCTCATCAACCGGCCCATCGTGGTCACGCCGTTGGGAACGCGGCTGTGCCGGCCCTCGGAAGCCGTGCTCGATATCCTTCCCCAGCCGCAGCAAGGCGCCTTCAACAAGGAAGACGGCGAGCCCGTGATCGACAAGGATGGCCAACGTGTGCGGACCTGAGACTCGTCTTCCCGGCATCGACACCGCGCTGTCCCGCCGCATGCGGCAGGAGGCCATTTGATGCCGGCGGACATGGAAAGACACGATAGCGCGTGGCGGGTCTTCCTCGCCTTCCTGCGACTGGGCTTGACCTCTTTCGGCGGACCCATCGCCCACTTGGGCTATTTCCGTGCGGAGTTCGTCGAACGCCGCCGCTGGCTGGACGACCGCAGCTATTCGGACCTGGTGGCGCTGTGCCAATTCCTGCCTGGGCCGGCCAGCAGCCAGGTCGGCATGGCGCTGGGCCTCGGGCGCGCGGGCTGGCCCGGCATGCTGGCGGCCTGGGTGGGATTTACGCTTCCTTCGGCCCTCATCCTGATGCTGTTCGCCTATGGCATGAACGAATACCAGGTGCTGGCCGATTCGGGCTGGGTGCACGGACTCAAGGTCGTGGCCGTGGCGGTGGTGGCACAGGCGGTCTGGGGCATGGCCAGGGCGCTTTGCCCGGACCGGTTCCGGGCAGGACTGGCGATCCTGGCCGCCTTGATCACACTCGCCCTGCCCTCGGCCGTAGGGCAGGTCGCAGCCATTGCCCTTGCCGGCATGCTCGGCCGCATCGCGCTGCAATCATCCCCACCAGACGTCTTACAGGCCGCCTCGTACCCCATCTCTCGCAAGCTGGGGTTCGCAGCCCTGCTGCTGTTCCTGTTGCCCCTCGCCATCCTGCCGATCTGGGCGGCGGCCGGCGGCTCGCCCACGATCGCCTTGCTGGAAGGATTCTATCGGTCGGGCGCCCTGGTCTTCGGCGGCGGCCACGTGGTGCTGCCGCTGCTGCAGGCCACGGTGGTTCCCACCGGCTCGGTGGGCAATGCCGAATTCCTTGCCGGCTACGGCGCGGCGCAGGCGGTGCCCGGTCCGCTGTTCACCTTCGCCGCCTACCTTGGGACCATCGCCCGCGGCCCGCTGCAGGGCTGGCCGGGCGGCCTCGTCATGCTGCTCACGCTTTTCCTGCCGGCCATGCTGGTGCTCGTCGCGGCCCTGCCGTTCTGGGAACGGCTGCGCCAGCGCCCGGACGTCCAGACCACCATGGCGGGCGTCAACGCAGGCGTGGTCGGTATCCTGCTGTCCGCGCTCTACGACCCGGTGTGGACCAGCGCGGTCCACAGCCGCGCGGATTTCGGCCTGGCGCTGGCCGCCTTCGGACTGCTGGTGCATGGGCGCATGCCGCCCGTCCTGGTGGTAGGTTTGGCGGCGCTAGGCGGATGGGCGCTGGCGGCGGACTAGCGGCCGCCTCTCTTCCCGAATCCTCTCTAGATACTAGTAATTTTTTTCTTACTTACGTTAGAAAATTTTGACACGAGGCACCATCCACCCGTAAACTAAATCTGACAGGAGGAGGTAACACGCTTTGGCCAACACTGGCGATCAACTGCTGGAGAGGATATCGGCGCTGGCCAACCCGCATCGTCTGCGGATCGTCGCGGCCTTGAGCACCAACGGCCGCACCTATATCAGCCAACTCGCCCGCGAGCTCGGCATGAGCCGCCCGCTCATGCACCTCCACTTGCGCAAACTCGAGGAGGCCGGACTGGTCAAGAGCCGGCTGGAGCTCTCCGAGGATGGCAAGGCGCTTCACTATTTCGAGGTGGCGGACTTCCGCATCGATCTCACTCCGCCTGCCATTGCAAGGGCAGTACGCACGCTGGCCTCCCCCACTGGCAAGTCCGATCCCTGAAGGAAAAGCAATGACAGACAAATCCGTGGTGTTTCTGCTCATCACCGTTCTCGCGCTGGCGACGTGCATCGCCGTTTTCGGCATGAAGTACTTCTCCGGCGCGCGCCAGGCGCGCCTGCGCGCCGCCGGCGAAGACGCTTATCGCGAGCTGGCCGCCAAAGCGGTGAAGGCGCAGGAGGAAAGCGCCGCCGCGCTGACCGCGCTCAAGCAGCACACCGCGACGATTGAAACCCGGCTCGCCCATGTCGAGAGGGTCTTGAAGGAGGTCGAATGACCACCCCGGAGGCGCGTGCCGAGGAGCATCGGCAACTGCGATGGATGCGGGCGGTCTCGCTGCTCGAAGGCAGCACCCTGCTGGCCCTGGTCTTGGTAGCCGTACCGTTGAAGCACCTGGCCGGCGTGCCCATGGCCACCCGCATCATGGGGCCGATCCACGGGTTGGCCTTCCTGCTCTATGTGTGGATGCTCGCCAGGACGGTCTGCGCCGGGGGATGGCCCCGTTCCGAAATGATACGGCTGGTCGCCGCCGCATTCATTCCCTTCGGCGCATTCATCAATGAGCGAAGGCTGGCGCGGCGCCAGGCCGTGCTCGCGGCGTGCGACTAAGGAGCGGCCATGATCTATCCCTGGCTCAAGGCCTTGCACGCCGCCGCCGCGCTTACCTGGACTGGCGGGCTCCTGGCGGCGGCGATGGCCATACAGGCCTGCGCCGGCGCGAAGGTGCCGGCGGATACGGCCGACCGTCGCCGCGCCCTGGACACCGTCCGCCGCTGGGATCGCCATGTAACCTCGCCCGCGATGCTGCTGGCCTGGGTGCTGGGAATCGCCATCGCGATACAAGGAGAATGGTTCGGCTCCCTCTGGCTGGCCATCAAGCTGGGTTTCGTCGTCTTCCTCTCCGCGATGCACGGATTGGCCACGGGAACGCTGAAGCGACTGGCTCTCGGCAGCCTGCCCTCCCCGTCGTCTGCGCTGCGCCACATTCCGGCGGCAACCGTGGCGAGCATCGCCGTCATTGCCGTGCTCGCCGTCGTCAAGCCGTTCTGACGGCCCCCCTCCCTGCATTCACGGCTGCGTGCACGCCACGCGCCGCGTGGCCGACGCCGGCGTCGCCTTCAAGGTCAACGCCCAGAATGCGAGCGTCAACGCGCTGATGCCGGCACCCATCAGGCAAACACCCGTCCAGCCGGCATGCGCGTACACGATCGTCGAGAACGACGAGCCGAGCGCGCTGCCGATGGAATAAAACACCATGTAGGCGGCGGTCAGGCGGTTCTGCGCCTCGGGACGCACACGATAGATCATGCCCTGGTTGGTCACGTGGGTGGCCTGCAAGCCGAAATCGATCACGAAGACGCCGACGATCAGCCATGCTATCGAATGCGGCAACAGCGAGATGGGCAGCCACGCCAGAAGCATGAGGCCGAGCGCGATGCCGGTCGTGCGCTGGCCATGGCCCTGGTCGGCCCAGCGCCCCGCCCTCGCGGCCCCCAGGGCGCCCGCCGCGCCGGCCAGGCCGAACAGGCCGATTGCCGTATGCGACAGCGAGAACGGCGGCGCGCTCAGCGGCAGCACCAGCGGCGCGAGCAGCGTCGTGATGTTGGCGAAGATCAGCATGGCGATGATCGCGCGTATGCGCAGCACGGGCTCCTCGACGAAGAGCGTCAGGAGCGAACCGATCAGCCGCGGATACGATATCGACGCCCGTGGCCGTTGCTGCCGCGGCAACGTCTTGTACAACAGCGCCGCGATTACCAGCGTCAGGATGGCGGAGACAATGTAAACCGTACGCCATCCGGATAGATCGGTCAGGGCCCCCGCAACCGTCCGGGCCAACAGGATGCCGAGGACGATCCCGCTCGTGACCACGCCCACCACTTGTCCACGCGCGGCGGGCTGCGCCAGGCTTGCCGCATAGGCGACCAGCGCCTGCGTGACGACCGCCAGCAACCCGACCGCCGCCATCGACGCGAGCAGCATCGCGCCGGAGCCCGACAGGCCGACGCACAGCAGGGCCAGCACGGACAGCAGCGATTGGCCAATGATGAGTTTGCGCCGGCCCACGAGATCGCCCAACGGCACCAGCAGCACGAGTCCCAGGCCGTAGCCGAGCTGGGTCGCTCCCACGATGAGGCCCGCCAGCGTGCGCGACAGCCCCAGGTCGTCCGCCATCACGTCGAGCAGAGGATGCGCGAAATAGGCGTTCGCCACGGCCAGCCCGCTCGCCACCGCGAACAGCAGCGTCACCGGCCGCGTCAGCGACAGAGCGGTCGGCGCGGCTGCCTCGCCACTTGGCGCGGGGTGCCCGGGCGGAACATCGGCTTGCACGGCGCCGGCGGGCGCCCTTCCCTTCGAATCCATCGCAACCTCGTCATTGGTTTTATAACGAAACCAAAATGACGATACCGAATTCGGTTTTATAATGCAACAATTATCCGAAAACCCCGCCAATGCTGCCGGAGCTGCACGATGGTCGGACGAAAAAGCCTGAAGGGCGACTACTGCCCCAGCGCCCGCGCCTTGGATGCGATCGGCGACTGGTGGTCGCTCCTGATCGTGCGCGATGCCTTCGATGGCTTGACGCGATTCAGCGAATTCCAGAAGAGCCTGGGCATCGCCAAGAACATCCTCTCGGACCGCCTGCGGACCCTGACCGCGCGTGGAATCCTGGAACTCGTGCCCGCTGCCGAAGGCGGCGCGCGCATGGAGTATCGCCTGACCCCGATGGGGCGGGACCTCTTCCCCGTGATGGTCGCCCTCCGGCAATGGGGCGAACGGCACCTGTACGAACCGGACGAAGAACATTCCGTTCTGGTCGATCGGGAAACCGGCCAGCCGGTGCGGCTCGACGTCCGGGCGCAGGATGGCCGGGAAGTGGGCCCCGACGACACCGTGATCCTGCGGGTTCCGGAGCAGACTGACGAGGAACCTGGCCAGCGCTAGCGCACCGGCAGAAAGGAAAACAGAAAGAGGTTCTGGGCGTAGTTGATGCCCAGCCGCCGCGAGTTCTCGCCCAGCAGGTTCGCGATCAGGTCCAGGCGTCCGATGATCGCCCCGAACTCGCGCTCGAAGCTCAGGTTCACCTGCGTGTCCGTCCATTCGTTGGCCAGCAGCAAGGGAGCTCCCTGCGCATCGCGGCGGCTGCCGAGCAGCCAGGCAGCCGCTTCGACGTTGCGGGCGGCGTTGTAGACGCGTTCGCCATCGAGCAGGTCGAAGGCGTAGAAGCGCGTCTTGCCGTCATGGGCCGTGACGATGGTGTCGGCCATCCCGTAGATGAACGCGGCGACGCGGTCGCCGGTGTAGGCGGGATCGAGCGATACGGCAAGGATCTCGATATCGCGCAATCCCTCCAGGCCCGCGGGCGGCGTGCGGGCATCGATGGACAGGCGGACCGCTTCGGCCGCGGCCGCGAGACTCGGCTTGCCGGACTTGCGCCATTCGCGCGGATTCCGCTTGTAGAGCTTGGTCATCAGAGACATCAGGCTCGACAGGTTGTCGCGCATGGCGATGGTCAACGTCCGGTTGAAATCCGTCTGCGCCATCTGGTCCGAGGACATTTCCTCGGTGCCGCGCGCGTCGTGGCCCGCGCGCGGCAATGCTGGGTACTGGGCACAGCCCGCCACGATGGCGCACGCCACCGCGATCGCGCCGGCCTTCCTGAGACGGGTCATGCGGATTCCGTTTTTCGCGTTGCCGCGAGAATAACCCATTGGACGCTCAGGCCGGCGACCGCGCTCCTTCGCCCGGCGACTCCCCTCCCTCATCCACGGCCTTGTCCAGTTCGTTGCCCAATACATCGCCGGAGGGCCTGGCACGTTCGGCGGCCAGTCCGCGCAGCGTATGTCCGGGCGCGCGCGCGAGCCCCGGCTCGCCGGGCTGCTCGGCTTGCAGCACGACATTCGCCGGCGGCGCGTAACCCTCTTTGTCCTGTCCGAAATACACCACCATGTGCGGATACGGCAGCTCGATGCCGGCCGCGGCGAAATGCTTCTTCACCAGCCGGTTGTAGCCGCGCTGCACGGCCCACTGCATGCCCGGCTTGGTCTTGATCAGCACGCGTATGGTGGCGCCCTTTTCGTTGACGGCCGTCACGCCCGGAATGGTAATGTCCTCCAGGATCTCGGGCGCCAGCACCTCGTCGGTCATCAGCTCGGCGAAGGCATTGCGCAGGTGCTGCATGGCGTCGTCCACGCTTTCCCGGTGCGAGATGGTGTACTCGCCCAGGTGATAGGAGAAGTCCCGCATGTGATTGGCCACCACGTCCACCGACGAGAACGGCACCAGGTGGTAGCCGCCGTCCAGCGTGCGTATGCCCACCGACCGGATCGTCATTTTCTCGACGGTGCCGAACACGCCGGCCACCTGCACGACGTCGTTCTCGTTCATGCCGTTCTCGAGCTGGATGAAGACGCCGGTAATGATGTCCTGCACGAGTTTCTGGGCGCCAAAGCCCACGGCCAGCCCGACCACGCCGGCGCCGGCGATCAGCGGCGCCACGTCGATGCCGATCTGCGACAGCACCACCATGACGGTCATCGTCACGATCACGATCAGCGCGGCATTGCGGAACAGCGAAAGCAGCGTCTTCTCGCGCGCGGTGGGCATCGCCCCGCCTTCCCGCAGGTTCAGCCGGTGCTCGATGATGCTGGCGACCACCGTCCATGCCAACGCCGCGATCAGCAGCACGATAGCCACATTCACCGCCACGCCGATGGCGGCCGCGCCGGCGCCCGAAGCGATCCAGTGCGACAAGTCGAACGCGCGCCAGGCGTCCAGGACCAGCAGCAGGACGACGACGCGCACTACCCAGCCGGCGATCCGCAGCGCCGCCGGGACATACGAATTCAGCCGGCTCTCGAGCATGGGCAGGCGCGCGCGCAATTCGTCCGACACGCGTATGGGCTTGGCCAGCAGCGCGTTCAACAGGACGATGGCCAGGCTGCCCACGCCCATCGCCAGCAGGGTCTGCAGCGTGGCTGCGACCATGAAGGGCAGCGCATTGGTCGGATCGATCTGGCTGACCACCAGGAGCACGGAAAAATAGCCGATGCCCAGCCAATGCCAGATCCGCGCCAACAGGCGCGGCGACGTGCCCAGGAACGTCGCCGTGCGCGATCCGCTGCGCTCGAGCTTCTCGCGCACGCGCAGGCGATTGCGCCAGATGACGCGCACCGCGTAGACGTAGACGCCCAGCATGATGACCAGTCCCGTCAGCCGGCCCAGGGCCGGGGACAAGGCGGCGGACACCACCGGGTCGACCAGCATCGTCCCATAGCCCGCCGCCATGACCAGCACGATCAACCACCCGTTCCAGTACCTGGCCATGTCGTCCGACATCGGCAGCAGGCGCAAATGCGGATGCCGCGTCGAAAACACCGTACGAACCAGGACCTTGGTGATCTCGACCGCCAGGAAAGCTTTGAGGAACACCGCCACCAGCGGATCGACCGCACCGCCTCCGGGACCGCCATACACGCCCACGCCGTAGGCCGCCGCGGCGGCCAGCAGCACCACCAGCACGTCGATGATCAAGGCGCCGACGATGGCGCCCGCGCGGCGGTAGAGCACGTGCATGCCGACCGGCACGCCGGCCCGGGGCGACGCCGTGGCGTCCCATCCCAGGCTGGCCACCCAGTTGTCGATACGCCGATAGATCCATAGCGCGATCAAGCGCATCAGCACGAAGGCCACGACGGCGGTCGCTGCCGCCACGGCCAGCCTGCGCAAGGCTTGCGCCGTCTCGCCGCTCGCCAGGCGCAGTCCATCGCCCGCCACCGCCGCCTTTATGTCCGCGGCTCCCTGTGCCAGATCGGACACCAGCCCCGAAAGGAAGCGCTGCGTACCGTCGGCAAGGCGTTCTCGCCATGTCGGACCGTCCGGGTCGGCGGCCGCGCCGGACGCCGGCCTTGCCTGGGCCTGTGCGGAAGCCGGCTCGTGCGCGCGCAATTGGTCGATGAGCGCCTGGCGGCTTTCGGGGTTCTCGAGCAGGTCCGCCAAGGCGGCCGGCGTCGGGGTCGACGCCGATGATGCGCCCTCGGCTTGAGCCGCCATCGCGACGCGGCCCGCGGCCAGCGCGAATACCAGGCACAACAGCAAAGCGACGTGGACCGACCAGGGCTTCGACAGCCTGCGACGACTCAGCGAAGCGTCGCGGTTTGATTGCAAGGGAAGAATGGATGCTGTCGTTGCGAGTCGAACCACTAGGAGGTCTCCGGATCGGGAAAACAGATATCTTGGCGAAGCATGGCGCGGCCCTGCCCCGGGCTGCGCCGGGACAGGGTAAAACAGCCTGCGCGAGGAAACAAATCAAGTGCGGGCCACCAGCAGCTCTTCCGCATTGGCCGGCGGCCGCAAGCCGTCCGTCCGGCCCGCGAAGTAGCGCTGGGTCAGCTCGGCCGCCGACACGTGCCGGCTTTCGCCAAAGCCTGCTTCGCGGGCCAGAGCCAGGATTTCGGGTGGCGAGAAAAAGCTCAGGAACGGCGTGCCGCTGGCTTGCGCGCCCTTCACCGCCATCTCCAGTCCCGGGCGCACGTCGGGGTCGGACAGCTCCAGCGGCAGCAGGAAGGTCATGGCGAACGTCGAGCCCGGCGCCAGCGCCGCGACTTGGCGCAGCGTCGCCCGATTCGCATCTTTCGTCAGATACATGCTCACGCCCGTGGACACCACGACCGCCGGCTTGCCGGCATCGAAGCCCGCCGCCAGGAGCTGGTCCAGCCAGGATTGGCCCGCCTCGAAATCGACCGGCACGAACCGCAGCCACTCCGGGACACCGAAACCGAGCTCGGTCAGGCGCTGGCGTTTCCATGCCTGGGGACCTGGCCGGTCGATTTCGAATATCTTGAGGCGGGACGCCACTTCCGGCTTGCGTTGCGCGAAGCTGTCCAGGCCGGCCCCCAGGATGACATACTGGCCCAACCCGCGGCCCGCCTGCTCCACCACCAGGTCCTCGATGAAGCGGGCGCGCGCGACGATGGAAGCGCGAAAGGGCCGCGTGAATTCCTGGTCCATGTCTCCGCGGCGCTGCCAGCCCTGCTCCGGGGCCAGCAGCTGAAGACCGACCTTGTCTTCCAGCACATGGGGCGGCGGATCGATTTCCACATGCAGGGCGCGCCACAAGGCAACCCGCGCCGCCGTGCTGTCCGGTATTGCATCTTGCTCGTCGCTCATGGCCGCGGCCTCACTTGTCCGTCTTGGCCGGGGCCTGCAGCCGCCAGATGCGCCCGTCGGGATCGCGCACCGTCATTTCCCTCGTGCCCCAATGAGTATCCTCGAACGGCGTGACCACATCGACGATGGGCTCGGGCCGGAAGGCATCCTCATCGGGCACCTTGAGCACGGCTTGCATCTCGGGCTTTTCGCTTGCCGGCACCTCGGCGATGAACAGATAAGGGCCGTCGCCGCTGCGAAGCTGCCCCGAGTTGTGGTCGGTCTCGAACTCGAGGGTAAAGCCCAGCGCCTGGAAGAACTTGGCCGCCTTGCCCCAGTTGTGAGTGGTCAGGAACACGGCCTCGATCCGCTCGGATTGCATGTCATTTCTCCTTTCTGGTTGATCGCCGCTCGGGCTGCCGCGCGTCCAGATAGGCGCGCAACGCTTCAGCCACCAGGGCCGAGAGAGACGACTCCGACTCGATGGCGTGATGCTTGACCCGCCGGATCAGGCTGACCGGCAGGTACACATTGAATTGCTTGACGTCTTCATCCGCCATGGCTGCCCTGATTGCTAGATTGCTAGCATTCTAGAAAATCCCGGGCAGCCGGTCAATCCTGCGCCTGCCTAGCTGCCGGGATGGAAAAAAGCGCAGGTCTGTCGCTTGCTGCTACCGGAATGCGCCCGTTCGGCGCACAATGATATTGATTATCATTATTGTTTATTTCCGAACCGCGAGCTGATCCTGGAGGAACAAATGGCTTACACCCTTCCCCCTATGCCGTACGCCTACGACGCGCTCGAACCCCACATCGATGCGCAAACCATGGAGATCCATCACACCAAGCACCACCAGACATACGTCAACAACGTCAACGCGGCGCTGGAAGGCGCCAACCTGCCGTTTCCTCCCGTCGAAGCGTTGATCGCCGACATCGCCAAGCTGCCGGAGGCGGTCCAGGGACCGGTCCGCAACAACGGCGGCGGTCATGCCAACCACAGCCTCTTCTGGACCGTCATGGCGCCCAACGGCGGCGGCGAACCTCAAGGGAGACTGGCGACCGCCATCGATGGCGAACTGGGCGGCATGGACAAATTCAAGGATGCTTTCACCAAGGCCGCCGTCTCGCGCTTCGGCAGCGGCTGGGCATGGTTGAGCGTCACGCCCCGGAAAAAGCTGGTGGTGGAGAGCACGGCCAACCAGGACAGTCCTCTGATGACCGGCAACACCCCCATACTGGGGCTTGACGTGTGGGAGCACGCGTATTACCTGAAGTACCAGAACCGGCGGCCCGAATATATTTCCGCGTTCTACAACGTGATCAACTGGCCGGAGGTGGGTCGGAGATACGAAGCGGCGATGGCGTAGGACCCGCGGCAGGCCGCGGTGCCCGCTCAGTGCGGCAGGCCGGCTCCGGTCGCCGACCTGCGCGCCTCGTCGCATTCCTCGCACCGGGCTCGGGCGGATGCAGGAAGATCAGCGGATCGCGCGCGAGGTGGCCGAGCGCCGTCGCCACGATGTCGCGCGACCGGACCAGGCGCGCCATGGCATGGCCGACCCGGCCTTTCCTCTGCAGCCCTTTTGCACCGAGCCAGGCATCGGCCAGACTGAAGCGCTCGCAGCAATGGTCGTTCTCGCGATAGTCGACGCGGACCGGCGAGCCGTGCTCGATAACCGTGCAATAGCGCGGCCCTGCCGCCATTCGCCCAACAGATCGATCAAGCCCTTTCGCCCGGTCTGCAGCAAAAAGCCGCCGCGCAACGGCGTGCGAGGATGGTCGGGATCTTCCACGAGGTCGATCCATTCATTGGTCATGTGCGGCCGGAACCCGCCATCGGGAATCTCGTCGCGCCACGCCCGTATCTTGCTTTCCAGTCGCTTCGGCCCTTGACGCGTATGCGATTCGCCGGGATAGGTCAGCCAGCCGTCCGCATGCTCGCCCAGCCATGAGAGCGCCTGTCCGGATGCGCCGGTCACTATCAGGGGAATGGCGCCCGCGACCGGCTTGGGCAGGAGCTCCACATTCTCGAGGCGCCCGAGCGGCGAATCGATCGCAGGCATGCCCGGCCGTATCAACCGCCGAAAGTAGTCCACGGCCTGCGCAAATCGCTCCCCTCGGGCACCGTGATCGATGCCGTACGCAGGGAACTCGACGGGACGGTCTCCCGAAGCAATGCCGAGCACCAGGCGTCCGCCGGAAAGATGATCGATGGTCGTTGCGGCCTTGGCCAGGTCGATGGGGTGGCGCAGCGAGAAAATCGCGCTGCCGGTCGCCAAGGCCACATCCCGCGTCTTCGCCGCAAGGAATGCCAGATAGGAGAAGGAATCGAAAACCTGGCCTGCGTCGCCGAACGACGGATCGAACAGCGGGATGTCGCGCACCCATACCGCGGCGAACCCATGTGCATCGATCCGGCTCACGAGCTCTTCCTGGCCGGCAAACACGCGCATGTCGCCCTTATAGAAGCGCAACGGCAGAAAGACCCCCACGGTCAATTCCCCCGGCTTGAACATTCTCAGGTAGCCGCGGTGATGACTGAACGCCTCCGACGACATGCCGGATGTGGAGGGCGGCGTCCGGGAGAGGCCGGGGTTGGGTGCGAAATTCATATAGTTTTCCTGCAGTCTTGAGGTAGGCTAAGCTGCATCATGATCACCCTAATATCTGGCAGGTAGAAACGATTTGTTCTACCCCATCAATTTAGAAAAACTAAATCCATGAGCGCACCCCTTCCCTTGCTGGCGCTACGCGCCTTCGTCGAAGTCGCGCAGCGCGGCACCATCAAGGCCGCGGCCGATTCGTTGCACGTCACGCCCGGCGCCATCAGCCAGCAAGTGCGCCTGCTCGAAAGCAGGACGGGCGTGATGCTTTTCAAGCGCGAACGCCAGGGGCTGCGGCTGACCGAACCGGGAGCCAAGGCCTATCCGCCATTGCGCCAGGCATTCGACCAGATCGAAAAAACCATGGCGCAACTCGCCAACAGCGCTTCCCCTCTCTCGCTGACGGTCAGCACGGTCGCCACGTTCGCGGCCTCCTGGCTGGTGCCCCGCCTCGGCCGCTTCAACGAACGGCACCCGGACATCGAGATCCGCATCGAGGCCACCTCCGCGCTCGCGGACATGCGGCGACAGCGTGTGGATGTCGCGCTCCGCCACGGCCTGGGCGACTACCCCGGCCTGGACACCATTCGCCTCATGGCGCCGGTGCTCGTGCCGGTGGCCAGCCCCTCGCTGCTCGGCCCCGGCGATACGCTCGATGCGCCGGAGGATTGCCTCAGGTATCCCCTGCTGCACGATTCCGATCGTGCGGACTGGCCCCTATGGCTGAGCGCGCATGGCGTGGCCGACGATCCGCGCGCCGCCCGCGGGTCGTCGTTCGACGATGATTTCCTCTTGATCCGCGCCGCGCAGGCGGGCCAGGGCATCGCCCTCGTGCCGATCGAGTACGCGCGCGAGGACATCGCGGACGGACGGTTGGTACAGGTGCTGGACAAACCCTGGCCCGCGCGATTTGCGTACTATGCCGTCACCCGGCCAGGCGCCCTCGCCCGCGCCGAAGTCAAGGCGTTCATCGACTGGATCACGGATGAGGCGCTGCGGGAAGCCCGGGCCTGACCACGGCGCCGCGGGCCGTTTTCCGGCCATCTTCATCGCACCAGGCGCGCGCTCAGGACTTTATCGGCAAACGTAAAGCCGGCAGAATGCAATCATTCAACGCCATCCGGAGTCTTTTCATGAGCATCCCCTCCTTCGGCCTGGGCACTTTCCGCCTGACCGGCCAGACCGTCATCGATTCGGTGCGCAACGCGCTGGAGCTGGGCTACCGCGCAGTGGATACCGCGCAGATCTACGGCAACGAAGCCGAGGTCGGCCAAGCCATCGCCGAGAGCGGCGTGCGGCGTGCCGATCTATTCATCACCACCAAGATCTGGCCCGACAACTACGCCAGGGACAAGCTCGTGCCTAGCTTGCGCGAGAGCCTGGAGAAGCTGCGCACCGACTACGTCGACCTGACCTTGATCCACTGGCCAGCGCCGGGCAACGGTGTCGAACTGCCCGAATACATGTCGGCGCTCGCCGAGGCCAAGGCGCTGGGCCTTACCCGGCAGATCGGGATATCCAACTTCAACATCGCGCTGACGAAAGAAGCCATTGCAGCGGTCGGCAAGGGCGAGATAGCCACCAACCAGGTCGAGCTCAGCCCCTATCTCCAGAACCTCAAGCTGGCGAGCTTCCTGAACGACCAAGGCATCACCGTCACCTCGTACATGACCCTGGCCTACGGCAAGGTGCTCAAGGATCCGGTCCTGGCGCAGATCGCGGACAAGCACGGGGCCACCGTGGCACAAGTCGCGCTGGCCTGGGCGCTACGGCTCGGCTACGCGGTGATTCCCTCGTCCACCAAGCGCGAAAACCTCGCGAGCAACCTGCTCGCTCGCGACCTCCGGCTGGACGCCGACGACATGGCCAAGATCGGCACGCTAGAGCGCAACGGCCGCGAAGTGGATCCCAAAGGCCTGGCGCCGGAGTGGGATTGAAAAAGACGTCCTGAAAGCAAGGCTCAAACCTTTGCGGCACGGCCGGGCAGCCGGCCGGCTCGTGCCCCACCCCTCTTGCCGCGGCCGTGGAACTCCCGGACCAGCTCCAGGAAAGCCGTCAACGCGCTGGAAACATGGCCGTCCCGCCGGCGAACGAACAATGTCTCTACATGGGCTTGTTCACCGGGAATACGATGAAGGGCTACCCGCCCAGCCTTGGCCGCTTCGGCGACCACGCCTTTGGGCAGCAGCGTCACGCCCGCTCCCGCGGATACGCAGCTTACGATGGCGTCCAGCGAGCCGAATTCCATGGGCCGGGCGGCGACCACCCCCATACCCGCCAGCAAGGCTTCCAGCCGCTGCCGATACGAACAGCCGAACTGAAAAACGATGGTCTTGAGTTCCGGCATGCCTGCCAGTTGCTTCAGCGTCCGCACGGCCGGACTGCTGACCAGCACCAGCTCTTCGGCAAGCATGGTTTCCTGGTACAGGTCGGGATGGGTGACCGGGCCCGCGACGAAAGCGCCGTCGAGCTTGTATTCGACCACATCCTGCACCAGCCGGGCTGTCGTACCCGTACTCAGGACCAGCCGGACGGCCGGGTAGGCTCGCGCATAAGAAGCCAGCACCGGAGAAAGGCGGAGCGCGGTCGTCGTTTCCAGTCCTCCCAGCGACAAAGCGCCTGTCGGCGTCCCGTCGTCCCGCGCCGCGACCCGGACCTCGGACACCAGCTTCGAAATGCGTCCCACCAGGGGAAGGATGCGCTGTCCCGCCGGCGTCACCACGACGCCGCGGGGATGCCGGTCGAACAAGGGCAGTCCGAGCTCGTCCTCCAGCGCGCGTATCCTTGCCGTGACGTTGGACTGGACGGTATGCAGCTCGGCCGCCGCCTTGTTCATGCTGCCGTGCCTTGCAACCGCCTCGAACGTTTTCAGGTCGGCTAGATCCATGCTTTTCCTATCGTGATGGGTCGGCGCTGCGACACGCTACGCGCCATCGACCATGGCGTGCATATCATTATTTCAGATAGCGGCAATCCAATAAATTCGCTTCTTGAGATAAATGATAGCGCGTACGCTTTTCCTATCCTTAGAACAGAAGGAACGGCAATGGAAAGGTCGACGGCGCAGGGCCATGCGAAGGCCGGGAATCCCGCCGTCCCGCACGAGGGATGGGGAATTCTTTCAGGCTTCTGTGCCAGCCTGGTCGGCATCGGACTTGCCCGCTTCGCCTATACCCCCCTTCTGCCGGCCATCATCGATGCACACTGGTTCGAACCATCCCTGGCGGCCTATCTGGGGGCCGCCAATCTGGCCGGTTATCTCGCCGGCGCCCTAACTGGCCGCCCTTTGGCCGCAAGGCTGCCGGCCTCCGCGGTCCTGCGCGGGATGATGCTGCTGGCGACGGCCGCGTTCTTCGCTTGCGCCGTGCCGGTATCCTTCATCTGGTTCTTCGCCTGGCGCTTCCTGTCCGGCCTCGCGGGCGGCGCGCTCATGGTGTTGGCGGCACCCGCCGTATTGTCACGGATCCCCGCTTCACGGCGAGGACTCGCCGGCGGCGTCGTCTTCACAGGCGTGGGCGCGGGCATCGCGCTGTCCGGAACGCTCGTGCCACTCTGGCTACAGCAAGGCTTGGACCGGACGTGGCTCGGGCTGGGAGCCTTGTCGTTGCTGCTGTCCGGCCTGGCCTGGCGAGGGTGGCCCGGCGAGATCCGGCAAACTCAGGCAACGACGCATCACCGCGCACCCGTGGCCGGGGCCGGCACCTTGCGAGCGCTGTATGTCGAATACGCCCTCAATGCGGCCGGCTGGGTGCCCCACATGATTTTCCTCGTCGACTTCGTTGCGCACGGGTTGGGACAAGGTGTCCGTGCCGGAGCCCAGTACTGGGTGCTGTTCGGCATCGGCGCCACCGCGGGGCCGGTCCTCGCCGGCCTGTTGGCCGACAAGGTCGGTTTCGGCCGGGCGTTGCGGATGTCGTTCGCCCTGGAGGCATGCGCCGTGGCCATTCCCGCTCTGGAACTCGGAGCGGTCTGGCTCATGGCCTCCAGCGTGGTGGTGGGCGCGTTCGTCACAGGCACGGTTCCTTTGGTGCTGGGCCGCGTGCAGGAGCTGCTTGCCGGGCATCCCGCGCATCAGGGACCGGCATGGAGAACCGCAACCGTGGGATTCGCGCTATTCCAGGCGATGGCCGCCTATGGGCTGTCCTTTCTCTTCTCGCACAACGGGGGCAACTATGCCCAGCTCTTCGTCGTCGGAACTTGCGCAATGGTGCTGGCGCTGATGATCGACCTGGCGATGGCCGCGAGGTATCGATGAACGGGCAGCCAGCGCTCAGTGCGTAGGCTGGCGCGGACCGGACATGCGCTCGGATACGGACAGGATCCTGCTTGCGGGACGGGCGGCACCGAGCAGCGGGATGCCGGCGCCGTCGGCCGTACCGGGACCGAAGGCGCGCGACGTGTTGGCGACCCGCCGGCGCAGTTTTTCGACAGCGGCCGCAACCTTGGAGACCGGCAGCAGGTATTTCCACGAGAACTCCCGCAACCATCGGCCGGGCATCAGCGGAGGCGCGGTAATCGCCAGGCTGGGCGCCCAGCCGGGCGCCCAGCGCAAGGCGATGCGCGGCCGCATGGCCAGCGAGACGGCCGGCACGCCGACGTTGGAGGCCAGGTGCGCGAGGCCCGAATCGTTGCCGACGAAAACGCTGGCCGTGATCAGCCAACGTGCCAGATCGGCCAGCGATGCGTGCGAGACGAGCCGGAATCCGTGCGCCTCCACCCACGTCCAGTCGGCGTGCTCGTATGGCGCGACCACGAAACAGGGATCGTAGCCTTCGTCTCGCAAGCGTCGCGCCAGCCTCAGGAAGCGCCGCGGCAACCACTGCTTCTGGATCTCGCTCGCGGTGGGATGGATGACCACGCGGTTGCGGACCACCGCCGCGCCAATGTCGGCCGGCACCACCAGGCCGTTGTCGCGCGTCAGCGAGCCGAGCCCAAAGCAATATCGGCAAAGATCGAGTTGGATGTCGATCATGGGCTTGACCTGGCGATAGGTCGGCCATTGGTCCATGACCCAGACTCGCGGATGCCAGTCATACCCGCCCATCACGTCGGACTCGTAGGCGTGCAGCACGACGTCGTAACGCTCGAGCATGCTCCCGGCCCGGGCCGCGCAGAGGGCCGGCTCGATGCGGAACCCGGGAAACCAGTCGCGCAAGGCGTAGAGATGTGCGCTGAAAATCGTGACCTCGATCCCATGGCGGACCAGGTTGTTGGCGACCACCATGGAGATGAGCGTGTCACCGATCCGCGGCGACATCACGAAGGCAACGGACCAGTCTTTCTGAATCGAATATTGAGGATGGTTGATGGCGACTCCACCGGCTGTAACGGTTCAGATCGATACAAAACAAACTGTACCCTCACATTTGTCGCAACTTGTTTTTTATGGTAACGCCATGATGTTCCGCGCACATTTCGTGCCCGCGCGCAGGGGTTTTCCCGCAAGGGGCGATCCCGCCCGTGATATCGAAACGGCGTATGTCCGCGACATTCGCGGCAACAGGAATTTCCTGCGGGGAGCGCGGCATGGCCGCCGCGGCGGCCCGGGCCCGGCATCAGCCTGCGGAGCCGCCCAGGCCTATGCGCGACCAGAATGAGCGCTTGCGGGTGCGCCGGTTGCCGGCGTAGTCGCGTTGGGAAGCCTTCATCAGGTCGCCGAATGGCTGCGGCGCCCGGTAGCGATCGAGGTCGTAGCCCGCCGACAATGCTTCCTGGTAGTAGCGATCGAACAGCGCGGCCAGATCGGCCCGGGGATGAGGCAGCACGCGACCGTCGAACCAGTGCCGCCGCCCTTCTTCCGCGAGCCTGGGAAAGGCGTATTTGTGGCTGAACTGCGTCCCCATGTCGGAGTAATGCAGGATGCGGATGGCCTCGAGCGGCTTTTTCTCCCCATCGACGTTGTTGTAGTCGGAATGCATGGGCTCGATCAGCTCTGCATGCTGGGCGAAATACCGCATCATGCGCTGGTGCGACTCGGGCTCGGCGCGCAGGTCTTCGATGGGCGGCAACTGGGCCCGGGCGGCGGCGCAATCCCATACGGCCACGCAGAAACGCCAAGATGCCTTGCGCCCCTTGCCGGTCAAGACCTTGCCGGGACCGAAAGGCAGGCGCCAGAGTTCCGCCAGATCGCACAGCACGAGCATGTCGGTGTCCATGTAGATGGCCCGCCCCTCGTAGCCGCAGAACGCCGGCACGCCCCAGCGAAACCCCGAGAATGGCGTTGCCCACGCTTCTGTGCGCCACCCGAGCCCGCGTTCGGGGTCTGCGTACCAGAAGCTCGATGCGTCTCTCGTGAGCCGCATCCATTCGATGTCGATAGGCAGCGAACTATGCTTGCGAGCGCTGTACTCGAGCACCATCATCTGCTCGAGGTCGCAGTCGTTCGGATCGCATCCGACGAACAGCCTGATCCGGTCTTCCATGCTCTCCTCTGAGATCGGGTCGCCGGCGCCGAGCCGGCGCTTCAGTCCACCACCAGTTCCCGCCAGTCGAGCTGGCGGAACGGGCCGGCCGACAGCGCGCCATGCCGCGACAGGTTGGCGATCTGCACCCCCGACTCGCCCAGCAGCGCCGCGGCGCGGGTAAAGGACGGCAGGATATGGTCGGGCAGATAACGATCGAGCGTCGTGGGCAGGCGGTCGGCGGGCGTTTCGTAGAAACGTGGCGCGGTGGCGGCGTTGACGAGGTCGACGCCATGCAGCACGATTTCCGAGAACCCCAGCCAGGCCATGACCTGAAGGGCAGTGTACGCCACGGTACCCACGTCGAACACGCCCTTGCGGATGTCGTGGCTGAATCCCAACGCGCGGTCGAGATCGAAGATGGCCAGTTCGGTATCGGGATGGTCGCGCCGCACTTCCGCCATGGTGCGTGCCGGCAGCAATGCCCTGCGCTGCGGATTCTCGATCAGGAACAGCCGGCAGCCAAGCGCCGCGGCGGGCACCCGCTGCAGCACGTGCCACAGGCACAGCGGCGTGGTGAACAACAGCAGCTCCTGCGCCACGACGCGGCGGACCAGATCGGGGCGGGCCCGCACAAAGCCGGTGTCATTGAAGCAGTAGTAGTCGAAGCGCACCGGGTGCCGGTCGGCCAGCGCGATGGCGCCGTTGACGCCCATCACGCCGGATAGCGACAGGCGTCCGTAGTCGATCTCGTTGATCGACGGGCCGCAGGCGATGATGTGTCCGGTACCGCTGAAGGCGCCGCGCCCGAGCACGGGATTGGCCAGCGGCAGCGGGCGGCCGCGGTAGGAATAACTGACCAGGTTGCCGTCGGCGTCGCGGCCGACCGAGACGTGCGGCCAGAGACGCTCGTTGTGGCGATGGCCGGGACCGTGGCTGTAGCGATACAGCAGCTTGAGCGCGGTATTCGCGATTCGGCGGGAAGCGGACATGAGCGTATTGTTTACCGCACCGGGCAGAATGTCGAACCGATTTTTCACCTGATTGAAACGTTGTGATACTTCCTCCGGGGCATCGGCCCGGTACAACATAAGCTCACCAGAAACAGAATCAGCCAATCATGATTGAATCTGCGCGGATCTACATCGGTTTCGACAGCAAGGAAGTCGTCGCTTATCACGTACTGTGCCAGAGCATCCTGGAAAAAAGCTCCATTCCGGTTTCCTTCACCCCTGTCGCGCTGAATCACGTCAGGCCCGTCTTTACCCGGGAACGAAATGCCCTGCAATCGACCGAATTTTCATTCTCGCGATTCCTTGTCCCTTACCTGAGCGGATTCGAGGGCTGGTCCCTGTTCATCGATTGCGACACACTGGTGCGCGCGGACATCGCCGAACTCTGGGCCTTGAGGAATGATCGCTATGCCGCGATGTGCGTGAAGCACGATTATGTTCCGAAAACCGAAACCAAATTCCTGGGACACATCCAGACCAAATACAGCAAGAAAAACTGGTCGAGCGTGCTCCTTTTCAACAACGGGAAATGCCGGAAACTCGAACCGGGCTACGTGAGCAGCGCTACCGGACTCGAACTCCACCAGTTCAAATGGCTGGAATCCGACGAACTCATCGGCGAATTACCTGCCGCCTGGAACTGGCTCGTCAGCGAATACGATTACCGGCCCGACGCCAAGCTGGTTCACTTCACCGATGGCGGCCCCTACTTCGACGAACACAAGGACGACGACTACGCGGACGAATGGTTTGCCGCACGTGACCGCCTCTTGCACGTCCAGCAGCGCATCGGATGAATTCCGCCGGTCGGCGAGCCCCCGCCCGGCCCGGGGAGGTCTAAATATCGGTGGCCGGCGCTGCCTTCGCCGGGAGGGTTTCCGTCAGCGCCGCATTCCACAGGGGGATGCCCGTTTCACGGGCCACCTCCGGATCAGCGGTATAGATAGGCCGGCCCGCCTCGAGCAATCGCCGCAGGATAATCGTGTCCATTCGGACGTGCAGCCTCGACAGGCCCGCATCGTTGTATGCATGGCCGCTTGAATTGGGATTGATTCCCGTAATGATGACGGCCGGCGCGCCGTGATAGAGGGCGAACAGGACCGCATTGACGCCGTTGGAGCATTTCGACTCCGCGTCGATCTCCAGGGAACGGAGGCCGGCTACCTTGTCGAGCAGCGCCATTCGTTCGTAGCGGTCAACGATATAAAGGTGGTCGTATCGGTAATTGAACGATGCCAGCCCGCGCTCCAGCCGTTCGCGTTCATTCTTGCGCCATAAAAGCACGAACAGAGCCCGGGTTCGCCGCCCGGATAACACTCGCCTTACTTCCCGCGCATTATGCGTGGTCCCCTCGATCTGATTGAACATCATCATCGTGATATCGGGGACCTCGATGCCCCATTGCGACGTGATCGATTGAGATCCATTGACGGTGATGACGGAAAAACTGTCGTCCATACCCGCGGGGCAATGCGACACAGGCGCCGAACCGACGACGACGGCGGGACCGGTAAAACGGAAAGGCGATGGGGGCGGCTCCGGCCGGACGAGGCGGTACTTTATCCATCGATAAACGAGTTTTTTCGTATCTACAAGGAAATTGTTCATCCTGGAAAATCCGGCTGGTTGGTACCTTCATCGATATAGAGTACCGCGGCGCGCGGCCATGCCTGCCGCGTGTTTTTCTTTCAGTCTTTGTAAGTTTTGGCATGGCGGCGGCGCGCGTCGAGCCATGCCCGGGCACAGGCCCATGCGGAGCGCCTCCGGGCACGGTTCTTGTCTGGGGAATCTGCTCTAGCGTCGACACGATCCAAGGACCCGTTCCCATGACCGAACCCCGCACCGTGGTCATTACCGGCGCCAGCGCCGGCATCGGAAGGGCCACAGCGCTTGCCTTCGCCAGCGCCGGCTACCGGGTGGGCCTGCTGGCACGCAGCCAGGCGGGATTGCGCGACACCGAAGCGGAATTGCGCGCGCGCGGCGCCACGACCCTGTCCGCCTGCGTCGACGTGGCCGATGCCGAGGCGGTCGAGCGCGCCGCGGTGCGCTTCGAAACGGAACTGGGCCCCATCGACGTATGGGTCAATTCCGCCATGGCGACGGTATTCAGTTCCGTCAGCCAGCTTACGGCGGAAGAAATCAAGCGAGTGACGGAAGTCACCTACCTGGGCTTCGTGCACGGCACACTGGCGGCCCTGCGGCACATGCGCAAGCGGGACAGCGGCACGATCGTGCAGGTCGGTTCGGCGCTGGCCTACCGCGCCATTCCCCTGCAATCGGCGTACTGCGCGGCCAAGTTCGCCGTCCGCGGTTTTACCGACGCGCTGCGCTGCGAGCTTATCCATGATGGCAGCCATATCCGTCTTACCATGGTCCAGCTGCCCGCCCACAACACCCCGCAGTTCGAGTGGGCCCGCAACAAGCTGGGACGCCGGCTCCAACCGGTGCCGCCTATCTATGCGCCCGAGGTAGCCGCGCGCGCCATCCTGCGGGCGGCGACCGAGGCACCGCGCGAGCTGTGGCTCGGCCGCGCCACGTTCCAATCGATATTGGGCACGGCGCTGATGCCCGGCTGGCTCGACCGGCTGTTGGCCAAGCGGGCGTACGAGGGCCAATCCACCAACGATCACGAACCGCCCCGCCCCGACAATCTCTATCAGGCCGTGGACGCACTGCATCGCACGGCAGGCCGCTTCGAGAATACATGCCTGGACAAGGCGACCTGCCTGTCGTCCGAGAGCGTCGGCAAGCTGCTCGCACTGGCCGCCGCGGCCGCGGTCCTGGGGATCGTGCTGGTCACGCTCGCCCTGGCTTGAACCGGGCATGCCGCCCCGCCGGAGCGGCCCCGCCGAACCTCGAAGGAACCCCATGACAGCTCGCATAGAAGACCATGCCTTGATCGGGGACTGCGAAACCGCGGCGCTGGTGACGCGCGACGGTTCCATCGACTGGCTATGCTGGCCGCGCTTCGATTCGGGCGCGTGCTTCGCCGCCCTGCTCGGCACGGCGGAACATGGACGATGGCGCATTGCGCCGGCCGGCGGCATCGCGCGCACACAGCGCCAATACCTTCCCGACACGCTCATACTGCGGACGGACTTCGAAAACGACGAAGGCGCGGTCTCGCTGGTCGACTTCATGCCCATCCGCCGAGGCCGGCCCGTTTCCGAACTGGTCCGCCTGGTCATCGGCCGCCGCGGCAAGGTGCGCATGCGCATGGACCTGGCTCTGCGCTTCGACTATGGCCGGCTCATTCCCTGGGTGACGAAGACCGGAGGGGGGTGCCTGCGCGCGGTCGCCGGCCCGCATTCGGTCATGCTCAAGACGCCCGCTCCCCTGCGCGGCGAAGACTATACGACCGTCTCGGAGTTCAGCGTAGGCGCAGGCGAGCGCGTACCGTTCACGCTGGCCTACGAAGCGTCCCACCTGCCGGCGGCCATTCCGGGCGACAGCGAAGGCGCCCTGGCGGAGACGGAGCGGTTCTGGCGCGACTGGGCCGCACGCTGCAACTACGAGGGACCGTGGAAGGACGCGGTCGTCCGGTCGCTTATTACCATCAAGGCCCTGACCTATCGCCCCACCGGCGGCATCGTCGCCGCCGCCACCACCTCGCTTCCCGAGCAGCTCGGCGGCGTGCGCAACTGGGACTACCGGTTCTGCTGGCTGCGCGACGCCACCTTCACGGTGCTGTCGCTGATGAACGCCGGCTACCGCGACGAGGCGCAAGCCTGGTGCGACTGGCTGCTGCGCGCCGTGGCAGGCGCCGCCTCGCAAATCCAGCCGCTCTACGGCGTGGCGGGCGAGCACCGCAATGATGAAAGCGAGCTGCCCTGGCTGCCTGGCTATCGCGGTTCCCGCCCGGTTCGCATCGGCAACGGCGCCCACTCCCAGTTGCAGATCGACATATTCGGCAACGTGATGGATGCGCTTTTCGAGGCGCGCTGCCTGGGCCTCGAGCTTCACGAGGCCGCGACAGGGCTGCAGACGGAACTACTGCAGCGCCTGGAGCAAGTGTGGCGGGAACCCGACGAAGGCATCTGGGAAATACGCGGCGAGCGCCGGCACTTCGTCCACTCCAAGCTGATGGCGTGGGTCGCCTTCGACCGGGCCGTCGCATCGGCCGAAAGATTCGGCCTCGCGGGGCCCGTCGAACGCTGGAAGACGCAGCGCTCAAGCCTCCACGCCGAAATACTGGAAAAAGGATTCGACAAGCAAAAAGGCGCCTTCGTCCAGGCATACGGATCCAAGGAACTGGACAGCGCAACGTTGCTGATGCCGATATTCGGCTTTCTGCCGCCCGACGATCCCCGCATCGTCTCGACCGTGCGCGCGATTGAAACGGATCTGTGCCGCGACGGCCTGCTGCTGCGCTACGACACGCGCGGCGGCGGCGACGGCCTGCCGGCCGGCGAAGGCGCCTTTCTTGCGTGCAGCTTCTGGCTGGCGGACAACCTGATCCTGCAGGGACGCCGGGACGAGGCCGAGCGCCTGTTCGAGCGGCTGCTATCCCTGCGCAACGACGTCGGCCTGCTGGCGGAACAGTACGACACCCAGGCCAAGGCCTTCGCCGGCAATTATCCGCAAGCGTTCTCGCACTTCGCGCTGGTCGACACGGCCTTCAATTTCTCGCAGTCCCGCGGCGCCGTGCGGGAAGCCCGCTGGAAATGAATGGGCGATGAAACCATCGCGCAGCGCATCCCGCCGGATTTGTGGACACTGCACGGGTCGCTCGTCACGCCGCGGCGCAAGGCGATCGCCGTCGACCTCATCACGGGCCTGAAACAGAATCGGGCCTGGTTCCCACAGCACCGGAAATACCTCGCCGACCGCCAACCCGCGACGTTGATCGTATGGAGTCCGCCGGATCATTACATGCCGGAGGAATCCGCGCGTGCGTACCCGTGCGACCTGCCGTCGGCCGAGCTGCATTTGCTGGACGGCGGCCATTGGCTTCTCGAGACCAACCTGGACGAAGTGGTGGCGCTCATGCGCGATTTCCTGGGCCGGTGCGCTGATCGCCTTGCGCCTCGACGATGTCTATTGACCGATTAATAACCTAGTGGTTATGATTTTAAAAATAACCGAGCGGTTATGAATTATCCATGAAGAACGCTCCTGACCTGCTTTTCACGACCCTTGCCGACCCGACCCGGCGGGCCATTTTCGAACGCCTGTGCCGCGACGGGGAACAAACCGTCGCCGCCCTGACGGCGCAAGCCGGTGTCTCGCAGCCGGCCGTCTCCAAGCACCTCAGGATGCTGAAACGGGCCGGCCTCGTGCTCGATCGGCACGAGGGACGCCAGACGCACTACAGCGCCCAACGCCGTTCGCTGATTCCTCTGGTCGACTGGACCACCCGGATGGCCGGGTTCTGGGAAAGCCGGTTCGACAACCTTGAAGACCTGCTCAAACGGATGGACCAATGACTGATACGCCGGCCGAGACGCGCACCGTCGTCGTCGAACGCGAGTTTCCCCACCCTCCGGAAAAAATCTGGCGCGCGCTCACCCAGCCGCACCTGATCGAGCCAGACAAGGCGCTGTCCTATACATGGAACTTCAGCCACGACGATACGGCATTCGACCTGAGGAGCGTCGTGACCTTCACGCTCACGCCCACGCGCGCAGGGACCCTGCTGCGCATGGAGCAATCCGGCTTCCGACCGGACCAGAAACAAGCTTACGGCGGCGCTAAGCTCGGATGGCCGCAATTCTTCGGCAAGCTGGAACAACTCTTGGCGCGAACGGCTTGATCTGCGCCGGCGCTTCCGGCAGGGCCAGCCGGCAATCAATTCCATACCGATGACGTCGAGAGAGACTACGCACGCATCAAGGCGCGTGGCGACGATTTCACCATGGCGCCGACCGAGGTGACGGGTTCGGCCGTTGCGCGCTTGAAGGACACTTGTGGCAACATTCCGCAGATAACGCGGTTGGCGCGGTGGTAAGGCGCAGTGGGCCTTTGCCCTCGCGGCGCGTCTCGCATCCTGCAATCATCAAAACGGAGACCCTTCCATGAAGCAGCCGATCCGGTTCGCCTGCCTGGCGCTCTTCTTCGCAGTGGCGGCGACGGCAACCGGTGCGGAGCACGCGGCCGGTGTGCGCTCTCCAGCGCCTGGCGTATTATGCGACCCGTACCTGTGCGCGAACGACCAGGGCATTTCGCGGGAGCTGACAGCCAGGCATCTTGGCGAGAAAGCCGCGGCACGGCTTTTCTCGCAAGGCGAGTTCGACCGTACCGAATTCACCCTCGCAAATGGCGTCTTCTGCGACACGAAGGAACGCCTGTGTCGCAAGGATCGCTACTTTGGCGCGGATGGCAAGCGCAGCGGCGAGGTATCGGAACAGTACACGCAGTTGCTGTTCGGCAAATGATGCCGCCTCGACCGTCAGGATCGGGGCAGTGCGACACCGGTGGCCCGCTCAAGCTCGCCCAGCAACTCGTCCTGGAACGCCACGTCGAGCGATGCCGGATGAGGCTCGATGCGGCGCTGGTGGTGCCAGTAACCGCCGGTGACGAGAACCTGCGGATCCTGGCTGGACGCCAGCCATTCTTGCGTCAGATGCCCCAGTCGTAGGTCGTCGGGCGCGTCCGGTCCGCCCATCCTGGTCGGGACCCAGCCCGGATCGACCGCACTGCTGACCACCCGGGGCCACAATCGGGCGACCGCTGCGGCCAGCGCCGTCACGAAAAGCTTGCTGTCCGAATAGGAACCCGACGCGCCGCGCCCGCTCCAATCCAGCCCGCCAAGAACCGGGCGACCGCCCAAATGCATGCCGCTGCTCAGGTACACCAGGCGGTCCGGCCTGGTGATCAGCGCGGTCAGCACATAGGGCGCCACGACGTTGACAGGCAGCACCTGTCGCCCGGAATAGACGCCGGCATTATGGATGACCGCATCCATTCGGCCGAGCCGGTTCACCTGGTCGGCAACGGCCTCCATCTCCCCCTGGTCCGACAGGTCGCCGACGGCCACGCGGGCCCCCTGGTCCAGCAAATCCCGGATTGCATCGAGCCGTTGCTTGCCGCGGACGTTAAGCACTACCTCATGGCCGCCGGCGAGCAGATTTCGCGCCGCGGCCTGGCCCAGTCCGTCGGCCGAGCCCGTGATGAAGATTCGAGACATTGAGACCTCCCACTCCGGTCAGGCATACCTCCCCCAGCCGGCGGCGCACGCAGCACCGCGCCATGCCAGGCAAGCGTCACCGGGCTTGAGGGAGTCGACACGCCAGAATACCCGGAAGCCGGACAAGGCCGTCAACCGTTTCAAGCGCAAGGCCGCAAGGAGGTAGACTTCTACTTCACCCGGCACGGGGAAACCCCTGAAGGACCCGTCATGCGTCAAGCCAGCAGCGCCACCATATCCTCCACCGACACCAACTACCTGCATCGCATCCACGTCGGGGCATTCGACCTGGACACCGACGAGCCGAGGACTCTGGGCGGCCAGGGTGCCGCCCCGGCCCCATTCGACTACTACCTGGCGTCCCTGTCGGCCTGCACCGCCATCACGCTGCGCATGTATGCGCAGCGCAAGGGCTGGAGCCTGGGCGAATTCCGCGCCGAGCTGACGTTGAGCTTCGACGACCAGGGCACGGCGCACATCCACCGCAAGCTGTATTCGGACCAGCCGCTGACCAGCGAGCAGTGGAACCGGCTGCTGGAGATCGCTGCCAAGACACCAGTCACCAAGGTCATGAGCAATGGCGCGGTAATCACCAGCGAAGCCGTCGCGGCGGACACGTAGGCAGCCGGCGCCATGGCCGGGCCGCTCATCGTCAAGCCGTTCCCGCCGCCCTCCTCCGGTCAATCGAACTGGCCCTGCGTCTCGGGCGAAACTTTCGCGCCCACGAGGTAGACCGCCGCCAGCAAGGCCGAAGTGACAGCCAGGACATGGGGAATGTCCTGCGGCGAGCCGCTCATCAGCGAGACCACGGTAGGCATCATGCCGCCGATGGCGAATCCGATGTTCCATGACAACCCCGTGCCGCTGGCGCGCATCTTGGCCGGGAAGCGCTCGTTCAGGAAGATCATGACCGGCGCGATGATGGCCCCTCCCAGCAGGGCGATGGCCGAGGCGATGACCGTGATCTGCGGCAGGGACGCGGGCCTGGCGATGAGCATGAAAAGGTACGGCAGCAACACCAGGCAGAAAACCCCCAGCGCGTAGAACGTCTTCTTCCGACCGATCACGTCGCTCAGGGCGCCGAATGCCAGCGCGCCGACGATCGTTCCCACCGAGCTGATCATCAGGATGAGCGCCGAACTCTCGTGCGGCACGTTCGCGACCAGTTTCAGCAGCGTCGGAAGATAGCCCGCGGTGATGTAGTAGGTGGCGCCGCCGCCGAAGGTGATGAGCAGGTTGATCAACAGGACGTTCCGGTACTCGCCCGCGAACAACGTCTTGAGCGGAGAGGCCTGCCTGGCCGCGCCGTCTTTCTGCTTCGCCCTTTCGGCCTGGATCTTCTTGAAGGAAGGCGTCTCGTCGAGCAGCCGATACATCACCAGGCCGAACACGGTACTGATCAGGCCGGAGAAGAACATGACACGCCAGCCGATCTGGTCGAACCGGTCGCCGGGGAACACATGGGACAGCGCAAAGTACACGATGGAGGCCATCAAAGCTCCCATGCCCGCACCGCCGCTTCCCACCAGCCCCGACATCAGGCCGCGATGGCGCGGCGCGATCGACTCCGTGCCGATCGTATGCGTCGAGGCCACGATGCCGCCCACGAACAACCCCTGCACGATGCGCAGCACCAGGAAGATGATGGGAGCGATCAGCCCGGCCTGGTGAATGGTCGGCAGCAAGCCGAACGCCGCCGTGCTCAGGCCTACGCCCACCATCGAGATCATCAGCGCCCGCTTGCGGCCATGCTTGTCCGCATAGGCACCGAACACGGCCGACCCGAGGGGCCGCACCAGCAGCGCCACGGCGAACGAAGCGTAGACCGCCGCGAGCGACAGAGTCGGCTTGTCCGAGGGAAAGAACAGGCGGCCGATGATGGGCGCCACATACAGCAGAATGAACAGATCGAACAGGTCCAGCGCCCACCCGAAGGTCGATGCAACACCTGCCAGGAAAGCCTTGCGCGATTGCGCGGGGTCGGCCGCGGACTCGCGCGAGCCCGCGCCGCTGACCGTGTCAGTGGTGGAATTCATGATGTCTCCTTTGTTTGAACGAGGACTGGGGGCGCCCTGTCGCCCGGCTGGCGACTCCGGTCGTCAGCCTGCCCTGCGAGCGAACCGGCGGTGCCGGCTCAGCGCCCCAACCACTGCGGCTTGCGCTTGGCGTGAAACGCTTCCACACCCTCGCGGAAATCCTCGGAGCTGCGCAGGCGGCTGTAGCAATGGCCCTCGAGTTCGATGGCGATCGACAGCGGCGAATCTTCGGTGTCGTTGAGGAGTTTCTTGACCGTACGCTGCGCAAGCGGCGAAAACTCCCGCAGCTCGTCCACGAGCTTGTCGGTGGCGGCCTCGAGCTGGTCGTCCGGCACGCATTCGACGACGAAACCCCAGTCATAGGCCTGCTGGCCCGAAACCCGGCGGGATCGCATGACGACGTCCTTGGTGCGCGCAATGCCGATCATGCTTTGCAGCCGCGCCGAGCCGCCTGATCCGGGTATCTGTCCCAGCTTCTGCTCGGGCAGCGCATACTGTGCCGTGACACTGGCGATACGAAAGTCGCAGGCGAGCGAGATCTCGAATCCCACGCCGAAGCAATATCCTCGGTTGGCGGCGATCACGGGCTTGGTGCAGCGCGCCGGCGCGGCGACGTTCCAGGCCAGCTTGGATACGTGCTCGGGCGAGGCTTCCAGGAAACCGCGGATGTCACCGCCGCTGGAAAAGTGCTCGCCCTCGGCGCGCAACACGATCACCCGTACGCGGGGATCCTCGTCCAGCGCCTCGAACACCAGGCGCAGCTGTTCCCGTTGCAGCATGGAAATGATGTTGAAGGGCGGCCGCTTCAGGACGATATCGGCGCGCTCGCGCCCGGCGTCGACGATGACTTCGAAGCCGTCGAGTCGTTCAAGCAGGGTCTGGGCCGGATGGTTGAGATTGGGCATGGGAATTTCCTTGTTTGGGTCGTAGACAAGACTTCGATACGGGGAATGCGGGCGGCGTCCTTTCCGGTCACTGCGGTTCGGGCTCCACGCCCGGATCCGGCTCGAACTCGCCGGCGGTCAGCTTGCGGCGCAGGATCTTCCCCACCGGCGACTTGGGAATCTCACTGACGAAGACGTACTCGCGCGGGCGCTTGAAATTCGCGAGGTCCGTGCCCCGGCAGTAGGCGTCCAGCTCGTCGCCATCCACGGCGTTCTTGCGCTTGATGAACGCGACGACACGCTGGCCCCAGCGTTCGTCCTGCAGGCCGGCGACGGCGACCTCGTCCACGCCGGGATGCAGCGACAGCACGGACTCGATGTCGACCGGCGAGATGTTCTCGCCGCCGCTGATGATCATGTCGTCGACCCGTCCGGTGACGTGCAGCTCGCCATCCTCGTCCAGGTATCCGGTATCGCCGGTGAAGTACCAGCCGTTGCGCAGCGACTTGGCGTTGGCGTCTGGCCGGTTCCAATAGCCTTCGAACGCCTCGTCTCCGGCCAGGTCGGCGATGATCTGGCCCTCCGTTCCGCGCGGTGCCAGGTCGTCGGGGTCGGTCGTTTCCAGCCGCACCAGGCGCAGGCGCGTATTGATGCCCGCGCGCCCCGCGCTGCCGGGCTTGCGGCGGGCGTCGGGATTGATGGCCATGGTGTAGACCTCGGAACTGCCGTAGTGATTGACGAACAGCTCCGGCCGGAATGCCTCGTCCAGGCGCAGCAGCAGCGCATCATGCATGGGAGCTCCGGCGAAGCCGAGCTTGCGGACGCTGGAAATGTCGGTGCGCGCGAAATCCTCGTGCGCCAGCAGGTCGTGGTAGAGCGTCGGCACCAGGTACAGGTTGCTGACACGCTCACGCTCAATCAGCTGGAGCGCCGTCGCGGCGGAAAAGCGCGGCAGGCAGACGAAGCATCCGTCCACCAGCGCCATGGCCAGCAATGACCGCACCCCCATGGTGTGATAGAGCGGCATCACGCCCAACGTGCGCTCGCCGATCCCGTACTGATTCTGCGCCACGTGCCCCAGCGCGGCGGCCCGCTCCTGCCGGTGCCTGCGCGGCACGCCCTTGGGCTTGCCGGTGGTCCCGGACGTATAGAGCATCAGCGATACATCGTCCGCTCCCGCCGACGGCCCGGCGGTCCAGGGGCTTGCGGCAAGCAATTGCGCATACTCGTGCGTCGCGCGCGCGTCCGATCCCACCACGATGCGCGGGACGTGCGCGGCTCCCGCCGCATGCGCCACGGCGTCCCCGCTGGCTTCTTCATAGACGATCGCCTTCGCCGCGGAATCTGCCAGGCAATAGTCGACCTCTTCGGGCTTGGCGCGCCAGTTCAAGGGCGTGACGATCACACCCAGGAACTGGCAGGCCCAATGCAGGGTGGCCATTTCCAAGCGGTTCTGCAACACCACCAGCAAGTGGTCGCCGTGCTTGAGTCCGAGGTCATCCAGCCCTTGCGCAACGCGCAGGACCTGCCCCAGCCACTCGGCATAGGTCAGGCGGGATTCGCCTTCCACGACCGCTATCGCGTTGGGATTGCGCTCCACGCTCTGCAAGAATGTACGTCCCAAATCCAGCATCGAATGCCTCCTTCATGTGTTCTTGTTGCGCGCGGCGGCCACGTCCAGGACGGCCTGGACGATGGGCGTGTAGCCCGTGCACCGGCAAAGGTGCCCCGAGAGCATGTCGCGCACTTGTTGCTCGGTCGGCGCAGGCGCGCGCTCCAGGAAGTCCGCGCACGACATCAGGATCCCCGCCGTGCAGAAGCCGCATTGCAGCGCGTGGTGCCGCCGGAAGGCCTGCTGCAGGTCGCTCAGTTCGCCGTCGCGGGCCAACCCCTCCACCGTGTCGACCCTGCGGCCGTCCACCTGGACGGCCAGGGTCAGGCACGAGCGGCCGGCCACGCCGTCGATGCGCACGGTGCAGGCGCCGCATACTCCGTGCTCGCATCCCACGTGGGTGCCGGTCGCCCCCAGCTCGTGCCGCAGGAAATCGGACAACAGCGTGCGGCTTTCCGCCGCGCCCTCGCGCGGCTTGCCATTCAGCGTGCAGCGGACGCGATGCGTCCTGCCGGCAGGCAGCGCTTGTCCGGCGGTCTTGCGTTCATCCTTCATTGCTTGCCCCTTGCGCCCGCGCCGCGGCAGTCGCGATTGCCCTGGCCGCCAGTTGCCGCACCAGCCGCCGGCGGTAGGCCGCGCTCGCGTGCGCATCGTCCTGAGCCCCCAGCGTCCACGCGAAATCATTGATGGCCGCTTCCAGCTCGTGCCGCGGCAGGCGTGGCCATTGCACGACGGCCGGCCGGTCGGCCACTCCGCCCACCCCCAGGCGTATGGCGTCCTGGCTGACCGCGGCCGCGCATGCGGCGATGGCGAAATCGCCGTGGCGCAGCGAAAATTCTTCGAATGCGTAGCCAGTCCCCGGAGCCCGCAGGGGATAGCGCACGCAGGCGATCAGTTCGTCGCCGGCGCGCGCCGTGGTAAGCATTCCCTGGAAGAAGTCCCGCGCGGACAGTGTCCTGCGGCCCCGCCTGGATGCCAGCACGACCTCGCCGTCCAGCAACGCCAGGCACAGCGGCAGCTCCGCGCTCGGGTCGGCATGCGCGACCGACCCGCAAACCGTGCCCCGGTTACGCACCTGGAAATGCGAGATATACGGAAACGCGCAAGCCAGCAGCGGCACCTCGTCGGCCAGTCCCGGTCGCCACTCCACGCTGGCCTGCGTGGCGGCAGCCCCCACTTCCAGCTTGCCGCCCACCACCTTCGCGTAGTCCAGCGGCTCGCAGCGCGAGACGTCCAGCAGCACCGACGGCTGCGCGAGACGCATGTTCAGCACCGTGATGAGCGACTGTCCGCCCGCCAGCACGCGGGCCTCCTCGCCATGGCGCGCCAGCAGGTCGCAGGCCTGCGCCTCGTCCTCCAGCCGCACGTAATCGAAAGCCGCCGGCTTCATGCCGCCCCCCTCCATCCCAGCAGCGCCAGCACCTTGCGCCACCAGCTTCGCGATGCGGCGGCCGGCGGTTGTCCGCTGGCCTGCCGGCCCAGTTGTTCGAACAATTGCGCGAGGACGATCTTGGCCGCCCCTTCCAGCATGCGGCTGCCCACCGCGGCGACCTTGCCGCTGACCTCGGCGCTGTAGTCGTAGCGCAGGCGCGTGCCGCCCTCGTGGGGCTCGAGCAGCACCTTCCCGCTGCCGCGCGCGCTGCCCAGCGACGAGCTCCCGGAACCGGCCAGCCGCAAGGAACGCGGCGGATCGAGCTCCGACAGGGCGATCTCGGCCGCATAGCGGGCCTTGATCATGCCCACGCCCACCGTCACGTCGGCGCGATACCGGTTCTCCCCTATCGCTTCCAGCGAATGGCAGCCCGGCACCACCTTTGCAAGGGCTTCCGGATCCAGCAGCACGCCGAAGACCACTTCGGGCGCGGCCGCGATCTGCACGCTGCCCGCGGCGGACAAGGCCTTGCCCGAGCCGCTGCCCTGCGGCGCGACGCCCGCGGGCGGCGCGGATGCCACGTGCGGGCTTCCGCTGGGCGGCGGGTCGTCGAACCCGATCAGTTCCATGACCTTCAACGGGGTCAGGGGCAGGCGCACGTCGCACGCCCCACGGATCGGCGCCAGCGCGTCCGCGACGGCGTTGGCCACGCATACCGGCGTGCTCATGTTGTTGCCCTCGCCCAGTCCCTTGGCCCCCAGGGGCGTAAACGGCGACGGGGTTTCCAGATGCACGATGACCGGGTCCGGCACCTCGCAGGAGGTCGGAACGAGATAGTCGGCGAACGTGCCGGACTGGAAGCTGCCATCGTTCGCGTAGCGGAACTCCTCCATCAACGCGGCGCCCAGCCCCTGGGCGAAGGCCCCGCGGATCTGGCCGTCCGCCAGGGCGGGATTGAGCAGCTTGCCGGCGTCATGCGCGGTGACATAGCGGTCGATGCGCACGCGCCCCGTATCGCGGTCGATCTCGACCGCGCAGATGTCGAAGGCGAAGCCGTAGGCCGCGGAAGTGTTGACGCGATCCTGCTCGTCCGGGGCGGTCAATGGCTCCGGCGTCCAGAACTCGGTCACGCGCAAGCCCGGCGATTCCCCTTCCGGAAGTTGTCCCGGGGCCCAATGCGCGCTGCTCGCCGCGCGGCCGAACGACAGCATCTTCCCCGGCACGTCCGGCAATCCCACCTTGCCGCCGGCGAACACCACGTCGGCCGGATCGCAGGCCAGCTGGTGGGCCACGATGCGCGCCACCTTGTCGCGCAGCCGGGTCGCCGCCAGGTGCACCGTTCCGGCCACCGCGCCCGCGAAGCGGCTGGAGTAGTTGCCCGCAGCCACCGACCACGCGTCCTTCTGCGTATCGAAGTCCACGTTCACCGTCACCTGTTCCGGCGCCAGGCCGAACACGTCCGCGACAACCTGCGCGCACACGGTCATGTGCCCCTGCCCCGCCGGGGAGGACGCGACGACCACCGACACGCCGCCCAGGGGATCGATGCCGACGGTGGCGCTGGCGATGGCGCCGTTCTTGGGGCCGGCCTTGGCGCGCTGCTCCGCCGTCAGGACCGTGCTGATGTAGCCCATGTTGGAAATGGACGGCTCCACGATCGCGGAAAAACCGATGCCGTACAGCCGGCCCTCGGCCCTGGCCGCGTCGCGCCGCCGCAGCAGTTCGTCCAGCCCGCCTTCGCGGGCGGCCATTTCCACGGCCAGCGGATAATTGCCGGAATCCAGCAAGGCGCCGGCGGCGGCCCGGTAGGGAAACGCCTCGGGCTGCACGAAATTGCGCCGGTACACCGCCAGCGGATCGAGGCCCAGCTCCTGCGCGATGCGCTGCACCAGGCGCTCCAGGGCGAAGTACACCTGGGGGCCGCCGAAACCGCGCACCAGGCCGGCCGGCGTGCGATTGGTCAGGACCACGCGGTTTCGTACCTTCAGGTGAGGAATTGCGTAGGCCCCCGTCAGGCAGCCGTGCATGCGATAGAACGTCGCGGGTTCGGGGGCGCGCAGATAGCCGCCCACGTCGTCGAACTGGTCGTACGACAGCGCGCTGATCCGGCCCTCGCCATCCACCGCCGCTTCGATCGTGCACATGCGGGACGTGGCGGAGGTCGCCGCCACCAGGTGCTCCAGGCGGTCCTCCACCCACTTCACCGGCGCGCCCGCCTTGCGCGAGGCCAGGCACATGAGCACGACGTAGGGAAAGACGCTCTGCTTCACGCCGAAGCTTCCGCCCGAGTCCCTGGGCAGTTTGTGGCGCAGGCGCGTGCCGGGAATCTTCAGGGCCAGCGCCATCACGGAATGCAGCGAGAACGGCCCCATGAAGTTGGAACTGACCTCGTACCCGTCCTCGCCGGCCAGATGCTCGGCGATCACCACCGCTCCCTCGATGGGCGTGCAGGAATTGCGCGGATAGTGGACGGTCAGCCGGACGCGGTGCTCGGCCGCCTCGAAGGCGGCGTCCGGCTCGCCGTAGCTGAAGCTGCGATCGCTGACGACATTGCTGCCCACCGCGGGATGCAGCACCGGCGCCCCCTCGGCGATGGCCGCCTCGATCTCCACGGCAACGGGCAACGCCTCGTAATCGACCCGGATCAGCTCCAGCGCATCCTCGGCCACGTAGCGGTCCTCGGCCACCACCACGGCCACGGGCTCGCCCACGTAGCGCACGCGGTCCTGCGCCAGCGACCAATGCTCCATGGGAGACTTCACACCCACCACGAAAGGCTGGGACCAGCGCTTCACGTCCGCGCCCGTCAGTACCGCCCGGACGCCCGGGAACGCTTCCGCGGCACTCGCATCGATGCCTAGCAACATCGCGTGAGCGTGGGGCGATCTGAGGATGGCGGCATGCAGCGTGCCGGGCTTGACCGGCAGGTCGTCGCCATAGGCGCCGCGCCCCGAAAGCAGCGCCGCATCCTCGACACGCTCCAGCCGGCGCCCTACGAACGGCGCCCGGGCCGCGGACAGAACGCTCGCCTCGCTCATCGCCCCCCTCCTGCTGGAGCGCAAGCGCCGTGCCTTGCGGGCATCACACGCAAGCATCGCATTTGTCTTCCTCCTGTTCCCGGCATGCCGCCTGAGGCGGTCTGCGCGAGGCGTTCAAGCCTCAAAAAAGAATGGGGAGAAAGATAAGCGGCGTGCTGCCCGCAGCCGTTACCGCTGCATCGGGCGACTTACCGTAGAGTCTGATTTTTCAGTTTCTTGACGGAAAAACGGCGCAAAGGACTGCCTGTCAGCGCCTGTCCTGGCCGGCATCGAACAGGTCCACCACCCGGCGATATTCCGTAGGCGTGGTTCCCAGGTGCTCGCGGAAGAAACGGGTGAAATGCCCCGGGGCGGAGAAACCCACGTCGTACGCGACGTCGGCGATGGGTGTATCGCCCGCGGTCAGCGCGGCGATGGCCGCCTCCATGCGCAGCACGTTGGCATACACGCGGGGGGTCAGCTTGGTCGTCTTCCGGAAAAGCTCGAAGAAATGCGCCCGCGACAGGCCGCACTCCGATGCGAGCACGTCCATGTCCAGCGGCTGCGCAAGGTTTTCCTTCATGCGGGTGATGGCCTTGCGGATCCGCACGTCGCCGTGATGCTGCCGCAGGCTGCCCATCAGCGACTGATAGCTGCGCCACTCGGAATGATGCTCGATGGTGGCGATCATGAGCTCGAAAAGACGCTCCTCCAGCTGGCTCGCGGGCAGTTCCGTCATCAGCAGCATGTCGCGGGCGAGCGCATCCGCCAGTTTGCGTGCCGCGGGAGAAAGCGCGACGCAGGGTTGCTGGAAAAAATGCGGATGCGCGCTGACCGTCAACGCCTGCTGGATGCCGGCCAGCCAACTGGGTTCGATATACAGCGCCAGGATGACCGTGCGTTTCACTTCCGCGCCGTTGTGCGTGTAGGAATGCGGCTCCCAGGCGTTGACCAGCACGGCGCTGTCGTCCGTGAGCGGCTGCGGCCGGCCGCGCACCGAAAAATACGTGTCCGCGCCGAACGCCTTGATCAGGACGTGGCAATGGTGATGCGCATGCGACACCAGGAGCATGTTCATGTCGAGCAAGGCGACGCGCCCGAACTTTCCCTGCAGGATCCTGATTGCAGCTGACATGGACGCCCCCCTACGCGCTTACGCGCGCCCCCCGGGGGGCGGCACTGGCGGACCGGCGGAGCCGGGTCCGCGGTGCCCTCGGTAAGGAGCGGGTGCGTCTTTTTATTCGAGACGGGGGGCACACTGCGGGATGGAAGACTGACATGGTGGGAATGCTCCACGTAATCCGTATGCGATGAAAGCGCGGGCGTGCTCTCCTCATGGTGCTTGAGAGGTGCCTCTGGCCAGAATGAAGGTTCAGGGGCGTCTAGCGACTCGTTTGATTTTAGTATGGGTCGGCTTCGGCGACGCGAACCGCCTGCCGGCGTCACGGCGGGCGGGCGCGGCTGTGCGATGGCCGGCCCCCCGAATGGCGGCTGCGCACTACGGATTGGCGGCTGCGCGAGAGCGCCGGTTCCGGGCGGGTGAGATGCTGGAACCGCTGCGAGCGACTGGTCGAAAGCGCTCGGGCTTTCCCTTCATCGTCTTTGGCAGGAACTCGGCAATGCTGGTTGATGACTCGCGCGCACCCTTCGTATTCCTTCGGCCGGAAGTGGAAACCGGCCTTTCCATCGAAGAGCAATTTCAACGCCTGCTCGACAAGGGCCAGCCGTTCGTGCTCATGACGGATCACTCGCCCGACGATCACCACGACGAGAGCGTCGAGGAACGCCGGGAAAAGGCCCTCTTCTTCAAGAAGGTCAAGGATCGCCTGCGCAGCCAGTGCCGCGGGATGATCGTCATCGAACGCGGCAAGCCCACTTCCGGGCCGGCACGCCTGATGGCGGCCACCGCCAGCAAGGTTTTCGGCTTCGCGGTCGCCTTCGCCTCCGACGAAAACGAGGCAATCCGCCAGGGCGAAGCACTGCTGGCCCGGGAGGAGTGACGAGTTCCCGGATTCGATCAAGCCCGGTTTGGTTCGCCGTGGCCGGTGGCAGCGGCCCCCGGGCGAAGACGCTCCCGGTACACCGCGGGCGTCTCGCCGAACGTCTTCCTGAAAAGATTGATGAATGCCGTGGCCGTCGAATATCCCAACTCGATGGCTATGCTCGTCACCGGCGTCCCCGCCGCCAACAGTTCCAGCGCCCGCATCAGGCGGGCGCGCTGTCGCCAGGCCGTGAAGTTGAATCCGGTCTCGGCGACGAAGCGGCGGCTGAGCGTCCGGGTGCTGACCGCGCCCCACTCCGCCCACTGCTCCAGGCTGCGCGCATCGGCCGGATCGTCGATCAGGGCGCGCGCAATGCGCTCCAGGCGGACCTCCTTGGGCAGCGGCAGGCCGAACGTCTCGACGGGAAGGTTCCTGATCTCATCCAGGATGACCGCGGCCACATGCGCGCGCGCCTCGTCGAGTGGTTCGATGGGCCAGCTGCTGGCCCGAAGGACTGCCTCGCGCAGCAGCCCCGACACGCGCAAGGTGCAAGGACGCCTGGGCAGGGTCCCGCACGCCGCTTCCGCGATGTAGGCGCTCCAGCCGTTGAAGGGGCCGTGGGAGCGGGCCGAATGGACGTGATGCGGCGGGAGCCAGACGGCATGAATGGCCGGGACGACCCACACCCCGCCCTCGACGCCGACCGACAACAACCCCTGCAGCGACCCGAAAAGCTGCCCGCGGGCGTGGCGATGCGGCCCCTGCGCAAACTCGGTGTCCTGGCAGCGGCCTGCGACGACGAACACGACGGGACCGTCAGAGGCATCGACCAGGCTTCTATCGATCGTCAGGGCAGCCATTGGCGTACACCATTTATCTCAGGTCATGAATATTCTATAGCGGCCACGCCGGCTACCAGCCCGCGTACCCAAGCCGCATGGCGCCCTCGCCGGTCTTGTTTCGTCGGCCAACAGGCAATATGATCTATATACGTTTCATATATTAGAGGGCCGCATGGGCATCGTGAACATTGACGACGATCTGCACGACCAGCTACGCAAGGCGAGCGCGGTAGCGTGCCGGTCCATCAACGCCCAGGCTGCCTTCTGGATCAAGATCGGCATGCTCTGCGAAATGAACCCGACGCTGACTTTCAATGAAATCGTCGCGCGGGAACTGCGGGCCGCCGGCGTCGAGGCTCAAGCCGCCAGGGCCGTTTCGACATGACCAAGCGGCCGGAAGAAATCGCGTTGTTGGCGGAATCCGGCAGACTGCTGGCGACGGTATTCGGCTACCTGGACCAGATGAACTTGATCGGCATGTCGACCATGCAGGTCAACGACATGGTCGACCGCTTCATCGTGCATGAACTGCGCGCGCGTCCGGCAAGCAAGGGGCAGTACGGCTATGCCTATGCATTGAACGCCTCCCGCAACCACGTGGTCTGCCACGGCGTTCCGTCCCCGGCGGATATTCTGCGGGACGGCGATATCGTGAATTTCGACATCACGCTGGAGAAAAACGGATTCATCGCCGACTCCAGCAAGACCTACCTCGTCGGCGCAGTCGCCCCATCGGCCAGGCGGCTCGTGCAGGTGGCCTATGAAGCCATGTGGAAAGGAATCAAGGCCGTTCGTCCCGGCGCCCGGCTGGGGGATGTGGGCCATGCCATCGAGCGCCATGCCCGGCGCCGAGGCTACTCTGTCGTCAGGGAATATTGCGGGCACGGCATTGGCCGTGAAATGCACGAACCTCCCGAGGTGCTGCACTGGGGCAAGCCGCACAGCGGGCTGCCGTTGCGGGAAGGCATGGTCTTCACCATCGAACCGATGATCAACCAAGGTCGCCCCGAGGTCAGGACCGAAGATGACGGCTGGACGGTCGTTACGAGGGACGGGACCCTGTCCGCCCAGTTCGAGCATACGGTGGCCGTGACACGGACCGGCGTGCGGGTCTTGACGCTGCGCCCGGAAGAAAGACCGGGCTGAACCAGACGGCTGGCGCCTGGCTGCGCTTCGCATCGCAGCCGCACGCCCGGACCGGCATATTGCTTATCATATGGCCCTTCCTTGCATCAATGACAAGAATTCATGGGCCAAGCCTTCCAGGAGCTATCGGCATTGCAGGTCATGCTGGTGGGCCTGCTTTTCTTCGGCGGCATCTATCTGGCGTTCGGCGCGCTGACCTGGCTGCTTACCCGCCACCTGCTGCCAGCGCTGGACCTGGGCCGCCCGCTGGATCCCCGCCCGTTGGCCCCTGGCCAGTTGCGCCGGGAACTGTTCCAGTCCGGCATGTCCATCCTCTTGTTCGGCACGGGAATGATCTTTCCCTGGGGCTTGCTGCAGCTCGGCTGGGCCAGGCTCGACCCGGCGGCCAGCGGTTGGAAGATCGCGCTGGAAATCCTGGCCCTCGTCGCCTGGAACGACGTGCACTTCTGGATCAATCATCGCCTGCTGCATACGAAGCTCCTGCGCCGCTTCCACCTCCCCCACCACCGCTCCATCGTCACCACGCCGTTCTCGACGTACAGCTTCCATCCGGTCGAGGCCCTGATGCTGGGCAACGTGATCCTGCTGCCCATGGTGGTGCACGACTTCAGCTTCTGGTCGCTGGCTTCGGTGCCTTTGTTCAGCCTGTTCTTCAACTGCGTCGGCCACGCCAATTACGATTTCTTTCCCGAGGTGTCCTACGCCCATTGGTTCGCCGCCAGCCGCCGGCATCATCTGCACCATGCCTGCTTCAACGGGAACTACGGGTTCCAGTTCACCTTCATGGCAGGCGCTGGACCGGACGCTGCAAGCCATCGCCGGACGCTACGGCGCCCGCACCGCCGACGTGGTCGCCATGCAGCTCGAATATCCCTGGAGAGCCTTTCGATGATCCCCACCATTACCGCGTTTGAACGCTCGCCCGACGGCGGCGCGGCATACACTGTCGGTCAATCCAGCCTTTCGCGGGTCTAACGACCCGCTCCATCGTGACCGACGCTCCCTTTACCTCCCTCCCCCTCCTGCCCGCCCTGCTGGACAACCTGCAAAGCCTGGGCTTCCACCAGATGACGCCCATCCAGGCGCAAGGCTTGCCGCTCATCCTGGAAGGCCGCGACCTGATCGCGCAGGCCAAGACCGGCAGCGGCAAGACCGCGGCCTTCGGCCTGGGTGTGCTGCAGAAACTGAACGTCGACCGCCTGGTTCCGCAGGCGCTGGTCGTCTGCCCCACCCGCGAACTGGCCGACCAGGTCGCCCAGGAGCTGCGCCGGCTGGCCCGCCGGATTCCCAACGTCAAGGTCCTGACCCTATGCGGCGGCGTAGCCGCCCGCCCCCAGGCCGAATCGCTGGCCCGCGGCGCCCACCTGGTCGTGGGCACGCCCGGCCGCATCCAGGACCACCTGGAACGCGGCAGCCTGGACCTGTCCGCCCTGAACACCCTGGTGCTGGACGAGGCCGACCGCATGGTCGACATGGGCTTCTACGACGACATCGTCGCCATCGCCTCGCACTGCCCGGCCAAGCGCCAGACCCTGCTGTTCTCGGCCACCTACCCCGACAACATCCGCAAGCTCAGCGCCCGCTTCCTGCGCAACCCGGCCGAAGTCAAGGTCGAGGCCCAGCACGACGCCAGCCGCATCGAGCAGGTCTTCTACGAAATCGACGAAGGCGAACGGCTGGACGCCGTCGTCGCCTTGCTGGCGCACTTTCGCCCCGTCTCCACGCTGGCCTTCTGCAATACCAAGATCCGCAGCCAAGAACTGGTCGAACGCCTGCGGTCCGAGGGCATCAGCGCCCAGGCGCTGAACGGCGACCTGGAACAGCGCGATCGCGACGAGATCCTGATCCAGTTCGCCAACCAGAGCTGCGCCGTGCTGGTCGCCACCGACGTCGCCGCCCGCGGCCTGGACATCCAGGACCTGGGCGCCGTCATCAACGTGGACGTCACCAAGGACACCGAGGTCCACATCCACCGCATCGGCCGTAGCGGTCGCGGCGACCAGAAGGGGCTGGCGCTAAGCCTGTGCTCGCCCGAGGAAATGCGCTGGGCCAACCTGATCGAGCAATACCAGGGGGCGCCGCTGAAATGGGGCGACCTTAAATCCCTACGCTCCAAAGCCGATCGGCCACTGCGGGCGCGCATGATCACCTTGTGCATACAAGGGGGGAAGAAGGACAGACTGCGCCCTGGAGACTTGCTGGGCGCGCTGACCGGGGATGGCGGTTTGACTTTCGAGCAGGTCGGGAAAATCAACATCACCGAATTCAGTTCTTACGTGGCGCTGGACCGGCAGATTGCCAAACAGGCGTTTTCGCGGGTTTCGAATAGCAATATCAAAGGGCGGCGGTTTCGGATGCGGTTTTTGGAGGAGTTTTGATCGGGCCTCGCGAAAGCAGCCAGCTTGATCAACACGAACACGTTGGGCCCCGCTCTTCCGGCGCTGCGCTTTTCTTTAGCCGAAAAGTATCCATTCTGTCCTTGCATGCCTGAGTCCCGGCACTGCATTCTCCGCCAATGCCCACGCGTCGGAATCGGGGCCCATCGAACGCGGCCCCAACCCGAATTTCATCGACGAAATCGGAGCGGTTGCGCGTCTGGCTAAAACATTAAAACCATCTACAGGAGACACGTCATGTCCATTCGTCCCCAGCTGCCCGGCCGCCGTGCGGCGCTCATGGCACTGGCCGCCTTCTCGCTTGCCGCGACAGCCCTTCCGGCCGCGGCACAACCTTCGTACCCCAGCCGGCCAATTACCCTGGTGCATCCGTACGCCGCCGGGGGATCGGCCGACGCTTTGGCACGTGGGCTCGCACACCAGTTGGAGCAACGCCTCAAGCAGCCCGTTATCGTGAACGCCAAACCCGGCGGTGCCGCGGCCATCGCCACGGGTTTCGTGGCCCGCGCCCCGAACGACGGGTACACCTTGCTGGTGGGCACCTCGGCCGGCCATGTGGTGACCCCGCTCATGCAGAAAGTTCCGTATGACGGCGTGGAAGACTTCACATTCATCGCCGTTGTCGCGAACCAGCCCAACGTCCTCATCGTCAATCCTGCGCTCGGCATTGACAGGTTCCAGACACTCCTTGTCCAGGCGAAGGCCGACCCGAGCAAGTTCAATTTTGCTTCCGCTGGAACCGGTGGGGCAACACACCTGGGCGCCGAGGCCATCTGGCAACGCGCCGGCGTACGCCTGACGCACGTGCCATACGCCGGTGCCGTGCCGGCGATGAAGGACCTGGTGGGCGGCCAAGTCCAGGTCGCCATGCTGAACGTCTCCGCCACGCTGCCGCTCATCGAGGCGGGAAGGATCAAGCCGCTTGCCTACGGCGGCAAAAAGCGTTCTTCACTGCTGCCACAGGTACCTACCCTGGCGGAACTGGGCTACGGAGGTACTGAGGTGTCGACGTGGTACACGCTTGCAGCGCCGAAGGGGACGCCCCGTGAAGTCCTGGATGTGCTGAGCAAGACCATGGCTGAAATCAATGCGGATCCTGCCTATCAGAAGCTGTTGGAATCACAGGCCGCGGAACGGATGGACATGACCGCGGCCGAGACGACGGCTTTCGTACGGCACGACAAAGAAGCGATGTCCAAGCTTCTCGGCACACTGGATCTCGTCAGCAAGTAATCTCGATCGCGACCAACGGTGCTGGAACATGCGGCTCTCCAGACCGGTCACCAGCACGTTGCTAGCCCTGTGCCTTGAGCCAACATGCCGGGCAGCAACGCACGATCAAGCCGGACGGCGGGCAGGGTTGTGAGCACTTTCGCACCAAGCTCCCGGAACAGTCCGACGACAGCTTTTCCGACACCTTTGGTACCCGCCGTGTGTCTTTCGTCAACGACCACTGCATCCTGCATGAAGCAGCGGTCGATCCGAACGGTGTCCGAGCCGTTGCTGAACTCGAAATAGGCGGAAATTGGATCTGATAGCGAAAGAGCCATGGTTGTTGCGTGGTACGTCCCCGGTTCTGTAGACAGTTACAGCGATCGAGTTGGGTGAGCTTCCTCGAAAGCCATGGGAGACAGGCCGCCATTGTGCCCGTGGCGGCGCTGTCGGTTGTAGAACACCTCGATG